>LNFM01012053.1_pt1 | contig 11488 bp, 8 predicted proteins | sample 596031 | NCBI WGS metagenome assembly LNFM01 (sample SAMN04254537, study PRJNA301005) | activated carbon metagenome | isolation source: dual media filters at the Ann Arbor, Michigan drinking water treatment plant | place: USA: Ann Arbor | reverse complement strand
GCCCTTGGAGGTGCCGGTGACGGTGGCCCGCGCCAGGTAGTCGATGCGGCTCTGGCCGATGTCGACCGTGCCTTCGCCGCCCAGGCGCAGGAAGGGGCTCTTCACATCCAGGTCCTTGTTACGGGCCACCCCGTTGGCGATCTGGAAGCTCGCGCTCATTTCGCTGAAGTCGGTCTTTTCGGTCTCGCTGGCTTTCTGTACCGCGTCCTGCTGCAGACCGATCGCCGCCTTGGCCTGGCGCAGGCTCTTCGCGAGGTTGATGCCCTTGATCGCGCCGTCGCGCAGCTGCAGCGCCATCTGGCCTTGCAGCTTCGATTTCAGCGCGTTGACGCTGCGGCCTGTCGCTTCGATGTCCATGGTCACGCGACCGGTGCCGTCCATCCAGTCCTTCGCCGCCACATCTTTCAGCGCGCTGTTGATGTTGATGCCGCTGGCCGTGCCCTTGAAGCCAACACGCCCGGTCGCGGCCTCGGCCAGCGCCGATGCATCGATGCTGCCGCCCCAGACCTTGCCCTGCAGTGTCGTGACCCGGAGCACGCCGTTGTTCAATGTGGCGTCGATGCGCGCTGCTGCCACCTTGTAGCGCTGAGCGGCGAAGTTGGCGGCTTGCAGGCTGAACTGACCGTCGAGGCTCCGCAGCGCGCTCAGGTCAACCGGGGTGTCGGCCTCTGCGGCAGCAGGAGCATTCTTGGCAGGGGCCGCGCCAGCTTCGGCCGGCGCATCGGCCAAAGCGGGGTTTAAAAGAAGCCTGTTCAGGTCCAGCGTATCGAAGCGGGCTTTCGCGCTGACCTTCGGCACCGCACCGCCGAGCAGTGCCGTGCCGTCGGTGTTGAAGACACCGTCGTTGATGTCGCCCGCCAGCGTCCATGCTGCTCGTTCGGCGGAGGCACTCGCATTGCCCTTGGCGTCGATCTTCAAGGGCTGCAGTCCGGGGTTCTGGATCAGGGCTTGCAGCGTCAGCGCATCGAAGGCGATGGATGCCGGCGTGGCCCCGCCGTTCTTGCCGTTGGTGGCGGCCTGCGCCTGCTTGAGCAGCAGGTTGGCCTTGATCGTGGCGCCCAGCTGGCGCTGCGCGCCGCGGCTGTCGATCGTGGCCTCGAAGCCGGGCAGGCGCAGCACGTCGAAGCTGCCGGTGGGGGCCGCACTCTTGAAGGCCACGTCCAGGGGCGCTGTGCCGCCGCGCTGCAGGCGCCCGCTGAAGGCGCTGCCCTTGATCTGATCGCCGGTGGCGGCCAGCTCGGGCCAGGTGAGCGCGAGATTCAGGGGCTGCGCATCCTGAGTCCCTTTCAGCTGTAAAGCCAGTTTGGAGAGCGCGATGTCCTTGGCTGCCGGGTTGAACGCGAACCGCTCGATGGCCAAGTTGCTGTCGTCGATCTTGAGGCCGCCTGCGGTCGCCGCCAGCGTCAGCTGCAGCGCCTGGGCATCGATCGCCGATGCCGCGCCGTCCCAGCCGACATGGCCCTTCAGCGCGGCGCGGATCGCCTTGATGCCGACGGCGTCGCCGTTGAACGCGAGGCGGGTGTCGCGAAGCGTGACCGAGCCGGTGGCCAGATCCAGCTTCAGCTGGGTGTTGCCGCTCAGGTCGCCCTTGACGGCGGGTGATGCGAGATCGATCTGCAGCTCGAAGTCGACGGGCGACTCGGCCTGGTCCTGCAGGCGACCGGTCGTCAGCGACTTCAAGGACAGTGTGCCTGCCAGATGCGCCAGGTCGTCCTTCACGCGCAGGCTGACGTTTTCCAGCGCCACGCGGTTCACGTCGAGCCGCGGCGGTTTCTTGCTGCCGGCGCCGCCCTCTGCGGGGGCCGGGGCGTTCAGCAGATCGTCGATGTTGCGAACCCCCTCGGCGTTGCGCAGATAGACCGCACGCACGCCGCGGGCGGCCACCCGGCCGATGACCAGTTCGCGATTGAGCAGCGGCAGCACATCGACCGCCAGCTCGGCGCGTTCGATCGCAGCAAATTCATCAGGCTTGTTGGCTTCACTCAGGCTGACATCGGCCAGCGTGATTTCCAGACGCGGGAACAGCGACAGCCCGATCGGCCCGTTGATTGCGAGCGTGCGCTGGTGGTGCGTCTGCATCCACTCGATGGCGACGCCCTTGTAGCGGTTGGCATCGAAGCCCATCACCAGCCAGGTGATCACCGCAGCCAGCACCAGCAGCAGGCCCAACACCCCGAGCGCGATACGGCGAATCCAGATCGACACGGCAATGCCCCCGAAAAGCGCGGATTGTGCCTGCCCACCCGCGCTGCGGACACATCGGCTACCTACAATCCGCCCCGATGAAACCCTATGACGTGCAGGTGCGCGGAGCCGGACTGGTCGGGCCGGCATTGGCCCTGTCGTTGGCGAGCACAGGCCTGCGCGTGGCGCTTGTGGCCGATGACGCTGGGCCCGCGCGCGGGCCCGATGTGCGTGCCTTTGCGTTGAACGCCGCGTCGGTCGCATTGTTGCGCGGCCTGAAGGTCTGGGACGCGCTGCCTGCTCACGCGACCACCGCAGTGCACGAGATGCGAGTCGAGGGCGATGCGCCCGGTGCCGCGCTCGAGTTTTCGTCATGGGAACAGCGGGTGGGTGAGTTGGCCTGGATCGTCGACGCGGCCGTTCTCGAACGTGAATTGGCGGCGGCGGTGCGGTTTTCGCCGCATGTCACGGTGGTGACCAGCACGCAGGCCGATTCGGCGACTGCGCCGTTGACCGCCATCTGCGAAGGGAAATCGTCGGCCACCCGCGATGCGCACCGCGTGCCGCTGGATCGTCGCTCCTACGGCCAGCGTGCAGTGGCCGCGCGGCTGGTCACCTCCCTGCCGCACGGGGGCGCCGCGCGGCAATGGTTTGGCTCGCCGGATGTTCTGGCCTTGCTGCCGTTCGATGCCCCGCAGCCGCTGGCCTCGTATGCGCTGGTGTGGTCGGTGCCTGACGCACGCGCAGACGCGCTGCTGGCGATGGACCCCACGGCGTTCAATGCGGCGCTGATGCAGGCCACCGCAGGTGCCGCGGGCAATTTGCAGCTGACCGGTGAACGCGTGGCCTGGCCGCTGACCCGCGCGCAGGCCACCACGTGGTGCGGGCCCGGCTGGGTACTGTTGGGCGATGCCGCCCACGTGGTGCACCCGCTGGCCGGCCAGGGGCTGAACCTGGGCCTGGCCGATGTCGCGGCCTTGACTGCGGTGCTGGCAGCGCGTGAACCGTGGCGCGAACTCGGCGACGAGAAGCTGCTGCGTCGCTACGCCCGCGAGCGCCTGTTGCCAACGCGCGCGATGGTCGAGATCACCGACGGCCTGATGCAGCTTTTTGCCCACCCGGCACCTTTGGCGCGGGAACTCCGAAACCGCGGCCTGACTCTGGTCAATCGGCTGACGCCGATCAAGCGCTGGCTGACCGCGCAGGCGCTGGATTCCTGAGTCGGCACTCACCGCGCAAACGCGACTTCGTTCGCTCACCTGAAAGTAACTCTCATGCCATCGTCATTGTTTCGAAACATCCAGCGTGCTGGAGTGCGCATCAGCTGTGGCAAGGTCGCTGCGGCGCTGGCGCTGGCGTTCTTTGCCACCGCGCCCGCTCACGCCGGTGAAGCCGAGATCCGCAAGGCGCTCGCCGAGCGGCTTGCCGATCTGGGCAAGGTTGACGAAGTCACCAAGTTGCCGATCGCAGGCCTGTACGAAGTGCGCGTCGGCGTCGAGATCTACTACACCGACGAGAACGGCAACTACCTGATCCAAGGCCAGTTGCTGGACACCAAGACCCGCGCGAACCTGACCGAGGCACGCATTGCCAAGCTGACCGCGATCGACTTCGCCACCCTGCCGTTGAAGGATGCAGTCGTCTGGAAGCAAGGCGATGGCAGCCGCAAGCTGGTGGTGTTTGCCGACCCGAACTGCGGCTACTGCAAGCGCTTCGAGCGCGAGGCTCGCGCCGCCAAGGACGTCACCATCTACACCTTCCTGTACCCCATCCTGGGCGCTGATTCGGCGGACAAGTCGCGCAACATCTGGTGCGCCAAGGATCGCGGCAAGGTGTGGGCAGACTGGATGATCGACGGCGCTCTCCCGCCGAAAATCATGGGCGAATGCGACATCTCGGCGCTGCAGCGCAATGCGGCGCTCGGTCGCAAGCACAAGATCAACGGCACGCCGGCGCTGGTGTTCGAGGATGGCAAGCGCGTGCCAGGCGCCATGAGCCTCAACGACCTCGAAAAGCAATTGCTGGCCTCTGCGAAGAAGCCTGGTTGATTACGCTGCTGCAAGACTTCTTCAACTTCGAGCCGACGCACGCCGAAGCACTGCGCCGTCTCGATGCGGTGCATCCAGGCGAGTACGCGCGCACCCGCAACGCGCTCGATGGCGCCGTCACCGGGCTGTCTCCTTACTTCACCCACGGGGTGATCGGCATGCGCACCGCGGTCGCCCGGGTGCTGCAGAAGCACCGGCTGGGTTACGACGACAAGCTGATGTTCGAATTCGCCTGGCGCGAGTTTTTCCATCATGTCTGGAGCCGTTGCGGCGAGCAGGTGCTGGCCGACATGCGACCCGGCGCTGTATGGCCCGGCGCCTATTCCTCCGACGTGCCGGCCGACTTGCGCGAAGCTCGCACTGGCGTGCCCGCGATCGACTCCGCGGTGCGTCAGCTCTACGCCACCGGCTATCTGCACAACCATGCGCGCATGTGGTTGGCGAGTTACGCAGTGCACTTGCGCAAGGTGCACTGGCGCGCTGGGGCCGACTGGATGTACGGGCATTTGCTCGACGGCGACGTGCCGAGCAATCACCTGAGCTGGCAATGGGTGGCTGGCACGTTTTCGAGCAAGCCCTATCTGTTCAACGCGGACAACGTCGCGAAGTACGCCCCGCACGCGAATTTCAAGGTCTGGCTGGGCAAGGGCACGGTGATCGATCAGGACTACGAGGCGCTGGAGCGCATCGCGCGGCACGAAGGTGATGTCGGACCTGAACCGGGCCTTCACGAAGGCGTGATCGAACCGCTGCTGTGGTCCGCGCCGAACGTCGACTGGGTGAAAGAGTCGACGCGACCGCTGATTGCCAGCGCTCTACCGCGGCGGCGCGAGATCGAACTGATCACGCCGTGGGCGATGGGCGAGCGCGAAGGCGGTGCGGGCGCGGGTGCCGGCGGGCCGTGGCGACTGGGCGTGATTCACGCGCCGTCGCATGCCATGCTGCCGTGGAGCGAAGCGCGCTGGCGCTGGGTGCTGCGGCGTCTGGGGCAGGTGACCGATGCGGTGTTCGTCGGCGACCTGAGCTCGTCCGTGCCGTGGAAGCCTGGTGCGCCGACCTGGCCGGGGCCGGGCATGGTGACTGCCGTGCGAGCACCGATGCCCGGCTACGACGCCGCGCTGGGCGTGCTTGCCACCCTGAAGCCAGCACCGCGGCTGCTGCCCAACCCCGAGACCCTGTGCCGTTCGTTCAGCGTGTTCTACGAGGCGGTCAAGCGACAATCACGGTCGCTTCAGACGCAGTTGAACGGAGAGCTTTTTTGAGCAGTCGCACCCAGGCCCTGCCGAACCCGGCATCGACGAACCAGCCGGATCGGGCCACCCTGCGACTGGCCTACGCCGGCCTGTTGCCGTTCGTGATCGGCGCTGTGCTGTTGTGGATCGTGCGGCCAGATGCGCATCCGTATGTCGCTGCGGCTTTGTCGGCATACGCGGGCGTGATCGTTTCGTTTCTCGGCGGCATTCACTGGGGCCTCGGCTTTCGTGCGCAGCCTGCCGACCCAGCCCGCTTCGTCTGGGGCGTCGTGCCCTCGCTGGTGGCCTGGGTCGCGGTGGTGATGCCTGCGTATGCCGGTCTGGTGGTGCTGGGGGTGATGCTGGTGGTGTGCTATCTGGTCGATCGCCGCGTCTACCAGGTGCATTTTTCCGGCGCATGGCTCGTCCTGCGTTTTCGGCTCACCGTCGTTGCCAGCCTGGCCTGTTTCATCGGCGCGGCCGGCAGTTGATCGGCGCGACAGGCCATGCCCGAAGGCCCGGAAATACGCCGTGCGGCGCAAGCTGTGCACCGTGGCATCGCAGGTCATCCGGTACGGATGACGCTGTCGCACCCGGCACTGGCACCGATGGAACGCGCATTGCGCGGTGCCAGCGTCGAGTCGGTCAGTGCGCGCTCGAAGGCGATGCTGACGCGCTTCTCCACCGGCGACGTGCTGTATTCGCACAACCAGCTGTACGGCGAATGGGTGGTCGACCGGCCCGATGAGCCCTTGCGTTCCCGCGCGATCCGTCTGGTGCTTGAAACGAGTGCGCAGCGGGCGGTTCTGTACAGCGCGACCGATTTCGCCTGGCTGCGCCACGGCGTGGAAAACGCGCATCCCTACATCGCCAGGCTCGGTCCCGAGGTGCTCGACGACGCGACGACGGTGCGCGACATCGCCGCCCGTCTGGCGCAGTTTCCGCGTCGGCGCATCGCCGATGCGCTGCTCGATCAGCAGGTGCTGGCCGGCCTCGGCAACTACCTGCGCAGCGAGATCGCCTTCGTCGCGAAGCTGAACCCGTGGCGCCGCCTGGGCGAACTCGGCGATGCCGAACGGCATCGGCTGGCCAAGGCGGTTCACGACATCACCCATCGCAGTTTCCGCACCGATGGCGTGTGCGTGTCCATGGCGCTGTACCGTGCGCAGCGTCAACAGGGCGCGAGCTTCGAGGCGGCGCGATTCTTCGTTTTTGACCGTGCGCAGCAGCCGTGCCACGAGTGCGGCGCCACGATCGAGCGCGCCACGCTCGCGGGGCGCAAGCTGTTTGTCTGCATCGCCTGCCAAGACGTGTTCCCGCTGCCCGACGAGTTGCGGCGCTGACGCCGCGGCACCCATCACTCACCGATTCCATTGGCCTCGCCCATGATTTCCTACCGCATCGACATCCACAACCCGAACGCGCACCTGTTCCGCGTCACGCTGACCGTGCCCCAGCCCGCAGCCATGCAGCGGCTGAGCCTGCCGGTGTGGATTCCGGGCAGCTACCTGGTGCGCGAGTTCGCGCGCCATCTGAGCGGGCTCGAGGCGAAGCAGGGCAGTCGCGCGGTGCCGCTGGCGCAACTGGACAAGGCGACCTGGCAGGCCGAGTGCAGCGGGCGCGGCGCGCTGGTGCTGACCTATCTGGTCTACGCGTTCGACACCTCGGTGCGCGCCGCCTTCCTGGATGCGCAGCGTGGCTTCTTCAACGGCACCAGCCTGTGTCTGCGTGTCGAAGGTCGGGAGGCCGAGCCGCACCGCATCGAGCTGCGCTCACTGCCGCGCGGCTGGGGGATTGCAACGTCGATGTCCGCGACTGCAGCCACCGTGTTCGAATCGCCCGACTACGACGAATTGGTCGATCACCCCTTCGAGCTGGGCAGCTTCTGGCGCGGCCAGTTCAAGGCGCACGGTGTGCCGCATGAACTGGTGGTGGCCGGTGCGCTGCCCGACTTCGACAGCGCCCGGCTGCTCGCCGACACGAAACGCATCTGCGAGACCGAGATCGCTTTCTGGCACGGCGATGCGCCCAAGCGCGGCGACGTCCCTTTTCAGCGTTATGTCTTCATGCTGAACTGCGTCGACGACGGCTACGGCGGGCTGGAACACCGCGCCAGTACTGCGCTGATCGCATCGCGGCGCGACCTGCCGCGGGTGCCTGCTGCCACTGCGACCCCGAGCGCCCGCTCCGAGGAAAAGAGCGACAGCTACGTGACGCTGCTGGGCCTGATCAGCCACGAGTATTTCCACACCTGGAACGTCAAGCGCCTGAAGCCGCGTGATTTCGCGCCCTACGACTACACCCGCGAGAACTACACCGAACTGCTGTGGTTATTCGAGGGCTTCACCTCGTATTACGACGACCTGCTGCTGCGCCGCGCCGGGCTGATCGACGAGGCGCGCTACCTGAAGGCGGTCGCCAAGACCGTGACGGGTGTGCTGGGCATGCCGGGGCGGCAGGTGCAAAGCGTGGCGCAGGCCAGCTTCGATGCCTGGGTGAAGTACTACCGCAGCGACGAGAACACGCCGAACGCGACCATCAGCTACTACACCAAGGGCTCGCTGGTCGCACTGGCGCTGGACCTGAGCTTGCGTGCCGCCGGATCGCGCCGCCAACCCACGCTCGATGCGGTGATGCGCGGCTTGTGGGCACGCAGCGCTGGTGGCCCGATCACGGAGAGCGATGTCGTCGATGTGTTGCGCGAAGTCGCCGGTCCGGCGCAGGCCGATGCGCTCAGTCGCCACCTGCGCGAGTGGGTGCATGGCATCAGCGACCTGCCGCTGAAGGAGTTGCTCCAGCGCTTCGGCGTGCATTGGCAGACGTCAGCTGCCACGCTCACCCAGCGCCTGGGTGTGCGTGTCAGTGAAAGCGCACTGACCGGTATCAAGGTCACGCATGTGCTGCGCGGCGGTGCTGCTGAGCGCGCCGGGCTGTCGGCTGGCGACGAGGTGCTGGCACTCGGTGACTGGCGATTGCGCCGGCTCGACGATGTGCTGCGTGTGCAGACGCCTGGTCAGGCGTCTGCGCTGCTGGTGTCACGCGACCAGCGCCTGCTCACGCTCTCGCTGGAGGTGCCCGAGTCGACCGATGTGGCAGGTGCGGTCACATTGACGGCCGATGCCAAGGCCCCGCGTGCCGCGCTCGCGCTGCGCAGCGCCTGGCTGGGCTGCTGACACCGTCCCGATTCAACGACCGCGATGACCTCCACTGCGCAAGCCCCGGTGGCCGGCCGCAAGCGGATCGCGGGCGGTGTGGCGGTGGTCGTCGCTGTTCTGGTGATGCATGCCTGCGTGATGCACAGCATCAAGGACAGCTTGATCGATGTCGACCCGGGCGGGAAGCCGGCACGCATCGAACTGGTGCCGGTGCAGGACATGGCGTTCAGCGCGCCGCCCGAACCAGCGGCCGCACCGCCGCCGCCAGCCCCCGCCGCGCCCCCGCGGCCTCCACGGCAGGCCGCACCGGTAGCCGCAGCGGCCTCGGCGCCCGAACCAGATCGTGTGCTGGCGGCAGAGACTGCCGAGCCCCCTGCCAGCGCGCCCCAGCTTTTGGCGTCGGCCCCGGTTCTACCGGCGGTTGCCGCTGCTGCAGAACCTGCGGCGTCTTTGCCGATGGTGGCTGCGTCAGCTGTACCCGCGTCTGCACCCGCATCGGCGCCTGCCCCGCGCGCAGAGACGTTCAGCTGGCCGCCCTCCACCCGCATCAGCTACGAGCTCACCGGCAACTATCGCGGCGAGGTCTACGGCAGTGCGCAGGTCGACTGGGTGCGTGTCGGCGAGCGCTACCAGGTGCACCTGGATGTGGTTGTCGGTGCTTCGTTCGCGCCGCTGTACTCGCGCCGCATGAGCAGCGACGGGCAGTTGACCGACGCCGGCCTGGTTCCCGAGCGCTATGACGAGGAAAGCAAGGCCGCGTTCAAGGACCGCAAGCGCGCGAGCGTCACGCTGGAGCCTGATACGGTGCTGCTGAACAACGGACAGCGCATCGAGCGCGTGCCTGGCGTGCAGGACACGGCCAGCCAGTTCGTGCAGCTCACCTACCTGTTCACACGGCAGCCTCAGCTGCTGAAGCCCGGGGGCACGATCGAGTTGCCATTGGCCCTGCCTCGGCGCATGAGCGTGTGGACCTACGACATCCGTGAGTCCGAGTCGATCTACACCCCGTTTGGCGCCGTTGACGCGATCCCGCTGCAGCCGCGCCGCGAGTCGCGCAAGGGTGACGAGCTGTCGGCCACCGTCTGGTTCGCGCCCAGCCTGAAGTACCTGCCGGTGCGCATCCGCATCCAGCAGGATGCCGAGACCTACATCGACCTGATGATCAAGCAGCGACCGCAGCTGATGCAGTAGGTGCGCCCCCCAGTCGCTGCGCTCCTGCCCCCGAGGGGCGTCGTCCGCCTTGGGGCGGCCCGGCGGCGGACAGCGCCCCCGTTCGCTAAAGTCGATGATCCTTGGTTTGCAGAGATTGCCATGCCTTACGAATTCATCCTCACCGACACCGTGGGCGACGGCCCGCTGAAGACCGGGCTGATCACGCTGAACCGGCCCAAGCAGCTCAATGCGCTGAACGATGGCCTGATGAGCGAGCTGGGCGCGGCGCTGCAGGCCTACGATGCCGACGAGTGCATCGGTTGCATCGTGATCACCGGCAGCGAGAAGGCCTTTGCGGCTGGCGCCGACATCGGCGCGATGGCGACGCTGACCTACATGGAGGCCTACAAGGGTGACTTCATCACCCGCAACTGGGAGGCACTGCGCAGCGTCCGCAAGCCGGTGATTGCGGCCGTGGCGGGTTTTGCGCTGGGTGGCGGTTGTGAACTGGCGATGATGTGCGACTTCATCATCGCCGCTGACTCCGCGAAATTCGGCCAGCCCGAGATCAAGCTCGGGATCATCCCCGGCGCTGGCGGCACGCAGCGCCTGCCGCGCGCGATCGGCAAGGCCAAGGCGATGGACATGGTGCTGACCGGCCGCATGATGGACGCAGCCGAGGCCGAGCGGGCCGGCCTGGTGTCACGCGTGGTGCCGGCGGCCGAATTGCTGGCAGTGGCGCTTGCCGCTGCGCAGAACATCTGCGAGTACAGCGGACCGAGCGTGATGATGGCCAAGGAGTGCGTCAACCGCGCCTTCGAAGGCTCGCTGGCCGATGGCATCAGTTACGAGCGCCGAATGTTCCACTCGCTGTTTGCGACCGAAGATCAAAAGGAAGGCATGGATGCCTTCGTGAACAAGCGCAAGCCGGTGTTCAAGCACAGATGAATGTCATGGTGCTGCCGAGGGCATGGGGTGACCGGCTCCGCTCGTGTCCCCCGGGCCGGTTGACTGCCCAGGGGCTTGGAGACGAGTAGATCCGGCCCTCCTCCTTTACCTCGCTGCCTGCCGAGTAAGCAGCAGGGCGTCATCAGCAAAGTCGGTCGCAGTGCACATCGAGTGTTCAACCTTCCTTGCGCAGCGACGGAAACAGGATCACGTCGCGGATGCTCGGGCTGTCGGTGATCAGCATCATCAGCCGGTCGATGCCGATACCGCAACCGCCGGTCGGTGGCATGCCGATTTCGAGTGCGCGGATGAAATCGGCGTCGTAGTACATCGCCTCTTCGTCACCGGCGTCCTTGTTGGCCATTTGCTTTTTGAAGCGTTCTGCCTGGTCTTCAGCGTCGTTCAGCTCCGAAAACCCGTTGGCGTACTCGCGCCCGGTGATGAAGAGCTCGAAGCGTTCGGTGATCGACGGGTCGGTGTCCGAGGCGCGGGCCAGCGGGCTCACCTCGACCGGGTAGTCGATGATGAAGGTCGGGTTCCACAGCTGTTCCTCGACCACCGCCTCGAACAGCCCGAATTGCAACTCGGGCAGTTTCCAGTGCGCCGGTGGCTCCTCGCCCATCGATTTCAGCTTCGCGTGCAGCACCTGCACATCGCCTGCTTCAGCGGCGCTCAGTCCGGCGTAGGCGACCAATGAATCGCGCACCGTCAGGCGCTTGAACGGCGCGTCCAAGTCCACGGTCTTGCCGCCGTAGCTGAGCGTGGCCGA
>LNFM01012052.1_pt1 | contig 11488 bp, 10 predicted proteins | sample 596031 | NCBI WGS metagenome assembly LNFM01 (sample SAMN04254537, study PRJNA301005) | activated carbon metagenome | isolation source: dual media filters at the Ann Arbor, Michigan drinking water treatment plant | place: USA: Ann Arbor | reverse complement strand
GCGGCGCCGATCGGGTGCGTGATGCAGGCAAGTTTGGTCGAAAACAGCGGATGATAGCGGCTGAGAAAGCCCGCCTCGAAGATGCGGGCGGCCACCTGCGACGGCCCGATGAGGGCGCCGGCGAACACCGCCTGCGTCGTCGTCGCGCCGACTGCCTCCATCAGGCGCGGCAGATGCGCGGCCATCGCGCCGGTAACGGTCCAAGCCGCCGCGAATACGAACGCAAGTACGATCATGGTGCGATCGATCGGGATATGCGGCTTGACCGCTGCGGCCACCGCTGCCTTCGCGCCCTTCACCGCCGGCAGCATGATGAGATTGATCGGCAGCCCGATCAAAATATGCGCCGCCGCCCAGGCGAAGCAGGTGTTGCGCCAGCCGATGGTCTCGAGGCCCCAAGCGGACAGCGGCCATCCGATCGTCGACGCAAATCCCGCAAGCAGCGTGATGCCGGTGATCGAGCGGCGCGCCGCATCGCCATAGATACGCCCGAGCGCGGCAAAGGCGGCATCGTAGAGACCGGCGCTCATGCCGACGCCGAGCAAGAGCCAGGCGACGATCAGCATGGGGATCGACGTGGTGAGGCCGAGCAGCGCCAGCCCGGCCGCCAGCACCACGTTCGACATCGAGAGCACCGGCCGGCCGCCGACCAGATCGATATGGCGTCCGATCCGGGGGGCGAGCAGGGCAGAAATCACCTGCGATGCGGAGAACGCGGCAAAGATCCAGTTCGGGGAGACGCCGAGATCGCGCGCGATCGGATCGGCGAGGATCGCCGGCAGATAGTAGCTCGATGCCCAGGCCAGCGTCTGCGTGGTGCCGAGTCCGATGATGATGGAAAGCTGGCTGCGGTTCACGTCGGCGTCTCTCGTCTTGACCAGTAAAGTGCCAGCGGCCCGAGCAGGATTCCCGCCGCCAGTACCGAAAATGCAGCGGTCCAGGCCGTTGAACTCTGCGGCCCTCCGGCAGCGTCCAGTGCGACACCCAACGCCCACGCGCCAAGCGCCGAAAGGCTGAAGCCGACGGTGGAGTGCACCGCCATGGTCGCACCGCGATGGCCGGGGTCTGCCGACATCGACATGCCCGAGGTCAGCGCGCCTGAATCGGCGGGCACGGTGAGGGCATAGATGAGGATCAGCGGCAGCAGCAGCCAGGGCGATTGGTCGGCGAAGAAGCCGATCAGGAGCGCGACCGCAGCGGAAGCGAACATCACGGCCGATATGGCGCGGTGGCGGCCGAACCGAAGCGCGAATTCGTTGCCGAGGATGCTCGCGGGCATCGCAAGCAGCGTGAAGACGACGCTGACGACGATCGGGGTCAGAAGCGAAGCGCCGGCGCTCTTTGCTGCGACGAACGTCCAGAACGCGACGATCCAGGTCCTAATGCCATACAGCTCGAAGCAATGCGCGCCGTAGCCGAGCACAAATCCCATGGCTCGGCGGTTGTGAAACACGGGCGCGAAATCAAGAAACCGCCCGGACGCCGGCGCCGGCTGCACCGGCCGCAGCAGCAGGCAAACGGTGAGCATAACCAGCGGCCCGATGGCGGTGACGAGAAATGCACTGCGCCAGCCCCATGCTTCCGCGACAAGTTGGGAAACCAGAAACGACATGCCGACACCGAACGAGAAGCTCGACGTGTAGAGCGTGATGGCGCGGGATGAATCGCCCGGCGCGAGACGGTCCGTCAGCGCCTTGAGGCCCGGCATGTAGGCGCCCGCAAAGCCAACGCCGGCTATTGCGTTGAAGATGACGCCGGACCACAGGCCGGTCGCGAACAGGCCGAACAGCAGGGTGCCGAGCGCGCTCAGCGCGGAGCCCGCAATCAGGATATTGCGCGCGTCGATCCGATCGGTGAGCGTCGCCAGCACCGGCACCGCCAGCATGTATCCGGCCGCGCCGGAGCCCGCCAGCAGGCCGGCCTGCGCCCCGCTCAGATGCCATTCCGGAATCAGGAAGGCTGCGAGAACCGAAGGTACGACGACATGCGGGAGCAGGCTGCCGAGCTGCCCTGTGCACATGCCGACGATGACGGAACGGCCTTCCAGCGAAATCCCGTTCACTCCCACTTTCAGGCTGCGCAACCGCAACCTGTCTGGCCTTGCTGCTTTGCCTTTTCATCCGCGACGCAGCAGGCGTCAACATCCGATAATGCGGGGCCGCCGCAGCAACTGCTCGCACCTGGCGCCGGCGAGCGGCTGCAGACGCCGGTCTCGGGCAGCACCAGTTCGACCCGCTCCGCGGCCTCGCGGTCGCCGACAATGTCGGCGGCAATCGAACGCACCTGCTCGTAGCCCGTGAGCATCAGGAAGGTCGGCGCGCGGCCGTAGGATTTCATGCCCGCGAAATAGAAACCCGGTTCGTTCTGCGCCAGTTCACGCGCGCCGTGCGGCCGCACGGTGCCGCAGCTATGTTCATTCGGATCGATCAAAGGCGCCAGCGCGACCGGACATTCGATCGCCGGATCGAGTTGGATGCGCAGTTCGCGCACGAAATCCAGTTCGGGACGAAAGCCGGTCGCCACGACGAGTTCGTCGACGACGATCTGGCGGCCGCAACAGGCCGAGCCGGCGCCGACAACGAGGCTGGGGCCGTCGGCAGAGAGGCGCGAAACGCCGAATTCGCTTTCCATCCTGATTCGTCCCGCGGCCACCAATGCGGCAAACGCCGCGCCGAGCTCGCCGCGGGCGGCCAGCTTGTCGTTCGCGCCGCCGCCAAAGGCTTTCGCGGGATCGTTCCCTCGCAGCAGCCAGATCGCCTGGGTCTCCGGCACCTGTTCCGCGAGTTTCGCCAGATCGGTCAGCGTGCCGATCGCGGAGTGCCCGGCACCGAGCACGGCTACGGTCTTGCCGGCGTAGCGCACGCGGTCCTTGCCCAGCACGTCCGGCATGCCGTAGGCGATCCTGTCCGCTGCATCCGTCTCGCCGATGGCGGGGAGGCCATTCGCGCCAGCGGGGTTCGGCGAATGCCAGGTGCCTGATGCGTCGATCACCGCATCGGCCCTGACGATTTCAGGGCCTTTTCCGTTCTGGTATCGGATCTCGAACGGGGCCGCTTCGCGGCCCTTGGTCTTCATCTTGTCGAATCCGATCTTGCTGATACCAGTGACGCGGCTCGACGTGCGAATGTGGGGCTTGAGCGCGGTGTTGCCCGCGAGCGGCTCGAGATAGCGCTCCACCATTTCCGCGCCGGTCGGATATTGATCGGGCTCGGGAGAATTCCAGCCGCTCGCCGCCAGCAGGCGCACCGCGGCCTTGTCGATGTTGTATTCCCATGGCGAGAACAGTTGGACATGGCCCCATTGCCGCATGGCGTGGCCGACGTCTTCGCCGGCTTCCAGCAAAATCGGCTGCAGCCCGCGCTCCAGAACATGGGCGGCGGCGGCGAGTCCTACCGGCCCGGCTCCAATGATCGCGACGGTTTTGGCTGCGCCCATGGCATTCCCCCATTCAACTGGAAATATCGAAATATCGGTCGCAGGCCATCGGGCCTACGCCGCGGTCTTGGTATCCTTGGTTTCAGCGCTTTCGGCGCAGCACTCAGCGACGAGGAAACCCACCAGTTCCCGCATCACCTCGTAGTTGGCGTGGCAGATCAGGGTGGTCGCGTCGCGCACCTGGGTCACAAGGCCTACAGCCACCAGCGCCTTGATATGGTGGGAGAGGGTGGAGGGCGCGATTTTCAGTTTGTCCTGCAGACGGCCGACCGCAAGCCCGGCGCCGCCGGCGCGGATCAGCGCGCGGTAGATCTTCAGCCGGGTCGGATTTCCCAGCGCTTCGAGATGGGCGGCGGCGGCGTCGAGTTTCATGCCGGGATCGTCCCACGGGAAATCCGGCCCGTCAACTGTATTTCTAGAATTATGGAAATACGGGATATGTGGAATGCCCACTTTCCCGTGGCGATGGAATTTCGCCCCGGATCAGGCCTTGGCTGGCCTCGCCGTCGGGACGCCCGCGTTCAGCGGAAGCAGGAATGTGATCAGCGAGCAAAGCAGCAACATGACCGCGGAGCCGATCAGGCAGCCCGTGATGCCCGCAAATTGATACAGCACGCCGGATAGCGTGATGCCGAGCAGGCGGCCGGCCGCATTGGCGGCATAGTAGAAGCCGACGTCCTCGGCGGCCTTTTCGGAGCCCGCGTAGGCCAGGATGAGATACGAGTGCAGCGACGAGTTGACGGCAAACGGTAGTCCGAACAGTGCCAGCCCAACCACCAGGATGATATCGGGACGTCCGACCTCGGCTGAGTTCATGATTGCGGCGAGCGCGATCGGCACCGCCGCGAGAACGGCGGCCCAGATCCGTGCGGCCGGCACCTCGCGGCTGAGGCCATCTGTGCTGCGGCTTACCAGCGAGGGCGCGATAGCCTGCACGCCGCCATAGGCAATGGTCCAGGCCGCCAGGAATGCGCCCACCTGCAGGAACGTCCAGCCGTAGGCGTAGAGAAAGACGGGCAGACCGACCACGAACCAGACGTCCCTGGCGCCGAACATGAAGATGCGCGCCGCCGCCAGAAGGTTCACGCCGCGCGATTTGCCAAACAACTCGCGGATGGTTTTCGACGACTTCGCCTTGCCGAGTTGCGACGGCAGCAGCAGCAGCCCCGCGACGAAGATGACGCCGAGCAGGCCGGCCATCATCCACAGCGCATGGGTGAAGCCTGCAAGATCGAGCAGCAGGCCGCCGACGAAGAATCCGACACCCTTCATCGCGTTCTTGGAGCCGGTGAACCAGGCGACCCACCGGAACAATTGCCCGCTGCCCTCCGCAGAGGTTGCCTTGATCGCGGATTTCGATGCGGTCTTAGTCAGATCCTTGGCGACCCCGGCGATGCCCTGGGCGATCACGACCCACGCGACCGATGCCACGGCGCCCCATCCCGGATCGAGCGCCGACAGCATCAGCAAGCCGGCGATCTGGAGCACCTGTCCGATCGCGAGCATGCGGGGAATGCCAAAGCGCGACGCGAAATAGCCGCCGGCAAGGTTGGCGCCGATTCCCGCCGCTTCATAAAGCAGGAACAGAAACGCCAGGGTGAATGGCGTGTAGCCCAGCTTGAAAAAATGGAACAGCACCAGCATCCGCAAGGCGCCGTCGACCAGGGTGAAGCCCCAATACGATGCCGTGACGATGAGGTAGTTCCGGACCATGGCTAGACGCCCGAACGTTGAACGATGCTGGCGAGATCGACCATCCGGCAGGCGTAGCCGACTTCGTTGTCGTACCAAGCGTAGACCTTCAACAGGGTTTCGTCCGTGACCATCGTGCTCAAGGCATCGACGATCGAACTGCGAGGGTCGTTGTTGTAGTCCGCCGAGACGAGGGGCCTCGTCTCCAGACCGAGTATGCCGGCCAGATCGCCTTCGGAGGCCGCTTTGAAGAGGTTGTTGACCTCCTCGACCGTAGTCGGGCGCTTCAGTTCGAATACACAATCGGTCAGGCTGGCATTCAGGACGGGAATGCGCACGGCGTGCCCGTTCAGCTTGCCCTTGAGTTCCGGGTAGATCAACGAGATCGCGGTCGCACTCCCGGTGGTCGTCGGTTGCATCGAAAGCATCGCGGACCGCGCACGGCGAAGATCCTTGTGCGGAGCGTCAACGACGACATTGGTGTTGGTCGGATCGTGGATCGTGGTGATCTGTCCGTGCCGGATGCCGATCTTCTCGTGGATGACCTTGACGACGGGAGCGAGGCAGTTCGTGGTGCAGGATGCCGCCGTCAGCAGTCGGTGCCGGGCGGGATCGTAGAGCTGGTCGTTGACGCCGACCACGATGTTGAGCGCCGCCTCGTCCTTGACGGGAGCGGCGACGATTACGCGTTTGACGCCGCGGTCGAAATAGGCCTGAAGCTGATCCGGCTTGAGGAATTTGCCGGTGCACTCCAGCACGACGTCGCAGCCGAGATCGCCCCATGCGACCTCGCTCGGGGCCGCCGCTTCGCTGAAGCCGATGCGGTCCTTGCCAATCGTGATGGCGTTATCGGAATTGACTGCAATGGGCGCGTGCCAGCGTCCGTGAATGCTGTCGAATTCGAGCAGATGCGCGGTCGCAGCAATGCCGCCTTTCAATTCGTTGACATGGACGACTTCCAGCCGGTTCCCGGCGCGTGGATCGCTTTCCGGCCGGTAGATGCCGCCAAGCGCCGCGCGCAGCGCGAGCCTGCCGATGCGGCCCATGCCATTGATGCCGACTTTCATGGATATTCCTTATGGAGTTACGCGCGTCGTATCGCCGATTTCGTCGAGGCGGGCCTTGATCGCCATGCGGTCCAGCGAGTCGAACGGCAGGCTGGTGAAGATTTCGATCCGGCGCCGGATCATCGCGTACAGTTCGTTCAAGAGCGTGGTCCGCTCGGTCTGCGACCCCGAGAATTGTGCCGGATCGGGCAGAGGCCAGGCGCCGGTGACGAACTGCGTGCCGAAATCCGGACAAAACTGACCGTTGGGAGCGTCGCAGAGCGCAATGACGAAGTCCATTCGGGGGGCGTGCGGCCCCTTGAACTCATCCCACGACTTTGAATGCAGGTGTGACACGTCATGCCCGAGCGCCGTCAACCGGGCGATGACTTCCGGCATGGGCTCTCGGGCCGGCGCCGAACCGGCGGAATAGGCCCGGAAACGGCCGCGGCCGATCTTCTCGAGCAGCGCCTCGGCGATGATCGAGCGCGCGGAATTTTGTGTGCAAAGGAACAGGACATTGAATGCGGGCGCCATGAACTTCTCCCTTGATTCAGCAGCGATGGATTCGAGTGGCAGGTCGAAAGCGTTTCCGCACAGTTCCGGACGGCCGTTACAGCAATCGCGCGAGAGAAAATCGAGCAGGCTCCGGAATCCCGTGACGTCAGCCCGATAGTTCATCGCGCGGCCGTCTTTCTCGACCGAGATCAAACCGGCCCGGTTCAGGATGCCGAGGTGCGTCGACATGGTGTTGTGAGGAACGTCGCAAAGCCGCGCGATCTCGCCTGCGGGCAGGCTTTGCGGGTGGACAGCGAGCAGATGGCGCACCGCTGCAAGGCGGGTTGGTTGCGCAAGCGATCCAAACCCCTCTATCGCATTCGCTTCGCGATTGGCTTCGTCCATGGCTCGTCCGGGAAGAATTGAGGATTGTATCATTGCGTCCATATTACTCGACTAATTGAATGACAAATTGGTGACGATCAGCCTCTTTTGACCGTAAATTGCACCGGTTGGAGCGATTTATTGCTCTGATATGTCGATAAATCAAGACATATTTCTTGCCAAGCGGGCTTGCCTGAAATATCGAGAGGCCCTCGCACCCAGCAAAGCGGCGCGAGCGCGCAGAGCGAAAGCAGCCCTTCAAGACCTCCGGATGTAACCATCATGAACCTGTTCGAACGCTATCTCTCGCTGTGGGTGGCGCTGTGCATTGTCGCGGGTGTCGGTCTCGGTCATTTTTTGCCCGGACTGTTCGCGACCGTTGCGAGCGCCGAGGTCGCGCGCGTCAACCTGCCGGTCGCCGGCCTGGTCTGGCTGATGATCATCCCGATGCTGCTGAAGATCGACTTCGGCGCGCTCGGCCAGGTCCGCGAGCATTGGCGCGGCGTCGGCGTCACGCTGTTCATCAACTGGGCGGTGAAGCCGTTCTCGATGGCGTTGTTGGGCTCGATCTTCATCGGGCACCTGTTCGCGCCATGGCTGCCGGCCGCTCAGATCCCTTCCTATATCGCCGGCCTCATTCTGCTGGCCGCGGCCCCTTGTACGGCGATGGTGTTTGTGTGGTCGAACCTGTGCGAAGGCGAGCCGCATTACACCCTGAGCCAGGTCGCGCTCAACGACGTCATCATGATCTTCGCCTTTGCGCCACTGGTCGGCTTGCTGCTGGGCGTTGCCTCCATCACCGTGCCCTGGGATACCCTTCTGATTTCGGTGGTGCTGTATATCGTGGTGCCCGTCATCGTCGCGCAGCTATGGCGACGCGCGCTGCTCGCCTCCGGGCCGGAAGCATTGCAGCGGACACTTCATGCTCTGCAGCCGGTGTCACTGGTCGCGTTGCTGACCACGCTGGTGCTGCTGTTCGGTTTCCAGGGCGAACAGATCATCGCACAGCCGCTCGTGATCGTGCTGCTTGCGGTGCCGATTCTGATTCAGGTCTATCTCAATGCCGGGCTGGCCTATTGGCTGAGCCGCCGCTTCGGCGTCGCCTGGTGCGTCGCTGCGCCGGCGGCGCTGATAGGCGCCAGCAATTTTTTCGAGCTCGCAGTTGCCGCCGCTATCAGCCTGTTCGGCCTCAACTCGGGAGCGGCATTGGCCACGGTGGTCGGCGTGCTCGTCGAGGTGCCCGTCATGCTCTCGGTGGTCTATCTGGTGAAGGCGTCGCGTGGTTGGTACGAGGCCGGCGCCGCCACATCCGCCACCATCAAGGAGCAGGCGGAAATTTGAGCGTCACGATCTATCACAACCCAGGCTGCGGCATCTCGCGCAACGCGCTGGCGGCCTGCGTCTTTCACTCGGCGCGATTGCGCGGCATAATGGCGTATGGAACTCACGCCCCGCTTGCGCCTAATGAACTGGCTGGTCAGCCAGGGCCTCACAGGCCTGTCCGAAAATGACCTGATCCGGGGTTTCTGCGAGCGTTGCCGCGCCGAGGGCCTTCACGTCTCGCGCGGGATGGTCTTCATCGATACGCTGCACCCGATCTTCGAGGGCCGCGGCTTTCGCTGGAACGACGCCGAGACCAACGAAAGCAATGTTTTCGAATATGGTTCGACCAACGAGGGCGAAGCGGCTGAAGCCTGGCGCAGCTCGATCTTCTATCACATGCTCGAGGCTGGCCACGAGGAACTGCCGCTCGACCTCGTCAACAGTGCGTCCCACAATTTCAAGTTCATGGGCGAACTCGCCGAGAAGGGTCACAAGCATCTGGTGGCCTATACGCACCGGTTCGGTGAGGCCGGCACCATGGGGCAGATGGACTGCGTCTATTCCTATTGGGTGACGCGGCGCGAGGAGGGCTTTGGCGCGCAGGGCCTGGCGGCGCTGCGCGATTTGGTGCCGGTGCTGGGGCTGGCGATCAAGACCGCGGCGCAGGCCGACATCGCCAAGACGCTGGGCCGCGTCTATCTCGGGCGTGACGCTGCCGAGCAGGTGCTGCGCGGGCGGATCGCGCGCGGCATCACCGAGCGCATCAACACCGTGCTGTGGTTTTCAGACTTGCGCGGCTCGACCGCGATCAGCGAGAGCATCGAGCCGGACGAGATCATCCCGTTTCTCAATGATTACGCGCAGGCCTCGATCGACGCCATCCATGAAGCCGGCGGCGAGGTGCTGAAACTGATCGGCGACGGCGTGCTGGCGATGTTCACCAACGAGAAGATGGCCGCCGCAAGACGCGCCGCGCTCGCCGCCGAGCATCGCTTCCGCCGCAACATGCGCGCGCTCACCGCCCGCCGCACCGCTGAAAACCGGCCGGTGACGACGGCGCATGTCGGCCTGCATGTCGGCGAGGTGTTTTACGGCAACATCGGCAGCGATGACCGGCTCGACTTCACGGTGGTGGGACCTGCCGTCAACGAGGTCAGCCGCATCGCCTCGATGTGCCGCTCGGTCGACCGTGAATTGCTGATGTCGTCGGCGTTTCGTTCAGGCCTCGATGCGACGGGACGGAACTATCTGGTCTCCACCGGCCGCTTCGCGCTGCGCGGCATCAGCCGCGCGCAGGATCTGTATACGCTCGATCCCGACATCACCGCCGACGAGGTCGTCGGCGGAAAGTATGAGCGCTATCTGGCATCCTGATTGCTCGCCGCGAAGCCCGCGGAACTAGCTTGATTCATATCAAGGCGCGGAGCCCTGGCTTCGGTCTCAACTCTTGCCGCGCGACCGGCGCGACGGGGGAAAAGGTGGCCAGCATGTCCGCAACCGAAATAGCAGCACGTCATTTCTCTGCGGCCATGGCCGAGGCGGAAGCCGCCGGGCAGGGGACCGACAGCATATGCCGCGCGATGCTGGGCCTGGTGATCAGCAAGTATCTGGAGAGCCGGGGTGTGTCCGACGTTCAGTCGGAGCTGCGCTTCGTCGCCGAGAACTGCGATCCCGATACCGACTTCATGTTCATGCGGCCTTAACGGCTTTGGCCCGCCGCGTGTAGAGCCCGACCGCCGCGAGCGAAAACACCGTCAGCACCACGCCGAGCGCAAACAGTGCGTCATGCGAGATCGTGGCAGCGAGCCAGACGCCGATGGCGGCCGTCATCATCTGCCAGAAGCCGACCAGCGCGGATGCCGCGCCCGCCTTTGCGCCGAACGGCGACAGCGCCTGCGCGGTGCCGAGCGGATTGACGATGCCCATGCCGAGCAGGAACACGCTCATCGCCGCGAGGAACGGCAGGAACGAGGGGCTGTACAGCGAAACCAGCAGCATCGCGATGGCGCCGGTTGCGGTCGCGAACAGTCCTCCGCGGATCGAGCGGTCGAGCCCGTAGCGCGGGGCCAGTTTGGTCGCGAGCATGCCGGCGGCAAACACGATCAGCACGGTGCCCGCGAAGAACAGGCCCAGTTGAATCGGCGTGAAGTGCATCGCCTCGATCAATATGCGCGGCGCGGACGAGAATATCGAGAACAGCCCGCCCATGATCAGGCTGACGGTTGCGGCCGGCACCACGAAGCGGCGGTCGGCGATCAGGCCGAGATAGTTTTTGGCGATGGCGAGCGGATCGAGCGGAGTCCGCGTCGCATGGTGGGTCTCGCCGAACACGGTGCCATAGGCGAAGGCGCCGAGCGCCGCGAAGGCCGCGACCAGCACGAATTCGGAACGCCAGCCAAAATAATGATCGAGCGCGCCGCCGAGCAATGGCGAGAAGCCGGGTGCCGCCGCCATCGCGATCATGATCAGCGCCATCGCGCGCGCCAGCGCCGCGCCCGAGAATAAATCCCGCGCGATCGCGCGGGACAGCACCGACGTGGCGCAAGCCCCGGCCGCCTGGATCACGCGGCCGACCAAAAGGCTTGGCAGATCGGTGGCGAGGGCGCACCAGATGCTGCCGGCGAAGAAAACCGCAAAACCAATCAGCACCGGCCAGCGGCGCCCGTAGCGGTCCGAGATCGGCCCGACCACCAGCTGGCCCACCGCGAATACCGCGAGAAAGATGGTGATGGCCGAGGTGACCGCCGCGCTCGAAACCTTCAGCGACACCGCCATCTGCGGCAGCGACGGTAGCAGGATATTGGTCGCCAGCGTGCCGGTCGCCGCAAGCCCGGCCAGCACCGCGATCTGCAGAACGGTGGAGGAAGCCTCGGGGCGCGGGCTGGCGTCGATGGCGGCGGTCCGGTCGGTCATGGCGGTTCCCTGGTTCATTAAATGATATATATCATTTAATGAGGGGTAGGAAAGTGCCGAGAAGAGATGACAGGGTTGTTTAGAAGGAAGCATGCGCCCGGCGGTCATTGCGAGCGAAGCGAAGATTCCATGGGGAGTGGATAGCGACCAAGTCTGAGGCCAGACTGAGGTTGCAAAACCACTCAACCTGGAGACAA
>LNFM01012051.1_pt1 | contig 11488 bp, 10 predicted proteins | sample 596031 | NCBI WGS metagenome assembly LNFM01 (sample SAMN04254537, study PRJNA301005) | activated carbon metagenome | isolation source: dual media filters at the Ann Arbor, Michigan drinking water treatment plant | place: USA: Ann Arbor | reverse complement strand
AGAGCGGCCCGGTCTCGCTCATCTTGGTCAGGCGCTTCTCGATGCCCTGTGCGCAGAACGCGCAGACCATGCCGTTGACCGCGAACTTGACGGTGCCGGCGTCGCCGGTGGCTGACGCCGGTGCGGGGGTCTGGGCCAGTGCGGCCAGGCTGGCGGCGCCGAAGGCGAGCGCGGTGAGGACTTTCTTCATGGGGGATCTCCTTGGAGTTGGGATCGGGTTCAGTGGTTGAACATCAGGTTGAACATGCCGCCGTCGCGGTTGACGCCGAGCTCGACGAACCAGCGGCGGTGAATGAAGCGCAGCATCGGCGTCAGCAGGCTGCCTTCCTGCATCGAGCCGGCGCTGTAGCGCGTGCGCTCGGCCTCGATCAGCAGCCAGGGCTGGATGCCTTCGTACTCGGCCTCCCAGAACGAGAAGCCGGTGCGCACGCGGGCCACGTCGTGGCGCAGGCTGTCCTCGCCGCGCAGCATCTTGACGCTGCCGCCGAGGTAGACGCGCGTGGTCTCGTAGTCGGCCATGAAGGCCGCAGCGCCATAGCCGCCGTCGCCGGCTGTCCGGCCGTGGCCGCCGGCGCGGCGCAGGTGCCCGGCATCGCCGACCAGCCACAGGTTGGCCTGCGCATGCGGCAGGTTCCAGCGGTGCAGGCGGTGCGTGAGGCTCAGGCCCGCGCTTTCGCGCAACAGGCTGACGCCGTGGGCCGCGGGCTCGTCCCAGCGGCGCAGCACGGCGCCGGGGGCCCAGGTCTGCGCCAGCGCGTAGTTGGCGGCCAGGCTGCGCGTGGACGGCGTGCTGTCGAGCATCAGCATCCAGCTCTCGTAGTGGCCCATCGGCAGGGCCGAGGCCGTTGCGTGCAAGGCCATCGTGGCAGCGGCCAGCAGCGCCGGCAGGCCGGGGCCCGCTGGCGCCCGGGGGAGGGATCGGTTCATCGAGTTCCTGACGAAGGCAAATGGCAGATCACGCCGGCGGGGGGCCAAGCCCCACCGTCGGCGACCCAGGTGCTTCGTCAGGCCCGCGGCGGACGCTCGGGCAGCGGCAGGGCGGGCGGGCCGTGGCCTTGTGGCACGGCCGAAGGGGCGCTGCTGGCGGCTGCGTCGTGCGCGAGTCCGGCTTCACCCATGCAAAGTGCAGAGCCGTGGCACAGCGAGCACAGCGAGCAGCCGCTGGCGGACTCGTCGGGCGTGGTGCCGTCGTGCTCGGCCATCGCGGCGTGGCAGGGCGGCATCGATGCCTCGCCGGCGGCCGACTGTGGCGCGGGCGCCGGCAGGTGCATGGCGGTTTCAGCCCAGCCGCGCAAGGGCAGCAGGGCCAGCATCAGGCCCAGCAGCAGGCCGCCCCACGAACGGCGGCCCTGGCGCAGATTGGTGAACAGCAGCATGTTGGTGCAGTGCAAGCATTCGCAGTGTGCCCCGCGCCGGGCAGCCCTGCGGACGCCGGGTGTTTTCGGTGCTGCAGGCCTGTCGAAGGACCGGGCCCGGCGACCCGATCAGGTCGGCGTGCCGGTGAGCGCCGCCAGGGCACCGCCCAGCTCGTCCAGCGTGTACGGCTTGCACAGGCGCCGCAGCGCGCGCAGCGGTTCGGGCACGTTGTCGGTCTCGGAGTAGCCCGTGGTGACCAGGGTCGGGACGCCCAGTTCGGCCAGGCGCCGGGCCACGCTCTCGCTGCTGTGATCGCCCAGGTTGACGTCGATCAGGGCAACGCCCACTTGCTGCGAGTGCAGCAGCTTCAGGGCCTGGTCGGCCGAGCCTGCCGTCAGCACGGGGTCGTGGCCGAGCTGCTGCAGCATGGTCTCGGCCATCAGCGCGATGACGAGGTCGTCCTCCACCACCAGCGCGCACGTCGGTGCCGTGAGCCCTGGGCGGGCCGGGGCAGGGCGACGGGGTGTGCCGGCCGGTGCCGGCGTGGGCGGGCGTGCTGACGGTGGCGACACACGCACGAAGCCGCGCGGCGACCACAGGCGTGCGCGCAGCCCGGTCGGCTCGAACTCGAGGACGGCGTGGCCGTGCAGCTGGTGCTCCAGCGCCTGCCGGATGACACGTGTGCCGAAGCCCTGCCGCCGGGGTTCGGCCACCGCGGGGCCGCCGCTCTCCTTCCAGTCGAGCTCCAGCGCCCCGGCTTCCGACACCTGCCAGTGCACGGCCAGACGGCCCTGCGGCACCGACAGCGCCCCGTACTTCCGCGCATTGGTGGCCAGCTCGTGGAGCACGAGGGCGAACGACAGGTAGGCGTGCGGTTCGAGGTCCAGCGGCTCGCCGCTGAGCGTGACCTGTCCGGGCTCGGAGAACGCGGCCGTCTCGACCTGCAGCAGGTCGCCCAGCGGCGTGGGCTGCCAGTCGGCCCGCTCGATGCGCGTGTAGGCGCGCGACAGCGCGTGCACGCGGTCGTGCAGGCGATCGGCCAGGTCCTGGACCGACGTGGCGCTGCGGGCCGTCTGCTGCACCAGGCCCTTGATGAGGCCGAGCATGTTGCGCACGCGGTGGTTCAGCTCGCGCACGAGCAGGGCCTGCTGCCGCGCGGAGCTGCGGGAGCTCTCCAGCGCCCGCTGCTCCTTCTTCGCCGCCAGCGACTCGACCAGGCGCGTGCGGAGGACCTTGGCCAGTTCGATGTCGGCCACCGACCAGGGCTCGCAGTGTCCGCGCACCGACTCGCGCCAGGCTGCGAAGCTGGCGCGGGGCGACAGCTGGCCGTCCGCCCGGCGCTGCAAGGCCTTGTTCGGGTTGCCGGCCCAGTGCACGTGCCGAACCACCTCGTCGCGCAGCAGCAGCACCCAGTCGCTGCCGTGCGCGGCCAGCGGCAGTGCGAGCAGTCCGCAGACCTGCGGCGCGAGACGTCGCAGGCCGGGGTCCAGCGCGGCCAGCGACTCCACGGCGGTGACGGGCTCGCCCGCCTGTCCGGCCAGGGCCGACACGAGCGTGCCGAGCTGTTCCGGCGCAGGCGCCTGTCCCCAGGTCGCGCTGCGGCCATCGATGACCGTGGCGACCCCGGTGACGTCCATCAGGCGCCCGATCGCGGCGCAGGCGGCTTCGTGCTGCGCTGGCGGCCCCTCGGGATCGACCAGCGGGTCGACGCCTGGCGAGACGAGCAGCAGGGCCTTGATGTCGCCTTCCAGCGGCTGCCGCTCGGCGCGTGCGATGGCCAGGCTGTACAGCTGCCCGAGCAGTTCGCTCATGGCGCGGCAGGCCAGCGCGGGCCGCAGGGGCGAACGGTGGTGACAGGCGATCAGGCCCCACAGCCGGCCGTCGACGACGAGCGAGATGGACATCGACGCCGCCGTGCCCATGTTGCGCAGGTATTGCAGGTGGACCGGCGAGACGCTGCGCAGCACGGCCAGCGACAGGTCCAGCGGTGCCGCGTCGCGGCCCTGCAGCGGCAGGCCGTCGTCGAGGGCGTCGACGATGATGCGGGTCGGGTTGCGCAGGTAGAGCGCGCGGGCCTGGGGCGGGATGTCGCCTGCGGGGTACCGCAGGCCCGCATAGGACGCTTGCCCGGCAGACAGGTGTTCGGCGATCACCGTGCCGCTGCCGTCAGCGGCGAATCGATAGACCATCACGCGGTCATAGCCCGTGAGGCGGGCCACGGCGGTGCTGGCCGATCTGGCCAGGTCGGCCACCCCGTGCAGCGTCGCAAGCTCGCGGGTGCAGGACTCGAGGATCAGCGCGGTGTCGGCCGGACCCTCGCCGGCGGGCTCTGCTTCGATCACCACCAGGCCGTCACTGGCATGCACGGCCACGTCCACCGCGTCCCTGCGTGCGGGCCAGGCCACGTGGTGCAGGTGCTGGGCCTGACCGCGCTCCCTGGCGACCCGACCGTGTGCCAGGGCGGCGTCGACCGATCGCCGGGGCAGGACCGACTCGGCCGGCGCGCCCAGCAGTTCGGCTGTCGAACGGCCGCACCAGTCGAGCGCGTTGTCCGACACCACGGCGATGCGGCGCCTGTCGTCGATGGCCAGCAGCAAGCCGAAGCTCTGCGTGCGACCCAGCAGGTGGATGGGCTCCGCGGCGCACTCCTGCAACATGGACCCGAAGGTGCGCCTGTCATCCATGGGCCGACTTTAGGTCCCGGACCCCCGTCTGGATTGACCTGGGACAAATCAGCCGGCAAAGAGGGTCTCGGTGGGCGGACTCCTCCCGGGGCCGGCGCCAGGCTGTCGATGGATCTTCCATCGCCGGCCGCAGCCGGCGCGTGCCGGCTGCGCCTGGCGAGCGGGCGCCCGCCCCGGGCAGATCACAGCAGCTGACAGACCGAGCCTTCGAACCGCAGCACGGTGTTCGTGCAGGTGCCGGGCAGCTGGTGCTCGGAGTTGCCCTTGAAGACACCGGCGCCCGTGGTCGACACCGCGCCCATGCCCAGCTCGACGATGTTCCCCTCGAAGAAGCCGTCCACCTGGACGGTGACGCTGCCGCCGTCGTGTTCCTCGATGTCGCCCTTTACCGAATGGCCGGGCTGGATGGTGACGTTGACGTTGCCCGGTCCGGTCTCGGCCACCGAGCCTTCGAAGCTGCCGCTGACGGCCTGGATGGTGACGCCGCCGTTGCCGTTTTCGTAGATGTTGCCCTTGACCAGGCCAGGCACGTCGACCGTGACGTTGACCGACCCGTCGCCCGATTCCTCGATCGCGCCGTCGATGCTGCTGCCACCGCGGATGGCGACGTTGCCGCCGTCGGCCTCGGACACGTCGCCGCCGACGCGGGCACCGCGGGCGATGATCACGTCGCCGGGGCCGGACTCGCTGATGCCGCCGTTGACGGCGCCGCGGATGGTCAGCCCGCCTTCACCCTGCTGGATCACGTTGCCGTTGACCGAGCCCATCGGGCCGATCGTGCAGCTGACACCGATGGCGATGACCTCGTCGTTGACGAACTGGTTGATGGTGTTGTTGGGGAAGCTGGCGCAATTGACGGCGGCCGAGGCCGTGGCGCCAAGACCCAGGGACAGGGCCAGGCCCAGGAAAAGCTTGTGCATGATCGCTCCGAGAAAGTGTTGAAGGCGCACCGACCGGTGCTGGGCGCACAGAGGCCGGACCGACACCTGTTCGTACTCAGGGTTTACGCCGGGGTGCAGGGGGAGTCGGCTGGCAGGCCCGGACGGCTGCCGCGGCAATGCAGGCACACTCCGGGCTTCCGTCCCAAGAGAACCGCCCGTCCATGAGTGAAGCGCCCAGTCCGGACCCGTCCGCCCCTACCCGACCGCCCATCCCCGACCACCTGTCGACCGATCCCAGGAGCCCCTTCCACGTGGCCGCGGTGTTCGAGCACGAAATCGGCATACGCTTCAACGACAAGGAGCGCTTCGACGTGGCCGAGTACTGCATCAGCGAGGGCTGGCTGAAGGTGCCCTCGGGCAAGACGCTCGACCGCAAGGGCAACCCGCTGCTCATCAAGCTCAAGGGCAAGGTCGAGGCCTTCTACCGGTAGCGGCCCGGCGCGCTCATGCCCTCTTGCGGCGGCCCGCCCCGCGCAGCAGCATCAGCAGGGCCGACGCCGCCAGCAGGCCGCTGCCGGGCTCGGGGACGATGTTCGCGGCGCCCACGCGGATCTCATCGACCCAGGCCACATTGCAGCCGTTGTTCGGGCCCGGGGGACCGATGGGGCAGTCGCTCAGCGAACTCACCTGGCCGCCCGAGGCGCGCAGCCGCACTTCGTCGAAGTCGCCGCCGGCAAAGCCGTACCAGCTGCCCGCGAACGTGGTGGCCAGCGTGCCGCTGAGCACCACCACGCCTTCGTCGGCCAGCTCGAAATACATCGTCTGCGGCGGCTGGAGCCAGCCCGAGCCGCCGAAGAAGGACACGGCGTCGAAGTTCTCGCCGCTGTCCAGCGTCAGCCGCGTCCAGCCCTCGTCGCCGCCGTTGGCGAACCACGAGCGGTTGCCCAGGCCCAGTCCGGAGTCCAGCCAGATGGCGTCGGCCGCGCCGCTGCCGTCGACCTGCGTCGCCCGCACGCCCTGCTGCGCCCAGGTGGTGGCACGGAAGGCCGGTGCGAGCTCGAAATCGTTGACGGCCACCGGGTTGGGCACGATGTCGGCCAGGTGCACGGTGGCGGCGTGCGTGCCGCTGAAGGGGGCCAGGGTCGCGGCGAGGGTGATGGCCGTGGCAAGCCGTGAAGTGATGCGCTTCATTCGAGTCTCCCGCGATTGAGGTCTGCGCATCAGGCTAAGCGGGTCGGCGTTGCTCCAGCGTTCCATGACCGTTCCGCGGGGGCCTCGGCCAGCAGCTCGGCGCCCAGCACCGACAGCAGCGCCGTGGCAGGCACCCGCGACCAGGCCGGCGCCCGCGCATCACCGACCCAGGCCCGTTGCACCGCCGGCAGCAGCAGCGCGCCCAGGGCGTGGTGGCGGGCGGTCAGCGCCGCCTGCAGGGCGGCGCACAGGGCCTGGCGCGCGTCCGCGATCGCGCCCTGCGCCAGCGCCACCCGCGCCTGCGCTTCGAAGGCATGCGCCAGCGCCGACGGGTCGCCCGTGCGCCGTGCCTGCACCAGGGCCTGCCGGGCAGCGTCCTGTGCGGCGTCCCCACGGCCCAGGTCGGCCAGCACGCGGGCCAGCTCGGCGTGCAGGTAGGGCAGGAAGAAGGGGAAACCGCAGCCCTGGCCGATCGCCAGCGCGGTCCGTGCCCAGGGCAGCGCCAGCGCAGCCTGGCCCACTGTCGAGTGCGACTGCGACAGGTTGTAGTGGTTGTAGGCACGCTGCACCTCGTCGCCTGCCGCGTCGTTGAGCGCCAGCGCCTGCAGGACCTGCTCGCGCGCGCGTTCGACCTCGCCGGCCTGGATCAGCGCCATGCCCAGCGCGTCGTGCAACGGGGCGCGCAGGCCTTCGGCACCGGGGTGTCCGGTCAGCGCCAGGGCGCGCTCGAACAGGCCGACGGCGCGCGCCGGATCGCCTGCACGCCGCGCCGCATGGCCCAGCGTGCGCAGGCACATCGCGGCGCCGGCGGCGTGCGCCTCGCGCTCGAACACGCGCAGCGCCGACGTCGCCAGCGCACAGGCGTCTTGATCGCCGTCCAGCCACAGCAGCACCCAGGACTGGTGGGCCTGCAGGTGGGCGCCGACGACGCTGTCGATGCCGAAGCGCGCCGCCGCGCTCTGCAGCAGCGCGGTGGCTTCGGTGCGCCGGCCCTCGACCAGGGCCGACCACTGGATGTGAGGCAGTGCCGCCTCGATCGCGGGGCCGTCGCCGCGTTGCACCGCGTGGTGCCAGGCCGCCAGCACGTTCTGATGCTCCTCGGGCGGCAAGGGCCGGCGGTTCTGCAGCAGCGTCAGGTACCAGCGCGCGTGGCGGTCTGCCAGCGCTGCCGCGCCGTCCAGATCGGCCAGCTTGCCTCTTGCATGCGCGTGCACGAGGGTGTGCATGTCCAGCCGGCCCGCGGGGCTGGCGCGCAGCATCGACTGGTCCACCAGCGCGGCCAGCAGGGGCAGCTCGACGCCGGCCACCTCGGCGGCGGCTTTGCGCTCGAAGCCGCCGCGGAACACGGCCAGCGACGCGTAGGCGCGCCGCTCGGCCGGCGTGAGCAGCCGCCAGGACGACTCGAAGACCGCGGCCGGGCCCACATCGCCGCGCGTGGCGGCACCGTCGGCGATGTCGCGCGCCAGGTCGGCCGCGCTCATCACGCGCATCCAGGCCGCAGCCCACTCGATGGCCAGCGGCATGCCGCCGATGCGCTGGCAGATCTCGGCCACCGGCCCGATCGCGCGCGCCAGGTCGAACTGCGGCTGGACTGCGCGGGCGCGCTGGTCGAAGAGCTGCACCGCCGCGCTGCACTGCGCCTGTGCCGCATCGGCACCCACCGGTGGCGCCGTCAGGCCGGCCAGCGGCAGGCAGTGCTCGCCGTCCACGTCGAGGCGCTCGCGGGAGGTGACCAGCACGCGCAGGCCGGGTGCCGCCGCCAGCAGGCGAGGCACCAGCGGCGCGGCGTCGATGACGGCTTCGAAGCCGTCCAGCACCAGCAGCATCGAGCGCGCGGCCAGCGCCTGCGACAGGGCCAGCCCCGGTTCGGCATGAGAGGGCAGGGCCAGGCCCAGCGTGTCGGCCACGCGGCGCGGCAGCGAGGCCGGGGTGTCCAGGTCGTCCAGCACCACCAGGGCCGCCCCGTGTTCGAGCGCTGCCGCCGCGGCGTCGGCCGCGTGGCGCGCCAGGCGTGTCTTGCCCATGCCGCCCGGCCCCAGCAGCGTCACCAGGCGGTGGCCTTGCAGCAGCGTCTGCAGGGCCTGCAGCTCGGCCTCGCGCCCGACCATCGCGCTCAGCGGTGTCAGCGGCAGCATGTTGCTGCGGCGTGTCCAGGCCAGGGCCGCGGCGTCCTGCGCGTTGGCCTGCAGCAGGCGCGCGGCCAGCACCTCGGCGCGCGAGTCGGGCAGCAGCGTCAAGGCCTGCGCGGCGGCGCTGCGCCAGCGTGCAGCGTGATGGCGGCGCTGCTGCTGCAGCCAGGCCGCCAGGGCGTCGTCCGCACCCTCGTCGTGCAGGCCCGACAGCGCCGTGCCGTCGCCCAGCTCGGCCGCCTCGGCCCAGTGTCCGGCATCGAGGGCCGCCGCGAAGTGGTCGACGTCGCTGCCCGGCCGCCAGCGCAGTGCGTCGGCGCTCTCCTCGAAGTCGGGCAGCTGCAGGCGGCGCAGGCCGATCAGCAGCTTGCGCAGGTTGGTGCGGGCCTGCGCGGCGTCGGCGTCGGACCACAGCAGCGCGGCCAGCATCTCGCGCGCCACCCAGCCGTCGGCCGCGCCGGCCATGCCGCGGCTGCCCAGCCATCCCAGGACCGCCAGGGCCTGGTGCAGGCGCAGCGGACCGAGTTCGAGCGCAGGCCCGGTGGTGTGCAGCAGACAGGGTCGCGCCAGCAGGCGCAGGACGGGGGCGCGCATGGCGGCATGCTAGCGCCGCGGGTCGGGTTGGCGGCAGCTGGCGTTGGGGGGTCGGTGCCCGTGACGCCGGCACAATCCCGTCGCCATCCCCCTGCCCACTCCAGCACCCCTTCATGAACCCACCATCGACGCTCTTCAGCCCCGTTCGCCTGGGGGCGCTCACGATGCCCAACCGCATCATGATTTCGCCAATGTGCCAGTACAGCGCCGACGACGGCCTGGCCACCGCCTGGCACCACGCGCACCTGGGCAGCCTGGCGATGTCGGGCGCCGGGCTGTTGTGCCTGGAGGCCACGGCCGTGTCTGCCGAAGGCCGCATCACGCCCGGCTGCCTGGGCCTGTGGAGCGACGCCCACGAGGCTTCGCTGAAGACCGTCGTGGCCGGCCTGCGGCGCTTCTCGGCGATGCCGCTGGCCTTGCAGCTCTCGCATGCCGGCCGCAAGGCGTCTAGCCGCAAGCCCTGGGACGGCGGTTCGCTGATCGACCCTGCCGACGGCGGCTGGTGGCCCGTGGGCCCGTCGGCCCTGGCGCACAAGCCTTCGGAAAAGCCGCCGCGGGCGATGGAAGCGGCCGACCTGCGGCAGGTCGTGGCCGATTTCGCCAGCGCCGCGGCGCGGGCGCGCGCGGCCGGCTTCGAGGCCGTCGAATTGCACATGGCGCACGGCTACCTGCTGCACCAGTTCCTGTCGCCGATCTCCAACCAGCGCAGCGATGCCTGGGGCGGCACGCCTGAAAATCGCATGCGCCTGCCGCTGGAGGTCTTCGACGCGGTGCGCGACGCCGCCGGCCCGGGGCTGGCCGTGGGCGTGCGCCTGTCGGCCACCGACTGGGCCGAGCAGGGCGGCTGGGACCTGGCGCAGAGCATCGTGCTGTGCCGCGAGCTGCAGGCCCGCGGCTGCGACTTCCTCGACATCTCGTCGGGCGGTGTCTGGCATGGCCAGAAGATCGCTCTCGGACCGGGCTACCAAGTGCACCTGGCCGAAGCCATCAAGCGCGAGGTCGACATCCCCGTGGTGGCCGTGGGTCTCATCACCCAGCCGCGCCAGGCCGAGGACATCGTGGCGCGCGGTCGCGCCGACGTGGTGGCGATGGCGCGCGGCTTGCTGCTCGACCCGCGCTGGCCCTGGCGCGCCGCCGCCGAACTGGGCGGCACCGTGGCCGTGCCGCCGCAGCTGCTGCGCGCGCTGCCGGCCGACCATGCGCCGGTGTTCGGCGACGTGCGCATCGGGATGCGCTAGCGCGCGGCGGCCCGGCAGTGCCGATCCGGTCGGCCGGGACCGGGATCGGCGCCGCGCACAGGGGGGCGACTGCTCAGGTCACGAAGCGGCCGCAGACCCGGCCCCCCTGGATGTACCAGAACTCGGTCTTGCCCTTGTGCTTGACCTCCTTGATGGTGATGGTCCCGCTGCCATTGCACTTGTGGGCCAGCGCTGGCGTCGAAAAGCTGAAGGCAGCGAGAACCATGCCGGTGGCCAGGGCGGCTGCCTTGATGCGGGGGTGGAAGTTCATGTCGTTTCTCCTGGAGTTGAGTGAGGGTTGACGACTGCTCGGCAAGGGGTTTGCGTCGCAGTCACCTCCTGACGCAGCGTGCAGGCTCCTGGATGCAGGGCCGCAGAGAAAAATCTTTCGCCGCGGCTCGGACGCAGCAGCGTGACCCGGCGCGCAGCGCGTTCGACAACCCGCGCTCAGTCCTGCAGCCGCCGCCCGCGTCGGCGGTCCAGCTTGGGCCAGGGCGTCTGCTGGAGCAGCTCGGCGGCACGCTGCTGCAGGGCGGTCAGCAGGCTGTCCAGCTGCTGCACCTCGGCGCCCGACAGCGCCTTGAGCAGCGAAAGGTTGATCTCCACGATGCGCGGCAGCATGCGCGCGTGCAGTGCCCGCCCGCCGGGCGACAGCTTCACGTGGGCCAGGCGGCGGTCGCTGGCCAGCACCTCGCGCTCCACCAGTTGCCTGGCGACCAGGCTGGACAGCGCTCGCGAGGTGCGCGCGCGGTCCAGATCGGCACGCTCGGCCAGCTCCGACGGCTGCAGCGGGCCGCTGTCGGCCAGCAGCGCCAGCAGGCGCCACTCGCGACGCGTGATCCCGAACTCGCCCTCGCAGGCACGCAGCGTCATGGTGCCGGCCGTGGCATACAGGCGTCCCAGGCGGTAGAGCAGCAGATCGCCCAGGCCGCAGGGGCTGCGAAGCCTGGATTCCCGGGGCGGCGTGGACATCGGGCAAACCCCCGCATGAATTGATTAGATCAATTGATTGTGCCGGCCCTAGATTGCGTCCCCAGAGAGCACGCCCGCCGGGAAGTGCGCCCAAGGAGACACCCACATGCAGCGCCGCCCCCTCATGCACACCCTGGTCGCCCTGGCCGCCGCCGCCCTGATGCCGACGGCACTGGCGCAGGGCGACAGGACGATCAAGATCCTCGTCGGCTTCCCGCCGGGAGGCTCCATCGACATCGTCTCGCGCGTGCTGGCCGAGAAGATGAAGGACGAGCTGAAGGCCAACGTCATCGTCGAGAACCGCGCGGGCGCGGGCGGGCGCGTGGCGGCCGACCTGCTGAAGGCCGCACCGGCCGACGGCAGCACCTTCATGATCACGCCCGTGGTGGTGCCGGTGCTGGCGCCGCTGGTCTTCAGCAAGCTCAACTACAACCCGGCCACCG
>LNFM01012050.1_pt1 | contig 11488 bp, 13 predicted proteins | sample 596031 | NCBI WGS metagenome assembly LNFM01 (sample SAMN04254537, study PRJNA301005) | activated carbon metagenome | isolation source: dual media filters at the Ann Arbor, Michigan drinking water treatment plant | place: USA: Ann Arbor | reverse complement strand
CCGATCGGACATCTGCGACAGAGCTAGACCGGCTAGTGCGCAAAGATGCGATACCCATCGGCCTACCGATTCGGCGATCGACACTTTTGCCCTACTTACTGGCATACCAGACTCCATCAAAGACCAGAAATGACGTTTATAATTTAACATTACTTCAAGCCTGTAAAAGTCGTAATTTTCAACGCAATAGTCAGCTACCCAAACATCTCTCCTGATTTGTTCGATGCCTTGGTTACCTCAACCGTAAGTCTGCTCCGTATATCACGCACCGCGTGCAGGACCGCAATGCAGCTGCCAATCGCAACCAGCAAAATCACCGCAGATAACCATGGATGCTGTGGCAACCAGTGGAATTGCCGAGATCGTGGTCCTTAATCACGAGAATTAGTAACAACGGAGCATAAGCGCTTATAAACAGCAGCAGCGACACCAAAGGGCGGAGCCGCAGTGATGAATCGGGTGAGGTCATAGCCGGTCCATCCACCTGATCCAGGTGAGTTCAATATTTTTGTTATCTCCGGTCATGTCAAATTATTGCCTGTCTTGATGCGAATCTCATGTAGTGCGTCATCGCTTAAGTCAAAGAAACAGCCTACGTTGACCGGGCTGGACGATTTGATCCGATGCCTGAATCTGTTGTGCGGATCGTCGCTTGGTCCCTTCCGGACTGACAACCTCGACAACTTTCTGCTCAACCAATCGCTCGACTGCGGTGCGGTAAATTTCCGCCGAAGCCGGTGACTCATTGCAAGTGGTTGCGAATAGCACACCGAAACTTGTACCCTCATCGTTGGCGTAAATAAGACGCGGGATTTGCTCCATCAACGACGCGATGCTGGCATCACGGGCCACATCATCGAACTCAAACCCCAACTCAAATTGCCCTTTCCTGGCCGAGTCATGATCAGGGTCATACCCGACCATGTGAAACATATCCAAACCAGCTCCGCCATAATGAATGAAGTAATTGTTGTTGTCCCAATGCACCTCCGTCATCACGTCACGGGCGCGATGGTGTTGCGAGAGGTGAATTAACCAGTAATCACCATGTCCCTTCTTGTTCCTTATGAAAAACGGCGTGTAGTGCTTCGCGCCGCATCCCGCCACAAGATTTCGATATAGATTGCTTTGAATGAATAACCGCCAGTCCCGTTCCGAGGATTTTATCTCCTCAATGGTCCGCCCTTGCAATACGTCTGCCACACCAATTTCGCCCAGTAATTCTTGAGTTAACCCTTTGTCTCCAGCAAAATTCAGGAACGAATCGACTCCGAAGGTGAGAATCACCTCGGCGCTCGGAAGATTCCTGAATATCTTCTTTATTAAGTCCTTCGGCACTTCCTTATAGCCATATTGATCCAATACAAAGATAGATCGTCCGTTCCTCGGGCTCTTTTTTTTGATGAGCTCGATGATGCCATCCGCTTCATTCTGAAATTTGGCGTGCCGCAAATGAATGGTGTTACCCAGTTCCGACCCATAACCTTCGTCGCGCAGCACCTTATCAAGATGTAGGTGTGCGTGGCGATCAGCTTCCACGAAGAAGTAACTGACATCTAGCTTGACTGGCTTACGCCGATCCTTGTTTATCAGGAAATCGGCTTCTTTCGTGGCGTTTAGACAGATGAGGGGCGAACCTTTGACGAGCTCTCTGGTGTCATTGTGTATGTACAGTCCCCCACCGGCAAACCCATCAACCAAAGTGAGTCGAAGAACATCTTGGTTCGGAGAACTTATCAGCGTTTGAAAATAGGCGGCCAGATAGGCCTGAAGAATACGGTGCTTGGCGATACTGTGTTGCTGAATTACATCGGGGCCATTTTCCCAGCTGTAATGTTTTTGTGTCATTCGAACTCTTTAGCGATATACAACGGGTTCTGGCATTTGATCCCAAGTACGACCGTCCAGCAATCGACCATTGGCTTTCTTCGATCGACGCTTACCATCTGCACCCCAGCCGCCCCACTGTTTAAAGAAAAACTGAACACTCTGTTCTTGGCACTGTCGCTGTATGTCTTCGACCCATTCCCGTCTCATAGGACGCGCCTTCGGGCCTGACTCGCCGCCAACTATCACCCAATGGATGTCAACCAAGTCGATTTCCCCGAGATCTTCCAACAAGGGCTCAACAGATAAGAAACGGATATGAGCATTGACCTGTCGTAGCGCGTCGATTCGTGGCAACCCGTATTTTCGATCCTCGACGGAAACTCCGATCCATGCATTTCCCGGCGGGACTCTGTTCTGGAAGAAAGTGGCTAACCGTTCAGCCCGCTTCGTCAATATCTGAAATGTATGGCGTGGGCAACGGGAGATCACATCGAAAACCTGATCGATGTAATCATCCGACACGTTCTTGTGAAAAATATCCGACATTGAGTTCACAAAATAGACGGTAGGTTTCTTGCGACGCAGCGGCTCACCGAGCCGATCTGGCAAAACTGTCAGCTTGAATCTATTCTCGTAGCCCGGTGTACCCATGGCGTGCAGACGCTTCGCCATGGCTTCGGCGTAACAGTGCTTGCATCCAGGTGATATTTTGGTACATCCCACGGTGGGATTCCATGTGGCCTCGGTCCATTCAATACGACTTGTTTGCGCCATTTCATTACCTCTTCAAAGTATCCTGCTTGGTGACGTCGCGGCCAAACGCTGCTGATACCTGTAACGTGTTGGCTCAATCAACGGTCCCGCCAGCGATTCGGTCAGCTTGATCTCGGTCTTGAGGCAGGGGCAGATGATCGTCGGTTCCGTCATTGCTCCCCTTTCGAATCAGAATCGTTCGAAGCTGCGTAACGCTTCAACCGCCGGTCCACGACTTCCCGCGGCAACCGGCAACGCGGGTGCGCAATAATCAATTCCAGACCTCTGTGCAGCCCGGAAAGTGCCACGATGCCATGCCCCTCAAGCCGGTCAAACACCCACAGCACGCCATGACAACGCACTTCCTCTGCCTCGGCCAGACGGCGCAGGGCACCATCTCCAGCCAGCAATATGCCGGCCTCTCCCTTGGCCAGTGAGAGCGCATAGCTGTCGTGGATCGAGATCCGCCGCTCCAGCCCTCTTAGCCGCTGTGCCTCAGCGACCTGCTTGCCCGTCAATTCCCTCACTTCAAGGCCCAGGGCACAAAGGCGCTCACCGCCATAATCCCTGATCTCCTGCGCATACAGCGCATCCGGCACGATAAACCGAAAAGGCAGCGCAAACACCTGCTCGATCAGGCCAGACCGCTCAAGATCGATCACGACAGACGTATCCGAGATAAGAACGTCCATCATGCAGACACTCAGGCCGGGTTTTCCAAGCGGCGATTCAGTTCCCTGACACTGATTCCCAGCAGCTCTGCAGCCTTCGCCTCGGAAATCGCACTTTCCGAAACCGCGCGATAACAGAGCCGCGTGAACCGTTCGGGCCGCTCCGGCTTGACTGCGCCGGGCTCGGCATACGGTGGTTTGCGCCACCCGCGCTGCTCGAACTCGTCAAAGAGTCGCTTGAACAGCGGCTCCGCGATGATCTGCAGGTCCTTGAGCCGGTAGGTGATGGCCTGAATGCTCGTCTTGAACAGCGCCTTCAGCTCGACCAGTTCGCCAATCGACAGCGCCTCGCGGTTCTTGCCGACCTCTTTCCACAGAATTTCAGCAGGCATCAGAAAAGCCCCGGCAAAACGGTGCGCCAGCTTCTCGCCATTGGCACCGCCCGGGACTTCCAGTACGTGATGCCCTAGTTCGTGGGCCAGCGTAAACCGCTGCCGCTCCCCGGTATCGTCCTGATTGACGATGATCACCGGCACATCCGCCCCCTTGCTGCGTCTTGCGACGCACATCAGGCCGGATACCCGTGCCCCCAGCTTGAGCGGAATTACCTTGATGCCCTGCTCCTCCAGGAACTCTGCCAGATTCGGGATCGGATCGACGCCAAGATTCCAGGCGCTCCGCAAGTGCATGGCCGCCGCTTCGGCATCCCCCTGCTCACCAACACGGAACGGCACCCCCTGCGGGCGCGCCCACTCCACGCTCGAAACGCCGATGAAGTCTTCGATCTCCAAGTAGCGCTCGACTTCACCAAGAACGGAGGCCTCGATCGCGGCCTCTTCCTTCTTGCTGGTGATCTGGTTTTTGCGGAATTCGACGGATTGCAGCGTCAGATCGTTCTGCCCGAGCAGGTAACTCTCCGGCATGGCCAGCGCCCGCGAGATGGCGGCCAGAGCCGCCGATCCCGGCATCATTTCGTCCCGCTCGTATTTACTAAGTGCCTGAGCAGAAACAATTTTGTCAACACTGGCCTCCAGGTCGCGCAACGACATACCCGCCGCCTTACGCGCGAGATTTAGCCGCTTACCGATCATGGGGACTCCTTTTCGTTTGGTATGTTGACAATTTTACTTTTTTTATATTATTTTGTAAACCATGCGCCGGGCAGTGGGAATGCGCTCCCACCAGCCGACGACGCAGCGATTATGACAGGAGCTCAGTCATGGCACGCAACCCCGGCACCACCAATAGCGGCAGCAGTTTTGATGAAGCAACGATCGAAGCGGTCTGGAAAAAAGGCACTCCGGAGCCCGCCTACAGCGGTTTCCGCAAGGATGTTTGCGGCGCGTCGATGCAGCGGATCCTGCACGGAAAAACTGTTCAGTACGGCTGGGAAATCGATCACATCCAACCGGTGTCCAAAGGTGGCTCCGACCACCTGAGCAACCTCCAGCCTCTGCAATGGGAAAACAACCGGAGCAAGGGCGACTCGACCTCGGGCAATTACTGCAAGGTCAGGAGCTAGAAGCCGATATGCCTCGTTATGACGACGACAGGCTACAGGCCATATTCGAGAGGGCCAATGGCCGCTGCCACCTCTGCGGCAAAAAGCTGGCCCTCTCGAATTACGGCGCGCATGGCAGACGGGGTGCTTGGGAAGTCGACCACTCCAAGCCCATAGCCGAAGGAGGCACCGATCACCTGAATAACCTGTATCCCGCGCACACCAATTGCAACCGGAGCAAGCAGGCACGGTCAAGCACCGCCGTCCGCAAGATAAATGGCCGGACACGTCCCCCGCTGTCCAGTGCAGCCCTCGAACGCGAGAAGGAAACCAATGTGTTGACTGGGGCTTTTGCGGGGGGCCTACTGGGCGCCCGAATCGCCGGGCCCGGGGTTTGGGGAGCAATGGAACCAAAAACCAACGTAAGCCCTACCAACGCTTTTCGGTGTCTTCTTCCCAGGCGCCCATCTCGACAAAACAGTTGCGCATGTCGGCCTCCTGGCTGATCTCGGTCAGCAGGTCATGCACGCTCTTGTCCAGCTCATCGTCGCTCCGATACGGAATGGTCAACTCATAGTGGCCGGCATCCAGCCGCTTCATGCCATAGGGCTCCAGGCAGTAGCGCTCAATGTTCTCCGTGGCCCGCTTCCGGCCGCGCACGAACTTGCTGTTATTCACCACCGCGAGGCGCAGGGTGACGGTGGCCACCCGCTCGGCGGCGGGCGGCTCTGCCGGCGACGCGGCCGAAGGCTGCTGGTCGCGTGACCTGGCGCTCTTCTGGTACGCGCCGATCTCGACACCACGGTGGCGCAGGTAGCTGTACAGCGTGCTCTTGGAGATGTGCAGCTTCTCGCCGATCGCGCTGACGCTCAGGCGACCTTCGCGGTAGAGGGTTTCGGCCGCCATGGCGGTGGCCTCAGCCTTGGCTGGCAGGCCCTTGGGACGGCCACCGATCCGGCCACGCGCCCGTGCGGCCGACAGACCCGCCTGAGTCCGCTCGCGGATCAGCTCGCGCTCGAACTCCGCCAGCGAGGCGAACAGGTTGAACACCAGGCGGCCTTGGGCGTGGGTGGTGTCGATGGGGTCATTCAGGCTCTGTAAGCCGACCTTGCGCTCTGCCAGCTCGCCGACCAACTCGACCAGGTGCTTGAGGGAACGCCCAAGGCGATCCAGCTTCCAGATCACCACGGCATCACCCGGCCGCACGTTGGCCAGCAGTTTGTCCAACTCCGGCCGGGCGCTTTTCGCGCCGCTGGCGATGTCTTGGTAGATGCGTTCGCACCCGGCCTGTTTCAGGGCATCGACTTGTAGGTCGGCTTTCTGATCCCGAGTGCTCACTCGCGCATAACCGATCTTCATCAAAAGTACTGTTTACTCGACTACGTTAGTAATAGTTGAACTTTGATTAAGCGTACCAGTTATTTGAACCGTAGCGCGGGGAGCTTAACGAACCGAGCCATTCCTCGATAGAGTTCGGCAAAACCTTCGTTTTGTCGAACCATTGCATCGCCCTTTGTGATTGGCGTATAAACACACAAACACCTATTAGCGGAGAACGCTATGAATACCATTCGCTGGAATGTCGCCGTCTCGGCCGACACCGACCAGTCGCTTCGGATGTTTCTGGCCAGCCAGGGCGGCGGCCGTAAGGGCGACCTGTCGCGCTTCATCGAAGAAGCGGTACGGGCACACATCCTGGAGCTGAGCGCTGAGCAGGCCAAGGCCGCTAACGCCCATCTGAGTGAGGCAGAATTGACCAACGCGGTTGACGAAGCGCTCGACTGGGCACGTAAGCGCTGATGCGGGTCGTGTTGGATACCAACATCCTGTTCAGCGCCCTGATCTCGCCACATGGCGCGCCCGATGCGATCTACCGTGCCTGGCGGGCGGCGCGTTTCGAGGTGGTGACCTCGCGGATGCAACTCGATGAAATTCGTCGAGCCAGCCGCTATCCCAAGCTTCAGGCCATCCTACAGCCCGCCAAGGTGGGCGCCATGATCAATAACCTGCAACGGGCTGTGGTACTGGAGCGCCTGACCATCGAGGTCGAAGCCGATGATCCGGATGACTCGTTTTTGCTGGCCATGGCCTTGGCGGGCGATGCGGACTACCTGGTAACCGGTGATCGCCGCGCCGGCCTGCTGCAACGCGGGCACATCGAACGCACGCGGATCGTCACGCCCGCCGTGTTCTGCGTCGAGGTGCTGTGATCAATGCCGGTCGGTTTTCTGACTCAAGAGCAACGCGACGGTTTTGGCCGCTATGTTGATTCGCCCAGCCGTGAAGAGCTGGAACGTTACTTCCACCTGAGCGATGAAGACCGTGAAGCCATCCAGGTGCTGCGGGGTAACCATAACCGTCTGGGTTATGCCGTTCTGCTGACCACCGTCCGCTTCGTTGGCGTTCTGCCGGACAAGCCCGCCGCCGTGCCGGTGGAAGTCCTGCAGGTGCTTTGCCGACAACTGGCGATTCCAGACCCCGACTGCCTCCAGCGCTATAGCGATCATCGCCGCTGGATACATGCCACCGATATTCAGAACCGCTTTGGCTATCGTCATTTCACCGATCCGGGCATCGGCTTTCGCTTGAGCCGCTGGCTGTATGCCCTCTGCTGGACGGGCACCGACCGGCCGGGAGTGCTGTTTGAGCGAGCCACCTCGTGGCTGTTCACACAGAAAGTCCTCCTGCCTGGTGTGTCTCAACTAGAGCGCTTTATCGCCCAGTTGCGCAGTCGGGTCGAAGAACGCCTCTGGTTTACGCTGGGCCGCAGCGTGACTGAGGAACAGCGATTGCAACTGCAAGACTTGCTGACGGTGGCCGAAGGCAACCGCAGCTCCCGGCTGGATCAATTGCGCTCCGGCCCGGTCATGGTCAGTGGCCCCGCGTTGATTCGGGCACTGCGCCGGCTCGATGACGTGCGCGGCATCGGCATCACCTTGCCGGCGGCGGCGCACATCCCTCCCAGCCGTATCGCCGCCCTGGCCCGCTTCGCCAACACGGCCAAGGTCACCGCGATTAATCGGCTGCCGGCGTCGCGGCGGATGGCGACACTGGTGGCCTTCGCACTCTGCCTGGAGGCGACTGCGCACGACGACGCACTGGAAGTCCTGGAGGCCTTGCTGCGCGACCTGTTCAGCAACGCGGAGAAGGCCGACAAGAAAGCCCGCATGCGCAGCCTGAAAGACCTGGATCGGTCGGCCGCGACGCTCGCCGCCGCGTGCAAGGTCGTGCTGGACAGCTCGATCAGCGATGACAACGTGCGCGCCCGGCTGTTCAACGACCTGCCGAGGACCACCCTGGAAAAGGCCCTGGAAGAGGTCAACGCGCTGATCCGCCCGGTAGATGACGTCTATTTTCTTGCATTGGAAGCGCGCTACCGCAGCGTGCGCCGCTTCCTGCCCGACCTGCTCAAGCACATCCGCTTCGGCTTCAGCCCGGCCGGCAAGGGCGTGGCGGCTAGTCTGGAGTGGCTGCAACTGAACCTGCCGCGCCGGAAGCCAGAGGATGACGCGCCGCAGGAGATCGTGGCCAAGGCTTGGCAGAAGCACATCACCCGCGAAGATGGCTCCCTCGACATGGGTGCCTATGTGTTCTGCACGCTCGATGCGCTGCGCACGGCCCTGCGCCGCCGCGATGTCTTCGTCTCGCCCAGTTGGCGCTATGCCGACCCGCGTCTTGGCCTGCTCGACGGTGCCGAATGGCTGGCGGCGCGACCGATCATCTGCCGGTCACTGGGCCTGACCATCGACGCCAAAACCACCCTGGACGCCTTGTCCGTCGAGCTGGATGCAACCTGGCTGGCAGTAGCCGCGCGCCTGCCCGACAACCCGGCGATTCAACTGAGCGAGAACACCGAGGGCAAGACCGAACTGTCGCTCGGGGCGCTGGACAAGCTGGACGAGCCCTGCTCGTTGCTGCAACTGCGGGCGGCCGTGTCTGACCTGATGCCGCGTGTCGATCTGCCGGAAATCCTCTTGGAAATCGCCGCCCGCACTGGCTTTTCCGAGGCCTTCACCCATGTCTCCGAACGCAATGCACGCGCCGACAACCTGGTCACCAGCCTCTGCGCGGTGCTGTTGGGCGGGGCCTGCAACACCGGCCTGGAGCCCTTGATCCGCACCGACAACCCGGCGCTGCGCCGTGACCGGCTGTCCTGGGTCAGCCAGAATTATATCCGCGACGACACCCTGTCAGCGGCTAACGCCATCCTGGTCGGAGCGCAAAGCCAACTGGAACTGGCCCAAGTCTGGGGTGGCGGCGAGGTCGCCTCCGCCGATGGCATGCGCTTCGTCGTACCGGTGCGCACCGTGCATGCCGGCCCCAATCCGAAGTATTTCGGCACCGGCCGGGGTGTCACCTGGTACAACCTGATTTCCGACCAATTCTCCGGCCTCAACGCCATCACCGTGCCCGGCACGCTGCGCGACAGCCTGGTGTTGCTGGCGGTCGTGCTGGAACAGCAGACCGAGTTGCAGCCGACGCAAATCATGACCGACACCGGGGCCTACAGCGATGTGGTGTTCGGGCTCTTCCGCCTACTTGGCTACCACTTCAGTCCGCGGCTGGCCGATGTCGGCGGTACCCGCTTCTGGCGCACGCGCCCGGACGCGGACTACGGCAAGCTCAACGGGCTGGCCCGCCAGTCGGTCAAACTCGACCTGATCGCCGAGCACTGGGACGACCTGCTGCGCCTGGCCGGCTCGCTCAAACTCGGCCGGGTGCCGGCGACTGGCATCATGCGCACGCTGCAAACGGGAGATAGACCCACCCGGCTGGCCCAGGCGCTGGCCGAATTCGGGCGGATCGAAAAGACTCTGCACACGTTGACCTATATCGACGACGAGTCCAAGCGCCGCGCCACCCTGACCCAGTTGAACCGAGGCGAAGGCCGGCACAGCCTGGCCCGCGCCGTGTTCCACGGCAAACGCGGCGAGCTCCGCCAGCGCTACCGCGAAGGCCAGGAAGACCAGCTCGGTGCTCTGGGCCTGGTGGTGAACATCATCGTGCTGTGGAACACCCTCTACATGACGGCGGCCGTGGAACGGCTCAAGCAGCACGGCTATCCAGTGCTGGAAGAGGATTTGGCCCGGCTATCGCCGCTGATCTACGAGCACATCAACATGCTCGGGCGGTATTCCTTTGCGGTACCGGAAGAAGTTGCGCGCGGCGAGCTGCGGCCACTGCGTAATCCAGACGACGACCTGTGATCCCCCTAAACGCTATGAGCAACACCCAAGCTGCTGCTGGATCGGCGGGCACTTCACCGAGCCGAACGAACAGAAAACGCAGCAATCCCCTGGGTTGGGGCGCAGCAGCGCCTTGCAGTTGCTGCACTCGTAATAGAACTGGCAGGCGTCCGTGGGCATGGTTTCCGGCTTGGCGAAGCCGCAGCGCGGGCAAGTCAGCACGGACTCAAGGACAATGGCGCTCATCGTGACCTCACTTCTGCACTGTGGAGGGGTATCCCGCGTTCGCGGTCGCCTCAGTCAGTGCCTCGGGCTGGGCCTTATCGGGATCGTAGGTGACGGTCGCCGTCTTCTGGTCGAAATTGACCTGGACGTCACTCACGCCGGACACCTTCTCCAGCGACTTCTTGACCGTGATCGGACAGAGTCCGCACGTCATGTTCTGCACGTCGAGCGTGACGGTTTTCGGGGGAGCCGCCAGCGCCACGAAGGGCAAGGCGAAAAGCACGGCGATCAGCAGTTTGCGCATGGTTAATCTCCTTCAGTAGAACAGCGGGGCGAGCCACGGCACGGCCAATAGGCCGAGCAGCAGCACGCTGACGATCCAGAACACGAGTCGCTGTCGCACGAGCGTGCGCGGATCGGCGCAGGGTGTACCTGGCGTACAAACCTGTGGCACCAGGTAGAGCTTGCGGAATGCCAATCCCAGGAACAGTAGAGTCAACCCGATGAAGAGGGGGCGTAGTGGCTCCATCATGGTCAGAGCGCCCACCCACGTACCGCCGACACCGAGTGCCAACAGCACCAGTGGCCCGACACAGCACACCGACGCACCGATGGCGGTCAGCGAACTCGCGACCAGCGAGCCTTTCCCGGTGAGTTGCATCCCCATTCCCATCTCCTGAGCCTGATTGCCTAGGTGCTATTCTAAACTCCGTACCAAAGTACGGAATCAAGGAGAAAGTGATGGCCACAGAGCTGACCATTGGCAAGCTGGCAGACGCCGCCGGGGTGAACGTCGAGACGATCCGCTACTACCAGCGACGCGGGCTGCTGGATGAACCAGCCAAACCCTTGGGTGGCCATCGGCGCTATCCGGTGGACATGGTGAAGCGACTGCGTTTCATCAAGCGGGCTCAGGCGCTGGGTTTCACGCTCTCGGAAGTCGGTGGACTGCTGACGCTGGATGAGTCGTGCGCCTGTGCCGAAACGCGAGCACGGGCTGCACGCAAGCTCGCGTTGATCGAGCAGAAGATGGCCGACTTGGTCGTCATGCAGCAACTGTTAGGCGAACTGGTGCAGCAATGTGATGCGGGAGACGGCGGAACGATCTGCCCGATCATCGAGGCACTGATCAGAGAGTAATGCCTGGCGGGTGAGCTGGAGATCGGAAAGCCCCTTTACGGTGGGATTCAGAGCTTACGTTGGTTTTTGGTTCCATTGCTCCCCAAACCCCTCGTTCAAACGGACGACCAGGCTCTGGTCGTCCTTGAAACGCGCTTCACCGTGCAAAACGGTGATGGCTGGATTGCCGTCCAGGATGCCTT
>LNFM01012049.1_pt1 | contig 11490 bp, 12 predicted proteins | sample 596031 | NCBI WGS metagenome assembly LNFM01 (sample SAMN04254537, study PRJNA301005) | activated carbon metagenome | isolation source: dual media filters at the Ann Arbor, Michigan drinking water treatment plant | place: USA: Ann Arbor | reverse complement strand
CTGCTCGTTGCCAACCCGGGCGACATGTCCGCCGCCGTCAAGGTCACGCTGCTGTTCGACGATGGGGCACCGGTGGTGTCGCGGACGTTCGTCGTCCTGCCCAACAGCCGCTTTGGCGTCAGCGTGCGCGACGAGTTCCCGGAGGCCCTGGGCAAACGCTTCGGCGCGCTGGTCGAGAGTCTCGGCGTCGCGGCCGCGCCGATCGTCGTCGAGCGTGCGATGTATGGCGATGCCGGGGCCGAGGTCTGGGCCGTCGGCACGAACGTGCTGGCGACCCGGTTGCGGTGAGCCGCACGCCTGGTGCCACACTACGAGGGTGATCGGGCGCGCACGGGCATGGTTCCTCGGGCAGGACCGCAGCATTCGTCTGGCCGTCCTGGCCGGCGCCGTGCTGGGCGTGCTGGTCACCGGCTGGGTGTGGAAGCAGACCTGGGCCGTCCACAAGCTGACGCGTGGGGTCGGCGACACGTGGTTCCACACGGCTGACGGCAAGCGCTGGTTCCGCCTCGACGAGCAGCGACAGGATGTGCCCCTGGCGCGGATCACGCCGCACCTGCAGCAGGCCTTCGTCGCTGTCGAGGACCACCGGTTCTACATCCACCCGGGCATCGATCCCATCGGCTTGAGTCGTGCCGTCTATCGCAATCTCGCGACCGGACGCCGGGAGGGTGCGAGCACCATCACGCAACAGCTGGCCCGCACGCTCTTTCTGTCGAACCGCAAGAGCTACACGCGCAAGCTGCGAGAAGCCGTCATCTCGGTGCAGATGGAACTGCAACTCACCAAGGCGCAGATTCTCGAGCTGTACCTCAACCGCATCTACCTGAGTGCCGGGGTGTATGGCGTCGAGCCGATGGCGCGTCGCGTCTTCGGCAAGCCGGCCGCCTCGCTGTCGCTGGCCGAGAGTGCCTTCATCGCCGGGCTGGCGCGGGCACCGGCGACGCTGTCGCCCTGGTCCAACTTCGACGGCGCAGTGCAGCGCAGTCATGTGGTGCTGGCGCGGATGCGCGAGGCCGGTTTCATCACTGCCGACGACGAGCGGGCCGCACGGCGGGTGCGTCTGCGTGTGCGGCCCTACCGTCCCACGAGCACGGCGTCGGATGCGTACGCCCGCGCCTACGTGAGGCAGGCGTTCCGCGACACGCTGGGGGGCGATCATCCGCCCGAGTGGCGCGTCGACACGACGATCGTGCCGGGCCTGCAGGAGGCCGCCGATCGCGTCGTCCGCGAGGGGCTCGGACGATTCGGCAAGCCGGACCTGCAGGCGGCGCTCGTGGCGATGGATCCGGCCACGGGCGACGTGCTCGCGCTGGTGGGTGGGCGCGACCCGGCGGCGTTTCCGTTCAACCGCGCCACGCGCAGCCGTCGCCAGCCGGGATCGGCCTTCAAGCCGCTGCTCTTTGCCGCGGCGCTGGAGCAGGGGTTCTCGCCGGTCAGTGTCCTCGACGGCCTGGACGCGATTGCCCCGCAGGGCGCCGACGAGTGGGCGCCCGAGAACGCCAGCGGCAAGAGGCCGCCGTCGCTGACGTTGCGGGCGGCGTTGGTGGAATCCAACAATCGCGCGGCCACGCTGTTGCAGCAACGCGTCGGTACGCGCCGCGTGCTGCGCGTGGCCAGCGACGCCGGTCTGCACGACCTGCCCAACGTGCCGTCCCTGTCGCTCGGCACCGGTCTGGTCACGCCGCTGGAACTCACGACGGCGTTCGCGATGTTCCCCAATGGCGGGAGATCGGTGCGCCCGCGCGCCATTCTGCGCATCCTCGACGACGATGGCGCCGTGGCGTTCAGCAACCCCATCGTCCGCGAGAACGTGATCGCTCCCGAGGTCGCGTTCCAGATGGTCAGCATGCTCCAGGATGTCGTCGACCGGGGCACGGCCTCGCAGGCGCGGCGGATGGGGGTGCGCTTCCCGGTTGGCGGCAAGACGGGGACGACCGACGACTTCAAGGACGCCTGGTTCGTCGGGTTCTCGCCCACGCTCGTCGTCGGCGTCTGGGTCGGGTTCGATCAGCCGGCGACCATCGGGCGCGAGGCCTACGGGTCCCGCTACGCGCTGCCGATCTGGTCGGACTTCATGCGCCGTGCCGCGCGCCTCCGACCACCCGGTGCGTTCGAGCGCCCGGCCGGGCTGCGCGACGAGACCCTGTGCCGCATCTCCTACAAGCGTCCCGTGTCGGGCTGCCCGACGTACACCGAGTACCTCAAGCGTGGCGACGTCGCGCCAGACGCGCTCTGCCCGCTGCATCGCGGCACCCTGCGGCAGCGGCTGGCCCGCACGCTCGACGGCTGGACCGACGAGCTCGCCAGGAAGATCCGCGGTCTGTTCAGATAGGCAGCTGAACAGCAAGCCCTCGCTTACGGAAGTGCTCGCCGCACGGCTGGCATGCTTCTTCCTTTACTCCTGACAGGCAGACGCGGTTCGCGTGCGATTCCGCGCGTGGCCGATACAGACAGCCGTACAGGAGACGTAGCACATGGCGACACACAGAACGATTCCGGGAGCGCACCTCTCCACCGCGGATGCAGGCGCGACGCCCCAGGACCGCAAGGATGCGACCGGCGATCTCGGCACCGAGTTGCCGGGCAGCACGGGGATCGGCAGCGGTCTGGGTGCCGAGACGAGCGGTTTTGGCGCCGTCGACAGCCTGGCCACGCCCCCGGCGGCCGACGATCGCGAGCCGTTCGCCGCTGGTGATGCCGGCCGCCAGTACCCTCGCGCCGTCGGTGTGCTGGACCAGGTGAAGCAACAGGCGTCGACCCGCGTCAACGAACAGAAGGTGCGTGCCGCGGCCGGGCTGGGCTCGATGGCTTCCGCCATCCGTCAGGCCAGTGACCACCTGCGCTCGGAGAATCAGACGCTTGCAGCGTACGCAGACAGGGCGGTGGACCAGATCGAAGGCTTCGCCGATCGCATGCGGGACACCGATCCCGCCGAGATGATGCGCGACGTCGAGCAGTTCGCCCGTCGCAACCCGGCGGCCTTCGTGGGCGGCGCGTTCCTGCTCGGCATGGGCCTCGCACGCTTCCTCAAGAGCTCGGGTTCGGCGGAGCACGGTCGGGATGGCGAGCGTTCGCATCGCCACTCGGGCTTCGGCGCACGTCCCGACGGCGTCGGGCCCATCGTGGCCGGCGCCCGCGCGAGGGCCGAGTCCTCGTCGCAGCCGAGCACGGTGCCGTCGACGCCCGCACCCGGCGTCACGAGCTGACGCGCGCTGACAAGGAGACTCGTCATGGAAGCACCTCGCTCGGAGCGCTCGCTCGGCGACCTGTTCGCCGATCTGTCCGGACAGACATCGCTGCTGATCCGCCATGAAGTGCAGCTGGCCAGAACGGAGCTGTCGCAGAAGGCGGCCGAAGCCGGCCGGGCTGGCGCCCTCATCGGTGCCGGTGGCGTCATCGCCAACGCGGCCCTGCTGGCCCTCACGGCGGCGATCGTGCTGCTGCTGGTGCGCGTGGGCCTCGACGCATGGGCGGCCGCCGGACTGACCGGCGTGCTGCTGGCCGGCGTGGGCGGTGTGCTCCTGCGGAATGGCATGCGCACGCTGCGCCGGCCGATGGCGCCGGTGGAGACCATCGATTCGATCAAGGAGACCGCACAGTGGCTGAAGAACGAAACCAGGTCGTGATCCCAGGCACGTCGCCCCTCGCCCCGGACCTGCCGGTGCTCACGCCGCTGCACGCGCGGGAGATCGACGATGTGGACGTGCCGGCGACGGTGGAGACGACGGGGCTCGGCACGGGGCCCGTCACCGCGCCAGGCAGCGATGACCCGGAGGCGATTCGGGAACGGATCGAGCGCACCCGGGAGGACATGAGCCAGACGATCAACGAGTTGCAGCAGCGCCTGAGCCCGCAGCATCTGGCGCAGCAGGCGCGGGACTCGATGCGAGAGGCGGCCGTGGGACGCGTCCACGAGTTCGTCGGCGCGGCCGGCGAGACGGCGACCGATGTGGCGCGCCGCGCCCAGGTGGCGGCGGCGCCGGTGATCGATCAAGTCCGCGAGCATCCACTGCCCATCGCCCTGGCGGGCGCGGGCGCGGGGCTCGCATGGTGGTTGGCGCGCCGCTCGACGAGCCGGCGCAGCTGGAGCGAGAACGACATGGACCAGTGGGATGACGACATGACCGGGACCCGTGACTACGCGTCCCTCGACCTTCGTGGCAACGAGCAGGGGCGCACGGAGCGCGGCGCCGACGGCGGCTGGCTGCGTCAGGTGATGGACAGCCCGTTGCCGGCCTCGCTGGCGGCTGCGGGCATCGGCTATCTGATCTGGAGCCGTCGCGCGTCGCTGTCGGGGCACGGCGCAGACGTCGACCGCGACTTCTACGACGACGACCTGGACGACGGCCCATCGGCGACGGCTCGCGTCAGCGACGCCGCCCGCGATCTGCGGCGCCAGGCCGGCGAGAAGGCCGGTGAGCTCGGCGAACAGGTCGGCGATACCGTGCGGTCGGTGCAGGCGCGTGCGGGTGAGATGTCGCGGCAGGTGTCACGCCGCCTGCAGTCGGCGGGGACCCAGACCTCGTCCCAGTTCGAGCGCTGGATGCAGGACAATCCGCTCGCGGTCGGCGTGGCGGCCATGGCGGCCGGCGCGTGCGTCGGCCTGAGCGTGCCGACGACCCACACGGAGAATCAGGTCCTGGGGGCGTCGCGCGACGCGCTGATGGACCGCGCCAGCGACTCGGCGTCCCAGCTGAAGGCCCAGGTGCGCGACAAGGTGCAGGCGGTGGCCAAGGACATCTCGGGGGCGATGGCCGAGGCCCCGGCGCCGGGCGTCTGAGGCCGGTCGCTCAGGAAAGCATCCCCTGACCTATCGCGTCGCCATCCGGTGACGTGATGATCAGGGGGAGCCGGCGACCATCGTCGATGACGAGGACGAGGTCCTCGCGGTGTTCGCTGTACCAGTGGAACAGGTCGGCGAGCCGTGCGCGCAACTGCACTCGGGCCAGGAACGGGCCGCCGCCAGGCGGCAGGGGCTGGCCCGGCCCCGGCGCCAGCAGGGTGAGGGTGTAGCCCACCTCGACCGGGCTGGCGCGCCCGGGAGCCTCGATGTGGCCCAGGCCGTCCATCGTGGCGAGCAGATCATCCTGCGGAGTGTCGTTGCGCACGGGTACGCCGCGGTCCTGCGGGGGCAGGCGCCGCTGCGTCAGTGTACGGCACTCGGGGGCGGTGCCCGTCAGTCGTCGTCCAGCAACACCCAGCCAGTCGGCCGGCACATCCAGACCTTGCCGCGGGCCGGCACGAAGGTGCGGCCGATGAGCCGGGCCTCGGCGATCGACGCGAGAGACTCGCACATCGGCCGGCCGGTGGCGTCTTCGACACGCCACCCGTGTGTCGTATCTCGCAACACGATGTCGCGATGGGAGAGTCTCGGCAGCATGGGGTGCAGCGTTGCCACGTTGCTTCTTGGACGATCCGTCGCGCGATTTGGTGCCCATCCATTCTGCGAGACCCACCTGCCCTTGGGAGAGCCGGATCCTGACCGGCGGACGCTGAGTCCTTTTTTCCAGAGTCGCTCGTTTCGACATGGCCGTGCGAGGGCCACGGGCGACCTCCCAAGGAGGGAAGACTCATGATGCAGAAGATGCAGGGGCTGTTCGTCGCAACCGGGGTGCTGCTGGCCGTGACGGCCGGACAGGTGACCGCGCAGACCCAACCGGCGCGCGTGGTCGTGGTGCATGGCATTCCCGGAGGCGCCGTCGGCGCGGCCGCGGACCTGCCTGTCGATGTCTCCGTGAATGGCGCGTGTGCGCTGCCCGGGTTCCGCTACAAGCAGGTCGTCGGCCCCCTGGCCCTGCCGGCCGGCACCATCCGCGTCGCCATCCACCCGGCCAATCCCTCGGCCCCCTGCGGTCTGCCGGCGATCATCGGCCCGGCCACCATCACGCTGAACGCCAACGAAGATGCCGCGATCATCGCGCACCTGACCGCGGGTGGCATGCCGACGGCCAGCAAGTACACGGTCGATCTGGCGCCGACCGTGAACAACAAGTCCCGCGTGCACGTGTTCCACACCGCCGCGGCCCCCGCGGTCGATGTCTACCTGGGCGCAGAGTTCAACGTCCTCGGGCAGACGGCGTTCCTGTTGCGGCAGTTCGTGAACAACGAGAAGGCCGTCGTCCCCGCGCCGGCGGGTGAGTGGCGTCTCGCGGTGACCGTGGCCGGCAGCGCGACCCCCGTCATCGGTCCCGCCCACGTCAACATCGGACAGAACGCGGCGTACCTGTTCTTCGTCGTCGGCGCACCGGGCAGCAACACGCTCGACGTCATCGTGAAGGCCTACACCAACATCACACCGGGGCAGTAGCACGCTCCGACGGGCCTTCGAGACGGGGGGCCTGCGCCTGTGGCGCGGCCGTTCGCCCCTGCGTCGCGCAGACCGTGGCGGATGCGCGGCGTCAGCGCACCGGCGCTTCGAAGACGAGCGGCCGGAAGGCCAGCGGCGCGTGGAACGTCGGTCCCTCGGGCACCGACCATGCCGCGTAGATCGCGCCCGCCTCGGGCTGGCCAGGTCCACCCGGCCGCTTGATGCGGAACGCATTGAAGTGCCACACGGCGCCGCCCGTCACGGGCAGGCACGCCGCGACGCGCGGCGAGAGCGAGGCGAAGTCGGCGAAGGGGAGCCAGGCGATGGCGCACCAGTCGTCGCCATCGGGCGACGGGTGCACGGTCGTGCGCAGGTGCGCGAAGTCCCAGTCGAGACGCACCAGGCGCTCGGGGGCCAGCCGTTCGATGTGCAGGTCGCACACCACGTTGGTCGGACTGATCTCGAGCTCGGCGTAGTGTTCGCCCGAACAGGTCGGATCGAGGAACACCTCGACGACCTCGGTCTCCCACAGGCAGTCGTCGCGCTGTGTCCGCGTCGCCCACGGCGCGCGATCGCGCGCATCCCAGCGCACGCAGAGTCCCTCGGAGGTCCAGAGAGCCCGAAACGTCGTGGCAAAGGCCTCCGGCCCCCAGGTGACGGCCATCGCGGGCGCCCACCCCTCCATCGCGAGCAGGGCGTCGGGCGGGGCGTCGGTCCACTGCACGCGGTACACCGCCGGCTGCAGGGCCGCTTCCGGACCGCGATACATGTCCACCATGAGGCCGTGTGTCCTTGCGCTCAGAGCGCCGTCGAGGAGAGCACCGAGTAGACGTCGAGCAGGCGCTTGTGCGCGTTGACCGGGTCGGCACCGGCCGCGTGCGCCACCGGCACGTACGACCCGTCGGTGCGGAGCACGCGGGCGCGGTCGGTATCGGCCAGCAACGTGTCCAGCACCACATCGCGCAGGTGGGCGCGGAGGTCGGGCTGGTGCACCGGACAGAGCACCTCGACCCGGCGGTCCAGGTTGCGTTCCATCAGGTCCGCGCTGCCGATGTACACCTCGGGGTCGCCGCCGTTCTCGAAGTAGTAGAGCCGGGAATGCTCGAGGAACCGGCCGACGATCGACCGCACCGTGATGGTCTCGGAGATGCCGGGAATGCCCGGGCGCAGGCAGCACACGCCGCGCACGATCAGGTCGGCGCGCACGCCGCGCTGGCTGGCGCGATAGAGATTGCGGATCATGCCGGGATCGGCGACGGCATTCAGCTTGAAGATCAGCCGGGCCGGTCGGCCGGCCGCATGATGCTCGCACTCGCGATCGATGAGCGCCTTGAGCTGGCTGCGCAGACACACCGGGGCCACCAGCAGCTGGTCGTACGACCGTCGGCTCGAGTATCCCGTGAGGTAGTTGAAGACCTCGGAGATGTCGTCGACGATCGCCGCGTCCGAGGTGAAGAGCCCGAGGTCGGTGTAGACCTGCGCGGTCGCCCGGTTGTAGTTGCCGGTGCCGACATGGGCATAGCGGCGAATGCCGTCCTGCTCCTTGCGCACGATCAGGCACAGCTTGCAGTGGGTCTTCAGACTGACGACCCCGTAGACGACGTGGATGCCGGCGGCCTCCATGCGCGTCGCCCACGCGATGTTGTTGCGCTCGTCGAACCGCGCCTTGAGTTCCACCAGCACGGCGACCTGCTTGCCCTGTTCGGCGGCCGTCACCAGCATGTCGACCAGCGGCGAGTTGGCGCCGATCCGGTACAGGGTCATCTTGATGGCGATGACCTGCGGATCCTCGATGGCGGCGCGCAGGAACTGCTCGACGGAGGAGAACGAATCGAACGGGTGGTGGACCAGCACGTCCTCTTCACGGAGGTCGTCGAAGATCTCCGTGTAGCCCGACCAGATCGTGCGCGGAGAGAACGGCGCGTCCTTCAGGTGCGGCAGGTGCAGCCGCGTCAGCTGGTGCCAGTCGTCCCAGTCCATCCGCTCGCGCGTGCGCAGGACGATGTCGTCGTCGATCTCGAAGTTCTCGACGAGGATGTTCAGGACGCGGCGCGGCATCGCCTCCTCGACCTCGAGCAGGCACAGCGCGCCGTAGCGCAACTGCTTGAGGCTGCGGTCGACGGTCTCGAGCAGGTCGTCGGCCTCGTCCTCCTGGATCACCATGTCGGTGTCGCGGATGATCCGGAACAGGTGCGCCGACTGCAGGTCCGTGCCCGGGAACAGCTGGTCCAGGTTGGCGCGGACGATGTCTTCGAGGAAGGCGAAGGTCACACCGGCCTGCGGCGCCAGTTCGGCCGGGATCGGCACGAAGCGGTCCAGCGTGGCGGGAATCTTGACGCGCGCGAACTTGGTGCGCCCGCTGTGGCGCACGACGACGGCGAAGTTCCGACTGAGATTGGAGATGTACGGAAACGGATGGCCCGGGTCGAAGGCCAGCGGCGTCAGCACGGGCAGCACGTCGCTGCGGAAGTAGCGGGCCAGATGTGCCGCGATCTCCTCGGTGTACTCCTCGGGCTCGAGGATGTGCACGCCCTGGTCGACCAGGGCCGGGCGCAACTGCTCGCGCCAGCAGCGCTGCAGCGAGGCCATCATCTCGGTGGAGCGGGCCCGCGTCGCGGCCAGTTGCTGTTCGGTGTTCAGCCCATCCGGGCTGACGTCCTCGATGCCGGCGCGGTACTTCTTCAGGAGCGTGGCGACACGCACCATGAAGAACTCGTCGAGATTGGTGGCGACGATGGCGAGGAACTTGATGCGCTCGAGCAGCGGGTGCGCCGGGTCGAGCGCCTGATCGAGCACGCGCTGGTTGAACTCAAGCCAGCTCAGCTCGCGATTGATGTAGAGCGCCGGATGCTCGAGGTTGGCCGGGTCACACTGCGACCAGTCCGTGCGAGCCACGGGCAGGCGGATGCGACGTTTGGCCCCGCGTCCACGTGCCGGGCGACCCTTCGTAGGAGATGTGGCGTTCATGGCGCTCGCGTCGCGACCGATAGAGGGCGATGATAGCAAAGCGCTGACACGGCTCTCCGGCCGCGCCCATGCAGATCACCCTTCTCCCGCCGCTGTTGCCCTCCGAGGGCGTCACGTCGGTCCAGAGTGGACACCAGGCCTTCACGCCCGGCACCCGCATTCTGGCCACCGTCCTCGGCACCGGGCTGGAAGGCGGCACGATGCTGTCCTTCGCCGGACGCCACGTGCCGACGGGCGGCGCGCTGCCGTATCCGCCCGGAACCACCCTGCGTCTGGAAGTCGTCGAGGGCGGGCCGCAGCCCCTGCTGCGTCTGGTGGCTGCCGAGGCGGCCGCAGTCGCGCCGCCAGCCCCGCCGACCCCGCCAGTCCCGTCCGGGCCGCCCGTCTCCGCCGTCACCTATGGACTGGCCGCGGCGGTGATGGCCGCACAGACCGCCCCCGACGTGCGGCAGGCGTCGCTGGCCCTCGCCCGATGGCTGCCCGCCCTCGTGGCCGGCGGGCTCCTGACGCCGCGCCAGGCCGAGACGCTCCTGAAGGCGCTCGGGCCCGTGCAGGTCGGCGCCGCATCGTCGACCCCGGCTGACGGCGTGCCGGCGGGGGCGGTGGTGGCCCGCGCCCTCTCGGAGCGGGTGGCCGACGGCGGCCTGCTGCTCGAACGACGACTCGCCGACGTGCTGCGGCAGGCCCGGCCCGATGCCACGGCGGTGGCCACGCGCGATGTGCGGGCGCAACTGGCGGTGGTGGCCCATCTGCTGGACCACGCCACCGGCATGGCCGAGGCCCGGACGGCGGTGACCGGCCTGCAGGATGCGCTGCTGGCGGAGCAGGCGCGGGCGGCCGCGCATCTGGCACGGGACGGGGTCGTGGACGTGCGCATCCCCCTGCAGGTGCAGGGCCAGGACGCGGAGATGCGCCTGCGCATGCGCATCGCGCGGGACGCGCCCGATGCGTCCGGCGACGACCCGGCGCCGTGGCGGCAGGTCCGGCTGGATCTCGCGCTCGATGGGCTCGGGCACGTGCAGGTCCGGCTCGGGGTGGTGGCGTCGCAGGTGCGCGTGGAGTTCTTCGTCGAGCACGCGGGGACGGCTGACCTGATCGAAGCCGGTCTGGCCGATCTCGGCGGGGCGCTCGAGGGAGTGGGCTTCGCCCAGGTGCTGTCCCGCGTGGTTGTGGACCCCGTGACGGCCTGCGCGCCAGACGACCTGCCCGAGCTCCCCCCGCAGCGCGCCATCCTGGACATCCGCGCATGACCAGCGATCCGCTCCAGCCGCGTCGCCGGGCCGCCGCCCTGCGCTACGCCCCCGGCGAGATGGCGGCGCCGGAGGTGACGGCGACCGGAGAAGGGGCCATCGCGGAGCGCATCATCGCCCTGGCGCGCGAGCATGGCATCCCGATCCACGAAAGTCCGGACCTCGTCCGGTTGTTGACGCAACTGCCGCCTGACACGGCGATTCCCGTCGAGCTCTATCGCGCGGTGGCGGAGGTGATCGCCTTTCTCTTGCGGACGGCTGAGGCCGGCGCGCCGCGCCCGAGGGGGTAGCCCCGGGACTCCAACGAAAAAGGGCGGCGCGGAATCGCTTCCGCGTCGCCCTCGTCTCGGCGTCCGCCCGTGTCCGGGCGAGACGTTACTTGGCGCTGATCGCGACGGCCTGCTTCATCGTGCCCCAGTGAATCTCGAGGTTCGAGCCGACCACGGCGATGGTCAACTGCTCGGCCGGGGACGCGAGCGTGCCGGCGGTCATCGGCGTGCGGCCGAGGTCCTGCGCCTCGCTGTACTGCGTGCCCCACTGACCGGTCTGCTTGTTGACGATCAACTGCCACGGCGAGCCGGGCAGCGTGTAGAGCGTGTAGGTGCCCGCCGGCACCGCGACCGTGCCGATCTGCAGGGCCTTGTCGGTCTTGAGCGTGGTGGCCTCGTCGGCCCCCGTGCGGTAGACCTTGCCGGCCGGGGCCAGCGTGTCGATGCTGCGGCCCTTCATGTACGGGCGGCCGTAGATGATGGTGACGGTGGCGGCCCCCACCTTGTACTCGACGGTCTCATGAGGGCTGCCGCCCTTGCCAGGCGTGGTCGAGACGACCTTCTGCGCGAGCGCGGCGGCCGGCAGGGCGAGGGAAGCAGTGGCGACGACGAGCATCGCCGTCAGGGTCAGAAGCGCACGACGCATGTGAATTCCTCCAGAACGAATTCTCCGTAGCGCTCGGCACCGCTGGTGCCG
>LNFM01014626.1_pt1 | contig 11491 bp, 9 predicted proteins | sample 596031 | NCBI WGS metagenome assembly LNFM01 (sample SAMN04254537, study PRJNA301005) | activated carbon metagenome | isolation source: dual media filters at the Ann Arbor, Michigan drinking water treatment plant | place: USA: Ann Arbor | reverse complement strand
GTAATGGCATTTCTGTAGACAAAATTTATACGTTTCATCGTAATAGTTACGTGATTGATGTACGTTATGAAATCAATAACGGTAGTGCTGCCGCTATCACTCCTTCAGCTTATTACCAAATTGTGCATGACAGTGAGTCAAATCAAGGCTCTGCCATGATGCCAACCTTTACAGGCGGTGCTTACTTTACCGACGCGGATAAGTTTAAAAAGATTAAATTTGGCGACATGGCCGATCAAAACTTATCTAAAACGGCTAAAGATGGCTGGATTGGTTTAATTCAACATTACTTTGCCAGTGCCTGGATTCCTAAAACAGGTGTAGAGCGTGAGTTTTATACTAAAAAATTATCAGACAACATTTATGCGATGGGCGTTGTGACGCCAAATGCACCGATTGCGGCAGGCGCAAAAGCCGAGGTTGGCGCACAGCTATTCGCTGGCCCACAAACAGAGCAAGAGCTTGTAAAAGCTGCACCAGGCTTGGAATATACGGTTGATTATGGTTGGTTAACCGTGATTGCTAAGCCATTATTTTGGGTGTTATCCAAAATTTATAGCGTTGTGCACAACTGGGGTGTGGCGATTATCTTGTTGACGGTATTAATTAAAGCGGCTTTCTTCCCATTATCTGCCGCCAGTTACAAATCAATGGCGCAGATGCGTGAGTTAGCGCCACGTTTGCAAAGCATGAAAGAAAAGTTCGGCGACGATAAACAGAAAATGCAGCAAGCGATGTTGGAAATGTATCGTACCGAGAAGATTAACCCAATGGGTGGTTGCTTACCAATTATTGTGCAAATCCCTGTTTTTATTGCACTTTATTGGGTGTTGTTAGGCTCTGTTGAGTTGCGTCACGCACCATTTTTTGGCTGGATTCAAGATTTATCAGCGACTGATCCATGGTTTATTTTGCCGATTTTAATGGGCGCGACCATGATTATTCAAACCTATTTAAACCCAGCACCAACAGATCCAATTCAAGCAAAAGTGATGAAAATCATGCCAGTGGTATTCAGCGTGTTCTTCTTCTTCTTCCCTGCTGGCTTGGTGTTGTATTGGTTAGTGAATAATATCTTATCGATCGCGCAACAATGGTATGTGAACAAAACCATTCACGCCGCCGCCCTTGCCAAAAAAGGCGTTGCAAAAAGCTAGGCCATGCTCATTTGCCTAACTAAAAGGCTTGTAAATTTTTATGCTAGATAGTAACGACACGATTGCTGCCATAGCCACTGCCAGTGGAGCTGGCGGCATTGGTGTTGTGCGAGTCTCTGGTGCTTTAAGCCAATCTATCGCGGCCAATATCTTGGGCGCATGCCCTGCCCCGCGCCATGCCGCATATTTGCCGTTTTATGATGCTAATCATCAACTTATAGACCGCGGCATCGCGATTTATTATCAAAATCCCCATTCTTATACGGGTGAAGATGTTTTAGAGCTGCAAGCACATGGCGGCACTGCGTTAATGCAATTATTGTTAGCACGCTGTATTCAATTGGGCGCACGTCAGGCGGAGTCAGGTGAGTTTACCAAGCGCGCCTATTTAAATGACAAAATCGATTTAGCACAAGCTGAAGCGGTTGCCGATGTCATTAATGCGACAACGATTGAAGCCGCTAAAAGTGCGGTGCGGTCTTTATCGGGTGAGTTTTCAAGTAGCATCAATGCCGTATTAGCCAAGCTGATTAATTTGCGCATGTACGTTGAAGCCTGTTTAGATTTTCCTGAAGAAGAAATTGATTTTATTACGCAAGGCAAAGTTGCTGAAAAGTTAGCAGCAATTGTGTCGGAATTAAAAGCTGTGTTTGCAAAAGCTAAACAAGGCAGTCTTTTACGTGAAGGTATGCATATCGTATTGGTCGGCCAACCCAATGTCGGAAAATCCAGCTTAATGAATCAATTAAGCGGTGAAGAGGTCGCTATTGTCACACCAATTGCAGGTACCACGCGCGATTCAATTAAAAGTTTGATACAAATCAATGGCTTACCGTTACATATTATTGATACAGCGGGTTTGCGCGATACAGAAGATGAAGTAGAAAAGATTGGAATTGCCCGAACTTATCAGGCGCTACAAAACGCGCAGGTCGCATTATTGTTAGTAGATGTGGCTCATGGTATTGGCGAAACGGAAAAAATCGTTTTAGACCGCTTGCCGCAAGGAATCAGCAAAATTTGGGTGCATAACAAAATCGATGCTAGCAATGAAACAGCAAAAATCAGCAAAATTGCAGATGAAACGCACATTTACCTTTCTGCCAAAACTGGGGCCGGTATTGATTTGTTAAAAGAGCATTTACTGAATATAGCTGGCTATCAACAAAATACAGAAGGTGTTTTTATGGCGCGCGCCAGACATTTGAATGCACTGAACCAAGTAGACCAACATTTAACGATTGCTACAGCGCAAATTAATGCGGCAGAACTAGTGGCAGAAGAGTTAAAATTAGCGCAAGAGTCCTTAAGTAGCATTACAGGTGAATTTACGCCAGATGACTTATTAGGCGAAATATTCAGTAAATTTTGCATCGGTAAATAATATAGGTAATAAATGTAGTTAAACAAATAAGTAAATAAGTACAGTAAATAAAAAAGGCGCACAAAGCGCCTTTTTTAATACAAAAAATCGTTAACTTATTTTACAAAGTTACCTAATAAGTTGTATTTTTCAGCTAAAAGATAATAGAAAACCAAGCGAGATTTCATGCGGTCTTCTTTCATTTTAGTACATACTTCTTCAATTGCTGCGTCTAATGCAGCATCGCCTTGCGTTAAGCCTAATTTTTTCTTTAAAAAGTTTTCGCGTACAGTCGCTTTTTCGGCCGCATCACCGCAAGAAACGTTACGTGAATCTTGTTTTGATAACACTAATGCGTACGTTCTTGCCATGCCTTGTAGCGCGCCCTCATGAACAGAACTAGTGTATTTTGCCAGCGCATCTTTGTATTCTTGAATATCGGCCATCATTTTCTCCTAAACTAATTTGTAAAGATTTAAACTTACTAATTATTACCTAAGGGTTAACCGCTAAGCTTCATACAAACTGCTTAATCGGCATATCATAAACAGTTTGTTGCGCCCTATTTTGATATGTAGCGCATTAACATATTCGCTCCCGTTACTATAGGCGCGTCGCTACTTGTGGTCAATAGTTAGCTTTGTAAACGTTTGTGATGTGTTTCACGTGAAACAACACGCATTTTTTAACGCATTTCACAGTGTATACTTTCGCTAATTAACCAATAACAACGTCCAAAAAATATCAATATGCCACTTGCTTGGAACGAAATCAAAACCCGCGCCACCGCCTTTTCTAAAGAATGGCAATCTGAAAGTCGCGAAGATGCAGAAGCCAAATCATTTTGGGATGCATTTTTTAATGTATTTGGTATTACTCGCCGCCGAATTGCTAGCTTTGAAGAGCCTGTCAAAAAGTCAGATGACAAAGGTGGTTTTATAGATTTACTATGGCGCGGGCAATTATTAGTCGAGCACAAATCGCGCGGCAAAAGTTTGGATAAAGCGTTTACCCAAGCCAAAGAATACTTTCCTGGTTTAAAAGAGCGCGATTTACCCAAGTATATTTTGGTATCGGATTTCGCTAATTTCCGCCTTTACAATTTAGATACCAATGAGCAATTTGAGTTTAGCATTAATGAGTTGTATCAACACGTTTAGTTGTTTGGCTTTATCGCAGGCTATCAAACGCAAATTATCAAGCCGCAAGACCCAATTAACATTAAAGCCGCCGAACGCATGGGCAAGCTGCACGATGCCTTAAAAGGCGTTGGCTACACAGGCAAAGATTTAGAGATTTACTTAGTGCGCCTGCTGTTTTGCTTGTTTGCAGAAGACACCAGCATCTTTGAAAAGCGTCAGTTTCAAGATTATATTGAAACCAAAACCAACCCAGATGGTAGCGATTTAGCGCAGCATTTAGATAGCTTGTTTTATGTGCTTAATCAGCCAAAAGATAAGCGCCTGAAAAATCTGGATGAAAGTATAGCCGCCTTTGAATATATCAACGGTAATCTATTTTCGCAGCGCCTAAACCCCGCCCAGTTTGATAGCAAAATGCGCGAAGCCTTGCTGGACTTATGTGCGCTGGATTGGAGCATTATCTCCCCCGCTATCTTTGGTAGCTTGTTTCAAAGCATTATGGATGCCGATGCACGACGCAATTTGGGTGCGCATTACACCAGTGAAGAAAACATTTTAAAGCTAATTAAACCTTTATTTTTAGATGCGCTTTGGGCAGAGTTTGAAAAAGTTAAAAGTAATAAAACGCGCCTTTTAGACTTTCACAAAAAGCTGCGCAGCTTGACGTTTTTTGATCCAGCATGCGGTTGCGGCAACTTTTTAGTCATTACCTATCGTGAATTACGCATGTTGGAACTAGCCGTTTTGCGCGCATCGCACAATAGCGGCCAGCAAGTGTTAGATGTGCAAAGCTTAATCAGTGTAGATGTAGACCAATTTTACGGCATTGAGATTGAAGAGTTCCCTGCGCAAATCGCGCAAGTAGCGCTTTGGTTAACCGATCATCAAATGAATATGAAAGTATCGCAAGAGTTTGGTCAATATTTTTCTCGTATTCCGCTAAAAGCCAAGCCGCATATTATATGTGGGAATGCCTTACAAATTGAGTGGGGAGAGTTTTGCCATAATGTCTCATTTATTTTAGGTAATCCTCCATTTCTGGGTAAAAGTAATCAGTCGCAAGCACAAAAATCTGACATGCAATTAGTGTGCGGACACATTAAAAATGCAGGGCTGTTAGATTTTGTTTCAGCTTGGTATGTCAAAGCTACGCACTATATTGCTGGCGATTACAAGGGGAATGTAATAATACCTTCGCCTGAAGAACAGAGTAGGTGGAGGGGCATACCTGTTGATGATGAATACGTAGAAATGTATAAACGTTACATAGGACCTGGTAAAAAAAAGCAGACGAAATGTGCATTCGTATCTACAAATAGCATCACTCAGGGAGAGCAAGTTGGAGTGCTTTGGGGTTGGATGCTGTCGCGAGAAGTAAATATCAACTTTGCGCACCGTACTTTTAGTTGGGCTAATGAAGCGCGCGGCAAAGCTGCAGTACATTGCGTCATTATTGGCTTTGGCATGTTTGCAGAAGAGAATAAAACCATTTATGAATATGCCGATATTAAAGGTGAGCCGCATGCAATTAAAGTGAATAGTATCAATCCATATTTGGCAGATGCGCCAAACTTAGTCATGATGCCGCGCACGAATCCTATTTGCAGAGTATCGCCAATGGTGAATGGCAGTAAGCCAACAGATGGCGGAAATTTGATTTTATCTGAACAAGAAAAGTCTGAGTTAATTAATAAAGAACCGCAAGCAGAACAATGGATTAAACCGTTTGCGATGGGCGATGAGTTTATTAATGGCGTTGCGCGTCATTGTTTATGGCTTGTTGATTGTCCACCTCAAACTTTGCGCACGATGCCAGAAGTGCTTAAGCGCGTTGAAGCAGTAAAATCTATGCGTTTGGCAAGTAAAAAAGCACCAACTAGAGACATGGCTAATATGCCCACTTTGTTTGCTGAAATTCGGCAGCCCAAAACGAATTATCTCGCCCTACCAAGAGTTTCATCTGAAAGACGCGCATTTATTCCTATTGCATATGCCAGCGGCGACTTGATTGCAGGCGATAAGCTGCAAACTATTCCTGATGCAACTTTGCATGAGTTTGGTGTAGTTACCAGTACCATGCATATGGCTTGGATGCGCACAACGGCTGGCAGATTGAAAAGCGATTTTCAATATTCTGCAAAAATTACTTATAACAACTTCCCATGGCCAGAAGTTAACACTCAAAATACCTCAAAAATTGAATCTGCCGCGCAAGCGGTTTTAGATGCGCGCGCTGTTCATGCCAATGCTTCGCTGGCAGATTTATACGATCCGCTGACCATGCCAGCGAATTTATTAAAAGCGCATCAGGTTTTAGATAAAGCGGTAGATGCGGCTTATGGCTATAAAGGCGCGGCAAATGGCGCGGCGACAGAAAGTAGTAGAGTGGCATTTTTGTTTGAGCGTTACCAACAAATCACTTCACTTTTGCCAGCCATTCAATCTAAAAAGCGTAAAGCCAAACCAAGAACTTAACCAATAATTCAGCCCAAAAATTGGATTTAAAATAGTGTTAAGTCGATTGTTTCACGTGAAACATGACCAATAATCAACAAAAAATGCACTCAAAATAAGTGTTAAGTCGCTTTATCTGATTGTTTTTAAATGACTTAACACCTTGTTTGCAGTAAAATCTTAATCTTTGCATTAAAATTTAAGCCTTTGCAGTAAATATTGCAAAACTTAACACTAAAAAACCGTTAACTTTTTGAACTGTAAGCATTATTGAGATGAATTTTCCTGATATTTTTGATGTGATTGTCGTCGGCGGCGGCCATGCGGGTACAGAAGCTGCGTTGGCGGCGGCGCGCATGGGGCAAAAAACGCTTTTGTTAAGCCACAACATCGAAACCTTAGGCCAAATGTCTTGCAACCCCAGCATCGGCGGCATCGGCAAAGGCCATTTGGTGAAAGAGATTGATGCGCTGGGCGGCGTTATGGCTCAGGCGACTGATATTGGCGGTATTCAATTTCGCATTTTAAATTCATCTAAAGGCCCAGCTGTTCGAGCCACGCGTGCACAGGCAGACCGCATTTTGTATAAAGCAGCCGTGCGCCACAAATTAGAAAATCAACCGAATTTATGGTTATTTCAACAAGCGGTGGATGACATTATTTTAGATGGCGACCGCGCAGTAGGTGTGGTGACGCAAATCGGTTTGCGCTTTAAATCTAAAAGTGTGGTGTTAACCGCAGGAACGTTTTTAGGCGGCTTGATTCATGTGGGTTTGCAAAATTACAGCGCAGGTCGCGCGGGTGATCCTCCTGCGATTAGTCTAGCCGCGCGCTTGCGAGAAATTGGTTTGCCAGCTGGCAGATTAAAAACAGGTACGCCACCGCGCATAGACGGCCGTACCATTGATTACAGTGTGATGTTAGAACAACCGGGCGACAACCCTGCCCCAGTATTCTCATTTATGGGTAATGTGGCGCAACATCCGCAACAAGTGCCATGCTGGATTACACATACCAATGAGCGCACGCATGACATTATTCGCAGTGGTTTAGACCGCTCGCCCATGTATACAGGGGTGATTGAGGGCGTTGGCCCACGTTATTGCCCAAGTGTGGAAGATAAAATCCATCGCTTTGCCGACAAAGAGTCGCATCAACTGTTTTTAGAGCCAGAGGGCTTAACTACCAATGAAATTTACCCAAATGGTATTTCAACCAGCTTGCCGTTCGATATTCAGCTGGCATTGGTACGCTCTATTAAAGGCTTAGAAAACGCGCATATTTTGCGCCCTGGCTACGCCATTGAGTACGATTATTACGATCCGCGCAGTTTGAAATCCAGCTTGGAAACCAAAAGCGTGCAAGGATTGTTCTTTGCAGGACAAATCAACGGCACAACTGGTTACGAAGAAGCTGCGGCACAAGGTTTGTTGGCGGGCGCAAATGCGGCTTTGTATGTGCAAGGCAAAGAGTCTTGGTGCCCTGCCCGCGATGAGGCGTATTTGGGCGTGTTGGTGGACGATTTAATTACCACTGGCGTCACTGAGCCATACCGTATGTTTACCAGCCGTGCAGAATACCGTTTGCAATTGCGCGAAGATAATGCCGATATGCGTTTAACCGCCAAAGGCCGCGAGTTAGGGTTGGTGGATGATGCGCGTTGGGCCGCTTTTGAGAAGAAACTAGAAGCGGTTTCGCGCGAGCAAGAGCGTTTGAAAAAAACTTTTGTGCAAATCGCCACCGATGATGTTTCACGTGAAACGCAAGCCACGATTTTGGGCAAACCATTAGAGCATGAATATAATTTGTTTGAATTATTGCGTCGCCCAGAAGTGAGCTATGAGGGTATGTTGAGTTTGGGGGAATTAGGCATGGGTGAGCTTGACGATTCTGTGCGCGAACAAGTGGAAATTGCCGCGAAATATCAAGGCTATATCGACCGCCAAAAAGACGAAATTGCCAAACAAAAAGGCAGTGAAAATATCAAGTTAGTTGATGTTGATTACACTGATGTACATGGTTTAAGTATAGAAGCGCGCCAAAAATTGACACAACATAAACCTGAAACTATTGGCCAAGCAGGCCGTATTTCGGGCATTACGCCAGCGGCTATCTCATTATTGCTGGTGTATTTAAAACGTAAACATAAAAAACAGGCCAGCCAAAACAGTATTAATTCTGACACGCAAGCGGCATGAGTCAGACAGCACTATTGGCGAAAGGTATTGCCAGCATGGGTTTGGTAGTGCCAGATGAAGCGCAGCAAAAATTGCTAGCTTATTTAAGCTTGCTACAAAAATGGAATAAGGTGTACAACCTAACCGCGGTGCGTGACCCGCTAGAAATGGTAACTTTGCATTTGCTAGATAGCTTAAGCATATTGCCGTTTGTGAATAGCAAAAATATTTTAGATGTAGGCAGTGGTGGTGGTTTGCCAGGTATTGTGCTGGCGATATGCAAGCCTGACTTGCAGGTGACCACTATTGATACTGTTCAGAAAAAAGTGATTTTTATGCGCCAAGTAAAAGGCGAGTTGAGCTTGAATAATTTAACGCCAGTGCATGCAAGAGTGGAAAATTTTCAGCCTGCTGCGCCTTTTGAGGCGGTGATTTCGCGCGCGTTTTCAGAGATTGCTCTATTTTTGCAGTTAACTACTCATTTGATTGCAGAAAATGGGCAATGGCTTGCCATGAAAGGGGTGATGCCAGCAGATGAGTTAGAAAGTTTGCCGCTGCAACCAACGCATGTGATTGCCTTAAAAGTAGCAGGTTTGGATGCCGAGCGACATTTGCTGGTCTTTAATAATGCTGTCCTTAATCATGCTTAAAGCTTAAAGAATAATTGATGAAAATATTAGCGATTACCAATCAAAAAGGTGGTGTGGGTAAAACCACTACTTGTGTGAATTTGGCAGCCAGTTTGGCGGCACAGCATAAAAAAGTATTGCTGGTAGATCTGGATCCGCAAGGCAATGCAAGCACTGGTAGCGGCATTGATAAAGCGCATCTTAAGCATAGTATTTATCATGTATTGATTAATGATAAAACTTTAAAAGAAGTGATTGTTAAAAGTGAAAAAGGTGGCTTTGATATTGCGCCTTCCAATCGCGAATTGGCAGGTGCGGAAGTCGAATTGGTCAATGAATTAGCGCGCGAAATGCGCTTAAAGCAAGCGCTGTCAAAGGTGTCTGATTACGACTATGTATTATTGGACTGCCCCCCTGCCCTCAACTTGGTTACTGTAAATGCTTTAACTGCCGCTGATACGGTGATGATTCCGATGCAGTGCGAATATTATGCCTTGGAAGGCTTGTCCGACTTAGTCAATACCATAAAAAAAGTACGCGCGCATCTCAATCCAAAACTGGAAATTGAAGGTAAGTATCGGCGCAGTTAGTCAGCCATTTTGGCGATAAAGTGTATAAAACAGTGATACCGCGCAATATAAGGTTAGCAGAAGCACCTAGCTACGGCTTGCCAGTGTTGGTATATGACAAATCTTCCAAAGGCGCAGTTGCTTATATAGATTTGGCAACCGAAATTATTCATAAAAATCCGCGAATTATTGGAGCAAGCATTCAAAATGGTTAAATTAAAAGGGTTAGGGCGCGGCTTAGATGCTTTGCTGGCAAACGATGAAAGCGAAGCTCAGGGCGACGCGCTAATGATGTTGCGCGTGAATCAGTTGCAACCTGGTAAGTATCAGCCCCGCTCTTATATGGATGACGCCGCGCTGCAAACCTTGGCAGAATCGATTAGCAGCCAAGGTATTATGCAGCCGATTTTGGTACGTAACATTAGTGCAGACAAATATGAGATTATTGCAGGTGAGCGCCGCTGGCGCGCCTCGCAACTAGCAGGCTTGGTAGAAGTGCCCGTGTTGGTGCGTGAAATCGCCGATGAGTCAGCGCTGGCAATGGCCTTGATTGAGAATATTCAGCGTGAAAATCTCAACCCATTAGAGGAAGCGCAAGGCATTAAGCGCTTGATTGATGAATTTGCGATGACGCACGAAAAAGCGGCCAGCGCGGTTGGTCGCTCACGCGCGGCAGTTTCTAACTTGTTGCGCCTTTTATCTTTGTCATCGCCAGTGCAAGAAATGCTAATGCATAATAAATTGGATATGGGTCATGCTAGAGCGCTAATTGGCTTAGATGCCGCGCAACAAATTATGTTAGCCAATAAAATCGTACAGCAAAATTTATCAGTGCGCGATGTTGAAAATTTGGTGAAAAAATCAGCGCAAACTAGCGCGCCTACAACACATAAAAACACTGTGAATCATGACGTTTTAGCCCTGCAAAACACATTAAGTGAAAAAATCGGTGCCAATGTGAATATTTCGGCCAAACAAAACGGCTCGGGCATGCTTAAAATTAGTTACGCCAATTTAGATCAACTAGATGACATTATTCGCAAAATGACGCGCTAAGTGTTTCATTTTGCGCGAAACTTGTTGTAATACTCACACTTAGCACTTGACTAAAAACGCGTAATAATTCAAAATCGCGGACTTTGCTGATAAGCCCATTTCAATCAAGCTGAAATGATAAGAAAACAGAAATGACAGAAGAGCGAAATTCAACTTCAGGCTTAGATTCAAACAAAGTTTTTAGCAAAATGTTGCAATGGCAGTTGAGTGCAACTCTAGTTGTAATGGTGGTTGCATTCATTGTGTCGGGCGTGCATGCAGCAATTTCAGCGCTGGCAGGTGGATTATCAGTCACAATAGGCGCTTATTTCGCGTCTAAAATTGCACAGCGTAGTAGTAAAGAAGCTGCAACGGTATTGGTTAATTTGCTCAAAGCAGAAGCCGTAAAAATTGTGATTATCGTTGTGCTGCTATTTATTACGTTTAAAGTGTATAAACAATTAGTACCATTTGCGCTGATTGCAGGGTTGGCAGCTGCGGCTTTATTTTCAGGCGCAGCAATGAGCAAGCTAGATAAAACAGAATTAGAAATATAAAAATATAATCAATAAGATTTAAAGTTAAGCAAGACTTAACACTTAAAATTGACTAAAAAACTTTAATCATTAAACGCCTAATGGGCATTCGGATTGATATGGCTACAGAACACGCAGAACACGCACTCACCCCGTCACAATATATTTCGCATCATTTGAGTTTTAATGCGCAATCGGTTGGCAACGGTAGTTTTTGGACATTGCACATCGATACTTTGATTATGTCGGTAATCTTGGGTTTAGTGGTCATGGGTTTGGTGTGGTGGGTAGCGCGCGGCGCAACGGCTGGCGTACCAACTAAGCGCCAAGCGTTCATTGAATTGGTTTTTGGTTTTGTGGATGACCAAGTTAAGAATATTTTCCACGGCAACCGTCATAGCTTTATTGCACCAACAGCGCTGACGGTTT
>LNFM01013201.1_pt1 | contig 11491 bp, 11 predicted proteins | sample 596031 | NCBI WGS metagenome assembly LNFM01 (sample SAMN04254537, study PRJNA301005) | activated carbon metagenome | isolation source: dual media filters at the Ann Arbor, Michigan drinking water treatment plant | place: USA: Ann Arbor | reverse complement strand
GAAGGGTTGGTACTTTACGCTGCTGAAATAGGTGGCGCGAAGGGTTGTGACCTGACGAAGCCGCCGCTTACCGGCGGCTTCTGTGTTTCTGGAGAGGGCCTCCGGGCCGCGGCGGGACCGCAAACGGAGGACGAGATGTCGATCATGGAAGCTGAACTGCACCGGACGCTGCCGCCGCCGTCGATTCGCGTGCGCCTCGCAGGCCCGCGCGATTGCGAGGCCGTCATCGGCCTCCTGGACCATCCCGATCATGCGCGCGAGCAGGTGCTCGCCTGGCTCGAAAGCCCCGGTACGACCTTGCTGGTGGCGCAGAGCGAGGATGGCGTGCTGGGTGTCGCCGTGCTGGTGACGCATGTCACGCCGGTGGCGGGCGGCGGAGCCCAGAAGGTGGTCGAGGTCGACAACCTGGTGGTGCGCGCGGACCAGCGCGGTCGCCGCATCGGCCGTCGTCTGCTCGCGGCCGCCGTCGAATGGTCGCGCCAGCGCCGCGCCACGCAGGTCGAGGCGCAAGTCGGCAGCACCAACCGCGAGGCGAGGCGCTTCTACGAGAGTTTCGGCTTCGCCATGTCGAGCGATCGCCTGGTGCTGGCGGCGTGACCGCCGGGGTCCGCGTGCGGGAAGCAAGTCTCGACGACTACGAGGCGCTGATCGCGCTGTTCGACGAGCTCGACGAGATACACCGCCAGGCGCGCCCCGACTTCTTCCGCGCCTTCGACGGGCCGGCGCGCACGCGCGAGCAGATCGAGCAGTGGCTGATCGCGCCGAACTCGACGGTGCTGGTCGCCCAGCACGGGCAAGCGGTCGTCGGTCTCGCCGTGCTCCTGACGCGGCCCGGCTCGGCGTTCAGCGGCGCGCTGCCACGCCGCGTCGTCGAGGTCGACAACCTGGGCCGGCACCTGCTCGACGCCGCGCGCGACTGGTCGCGCCGCCGCCACGCCACCCATCTGGAGGTGGCAGTGCATGCCTTCAATCGCGACGCCCGTCGCTTCTACGAGGAGTTCGGCTTCGCGCCCTCGATCGACCGCCTCGTGCTCTCGGCATGAAGCGGCAGCCGCCGCTCCGCCGTCTGCTCTAGGCCGGTTCCCTCTCGCGCGCGGCCCACATCTTCTTGAAGGCGGGACGCGCCTGGCAGGCGGCGAGCCACTTCTTTACATGAGGGGCAGCATCGAACAGCTCGGGGGCAGCCTGCGCATTGCGCGCGACCTCGGCCACGTTGATGTCGGCCACGGTGAAGCGGCCGCCGACCAGGAAGCCGTTCCTGGCGACGGCGCCGTCGAGCACGGCAAACGGACCGCGCAGCGCCGCCACGGCCGCGTCCGCGACCTCGGGGTCCCTGATAAATCCTGCCGGCCCGCCGACGCGGTGGTAGAGGATCGTCAGGGCCTGCGATTCGAGCTCGGTCGCCGCCCAAAGCGCCCACATCGTCATCTCCCCATCCTCGGCGATGCTGGCCGGCGCCAGCTTGCCGCCGTGCTTGCGGGCAAGGTAGAGGTTGATGGCCAGGGACTCGTGGAGGACCAGCCCGTCGTCGACGATCGTGGGCACGTGGCCGTTGGGATTGACCTCGAGGAAATCGGCAGACCGCGTGTTGAGCGGAGCCCCGGCGGCGGTCGGGTCGGGCAGGCGGTAGTGCTGGATCACCGGCACCAGCTCGAAGGGCAGGCCAAGCTCCTCCGCCAGCCAGATGTTGCGCGACGCGCGCGAGCGATAGACACCGTAGATCCTGAGCATGGGCTGGGCTTCCCTGTTTGCCGTCCGCGCCTGCCTGTACGGTCTCGGCCTGCCGCACGCCAGCGCGATTTTGGCAGCGCTGTGATACGCTTCGCCGAAGGGTGGACCCGACATGAGCGCAGAACACAGGCTGAAACCCGTCGCGAACGCCGACCATCTCTACGAGGTCGAGCGCCGCGCCCGCCACGCCGAGCGACCCGGCTTCCGCATCAGCGAGCTGCAGCTCTCGCCGACGCAGACCGTGCCCTGGCACTATCACACCAGCATCAGCGACACTTTCTACGTTCTCCAGGGCGAGATGCGGCTCTTCCTGCAGAAGCCCAAGGAAGAGGTGCGGCTCGGCGTCGGCCAGAGCTACGTCGCCGTTCCCGGCCGCCCGCACCTGGTTACCAATGCCGGCACAGGCTCGCTCACCTTCCTCGTGCTGCAAGGCGTCGGCGAGTACGACTACGTGCCGCTGGTGTAGGGTAGGACCTCACCCTGAGGAGCGGCCGGAGGCCGCGTCTCGAAGGGTGGCCCGAAGCACGTCTGTTGCCCACCCTTCGAGACGCCACGCTCCGCGTGGCTCCTCAGGGTGAGGTTTTCCACTCGAACCAATTGCGCTCTGCAATCCTGTCAATTCACCGCCTTGACCAAGCCCTTCCAGTAGGGCTCGCGCAGGTCGCGCTTCAGCACCTTGCCGGCGCCGGACAAGGGCAGGGGCTGGTCGCGGAAGTCGATGCTGCGCGGGCATTTGTAGCCGGCGATGTGGGCGCGGCAGTGTGCCATCACCTGATCCTCGGTGAGCGTCGCACCGGCCTTCGGCACGATGATGGCGTGGACGCGCTCGCCCCAGCGCTCGTCGGGCACGCCGATCACGGCGACCTCGGCGACGCCGTCGAGCAGCGAGACGGCATTCTCGACCTCCGCCGAGTAGACGTTCTCGCCGCCCGAGATGATCATGTCCTTGAGCCGGTCGACGATGAAGACGAAGCCTTCCGCGTCCATGGTCGCGCCGTCGCCGGAATAGTACCAGCCGTCGGCCAGCACGGCGGCGGTCTCGGCCGGCTTCTTCCAGTAGCCCTTCATGATGTTGGCGCCGCGGATCGCGAGCTCGCCGGCCGTGCCGCGCGGCACCTCGCGCCGGTCGGCGTCCACCACCTTGACCTCGGAGCCCAGAGCCGCCTGGCCGCACGATTTCAGCCGGCCGGCATACTTGCCCTCGAGCGTGGTGTAGCGCGGATCGAGCAGGGTCACGATCGGCGCCGCCTCGGTCATGCCGTAGGCGTGCAGCAGGCGGACATGGGGCATCACCTGCATGGCCTTGCGCAGCACGCCCTCCGGCATCGGCGATGCGCCGTAGAGAATGAGCGAGAGGGTCGAGATATCGAATTCTGCGAGGCGCGGATGGTTGGCCAGCATGTTGATCATGGTCGGCACGAACTGCGCGTGGGTGACCCGGTCGAACTGGATGGTCTGCAGCACCTCGACCGGCTCGAAGCGCGGCACGAAGGCGTGCTGCCCGCCGCACAGGGTCACGCCGAAGGTCGAGGCGCCGTCGGCCAGGTGGAACATGGCGCCGGAATGGATGTAGGTCGTGTCCGCGGTGAAGCCGATGCCGGCGACGCCGTTCAGGGCATTGATCACGAGGTTGGTGTGGCTCAGCATCACGCCCTTGGAGCGGCCGGTGGTGCCGCCGGTGTAGAACAGGCCGGCCAGGTCGTCGTCGGCCGCGCCGCGATCGTCGACCGGGTCGTAGGCCACCAGATCCTCGTAGCGCAGCAGGCCGGACGGCGCCGGCGTGTCGTCGAGCCAGATCACCTCGCGCACGCCGGGCATGTCGTGCTCGAGAGCCGCCAGATGGGACGACATGACGGTATCGACGAACAGCAGGGACGCGCCCGAATCGGTCAGGATGTACTCGATCTCCCGGGGTGCCAGCCGCGTGTTGAGCGGGACCATCGCCGCGCCGATCCACGGGATGGCGTACATCAGCTCGAGATAGCGATCGCTGTTGAGGGCCAGGATGGCGACCCGGTCGCCGTGCTGCACGCCGAGTGCGGAAAGCGCCCCGGCGACGCGGGTCACCCGATCCAGGGTTTGCGTCCAGGTGAAGCGGCGTCCGGCGAAGTGGGTGGCCATGCCATGGGGCCTAGTCTGGACGGCACGCCGCAGGCCCTGCGTGAGGGAGAACATGGGGATCATGCTAGGGGGGCGGTCGTTCGCGCGGCAAGGGGGATCGTGCTAAAGGGAGCCGGCATGAACGACTTCTCCCCGCCCGCCGCCGACCAGTCGCCGCTCGCCTTCAACCCGCTCGACCCGGCGTTCATCGCCGATCCGTACCCCTACTACAGGCGATTGCGCGAGACCGCACCCGTCTACAAGACGCCGCAGGGCTTCTGGCTGGCGACGGGTTACGAGGACGTCGCGCTGATCCTGCGCGACAAGCGGTTCGGCAAGGACTTCGTCGGCAACATGCGCCGCCGCTATGGCGAGAAGGCGGGCCTCGACGAGCCGGCCATCGCTAACCTGGCGCGCACCATGCTGGTGCTCGACCCGCCCGACCATACGCGCCTGCGTGGCCTGGTGAACAAGGCCTTCACCGCGCGCCGCGTCGCCGACATGCGGCCACGCATCAAGGCGCTGGTCGACGAGCAGATCGACCGGGTGATCGACAAGGGCGAGATGGACGTCATGCGCGATCTCGCGCACCGCCTGCCGGTCCTCGTCATCTGCGACATGCTGGGCATTCCCGAGGATCACCGCGCCCCCTTCCTGGCGGGCAGCAACGTCAATGGCCGGATCATCGACCCGGTTCCGATGACCCGCGAGGAGCTCGATCAGGCCAACCGCAACACCCAGATGGCGAGCGACTATTTCAAGCAGCTGTGCGAGCTGCGCCGGCGCGAGCCGCGGGACGACCTCACCACCGAGCTGGTGCGGGCCGAGGAGGCGGGCGACAAGCTCTCGCCCGAGGAGCTCGACGCCAATATCGGCCTCCTGTTCGGCGCCGGCCACGAGACCACCACCAACCTGATCGGCAACGGCCTGCTGGCGCTGCATCGAAATCCCGACCAGTGGGAGCGTCTCAAGGCCGATCCTGCGCTCATCCCGAACGCGGTCGAGGAGCTTCTGCGCTACGATTCCTCGGTCCAGCTCACCGGGCGCGTGACCAACACCGAGGTCGAGCTGGGCAACGTCCGGCTGGGCCCGAGCGAGAGCATCATCGCGCTGCTCGGCGCCGCCAACCGCGACCCGGCGCAGTATCCGGACCCCGAGCGGCTCGACGTCGGGCGCCAGCACATCCGCCCGATGTCGTTCGGCGGCGGTATCCATCACTGCCTCGGCGCGCAGCTGGCGCGGCTCGAGGCCGAGCTGGTGTTCGCCGCGCTGATCGAGCGCATCCCGAACATTCGCCTGACGGAGATGGACGCACCCTCGTGGCGGCGCACCTTCACCCTGCGCGGTCTCAACAAGCTGCCGGCGGTCTGGCACTAGCCATGACGGGCGGCTGGCGGGGCGAGGGCGGTCAGCACCAGGGTGCGCGGCCCTATCAGGAAGACAGCTGGGCGCTGAAGACGCTGGGCGACGGCTCGCTGCTCGCCGTGGTGGCCGACGGCATGGGCGGCCATGCCGGTGGGGCGGTGGCGAGCAGGATCGTGGTCGAGACCTTCGTGCATTCGCTCGAGCAGGGCGGCGGCCTGTCCGACGGCCTGAAGGACGCCAACAGCGCCGTCCGCCGCGGCGCGACCAGCAAGCCCGACCTCGCCGGCATGGGTGCGACCGTGGTGGCGGCGCAGGTGCGCGGCGACGAGGTGCGCTGGATCAGCGTCGGCGATTCGCCTTTCTTCCTCGTCTCGCTGGGCCGCATCGAGCGGCTCAACGCCGACCATTCTATGGTGCCGCAGATCGAGGCGATGGTGAAACGCGGCATGCTGACGGCCGAGGAGGCCGAGCGCCATCCGGCGCGGCACACGCTGCGCGAGGCTGTGATGGGCGAGAAGCTCAACCTGATCGACCGGGGCAGCCGCAAGCTCGAGCGCGATGCCCGCCTGCTGCTGTGCAGCGACGGGGTTCAAACCCTGAGCCAGGCGGCGATCGCGGCCATTGCGGCCCGGCCGGTCCAGGCGCTGATCGATGCGGTGCTGGCCGCCGCGTTCGAGCACCAGGACAACGTCACGGCGGTCAAGCTGGAGCGCCAGTGGTGAGCAGCGGCGCGGTCGTGGTCGAGGTGACGCGCGGGCCGGTGGTCGAGAGCCGTCACGAGGGCATCGCCGCGGTCGTCGAGGCCGACGGCACGGTCGTCGCCCAGTGGGGCGATATCGAAACGCCGATCCTGCCGCGCTCGGCCAACAAGCCGATCCAGGCGATGGCTTTCGTCGAGAGCGGTGCGGTCGAGCGCTTCGGTCTCGGCGACGAGCACATCGCGCTGGCCTGCGCCTCGCACAGCGGCGAGAAGCGCCATGTCGAGACCGTGCGCGCCTGGCTGCAGCGGGTCGGGCTCGGCGAGAGCGATCTCGAATGCGGCACGCACCCGCCGCGCCTGCCGGCGACGCTCGAGGAACTGGTGCGAGAGGGCAGGACTCCGACGCCGGCCTTCAACAACTGCTCGGGCAAGCACAGCGGGTTCCTGACGACGGCCGTGCAGCACGGCGAGCCGACGCGCGGCTACATCCGCTACGATCACCCCGTGCAACGCCGTCTGCGCGATGTCATGACCGAGCTGTGCGGTGCCGATGCCCACGCCTTCCCGCATGGCACCGACGGCTGCGGTATCCCTACCCTGGCGACGCCGCTGGTCAGCCTGGCGCGCGCCATGGCGAGCATGGCCGATCCGTCGCGCCTGTCGAGCCGCCACGCCGATGCCGCCGGCCGCATCCGCGCCGCGATGAATGCCGAGCCCTTCATGATGGCCGGCACAGGACGCTTCTGCACCCGCATCAATGCCGCGCTGCCGGGGGTGGCCCAGGTCAAGACCGGCGCCGAGGGCGTGTTCTGCGGCATGCTGCCGACCCTGGGTCTCGGCGTCGCGATCAAGATGTGGGACGGCGCGGCGCGCGCCTCCGAGGTGGCGATGGCGGCGCTGCTCGATCACCTCGGCGTGCTGCCGGCAGGGCTCGGCGCGGAGATCCTGAAGCCGCCGGTCAGGAACGTGGTCGGCCTGCTGGTCGGCGAGATGCGCCCGGCCAAGACCTGGCTGGGCTAACAGACAGGGCAATTGCATTTGGCATTTTCTCCGTCATCCCGAGCGGAGCCGCCCGAAGGGCGGCGCAGTCGAGGGACCTTTCTTATCGACAGCCCAGCAAGAAAGGTCCCTCCACTACGCCTCGCTGCGCTCGGCTTCGGTCGGGATGACGGTGTTTTCTCAAGTGCGACAGCCTTCGGATGAGACGGGTGTGAGCGTCACGCTCGACATCCTCGAGATCGGGTCGCGCGGCGACGGCATCGGCGAGATCGAGGGCCAGCGCTGGTTCGTTCCCTTCACCTTGCCGGGCGAGACGGTCGAGGCCGAGCCGTGCGACAAGCGTGGCGAGGGCATCGTCGGCGAGCTCGCTAAGGTCCTGTCGCCGTCGCGCCATCGCGAGACGCCGCTGTGCCGGCATTTCGGAACCTGCGGCGGTTGCGCCCTGCAGCACTGGCGGCGCGACGCCTACACCGCGTGGAAGGTGGAGCTGATCACGCGCGCGCTGGTGCAGCGTGGCGTCGCCTGCCCGCGCGTCGAGCCGCCGGTGGCGGGCGTGCCGGGCGAGCGCCGCCGCGCCGACTTCGTCGTGCGACCCCAGGGCCGGCGTGTGATGGCAGGCTTTCACGAGCGCGCCAGTCCGCGCGTCGTCGATGTCGAGGCCTGCCCGGTGCTGAGCCCTGTGGTGGCGGGGCTGCTGGAGCCGTTGCGCGCGGCCGCGGCGAAGCTGCTGCCCGATGGCGGCGCCGCCGACGCCATCGTGAACGAGACCGACAGCGGCATCGACCTGCTGCTGCGGCCGCACCGGCGGCTCGACCCTGACCTCGACGCACGCGAGGCGCTGGTGGCGCTCGCCGAGCGCGCCGACCTCGCCCGGCTGAGCTGGGGCGACCGGGCGACCGCCGAGCCGGTCGTCGTCCGGCGCCCGCCGCTCCTGCTGTTCGGCGAGGCGCGCGTCGAGCCGCCGCCGGGCGCCTTCCTGCAGGCCACGAAGCGGGCCGAGCAGGCGATGCGGGCCGCAGTGTCGGAGTGGGCCGGCGATGCGCCGAGGCTCGCCGATCTTTTCGCCGGCATCGGCGCGCTGACGCTCGGCCGGCCCGGCAGGGTCGCGCTGTTCGAGAGCGACCGGCCGGCGGTGGCCGCGATCGATGCGGCGCGCCGGCGGCTTCCCGTCGGCAGCGTGACGGCCGAGCGGCGCGACCTGTTCCGCAATCCGCTCGCCGCGAGCGAGCTTGCCGCCTTCGATGCCGTTGTCCTCGATCCGCCTCGCGCCGGCGCGCTGGCGCAGTCGGGCGAGCTCGCGCGATCGAAGGTGCCGCGCGTGATCTACGGCTCGTGCGACCCGGGCAGCTTTGCGCGCGATGCACGCACCTTGCAGGATGGCGGCTACCGGCTGGAAAAACTGCTGCCGATCGACCAGTTCCTGTGGTCGCCGCATGTCGAGCTGATTGCGCTGTTCGTCCGCGCTTAGAGAATCCGGTCGTTGCGGCAGGCGCAATCCGGGCCGCTGGTTTCAGCCGCCCGGAATGTGCTCTAACCAAGCCGTGGTCGACCACGACCTGAAGGGATCCCGAGGCGAGGAGACGGCGCGATGATGTTCGACCTGACCGGCAAGGTGGCGGTGGTGACGGGAGGAAGCCGCGGCATCGGACGTTCGATCTGCGAGCAGATGGCGGCCCATGGCGCCAAGGTCGTCGTCTCCAGCCGCAAGCTGCCGGCCTGCGAGGAGGTCGTGAAGGGAATCGTGGCCCGCGGCGGCGAGGCGACGGCGGTCGCCGCCAGCATCTCCGACAAGGCGCAGCTCGAAAACCTGGTGGCCGCCGCGCGCAAGGCCTACGGCCGGATCGACATCATGGTCTGCAATGCCGCCTCGAACCCCTATTTCGGCCCGCTGACCGGGCTGAAGGAGGACGTGTTCCAGAAGATCATGATGAACAACGTCATGTCGAACCTGTGGCTGATGAACCTGGTCGGCCCCGAGATGGCCGAGCGGCGCGACGGTGCCTTCATCGTCGTCTCGTCGATCGGGGCGCTGGTCGGCTCGGCGCACATCGCGGCCTACAACATGAGCAAGGCGGCCGACCTGTCGCTGGTCAAGTCGCTCGCCATGGAATGGGGCAAGCACAACATCCGCGTCAACGCCATCGCGCCCGGCCTGATCCAGACCGACTTCGCTCGCGCGCTGTGGGAGAACCCGCAGATCCGCGGCGCCCAGGAGGGCAAGGCGGCGCTGAAGCGCATCGGCCAGCCCGACGATATCGGTGGCGTCGCGGTGTTCCTGGCCTCCAGGGCCGGCGCATTCGTCTGCGGGCAGTGCATCATCGCCGACGGCGGCGTGATCGGCTCGGGGGCGGAGTAGCGCCGTTCTTCGCCAATTGTCGCAGAAGCGGCCTGCCCAGGCCTCCCCAGTATAGTCGAGGTTGTGGCTCCAGCCTCGACCCAGCGGACCCTTGAAATTGAGATTGCCGAGAACACCGGATCGGTCGTGTAGCCAGCCCCGAGATTGGCGGAAACGACGTAATGCGAGAAGCCAATAACTCCAACGAATATACCTATGGAGGATCATTCCGTCGATGTGCGACCCAACGGCGAAAGCGCACTCCCCACGAGGGGTTCTTGTACAAACCAAGAAACTCCCACCCAAGATTCCCAACTGTTCCCGAAAGGAATCCTCCGACGAATGCGAGCAGCCAATAATTCCAACGAATGTATTCAGGGGGGAACCGTTCCATCGATGTACGACCCAACTCCCAAAACGAGTACTCCGCCGACGCCCCCAAGGAGACTGAGCAAGAAGGTTCGTAAAAGCATAATCCGCCTCCCATGGTAGGCTATCGTCTCGCGTCAGCTCACATTCTTCGCAAGCTAGAACGCTACCGTACCGAAGTCTAATGAGCGCTGTGTAGCCGCATAGGAAGTCACTCCTCTCCACATATCCCCGAGTTACTTGCGCGAGCCGGAACATACTGAACATCGTGATTACTGTGATGGCGTCGGGGACGTGCCAGTGGGAAACCCGTAGTACCCCCATATTGCACCGCCCACTCCGAGGCCTATCCCACCAACAGCTATTCCAAAGGGGATTGCAAGAGGGGTGAATAGGGAAGCCGCAGCTCCGCCAGCAACAGCCCCGGCAGCGAACCCGCCGAAAATCCATACAGCGCCCCTAGTCCTAGTATTTGTTTGGAAGGTTGCTCGGAAGGATGAGGGTAGGGCACAGGATTTGGCTGAGGTGGCCGATACTGGTTTTCCTGAATATTGGGGTTGCTCGGTTAAGAGTTTTGTTGGGATGCCAATCCCAACGGATCCACTCGGTTCAATGGATCGCTCTCAACGTAGGCGTACAGGTTGATTCCACTCTCATAGCCGCTTGGGGCGGTCTGCAGGAACCTTCCCAGTCGCGGCGAGTAGTGTCGCGCCCTGTAGAAGTAGATCCCACCGGCCTGGGGCTCCGATCGTTGCCCCGTGTAACCGAACGGGCTCGCGGCAGCCGCGCTGGCTCCGTACGCCAGATAGGCCGATCTCGCGAGCGTCCCCGCCGAATTGAACGTTCCGATGATCGAGCCCTGGATGTCGGGCACGGAGGCCGAGCGCGTGCCGCCCGGCACGGTCATCTGGCCGAGCACGCCGTTCGGCCCGAGATCGTAGGCGTACCAGCGCAGGATGGCGCCGCTGCCGCCGTCGTACTCCAGCACCTCGCGATTGTCGGTGTCGTTCACCGAGATCGTCGTTGTGCCGTTGACCGTGCGGCTCTTGCGCCAGCCGCGGCCGTCATAGGCGTAGATCGAGCTGTTGCCCGCGCCGGTGGGCTGACGCCATCCGGTTCTCGGCATCGTAGCCGTAGGTGTAGGTGCTGTCGCCGGTCAGGTTGCCGTTGGCGTCGTAGCTCGGCGTCAGGCCGGTCACCGCGCTGTAGCGATTGAGCTTGTCGGTCGTATAGCTGGTATCGCTGGGCGCCCCTGTCGGATAGGCCAGCCAGGTGCTGTCGTCGACGGTCTGGCCGATGCGCCGGTTGGTCTTGTCGTAAGTGTGACCGAAGGTCACCAGGGTTCCAGCGGCGGGCGGGGTCACCGCCGGAGCCGGGTCGCTGTCGTCGCTGATCTTGGTCGGCCGGCTGGCGCGGTCGTAGGCGTAGGTCACGACCGGTCCCGAAGGCGGGGTCTTCTTGGTCAACCGGTAGAGCGTGTCGAACTCGAAGGTGAAGGTGCCACCTGCCCGGGTCTTGCGCGTCTTCATGTTGTCGACGTCGTCGTAGGTGTATTCCTCCGTGGTGCTGGCCAAGCCGGTGACGGGGTCGGGATAGGTCGTCTTCTTCAGCCGGTTGAAGCCGTCGTACTCGAAGCGCGTGGTGTTGCCGTTGGCGTCGGTCAGGCTGGCGAGCTTGCCGTTGGGCGTCCAGGTCTGCCGCAGCATGGCGCCCGTAGGCTTGACGGCACGATTGAAGGTCTCGAAGGGGCGGCTCACAGAATCGTAGGTGAACTCGGTCACCCGGCCCATGGCGTCGGTCAGGGTGATCTGCCGGTCGAGCAGGTCGTAGGCATAGCGGGTGACGTTGCCGTTGGCGTCGGTCGCGGTCTCGGGCTTGCCGGTCGGCGTCCA
>LNFM01032360.1_pt1 | contig 11493 bp, 10 predicted proteins | sample 596031 | NCBI WGS metagenome assembly LNFM01 (sample SAMN04254537, study PRJNA301005) | activated carbon metagenome | isolation source: dual media filters at the Ann Arbor, Michigan drinking water treatment plant | place: USA: Ann Arbor | reverse complement strand
CCAACTTCCTGCGCATGATGTTCTCGGTGCCGGCCGAGGAGTACGAGGTCAACCCGGTGATCGAAAAGGCGATGGACCGCATCCTGATGCTCCACGCCGACCACGAGCAGAACGCCTCTACTTCGACGGTTCGCCTCGCCGGTTCGTCGGGCGCCAACCCGTTCGCCTGCATTGCTGCCGGCATCGCCTCGCTGTGGGGGCCCAGCCACGGCGGCGCCAACGAAGCCGTAATCAACATGCTGAACGAAATCGGCGGCAAACAGAACATTCCCGGCTTCCTGTCCCGCGTGAAGGACAAGCAGGATCACACCCGCCTGATGGGCTTTGGCCATCGCGTCTACAAGAACTACGATCCGCGCGCCAAGGTGATGCGACAGACCTGCCACGAGGTGCTGACCTCGCTCGGCGTCGAGCACGATCCGCTGCTCGAGCTGGCCATGGAGATGGAGCAGATCGCCCTCAAGGACGACTACTTCGTTTCCAAGAAGCTCTACCCGAACGTCGATTTCTACTCAGGCATCATCTTCCGCGCGATCGGGATCCCGACCTCCATGTTTACCGTCCTGTTCGCCGTGGCGCGCACGGTGGGCTGGGTCTCGCAGTGGAACGAGATGATCGAGGATCCAGATCAGAAGATCGGCCGCCCGCGCCAGCTCTACAACGGCCAGACCGAGCGTCCCTACAAGCCACTGCACATGCGCAGCTAGTAAGCGCTGGTTCGCGATCCGGGGAGGAAAGCGAGAGGACATGGCGAGATCATCATTCGGACCGAACCGGGCAGCGACCTGGGCGGTCAGCCAGAAACCGAAGCCGATGCCGCGCGTCGTGCGGCTCGGCCGGCCGGCAAACGACAACCATCACCGATACAGCACGATGAGGCGCCTGCTCGCGCTTGGCGTTGCGTCCGTCTTGCTTGGACTTGCGTTCCTGGGGCTGCGGTCGCTCTAGAATAGCCGACGCTACTCGGCCCGCTCTATTTGCGCTCGATCAGTTCGATCTTGTAGCCGTCGGGATCCTCGACGAAGGCAATCACCGTCGTACCGAACTTCACGGGCCCTGGTGCGCGCGTGACCTTGCCGCCAGTCTTGGCGATCTGGTCGCAGACGCCGTATACATCAGGTACGCCGATGGCAAGATGGCCGAAGCCGGTCCCAAGCTCGTAAGGCTTTGCCTGCTCCCAATTGTGGGTCAGTTCGACCACGCAATGCTCCGGCTCCTCGCCATAGCCGACGAAGGCCAAACTGTACTTGCCGTCCGGGACATCGCGCTTGCGCAGCAACTTCATACCCATAGGGCCGGTATAGAACGCGAGAGACTTGTCGAGATCCATGACCCGAATCATCGTATGTAGCATACGATAGTTGGCTGCGGTGTCGGGCATTTCCTTCTCCCTACTTGTCGCGGATCATGGCCGCGAATGTCGCCTCCGCCGCCAGCTTACCCTCGACGATCGCCTTGCCCGAGAATTTCCAGACATTTGCGCGGCTCTGGATCTTCTCGACATGAAGCTCGAGCCGATCCCCTGGCAGCACCGGACGGCGAAAGCGGACTCCGTCGATCGACATGAAATAGACCAGCTTGCCTTCCGATTCTCCGCCGAACGTGGCCACGACCAACACCGCCGCCGTCTGCGCCATGGCTTCAACGATCAGAACGCCGGGCATTACCGGCTCCGACGGAAAATGCCCCTGGAAGAAAGGTTCATTAATGCTGACGTTCTTGATCCCGACGGCGCTATGGCCGAGCTGCATGTCGGTGACCCGATCAACCATCAGCATCGGGTAACGATGCGGGATCATCTGCAGGATCCGCTTGATGTCGACGGAAGTGGCTGTCGAGAGACTCGTCTTGTCAGTCTGGACGTTCATTTCACCGCCTTCCCTGCTCAGAATCGGGTTCCGAAGCTGAACCTGAAGTTCTGCGTCTTGTCCCAGGTTTCCTGAACAATCGGGAAGCTGTAGTCTATCCGGATCGGCCCGAATGGCGATATCCATTGAACGCCGAAGCCGGTGCCTACCCGCATCAACTGGCTGTCGAGAACGGACGCCCCAAAGCCGGACGCCTGGTTGCCCCAAAGGGAGCCGGTATCGACAAATGCCTTGCCGAGAAGGCCCAGTTCCTTGGGAATTCCGTAGAGCGGGAAGCTCAGTTCGGTGGTCGTTGTGTAGAAATACTGACCGCCCAGCGCATCGGCGGTGCCAGCGTCGCGCGGGCCGACACCCGCCACTGCAAAGCCACGCAAATTGTCGCCGCCTAGAAAGAACAAGTTGTTCAACCTGATATTGGTATTGTTGTACGGCAAGACGACTCCGAACGAGCCACCGACGGATATGACGACATCCTCAAGGCCGAGGCTCTGGAAATAAACTGCATCGGCAGTCGTGCGAGCGTACTGCTCGGTTCCAATGGCGCCGGCAACCGCGATCGTATTGCGCAGCAAAAAGCCCTTCGTCGTATTGATCCTGACATCGCGCGTATCCCAGGCGATCGTTTCGGAAACTTCCGAGACCGTCGAAAAGCCTGCCTGGGACTGCACGACGGGCGAGGCGAACGGCGAGACGTTGAAGATATTCGTCTGTCGCAAGGTGTAACGGACGATTTGCCGTATGTGTTCGCTGTAGGCCCAGCCGCTGCGCAGCGCGAAGCCAACACTGGCATCGCTATAGTTGGCTACCGCCTGCCTATTGTTCGATGTCCGGAAGATGTCGAAGCCGGCCACCATGTTGCGGTCGAGAAAATACGGTTCGGTGAAGCTCAAATCGATATTGGTACTCAAGGTGCCCAACGACAACCCAAGCCGAACTTCCTGGCCCTTGCCCAGGAGATTGCGTTCCTTGATCGAGATGTCGCCCACAATACCGGCAGTGGTCGAATAGCCGGCACCAAACGAGATTTCGCCGGTGCTCTGTTCGATGACCTGGACTTCGAGATTGGTCTTGTCGGGCGCGGAGCCTGGCGCCGCCGAAACGTCGACTTTCTCGAAGAAGCCGAGCGCACGCAGCCGTTCCTGGCTACGGCGCAGTTTCGCGCTGCTGAAGGCATCACCCTCGGCAAGACGGAACTCACGGCGGATTACCCTGTCCAGGGTGCGTGTATTGCCGGAAATGTTGATGCGCTCAACATACACCCGTGGCCCTTCCTGGACCTCGAAGGAGATGTCGACCGTTTTGGTATCTTTGTTGCGCCGGATATTCGGGCGGACTTCGACGAAGGCGTAGCCCAGCGCGCCCACAACATCGGTTAGCGTGGCGATGGTCTTTTCAACGTCGGTCGCGTCGTACCAGTCGCCTTCGCTCATGGGTAGGTAGGTCTTCAGGACATCGACATCCAACCCCGGGAAACGAGTCGTAACATCGACCTCGCCGAACTTGTAGCGCTCACCCTCGCTGATCGTGAACGTGAGGAAGAAGCCATCCCGATTGGGCGACAATTCTGCGACGGCCGACACCACGCGAAAGTCTGCATAGCCCTCGGAAAGGTAGAATTTTCGCAGCAACTCGCGATCCAGGTTGAGGCGGTCAGGGTCGAAGCGGTCATCCGAGGACAGGAACCGCCACCACGCGCTTTCCGAAGTCCGGATCTTGCCGCGCAACGAGCCGTCACTGAAAGCCTCGTTGCCAACGAACGTGATGCGCTTGATGCCCGTTACGTCGCCTTCATTGATCTCGAAGACGAGATCGACACGGCCCTGCTCCAGCCTGATGATCTTGGGCTCGACCGACGCATTGTAGCGACCGCTGCGGCGGTAGATCGTCAGGATACGCTCGACGTCTGACTGCACGCGTGCGCGCGTAAAGACCTGGCGGGCCCGTGATTGCACTTCGTCGCGCAGCTTGTCGTCTTCGATCTTGTTGTTGCCCTCGAAGGCGACGCGATTGATGATCGGGTTTTCCGTAACCTTGACCACCAAGGTCGTCCCCTGCATCTCGATCACGACGTCTGAAAACAGCCCTGTCCCGAACAGGGCCTTCAGGGAGCGGTCGGCGGCGGCGGTATCGTAGGGCTGTCCTTCCTTGAGCTGAAGATAAGACCGGATGGTCTCGCGCTCGGCACGGACATTCCCCTGAATCTGAACAGCCGAGATCGTACCCGCAGCAGCAGCACCGCGCTGGGCGTGCGCCGTGGTGGCGAATGCAAAAACTAAGGCGATGGCCAGTACGGCCCAACGAACGATCAAACTTACCCCCGGCATCTTGCAGACCTGCCGATGGCCAACCCCATGACCGCCGTTTCATAGACCGGGACCAATGTCTTAGCCACCCCTTTTGTTCCCGATTCGCCCCCGCTGACGCCCATTCCAGTCACTTGAGCAGGAGTCTGATGTCGTTGAAGGTCGCAACCAGAGCCATGCCGATCAAGTTCCTGCGCCTTGAGGCTGAGCGGCTTTCCCCGCACTGCCTCGTAAAGGTACATCGCCAAATGACCGCCATCGAGCATCGGCACCGGTAAAAGGTTGAACACTCCCAGCACGACCGACAGGGCGATCACCAGATTGAGAATCCCGATCCAGCCGGCATGCGACGCCTCGCCAGCAGCCTTGGCGATGCGGATCGGACCGCCCAGTTCGTCGACTGGGCGAGTGGCCGTCAGAATCTGGGCCATCGACGTATAGAACATCGTTGTCATGCCCCAAACCGCGCGTACGCCGGCCCCCATCGCGCCCAGCACACCATGGCTGCGGAATTCCGTAATGCCCGCCGGGCGGATCCGGAGGCGGCCGACGACCTGCTCCTTCCCGGCGCAATCGACCACCTTGTCGGCGATCGGAACGATCGTCGCCTCCTCGCGCCGCCCGTCGCGGTCGTACTTTATGGTCAGAGGTTGGCCCGCGCGCGCACCGATCAGTTCGGGGATGCGCGAAAAATACTCCACGGGTTTGCCATCGATTTCGAGCAGCAAATCGCCGACCTTTAGGCCGGCTGCCTCGGCCGGGCCGTTCGGCGCAAATCCCCCGACGACGGGACGGATGAGCTGGTCCAGTCCGAGTTCGCCGTAGCGCAGCGTGTTGTTGTAGCGGTCCGTGCGCTCGCAGAATTGCGGGACGATCTCGCCATTCAGCAGCTGGTTGCCGCGACGATACTCGACGGCCATCGGCTTCGCCCAATAGAGGAACTGCGAGTCCTGGATGTCTTCGTAGCGATCGATGCGCCGATCGGCGAGGCGAACGATCTCGTCGCCGGTGCGCATGCCCGCCTTGGCGGCCGGGCCGTTGACCTGAACTGCGACCGTGGCCGGCGAATACGGCTCACCGGCGATGAAGAACACGACCGTCAAGACAAGGAAGGCGAACAGCAGATTCGCCGCAGGTCCCCCAAGCACAACAGCAGCCCGCGCATAGAGTGGCTTGGAGAAAAAGGCGCCCTTTACGGGCGCCCCCGACCGGGCGGCTTCGGACGGCGTCGTGCTGGTTTCGTCGTTGTCGCCCAGAAACTTCACATAGCCGCCGAGTGGGATGGCCGACACTTTCCATCGCGTGCCCCGACGATCCGTCCAGCCGAATAGCTCGGGCCCGAACCCGATCGAAAAGACCTCGGCGTGAATACCGAAACGGCGCGCCACCCAGTAGTGACCAAACTCGTGAATGAAGACGAGTAGCGTCAGCACCAAGACAAAGTACGGCAGATAGGTCGTGAACAGGCTGATGACGCTTTGCATGGCTCACTACATCACTAAAATCACGCTATTTCAATTACTTAGAGAACGTTTTCGACAACCTTCCTCGGCTCTCCGCCTCGCTTCGATATCAGCCGCCTGAACATGCTGGAGCGACTCGACCGGCGCCGCTACTCCTTCCCAGCCGACCAGCACTTCCTCAACGACGCGGGCGATGTCGAGAAAGCGGATGCGCTGCGCCAGGAAAGCCGCGACCGCTGCTTCGTTGGCCGCATTCAGGACGATGGATGCAAGTCCGCCCGTCACCAAGGCTTCGCGCGCCAAGCGTAGGGAGGGAAAGCGGCCGGAATCGGGCGGCTCGAACGTCAACGCCGAGAGGTTCGCGAAATCCAGGCGCGCGGCGGGGCCGTCGATGCGCGAGGGCCAACCGAGCGCATACGAAATCGGCACACGCATGTCCTGCGTTCCAAGCTGGGCCAATACCGATCCGTCGCAGTAGCCAACCATCGAATGGATGACCGACTGCGGATGAACGATGATCTCGATCTTTTCCGACGGAAGCTGGAACAGCAGGTGTGCCTCGATAAGCTCGAGACCCTTGTTCATCAACGTCGCTGAATCGATCGAGATCTTGTCGCCCATGCTCCAGTTGGGATGAGCGAGCGCCTGCTTCGGCGTGGCGTCGGCCATGTCGGCCAGAGACCAATTGCGGAACGGCCCCCCCGAGGCCGTCAGGATCAAGCGGTCGATGGCCTGGCGCTGCTGAGGCTCGAAGACCTGGAAGATTGCATTGTGCTCGGAATCGACCGGCAGCAGGACACCGCCCGATTCCTCGATCGCTTCCGTCAGCAGCCGTCCGGCACAGACCAGCGCTTCCTTGTTGGCCAGCGCCACGATGGCACCGCGACGCGCAGCGGCCAGCGTCGGCTCGAGGCCGGCGAAGCCCACGATCGCGGCCATCACCCACTCTGCCGGACGCGATGCGGCTTCAGCGACGGCCTCCGGGCCGGCCGCGGCGACGATCGATGTGCCCGCCAGCGCATCTTTTAGCGCCTGATAGCGCTCCGGATTGGCGACCACGGCAACCCGCGCACGCAGGCGACGCGCCTGCTCGGCAAGCAGCTCCACCGAGGAGCCGGCAACAAGCGCCTCGACATGATAGCTCGCGGAATCGCGGGCAATGAGATCGATGGTGTTCTGGCCGACCGAGCCGGTGCACCCGAGAATGGTCACACTGCGGGGCCGGTCGTGCGACGGCGCGAACCAGCGGGTCAGCGCCAAGGCCAGGCTCCGTCGACCGTCAGGCGCACCAACGCCACGACGACGAGAATGGCGACCAACCCATCGACACGATCCAGCAACCCGCCATGTCCCGGGATCAGGTTGCCACTGTCCTTCACGCCTGCACCGCGCTTGGCTGCCGACTCGGCGAGGTCGCCAACTTGCCCGACAACGGCAAGACAGGCGCCAATCACCGCAAGGGAAAACGTCGTTCCCAGGCTGAACGCGTATCCCAAGGCGGCGCTGGTCACGGCTGCCCAGGCCATGCCGCCGATCAAGCCCGACCATGTTTTGCTGGGGCTGATTCTGGGAGCAAGCTTGGCGCCGCCAGCCGACGCCCCGACGAAATACGCCCCGATGTCGGTCGCCCACGTGCAAGCGACGATCCAGATGATTGTTTCCCGGCCGAGCACGGGCTGGTGCCGCAACCACAGCAGCGCCACCAGGGCCGCCAGCGCGTAGGCATAGGCCGCAATCCTGACGATGGGACGGCCTCGGGTCAGCCGCGTCCATTCCCACATCATCAGTGGGGCAGCGATCGCGACCACGAGGTCGATCCAGGGGAATCCGTACCACACCGCGGCCAGCAGTAGCGGTCCCAGGACAACGGCTGACGAAATCCGCAGCAGCAGCCCGCGAAACCGTCGCCCGCGCCCCGTCGGGGCGTCAGCCGCCGACGCCACCATAACGCCGCTCGCGCCGCCGGAACTCGACAATCGCCCGTTCCAGATCGTCCTTGCCGAAATCGGGCCACAGCGTATCGACGAAGACCAACTCCGAGTACGCACACTGCCAAAGCAGGAAATTGCTGATGCGTTGCTCACCGCTCGTCCGGATAAGCAAGTCCGGATCGGGCATGCCCGCAGTCAGCAATTCGCGCTCGAAGAGATTGGCGTCGATACGGTCGACCTCGAGTTCACCCGCTGCGACCTTGCGCGCGAGACCGCGCGTGGCGCGCAAAATTTCGTCCCGGGAGCCGTAATTGACGCAGATGTTGACGTCGATGCGGCTGTTGTTTCGCGTCAGTTTCTCGGCATCGGCGATATCGCGCACGATGTCCGCCGCCAACCCGTCGCGATTGCCGATGACCCGCAATCGGGCGCCGTTTTTGTGGAGCTCCTCTAGCTCGTTGCGCAGGTAGTGGCGCAGCAGGCCCATGAGATCGCTGACCTCGTCTGCCGGCCGCGTCCAGTTCTCGGTGGAAAAGGCAAACAGCGTGAGAACCGGAATGCCGATTTCGCCTGCCCCGCGAACCACGCGGCGCACCGCGTCGGCTCCCCGGCGATGGCCTGCAACGCGCGGCAATCCACGCGCCTTCGCCCATCGCCCGTTGCCATCCATGATGATGGCGACGTGGTTGGGACCCGGCGACGGATCCGACATCAAACCGTCTTGATCTCTTTTTCCTTATGGACGAGCGCCTCGTCGACCAACTTTACAAACCGGTCGGTAAGCTTCTGGACTTCGTCGGATCTCTGGCGATGCTCGTCCTGCGAGATCTGGTGATCTTTTTCCGCCTTCTTGAGCGACTCCATGCCGTCACGCCGCACGTTGCGAACGGCAACGCGTCCGTGCTCGGCGTACTTGTGAGCGAGCTTGGCAAGTTCGGTGCGCCGCTCGCTCGTCAATTCAGGGATGGGAATGCGGATCATCTGGCCATCGGGCGCCGGATTGAGACCAAGGCCGGCCTCGCGAATGGCCTTGGCCGTCGCCACGACCAAACCCTTGTCCCAGACGCTGACCGTGAGCAGGCGGGGCTCGGGTGCGCTCACTGTTCCGACCTGGTTCAGCGACATGCGTTGACCGTAAGCCTCGACTACCACTGGATCGAGCAGGTTGACCGACGCACGGCCGGTCCTGAGACCCGTGAACTCCTTCTTCAGGGCGTCCATGGCTCCCTGCATGCGCTTCTCGAGTTCCTTGACGTCCGCGCTCATCTTCAGCCCTCGTCCTTGATGATGGTGAAGGTGCCCTCCCCGCACATCGTCGCGGCGAATGCACCCGGCTTGTGGATGTCGAACACGATGATCGGGATATGGTTCTCGCGCGCCAGCGAGATTGCCGAGGCGTCCATCACCTGCAGGTCGCGCGACAGCACATCCATGTAGGTCAGCGCATCGTAGCGCTTGGCGTCTTTGTCCTTACGAGGATCTGCGGAGTAGACGCCGTCGACCTGGGTACCCTTCAGCAAGGCATCGACGCCCATTTCGGCAGCGCGTAAGGCGGCAGCGGTGTCGGTGGTGAAAAACGGATTGCCGGTGCCGGCAGCGAAGATCACGACCCGGCCCTTCTCCATGTGTCTGGCGGCGCGGCGGCGAATATATGGTTCACAGACCGTGGTCATCGGGATCGCGGATTGAACCCTGGTCTGCAGGCCCTGACGCTCAAGCGCGCTCTGCATCGCAAGCGAATTGATCACCGTCGCCAGCATGCCCATGTAGTCGCCGCTCGCCCGGTCCATGCCCGAGGCCGCCGCGGAAACACCCCGGAAGATGTTACCGCCACCGATCACCAGGCAAACCTGAACACCCATGCCATGCACGGCCTTCACTTCCTGTGCGACCATAGAGACCATGGCAGGGTCCAGCCCGTATTCGCGATTGCCCATCAAACCCTCACCCGAGAGTTTGAGAAGGACACGGCGATAGCGGGGACCCGACGGCATCAGATGCCTCTGAAAACGTGTTCTTGGGCGGCGCGGGCTTCCCGCCCGCGCACCGGTACCGATTTCATACTACTTCTTGAGCTGGGCAGCCACCTCGGCGGCGAAATCCTCCGATTTCTTCTCGATCCCCTCACCGAGCGCGAAGCGGAGGAAACCCGCGAGACGGACCGGCGCGCCGACCTGCTTGGCCGCGTCGTCTACGACCTTGGAGACTCGGTTCTTGCCGTCGATGACGAAGAGCTGCTCGAGCAGAACCACTTCCTGATGGAACTTGCGCAGTCCGCCCTCGACCATCTTGGCAACGATATCGGCGGTCTTGCCAGCCTGGCCGGCCTTCTCGGCCAGCACGGCACGCTCGCGCTCGATCGCCGCCTGGTCGAGATCGGCCACGGTCAGCGATTGCGGGTTGGCAGCGGCCACGTGCATCGCGAGCTGCTTGGCGAGCGCCGCCAGCTTCGCCTTGTCGCCCGTGGACTCAAGCGCCACCAGGACGCCGATCTTGCCGAGATCTGGCGCGACGGCGTTGTGCACATAGGCGGCCACGACACCGTCCGACACCGAGATCGACGCGGTGCGGCGCAGCGACATGTTCTCGCCGATGGTGGCGATCAGATGAGTGAGCTCACCCTGGATGTCGCGCCCTGTGCCCGGAAATGGCGAGGCCGCGATCTTGGCCATGTCGGCGCCGGTATCAAGCGCGGCACGGGCGGCGGTCGAGACGAATCTCTGGAATATGTCGTTGCGACCGACGAAGTCGGTTTCGGCGTTGATTTCGATCGCAGCACCACGCGTACCGCTGGCGATCACGCCGACGAGGCCCTCGGCCGCAACCCGGCCCGCCTTCTTGGCAGCCGCCGACAGTCCCTTGGTGCGCAGCCAGTCGACTGCCTTCTCGAGGTCGCCCTGCACCTCGCCCAGCGCCTTCTTGCAGTCCATCATGCCTGCGCCAGTCTTCTCACGCAATTCCTTGACGAGCGATGCGGTGATCTCAGCCATGTCGTGCTCCGTTTGTGCAACAAGGGCCGGTCTTCCGACCGGCCCCTTTGATTCTTCGTCGTAAAGGGCTCCGGCTTACTCCGCCGGCGCCGCTTCGGCGGCGAGGGCTTCTGACGCCGGCACTTCCTCGATCGGCGGGGCGCTCAGTTCACCCACATCGCCGCCCGACGCCGCGATCTCGGCACGGATGCCGTCGAGCACGGCGCCCGAAAGGAGTTCGCAGAACAGCGAGACGGCGCGAATGGCGTCGTCGTTGCCCGGGATCGGGAAATCGATGCCGTCGGGATCGGAGTTGCTGTCGAGCACCGCCACGATCGGAATGCCACGCTTGCGCGCTTCCTGGACGGCAATCGCTTCCTTATTGGTGTCGATGATGAACAGGAGGTCGGGCGTGCCGCCCATTTCCTTGATGCCGCCCAGCGACCGCTCGAGCTTGTCGCGCTCGCGCGTCAGATCGAGCTGCTCTTTCTTAGTGAGACCCACGACTTCGCCCTTGAGACGTTCGTCGAGCTCGCGCAGGCGCTTGATCGAGGCAGAGATCGTTTGCCAGTTCGTGATCATGCCGCCCAGCCAGCGATGGTTCACATAGTACTGGCCGCAGCGCTTGGCCGCATCGGCGACGCGCTCGGAAGCGGCCGGCTTGGTACCGACGAAGAGGACGCGACCGCCACTGGCCACGACTTCGCGGACCCGCTGCAGCGCCTGCTCGAGCAGCGGCACCGTCTTGGTGAGATCGATAATGTGGACCCCATTGCGCACCCCGAACAGGTACGGCTTCATCTTGGGGTTCCAGCGGCGAGTGTGATGGCCGAAGTGGACGCCCGCTTCCAGAAGCTGGCGCATCGTAAATGTCGGCATAGCCATGCCGTTCTCCTTTTCCGGTTGGGCCTCCGCGGGCGTCGTCCCGAAATGGGACACCGGAGCGAGCGGCGGGATGT
>LNFM01012046.1_pt1 | contig 11496 bp, 9 predicted proteins | sample 596031 | NCBI WGS metagenome assembly LNFM01 (sample SAMN04254537, study PRJNA301005) | activated carbon metagenome | isolation source: dual media filters at the Ann Arbor, Michigan drinking water treatment plant | place: USA: Ann Arbor | reverse complement strand
GGGTCATTTTTGCTTCCTCCGGCAATCGTGACATTTGTTTTTCTCTACCAACTCTGCGATTTTATCATCGGCAGCGAATGCAAGTAGGGCGACCTGCACAGCCTCACTACGATTCCCTATATGCTCTGTAGTTGAGCGTATTTTATTTTGGATTTGCTTCAGGCGCTGCGCATGAGCTGGCCCCAAGCTAATTGAATATACTCGGTTGAGAGTTGCTTTCATTAACTACGTAATAAGCAACTAGAGTAGTATCCTACTAAGATATCAATCACATATTGCTGTGGTGCCATCTCTTCTTCCGCCTTCGCTCTGTGAGCTACGGCCAGACAAGGGGTCTTCTTCGCGTGACGCCTAACGCATCCGGGCAAATGTTTTCTGGAGCAACTCCAGGTCAGAAGCATTTTTGGTTTTTTCCCGGGTGTGGGCGATGAGCTTCTGCTCAAGGGCGTTCTTGGTCGGGCGGGTCTTGTTCTCGTAGTAGATGCCGAACTTTCCCGGCCACGGCGCGGAGGCGAGCTTGAAGGCCGCGACCTCGTCGGTCGGGTCGTGGCGCGCGGCGTCCTCGGGGGAGCCGTCGTTCTTCTTCAGCTCGATGGTCTGCCAGGCGCCGCCCTTGCGGGGCACGGCGCCGTCGAAAGCGCCCTCGAAGAATTCGACGCATTCGGAGAGGATCTCGACGACGGAGAACCCGTCGTGCTGCGAGGCCTTGAGCATCATCTCGACCATGTGGTTGACCTGGGTGGCGTGCGACCGGGCGACAAAGGTGGCGCCGCTGTTGATGAGCGTCCGCATAGGGTTGATAGGCTGGTCGAAGGCGCCCCAGGGGTCGGTCTTGGACTTGAAACCGAGGGGCGAAGTCGGGGAGGTCTGCTTCTTCGTCAGGCCGTAGACCGAGTTGTCCATGATGACGTAGGTCAGCCGCGGATTCTTGCGGGCGGTATGGACGAGGTGGTTGCCGCCGATGGAGAAGCCGTCGCCGTCGCCGCCGAAGACGAAGACATGCAGGTCGTCGCGGCCAAGGCTGATGCCGGCGGCGAAGGGCAGGGAGCGGCCGTGGATGTAGTGGCCGCCGTGGGTGTTGACGAAATACGGGAAGCGCGAGGAGCAGCCGATGCCGGCGAAGGTGACGATCTTCTCCTGCGGGTAGTTGAGCTTCTCCAGAACCTTGTAGAACGAGGCCAGCACGGCGAAGTCGCCGCAGCCGGGACACCACGTCGGATGGTCGGCAACCAGGACTTTCTTGGTGAGCGGAGCACGTGAGCCGTCAGCGGGCGCCGGGAGGACTGCGGAAGGGGTAGCGGGGGCGGACATAAATTTTAGATTTTAAAGTTAAGAAACCGCGCATCACGTGCGGACAGGAATCGCCAGGACACTCTGTTTGCGCATGCCGACGGAGGTGTCGGCGAGGCCGAGCGTCTTGGCGACGCGCTCGACGATCTCGCTGACCTTGTAGGTGAGTCCGTCGGTCTTGGTGATGCTGGTGATCGCGGGGTTGCAGAAGCAGCCGCGCAGGAGCGTGGTGAGCTGGCCGTAACCGTAGAGGCCCTCGTCATTGATCTCGACGACGATGACGTGCTGGTAGCGGGCGAAGGTATCAGCGAGGCCCGGCGCGAGCGGATGGATGTGGCGCATCTGTAGGTGGCCGACCTTGGCGCCGGCGCCGCGCAGGCGGACCATGGCTTCGCGGATCGGGCCGTAGGTGCAACCCCAGCCGACGAGGAGGACATCGCCCGACTGGTCGCCGGCGAGTTCGGGCGCGGGCAGCGTGGCGGCGAGCTTCTTCAATTTCTCGCGGCGCTTCGCGGTCATCTTCATGTGCAGGCCCGGATTCGCCGTCGGGTGGCCGAGCTCGTCGTGCTCGAGCCCGGTGACGGTCGGGTATTTGCCGGAGGTCATGAGCGAGCCGGGCGGCGCGTGGCGGGTGATGGAATCAATCGGGTAGGGCTTGAACTCCGGGTCGCGTGGCCGGATGTCGGGTTTTGTCTCGCCCATGAGCTTGGCGAGCTCGGGTTCGGGGAAGGCCTCGATGCGGGTCGCGATGGCCTGGTCGGAGAGGATGATGACCGGGGTGCTGTATTCGCGGGCGATGCGGCCGGCCTCAAGGGCGACGTAGAAACAGTCCTCGACGTTCTTCGGGGCGAGGACGACGCGCGGGCAGTCGCCATGACTGCCGTAGATGGCCTGCAGGAGGTCGCTCTGCTCGATGTTCGTCGGCATCCCGGTGGACGGGCCGCCGCGCTGGATGTTGATCACGATAAGGGGCATCTCGGCCATCGTGGCCCAGCCGAGGGCCTCCATCTTGAGGGAAAGGCCGGGGCCGGAGGAGCCGGTGACAGCGAGATGGCCGCCGTAGGAGAAACCGAGCGCGGTGGAGGCGGCGGCGATCTCGTCCTCGCACTGCACGAAGATGCCGCCGTATTTCGGCAACTCGACGCGGAGGGTCTCCATGATGGAGGACCACGGCGTGATCGGATAGGCGGCGCCGTGGCGGACGCCGGCGGCGATGAGACCGTAGGCGAGGGCGGTGTTGCCGTCGGTGGTGACCTGCGGGCGGGCGCCGGGCGCGGGGGCGGCGGACTTTTCCAGACGGTAGCGCAGGTTCTCCGCCGAAAAGGCGTAGCCGGCGTCGAAGGCGAGGAGGGCGTTGCGCACGATGTCCTCGTCCTTGCCGCCAAAGCGCTCTTTGATGAGCTGCGTGAGTTTGGCGACGTCGAGGTCGAACATGCGGGCGAGCAGGCCAAGCACGTAGATGTTCTTGCCCTTCTCCTTGGAGGAGCCGCCGACGGCCTCGACGGTGGCGGAGGTCATCGGCACCCCAACGGCGGTTATTTCCTTGTCGTCGGGATTCGGCGTGACGTGGTCGGAATCGTAGAGGAGCACGCCGCCGGGACGGAGTGAGGCGCGGTGGCTCTCGTAGCTGTGCTGGTAGAAGGCCACGAGCACGTCGGCGCGGTCGCCGGAAGAAAGGATCTCGCCGGAGCCCATGCGGACCTGGAAAATGGACGGGCCGCCGGAGATCGTCGACGGGATGGTCATGTAGGTCATGACCTCCTGATCGGAGCGGCCGGCGAGGCGGGCGAGGAAGCCGCCGACCGCCTGAATGCCGTCCTGCGAATTGCCCGCGAGCCGGATGACGACGTCGTCGATGGAGGGAGTTGCACCCGATGAGTGCGCCGCCGCACCAAGGGGTCCTGGGGTGTTGGGACTGACCATACCTCCACTATGTCCTAAGCAAGGGGGTTGGTAAAGGCTGCGCTTGGCGGAAAGGGCGCATTTATTGCCCTGTCCAAGGGGCAGGGTGTTGGGGTGGTATAAGCTCAACCCCGCCGCAGACCGGGGTTTGATTTGATGGGCTAATGGGCAGGCAGGGCGAGTCGTCCCGACGAGCCGATGAACGGTCCTTCTGCGTGGGAGCAACAAGGGGCTTTTTATGCCCCGACACCCTCAATAACGTCGGTCAGTGGCGACGTGAAGTCGCTCCCACATTTATTGAAACCCCCTCAATCCCAGCCGATCGGGCGGCCCTTGTTCTGTTCCTGCAGCCACTTCATGAGCGGGGCGTAGTATTCGACCATGGCGCGCGTGCTCAATTCCTCGCCGGTGGCCTCCTTGATGACTTTCCGCCAGTCCTCGGTCTTGCCCTTCTGCATGATTTTCCGGAAGAAGTCGCCGACTTCCTTATTATTGGCGTAATTGCAGCTCTGCGGCGGCTGTTTGAGAATTTTTTTGGCGATGTAGTCGTTGAGCTGGTATTTGAACACCTGCGCGATGGCGTAGCTGTAGTAATAGCACGGCGTGTCGTTGATGTGCGTCTTGGTCGCGGGGTCGCACCACTCCTCGCCGCGCGCGGTAGGCGGCTCGACGCCCTGGAAGTCGCGCACGTATTGCCACCAGCGGGCGTTCCACTGGTCAGCGGGCAGCTTGTTCGCATAGACGTCGGCCTCCCAGTGCGCCATGACGCCGGAGGCCCAGAAGATGAACGGCACGCCGGGGACGAGGGCGTTGTTGAGGAGGAAGGCGTTCTCATCGACCTTGAAACCGGCGGGCAAAATGCCGAGCGACTTGAGGTAGGGCGCCATGCCGGAGGCCAGCGCGGTCAGCTCGCCGAAGCCCTCGTGGAAGGCCGGGTTCGCGCCGGTGCGCAACAAGGCCGGCACCTCGGGCCGCGTGTAGCCCATGAAATAATAGATGTGGCCGAACTCATGGTGGTTGGTCGAGAACCACCACGGATTGGCCTCGATGCTCTGCAACGAGCGCAGGTCGCTCTCGAGGTCCACATGCCACGCGGAGGCGTGGGTGTTTTTCTTGCGCGGGCTGCCGGCGGGCACTGGATAAAGGTCCGATTTTTCCCAGAAGGATTTGGGCAGGGCGGGGAAGCCGAGGCCGACGTAGAATTGTTCTGAGGATTTCGCGACCCACTCGGGCGTGCGGCCCTTGAAAAACTCCGTGAGGTCGGCGCCCTCGGAGAGGCCGCCCCATTCCTGCGACCAGCGGTTGTTGATCCAGTGCGCCGGGATGCGCTTCGGCACCGGCTGTTGGTATTTTTCGGCGAGCTTGTATTTTACCCAGGTGTGGAGCTGGAGGTAGAGCGGGCGCAGCTCGCGCATGAAATCGGCCTGCAGTTTGAGCATCTCGTCCGTCGTCATGCCGTAGCCCGCGACCTGGAGCGCGAAGTAGTCGGGATAATCGAGTTCCTTGGCGACGCCGTTGCGCAGGTCGCGGAGCTTTACGAGACCGGCTTTGAGGGCCTGGCCCGATTCCTTGGAGGCCTCCCAGACCGCCTGGCGCTCCTTGAGGTCGGTGCTGGAGTTAAGGAGGTTGTCGATTTCGTTCACCGTGATGGGCTTTCCCTTCAGCTTGAATTCAAAACCGTTGAGGGTGGAGGCCTGCGCCACCTCGGCGTCGATGCGGTCGGCGACGAGCTTGGGATTGGTCATCGGGCCCTCGGCGGCGGCGAGGAGCAGCTGCTGGAGCTGGCGGATGGTGACCTCGTTCAGCTCGTGGCGCTTGAGGAGGAGGGCCTTGGCCTCATTGATGAGGACGGGGTCGCCGGTGAAGGCCGCGCGGGCCTTGCTGGCGGCCTCGGAGCCGGCGTCATGGACCGGCGAGACGTCGGTGAGGGCCTTCCACTGGGCGTTGCCCTCGAGGGTGACGAGGGACTTGTAGGCCGAATTGACGAGGGCGAGGAAGCGGTCGGCGCGTTCCTGCGTGGGATTGGCATCGGCGGCGAGCACAACGGAGGCCGCGAGCAGCACCGCGACGACGGCACCGCGAAGAGGGGATGTAACGCGAATCATGCCCGGGAAACTACGCAGCCGAACTGCCCGTTGGCAAACCCGGAGCGATGAAATTACCTGCTTCAGCGACATTGCGCAACCCCCGCACTCAGGGGACCGGGGGAGGAGATGCTATCCGATATTTCTCAAGCATTAACTTAAGCTCCTTGGTCAAACCTGGGAAACTGTAACCACCACCAGCAAGATAGGTGGTTGCGATGGAGGCCTTCTTCTCATGGAGGAGTTTTTTCAGCACGACATCGTGAGGGTAAATATACCACTGGCCATCGGCTGGAAAACAAATCCACAGTTTTTTCCTCTCGTATTTCTTTCCTACTGTGAGTCGGCCTTTTAGCTGAACTTTCAGGAAGGAACCATCCTGATGCTGTGCGATAAAATCTGCGCCACACCAGTCATCAGACAGCTTAATGGTCAAATAGCCGTAGTCGGCCAACAAAGCTGAGACTTTTTGAAAATGATATGCTTCCCGTTGTTTGCCGGTAAGCAAGTCGGGGTTGATAAGCTTTTGTTTCAACAGTAGGTTCACGATGGGTGGCCTGCTCCTGCCGTCAAATCTTCACCGGCGTCACCCGCTGGCCGTCGGTTACGCGGTCGGCAGCACGTTCAAAGGAAGTGTCGATGCCCTTGAGGGATCCCCGCAGTTTGCGGACGCCACGCACCGGAATGATCTCGATGCGATTGCGGTAAGGGATCACATGCGCCTTCTCGCCCGAACGGAGGCCCATGGCCTCGCGGATGCTTTGCGGGATGACCACTTGGAATTTTCGGGAAATGACGACGGTAGTCACGCCGTTGAAGGATGTCCGGGTCGATCAGGCAGTCAATGTCGCCCCTACTGAGTTTCGCATAATAGGGTGACGCGATTTGACTGTAGGTCGGGGTTTATCCCCGACGGATTGCCCAGCATGTCGGGCGTAAAGCCCGACCTACAAAGGTGGCGGCCAACGTCACTGTGTTTCGCGAGCCTCAGTAAATCTTCACCGGGCTCACCCGCGGGCCTTCTTTGCGGCCGTCTATGGACTTGCCTACACATGAATGCTACGTTTGATGTGTAGGCATGAAGAGAACCAATATTGTCCTGAACCAGAAGCTGGTGCGCGCGGGGCTGAAGAGCACCGGGCTCAAGACCCGGCGGGCACTGGTGGAGCACGCGCTGCAGGAACTCGTCCGGCGTGAGCGCCAGACCGGGTTGCTGGCGCTCAAAGGCAATGTCCGGTGGGAGGGAGATCTTGGCGCCATGCGCAAGACCCGCACGGCATGAGGGTGCTGGTCGATACCTCGGTCTGGATTGATTTCTTTCGCGGTGGATCCTCCGCCCCAGCCGCCAAGTTGGAGGAGTGCATCCGGCAGAAAGAGGATATCTGCTGCTGCGGCTTCATCCTCACGGAAGTGCTGCAGGGCATCCGTGACGAGCAGGAGTTTATAGCGACGAAGCGCCGGTTCGAGGGACTGGTTTACCTCACGGAAGACCGGTCAACGTTCGAGCTCGGGGCTGGCATCTACCGGGAACTCCGGCGGAAGGGGGCGACCATCCGCAGCCCGATCGATTGCCTGATCGCCGCGATCGTGGTGCAGCATGGAGTCAACTTGCTGGAGAACGACCGGGATTTCCATTTCATTGACCAGCACTACCCGCTCAACCGGCTGTGAGCGGGCTTTCGCCCTGGCGTCAAATCTTCACCGGGCTCACCCGCTGGCCGTCGGTCACGCGGTCGCCGGGGTAGAGGATGACCTCGTCGCCCTCGTTCAGGCCCTTGAGCACCTGCACCTCGGAGCCGCTGGAGCGTCCGGCCTCGACGGGCACGAGCACGGCCTTGCCGCCGCGGACGACGTAGGCGGCCGATTCCTTGCCGTGACGGAAAAGTGCCGACACGGGCACCTTCAGGGTATTTTCGGTTTCCCAGACGATGACGCGGGCCTCGACGCGGAAATTGTCGCCGAGCGACGCGCGCTCGGCGACGGGCGTGATGATGTCGGCCACGACGTTGACGCGCTGTTCCTCGACGCCGAGAGCGGAAATCTTGGTGAAGGCCGCGGGCTCGACCAGCCGCACGCGGGCTTCGAGCGGCTTGGGACCGCCCCATTGCTCCAACTCCACGCGTGCGCCGGGCGTGAGCGCGGCGCCGTCGCGCGAGAGCAGCTCGATGACGACCTCCAGGTCGGCCGGATCGCCGGCATCAAGCAGCGGCGTGCCGGCGATGACGGGGCGCTCGCTCTCCTGGAAAACATGCAGCACGCGACCGGCGATTGGAGCGCGGACCTCGACCAGCGCCGGGGTGGCGCCGGGGGCGGCGACTGCCAGCTCGGTCTCGGCGGCGCGCAAGGCGCCCTCGGCGGCGATGATTTCGCGAGACGCAGCGGTCTCACGGAGCTGCGCCGCATCGAAATCCTGCGGCGAGACCGTCCCGGCGGCAAACATGCGCTCCACGCGCTTGAGTTCACTGACGGCGAGCGCGTGCGCGGCGCGGGTTTTCTCCAGCGCGGCCACCGCGGAATCGCGGCGCGCCTCGGCCAGGGCCCGGCTGCGGGTGTCGAGCGGCGAGGCGGTCATCGGCTCGATGACCGCGACCACGTCGCCGGCAGCGATCGTGGCACCGGGCTTGAAGGGCACGCGGCGCAACTGGCCGGTGACGGGCGAGGAGACGACGTAGCGCTGCTTGATGCGCGTCTTGCCCTCCTCGCTGACGGTGGCGCGCAGCGGGCCGGTGGCGGCGAGGGCGGTCTCGACCGGCGCGGGCTTGGGGCGCAGGCCGAAGCCGAGGGCGACGATCAGCCCGGCGCCGAGGGCGTAGGGCAGCCAGCGGAGGCGTTTGGCGGGAGCGGGGGAGGCATTCATGGGAAAGTGAGAGGGGGAACTTGGGAATCGGCTGGATCGGGAATCTTTCTCTTTCTCGTAATCGTTCTCTTAATCTCGGGTCGTGAATCGATGAAGGAACAAAACGGGAGAACGATTAAGATTACGAGGAAGAGAAAGAGGGTCAGCAAGGATCACTCCGGGGCCTTGAGCGTGGCGATGAGGTCGAGCTGCTTGAGTTTGCGCAGCACGACGAGGGCGGAAAAGACGGAAGCGGTGGCGACGACGACCACGGCAAAGGTGTAGGTGTAGCTCGTGAAAACCAGCGGCAGACGCACGGTCTCGGTGTTCACGGACGAGATGATGACGGTCGCAAAGCCCGTGCCGCACGCGAGGCCGAGAGGCACGGCCAGCACCGCCAAAATAACCAGCTCGATGACGAGGATGGCGCCGACTTCACGCTGCGTCATCCCGACGACCCGAAGCGTGGCGAGCTCGCGCGCCCGCTCAGCGAGGGAGATGCGGGCGTTGTTATAGATGACGCCGAAGGCCACGACCACGGAGAAGAAAAGGTAGATGCTCTGGATGAGGCCCATCATCTGCGCGGTCGTCTCGCGGAAACTCTTCCGCAGGGACTCCTTGATCGCAACCGAACTGACGCGCGGGATTTCCTTCAGCGCGGCGAGAAATTCCGCGCGGCGGCTCAGGTCGAGTCCGAGGCTGGCCCCGGTGATGACATCGCCTTCGCCGAGAAAGCGGTTGATGGCATGCAGTTCCATGTAGGCGGTGATGCCGGTAAAATCCTCCGCGAGGCCGACCACCGGCAGGGACTTGACCGGCCGGCGGCCCTCCAGTGCCTCCACGACGAGCAGATCACCGACCTTCGCGCCGAGGACCTGGGCGAGCTTGGCGGAAACGATGAGGCCGTCGGTCGGGGGGGCGATTTCCCGGTTGGCACTGTCGACCGCGCGGCTGTGCATCGCGCCCGGCAGCAAACTGCGCAGGCCGATCTGGCGGGTGCGGCCTTGGAAGTGGATGCGCACGGCGGCGTAGCGCGACGGTTCGAGGCTGGTGACACCCGGCAGCTGCGCCAGCTCGTGGGCCAGCCGGGCCGACGAGGGTTCGACCAAACCGAGATTGATGTCCTGCCGCTGGACGACATCCCACTTAAAATCGAGAATCTCCGCGATGCCGGCCTTGAAGGTATTGGGCAAAATCAACAGCGCGGTGGCCAGCGCGAGGCCGGCGACGGTGAACAGCGCCTGCATGGGGCGGCGCTCGAGGTTGCGGACGGCGATGCGGAACGAGTGCGAGAGCAGGCGCTGGAAGCCGAGGCGCTCGAGGTAGGATGGCCGGTAGCTGGCCGGCGGTTCCGGACGCATGGCCTCGGCGGGCGGAAGGCGGGCGGCCTTGCGCACGGAGCTGAAGACCCCGAGCGTCACGGCCCCGAGCCCGACGGTGAGCGCGATGGCGACGGCGGTGCCGTCGAGCCGGAACACCAGGTCCGGGAACTTGAAGAACAGCTCATACATGATGACGAGCTTCCGGCCGAGAAAGATGCCGCCGAGCAGACCGAAGAGCACGCCGCCCGCCACCATCACGAAGGCGAACTTCAGGTAATGAATCACGATCTGGCGGTTGGTGAAGCCGAAGGCCTTGAGGATGGCGATCTGCTCGCGCTGCAAGGCGAGCAGGCGCGAAAGCACGGCGTTGGTCATGAAGGCGGCGACGCCAAGGAAGATGGTGGGGAAGCCGACGGAGAGGATGGTGAGCACCCGGATTTCGTCGGACACCCGGATGTGCGACGGGTGGTCCTTGCGGCCGTAGGCCCCGCGGCCGCCGTAGGGCCGCAGCAGGCGGTCGAGTTCGGCGATGACGGGTTTTTCGGCGGCACCGGGCGCGAGGGTGAGGCCAACGTGGTTGAACGCGCCGTAGAGGTTCCAGGCGGTGGCGAGCTCCTTGTAGGGCATCCAGAAAATGCCGTAGGTGCGCTTGTCGGGCAGGGCCGCACCCGGGCGCGACTCGAAGATGTATTCCGGCGAGAGCACGATGCCGGCGATGCGGAAGGTCTGGCGGCGGCCGTTGAGCAGCATCGCGAGCGTGTCGCCGGGGTTGAGGGCGTTGGCCGTGGCGAAGGCCTCGCCGACCAGCACCTCGCCGCGCGCCCCCGGCGACAGCCAGCCGCCGCGGCGGAGGAAGAGGCGGTTCAGTTCCGGTGCGCCGAAATCGGGCAGCGAACGCACGAGGCCGCCGGCCGGTTCCGCAATGCCCGGCAAGTCCAGCGTAACGGGCACGGCGAGATCGGTCTGCACGGTGGCGACGCCGGGCAACGCGGCGATGCGCGCCGCGAGGTCGTTGGGCGCGCGCTTGAGCGAGGCGAAGACCTCCGCGAAATGGTTCGTCTGGTAATACTCGGCGCGCGTCGAATCGAGCGAGTGGATGAGGCTGCGCGCCATGATGAGCATCGCGAGCCCGCAGGCCATGACGAGCGACACCGCGGCGGCCTGGCCCTTGAGGCGCTTCAGGTCGCGGAGCAGCTTGCGGTCGAGGTGCGGGAGCATTTCAAAAAACTCCAAGCTCCAACATCCAAACTTCAAAGAAACTCAAAACAGGAGAAATCTCCCGTGTCGCAAAACTCAGATTGGAAGTTCTGTTGTTCATTGGAGCTTGGCGGTTGGAGTTCTTGGAGCTTACCACCGCAAGGTGTCCGGCGCGGCGGGCGCGGCGTTGCGCTGCTCCGACTGCACGCGGCCGTCGGAGAAGCGGATGACGCGGTCGGCCATGTCGGCCATGACGGCGTTGTGGGTGATGATGACGGTGAGCGTGCCGAGCTCGCGGTTGGCGCGTTGGATGGCCTCGAGCACGACGATGCCGGTTTTCACATCGAGCGCGCCGGTGGGCTCGTCGCACAGCAGCACCTCCGGGCGCTTGGCGATGGCGCGGGCGATGGCCACGCGCTGCTGTTCGCCGCCGGAGAGCTGCGCGGGGAAGTGGTCGAGACGCGGCGCGAGCCCAACCATCTGCAGGGCGGTCTCGGGGCTGAGCGGATCGCGGGCGATCTCGGTGATGAGGCCGACATTCTCGCGGGCGGTCAGGCTGGGGATGAGGTTATAGAATTGGAAAACGAAACCGACCGACTCGCGCCGGTAGTTCGTGAGCTGCTCCTCGCTGGCGTGGGTGAGGTCGATGTCGCGGTAGCGCAGGGTGCCGGCGGTCGGGATATCGAGGCCGCCGAGCTGGTTGAGCAGCGTGGTCTTGCCGGAGCCGGAGGGTCCGAGCAACACGACGAGCTCCCCGGCGTGCAGATCGAGGTCCACGCCCGCCAGCGCGCGCACCTCGGCCGTGCCGGTGCCGTAAACCTTGGTGAGCCCGCGCACATGGAAGGCCGGCGTGCCGGTGGCGGGG
>LNFM01008013.1_pt1 | contig 11496 bp, 8 predicted proteins | sample 596031 | NCBI WGS metagenome assembly LNFM01 (sample SAMN04254537, study PRJNA301005) | activated carbon metagenome | isolation source: dual media filters at the Ann Arbor, Michigan drinking water treatment plant | place: USA: Ann Arbor | reverse complement strand
AGGGCAAGGCGAACAAGATCATCGCCTACGAGCTCAACATGTGCGAGAGCACGGTCAAGGTTCACGTGCGCAACATCATGAAGAAGCTCAACGCAAAGAACCGAACCGAAGTCGCTTACCTCGCCTCAGGACTACTTCAGGAGCATTGAGCGTCGGCCGCATTCACGCTTTCAGAGTGCGCGCAGGGGCCGCGTCGCGGCCCCTTTCTGCATCTCCCAGTCTGTAGAGAAGCATTCCGCGGTCTGTCGCCAACCATCGGGTTATCGTATTCTGCTGTTGGTGTTCGCTCGTGCGCGAGATGCGCTAGGGAAAAGAGCCTCATGGGAGACCGCGCTTGTCACCGCGCAAGAACCCAGTAGCCGATCCGAGCGTCGCCGTGACGGTTGTCGCTGCTGATGAGGCCCGGCGCAAGTCCGACGCTGAGAATGCGGTGGCTGAGCGCACCCGCGTACGACGGATCGCGTTCTTCGCGCATGACGCGAGGGAAAGCGTCGTCATCAAGCGCGCGAAGGCCTTCCAGGACGCAGGCGCCTCCGTCATCGGATTCATGTTCCATCGCGAGCGGGACAAAGAGAAGCCCGATCCGGTGTGGGAGAACGTTGCTCTTGGTGCGACCGTCGATCGGAACTATCTCTCGCGGCTGCCGAAGCTCCTCAGCGGCTTGTGGACGGTCATGCGGCATCGTCGCGCTCTCCTCGACTGCGACGTCATCTATGCGCGCAATTTCGACATGATGGCGCTCGCGACGATTGCGAAATGGCTCTCGCGATCACCGGCGCAGCTGGTTTACGAGGTTCTCGATGTGCAGCGCGCCTTCGTCGGAACTGGCGCGTTGAAGTCTGGGTTCCGCTGGTGTGAGCGTCGTCTGCTGGCGGCGTGTGACCTCCTCGTGGTCAGCTCACCCATGTTCATGACGCGCTACTTCGAGCCGCAGCAAGGCTACGCCGGTCCCTGGTTCTTACTCGAGAACAAGGTCTCTGCGTCTCAGTTTGCCGCGGTCCCTGCAGTCAGTCGGGACGCGCCGCCGGGCGAGCCACCCTGGAACATCGGGTGGTTCGGTACGCTTAGATGCATCCGGAGCCTCGGCATCCTGAGCCGGCTTGCAGACGCCTATCCTGACAACGTCGTCGTCCAGATTCGCGGCACGCTCTCCGAAGAAGACATCTCGAAGGAGGCCATGCTTGCAGCCACGAGTGGTCGCCCAAACATTCACTATCTCGGACCCTACCAAAGCCCGCGCGACCTGCCGGAAATCTACGGCCAGCTTCACTTCACGTGGGCCATGGATTTTCTCGACGCGGGCTCGAACTCCGACTGGCTCCTGCCGAACCGACTCTACGAGGGCGGTCTCTTCAACGCGATAGCGATTGCACGCGAAGGAACGGCCACCGGCGACAAGGTCGCGCGGGACAGTCTCGGCGTAACGTTGAAGGAGCCGATCGACCAGAGCCTGTCTGCGTGGCTGCTGGCGATGGATGCTAGTCGTTTCAAGATGCTGGCCGAAGCGGCACGCCGCGCGCCGCGCGATCTCTTCGTCGATGAAACGGATACGGCGGCGCTACTCGGTCTGCTGGCCGAGAAGCGCGCAAGCAAAGCGCTGCCATAGGCTGATCGGCTGTAATCACTTGCCGTTGAGTACGTCCTTGCCGAGCTTGCAGACGATCGACTCGGGAAACTGGCAGTCCTCGCCGAGCTTCGTATAGGCGATGTACGCGTAGCTCGCGACGAGGGGAGTGCCCGGATAGCTGAACTTGCCGAGCCAGCTGTTCAAGCCATCGTTGCCGCTCCACAGACTGATGTAGAGCTTGCCCGGGAGCGAGGGAAAGGCCTTGCCCTCCTCCCTCTTGATCTCGCGGATGAGCTTGCCGTTCGCGTACCAGGTAATGCGATCGGGCGTCCAATGATAGGCATAGTCATTCATGCTGGCGCGCGGATCGAAGTCGAGCACCACGTCGCGTCCATCAGGGCCTTTGCCGGTGTGGATGGCGACATCCACGTTCCTCGCCCGCGTGCCGATGAATTCGAAATCGATCTCATGGTGCGGATTGCCGTGAGCCTGCCCCGTATAGGTGAAGAACGCCGACACGATTCCCGGGTTCCTGGCAGCTGGCTTCATGCGCACCTCGAAGGTGCCGTAGCTGTACACCGGGCGGGACATGAGCTCGCCGCACGTGAAGGCGCGATCGCCGAGCGGCGTATTCGTGATGCTGAGTTCGAGCCCGCCATCGACGAGCCGCAGGTTGTTCTTCGACCACCGACAGCCGTGCCAGCCGCCATTCACCCAACCATCCGAGACCTGCCATCTTGTACCGTCGATGGTCTTGAACGGGTCGAAGAAGGATGTTCCCTGAGCGAGAGCTGTCGAGAAGGGGAGAGTGCAGAAGAGCAGGGCGAGAAAACGCATGCGATACACTCCGTATCCTTCATCTGCGGACTATTGCGACCGCGATGAACAAGACCTGCCACATGCCGTGGTTCCAGAACAAAATATTCTCGACGAACGTCAGCACGAGGGCCTGCACCACGATCAGGAACGGCCAAGCGTCGATGCTATCCGATCCATTTAGGATCCTGCGAATGTTCCGCCCAAGGGCGATGAGAACGCCTAGAGCCAGGAGGATCGGGCCGATGAAGCCGAAGGCGACGGCCACGTCCAGATAGTTGTTGTGAAAGTGAAACACCCCTCCCACGGTCGCCAGGAGGACTCGCATCTCTGCTGGTAGATCGGTCCAGTAGGCTTTGTAGCCGAAGCCCAATAGTGGTCTCTTCTCGATTGCCTCCTCAGCCATGTCCCAGAGCATCGTGCGACCTGTCAGGGTCCGGTCCTTTCCAACCGCGCCCAGAACGATATCAATTGGGTCAAGCCCTATTGCAATCATCGAAATGTAGAGCGCCACTCCGCCGACCGCTGCAGCCACGACCGCTGCGCCAATGAAGAGGAGCGAAGACGCGCGGCTGCGCAGATAGGCATAGACGAAAGGCAGAGGTCCAAGGGTCACCGCGAGCGACAGGACAGCCGCGGCCGAGCTCGACTTTGCGAGCAGGAAGAGGCCCAATCCGATGGCGGCGAAAGAGATCAAACGCCATCGCCCAGCCAGGAAAAGGCAACAGGCCGTGACCACCAGGAGAGCCATGGCAGAGCCCATGATGTTCTTATGCGGGAAGCCGCCGCGCCAGCCCGCCTCTCCGAATGGGCTCGGCACCAGCAGTTCGGACACGAGCGTGAGGCCCGCCGCCAGCAGCAAGGCCCAGAAGACAACCGAGATGAGCTGCTCCAAGCGAAGTTGAATGCAGAGCAGGAACGCGACCATTGTCGTCATCAGCAACTGAATGCCGTGGCCGAAGCTGAGTATCGGCATCAACGACCAGAGTGCCGACAAGGAGGCAATGAGCGGCCAGCTCATGAATACGAGATTGCCGAGCGCGATGTTAATAAACTGCGACTGGTAACGGACGAACAGGCCGATCGCGGCGAGGTCGGCGACCATCCAGGTGATTTGGGTTGGGTAGGTGCCCAAATGCCTGATCGCCGTAGAAGTGACGAAGAAGAAGGTCGTCCAAAGTACGAATTTCAGATCGAAGGCGATGGCGGACTTCGACAACGGGCCGCCCGCACTATCATCTGTCATCGGCACTGCGGTCATTGTCCAAACCCTAATGCTGATCCAGGCTGGGATCAGGTTAGCGAGTGCCTTTGTGCGGTGTCCATGCTGCTCTCGGTCCAAGCCTCCGATGCTGCTTGTCGGGGCTTTAGGTTCTGACCGTGAGGCGCATCGGCGTTCACGAAGGCCAGCAGTGCGCCATAGCTGGCCTCGGCCGAGTAGAGGCGGCGTGCGACGTCCAGCGCTTGCGCTGCTTTCGAGCGACGGAGCTCGTCGTTGGAGAGGAGTTCCACCACGGCATCGGCGAACGCCTGCGGGTCGTCCCGCTGCAGGGTGGCCTGGATAACCTCATCCTCGCAGCCTTCGGTCGACGCGCTCGTGGCAACAATCGCTTTGCCCTGCCCGAGGGCTTCGATGAGCTTGATCTTCAACCCCGAGCCAATCGTCAGCGGTGATATCACGACGCCGGCTCGTGCGTAGAGGGGCGCTAGATCGGTCACTATTCCAAGGAACTGGGCGCCCGCGGTCTCAGTCGGAAAGCTCGTCGCGACGCTCCCGGCGACCAAAAGCAGACAATTGGGGATCCTTCTTCTGATCTCGGGCCACACGCCCTCGAGAAACCATCGCAGCCCGATGATGTTCGGTGCCGTGCTGCTGCCGACGAAAAGCACGGTCGCTCGGTCGCCGACCTGCGGCGCCGGGACTGCGTGGCAGGCGTGTGGGACAAGCAGCACCTGGCGATCCGGCAACAGCCGCTGGATAGCCTCCGCCTCGAGCTTCTGAATGGCGATGGTGACATCGGCTTGCGCCAGAAGTCGTGCTTCTGTTGTGGGCTCAAGCGCAGTGACGGAATCGGCGAGATGCTGCTCGCGAAAGCGCTCCGCGCGCGCTGAGAGATGGTCATGCATGATCACGGCGCTTCGCGCCTGCGGTGCTAGGGCATACGGGATTGCGGGCGTCGTGAAAGCATAGTCGGCCAGGACGATCCGGCTCGCGCTCGGCGCGTGTCGCGCGATGTACAGCTGATCATCGCGATGCCAGGGCTCGGCGCCGGCATACGGCGCTGGTCGGTCCCAGGAGGCGATCTTTAGCCCGAGTCGCGATGCAAATCGGGCGGCGATTGCCGACGCGGCGGCGAGCGCGATGCGCGGATCTTTCGCCACGCGCAATCGATTGCCTACTTTCCACGCGCCGCGAACGTGCACTTCGTCGAATACCGCCATCTCGGGGCGCAGAAGCAGGAACGGCCAACGGCCGAAGGTGGCAACGCTCGGCGAGATCAACGTGATCTTGTACCCCGCGTCGCGTAGCGCACTCATCAGAGCGATCAGATAAGTCGAGCTGCCGTTGGTATGCCCCACCAGCCGCTGGCGCGAGATCAGGCATATGCGCTTATCGTCGCCGCCGGCCGTCTGCCTCACGTGCGGCAATCGCAATCGACGCAGGCGCGCCGCGATGGGCATGACGAGGAGCGCGACGGCGCTCGGATGCCGCAGCGCCGCGGCACCGGCCTCTCTCCATTTGCGCGCCTTGAGTCCTGAGACAATGGTCGAGAACGCGCGGGCGCGCTCTATTGAGGCGCGGCGCGCATCGAAGGCGCGCATGACGTCGCACCTGCTCTCCGGAAACAGCGCACGCAATCGCACGTCTGCCGCCAGCATGTGCTCGAGGTTCTCGCCCGATAATCGATGCGAGATCGAGTTGTTATGCTTGCGATAGAAGTAGCCGAGCGTCGGCAGCAGGCGGAATTTTGCACCCTTAGACAAGAGCTGTATCACGAGGTCGTAGTCTTCGCCGATCATGAGATCGGGATTGTAGCGGATGTCGTGTGCGCGCAGGAACGCTGTGCGAATGAGCGGCTTCAGATAGCCGAGCGGTGCTTCGCGCGAATAAATCCTGTCGACGAAGTCGGCAGCAGATATCCAAGCGAGCTTTCGCTGCCGCCGAGAGAGATGGCTCGTGGGGGGAACTCCCTCCTGGAAGATCAGCAGGTCGTCGGCACAGATGTCTGCGTTCGCCTGCTCAGCCGCCCGCAGCAGATCCTCGAGCCGCGCGGGATGCATCATGTCGTCACTGTCGAGGACAGCGATCCATTGTCCGCGTGCCACGGAAAGTCCGTCGTTACGGGCAGCGCCAGGACCTGAGCGCGTCTTTCGGGCAATGACGCGGACGCGCTCGTCCTCTCTCGCGAACCTGTTGGCTATTTCGACGCTTCCGTCCGAAGAAGCATCGTCGATGACAATGATCTCGATCGCGCGAAGCGTCTGCGCGCACGCGGATGTCAGCGCGTCCGGCAGAAATTTCTCGGCATTGAAGTTCGCAATAATGACCGAGACGATCGGATCGGGCGTCAGCACGGCGCAGTCCTTGGCTTGGTGCTGACGCTGCACCCGAAAGCGGCACAATGAATACGGGTCAATGGAGCAATCTCTAAAAGGAGCCAAGCGTTCCGGATACACGCTCCGGCCGGCAACAGGCAATGATTTTGCTCCATCGTGTGCATGAGACAGCCCTAGCGCGCACCCGCTATTTTCGGACTGATGAGATGTCTTGGTCGCTGAGCTTCTTGGGTGCCGCCGAGACGACGGCGTAGACGTTCGGAGCGCGCGCGCAGTAGGCGTGAGGCGACATAGGGCGCACTCCCAGGCCGCTGGGACAGGAAGCGCAGCGCTGCTCCGACCCCTTCCTCGCGCCGAATCTCGAGCGCCCTGGCGAGGGCCCACCGGTGCTTGGTCGCCCGCACGTGCTCAGCCAGGGCAAGTCTCGAAGCTTCGCTCAGCTCGGGTGTCCTAACGCACGCCTTGTCGAAGTCGACGATCGCCTCCAGCTCCGCGGCGCGATGAGTGACGCTGAGCGAATTCGACCGTTCGACCGCAACATAGCCGCTGAAGCCGACGATCTTGAAGCGCGCGCCGGCCATCAATGCGCGGACATAGAGCGCATAATCCTCGCCGAGGCGCATGCGCAGGTCGTACGTAAGAGCGTGAGTATCGAGGAAACGTCGTCTGATCAGAGGCTTCAGGAAGCCGAGTTCACCGCGCTCCCGTCCAGGAACAATAATATTGCTCCGCACGAATGTCGGGAGGTCGAGATCAAGCAGGACGCGGGGGGCTTCCTCTGCCAGTCGATCGGGTGCGGTATCGAGGAGCTGTTCGGGAACGATCAGAATGTCGTCAGCCAGGAAGTCCCAGGCACCAAGGTCGGTTCCGAGTAGCCGCCCGATACGGTCGGAGACAAAGTAGTCATCCGAGTCGAGCACGCAGAAGATGCCGGCGCGCGACTGCGCAAGCGCTGTATTCCGGGCCGCCGAAGGGCCACCATTGCGCTCCAGAACAGTCACCAAGAGGCGGCCGCTGCCGTCGTCGCAAGCCCGTGCGGCTGCAGCCGTCGCATCCTTCGAGGCATCGTCGACGACGATGACCTCGGTTACGTGCGATTGTCGAAGTGCAGATGTGACAGCGCGAGCGATCGTGCGTTCGGAATTGTAGGCCGCAATGCAGACGCACACGTTGTCATCATGGTCTGCGGACATAGGGTCTCGAACTCCGTTCCTCGGTGTGTTCCGGGGCCATTGTCGGAAGCCCGCAGCCGGTCGCCAAGCCGAGAGGGGTGCCTATGGCGATTGCGGACGGCGGCAATGTGCCCCACTCAAGGGAGCGGTGTTAAGGCAAAACTCCGCGCAGGCACCGGTCTTGCAGTGGAGTTCTCGAATGATGGCTAACCCACTGGGCGCGAGAGCCACGGCAGCCTTGCCGAAAAGTAAAGGCTACTATTGAAGTTAACTGTGAGAACGCCTTTAGAGTGATCATGTCAAGCAAAGGGCGTAACGATATGCCTAGATTGAACAATCGTAAGAAATCGGTCCAACAACGATCAGTTCGCCTCTGAGCGAAATTTGGAGTCGGTACGGTGCCTGACGGCGACAATAGGGTGTACGCAAGTGAGCGGGAGGGTGGGGCAACCCAGCCTGCGCGAACGCGTGTCGATGTGTGCGTCTGCACCTTCCGGCGCCCCTATCTGGCCAAAACCCTGCGGTCCATTGCGGCCAATGCCGGGCCCAGAGTGGACCTCCGGGTGGTCGTTGCCGACAACGATACGGTCCCATCGGCGCGGCAGTTGACCGAAGCCTTTGCCGACGAGACCGGCATTCCGGTCCGCTATGTCCATGCGCCCGCCACCAACATTTCGTTGGCGAGGAATTCTTGCCTCGACGCGGCGTCCGCCGATTTCGTGGCCTTCGTGGACGACGACGAGCATGTCTCCCCCCATTGGCTCGACGCGCTGCTGCGAACCGCCATAGTCACGAGCGCCGATGTGGTGCTCGGGCCGGTTACGGCGGTTTATGGAGCCGACGCGCCCAAGTGGATGTGCGAGGGTGACTTTCACTCGACCTCGCCGGCCTATGTCAATGGTGTCATTCAGACAGGCTACACGTGCAATGTCCTGATGCGTCGCCGGGAGCCCTTCAGCTCATTACGGTTTGACCTGTCTCTTGGCCGTTCGGGCGGTGAGGATACGGAGTATTTCTATCGCTTGCACGATCTCGGGGGACGCATCGCCTTCGCGCCTGACGCGACTGTTTACGAGCCGGTGCCAGCCGAGCGCGCACGCCTGGTATGGCTCATGCGGCGCCGTCTCAGATCGGGACAGACGTACGGCATGTGGCTCGTGCGATCGTCAAGGAGCGGATGGGGAGCCCTCGCGCTCGCCAGTGCCAAGTCCGGCTATTGTCTGGTCATGGCTACGTTGAACATTCTTTTTCCAGTTCGATCGCGCCGCTATCTCTTGCGGGGGACGTTACATCTCGGTGTCGTCCGCGGCTTGCTGCGCGCGCGGCAGGCCTCGCTCTACGGCGGCGTTGGTAACCAGCTCCTCAACGGCGAACGGGCGAGTTCGGGTAGCGAGGATGCTGCGGGTCGGGAGCCAGCTGACGCCGCACGAGCCAATGCCCGGACTTGATCGGGCACTTCGTCTTTGCCATTTCAGGGACACGCCGCTAGCCTCGATACGTGCCGAAGCTCAACGGGGTTGAGGAAAAATTCGCGTGAAGCCTGAAATTTCCCGAGATGCCGCCGGGATCGAGCGCAGTCTCGTTGCGGCTCCCGCCCCGGGATATTCATCAACCCTCTATCAGCGCCTCGCCACTGCGTTTGTCATCACCGTGATCTATGCGCTAGCGGCGGCGGCGGCATTCCATGGCTACTACACGAAGTGGCGCATGAACGACCTCGTTCCATCGCAATCGCTCGTCGCGATGCTCGACGGCACGGCGTACCGCCCCTTCGTCTACAGGCAGTTGCTCCCCCAAACGGCGACGATAATAGAACGCGCCCTGCCCGAGGATGTTCGGGCTGCTATCGAGCGCCGGCTGCAAACTGGGCAGGTTGGTCTGCGACCGCCCATCGGGGCCGAGGCAACCAAGGATGGCTACGTCATCCGCTACCGTATCGTATACTACGCCACTTTCTTATCATTGTTTCTGGCGTTGTTTGCGCTGCGCTCGGTGTGCATGGCCATTGGTGCAAGCCCGGCGGCCGCTACGGCCGCGCCCGTGATCTTCGCGCTGACGATCCCAATCCTGCAAACGCGTGGGGGATTTTTCTACGACCTGCCGGAGCTTTTGGCCTTTGCGCTCGCTGCCCGGCTGGCCCTCGGCGGACATGTCATTCCGCTCATTCTGCTGGCCGTGCCGGCCACCCTGAACAAGGAGGCGTTCCTCTTCTATTGCCTCGCCTTGCCGCCGCTTCTCATGGTGCGCTTGTCGTTGCGCAATGCCATCGTCACGGCGCTCGCGGCGGCGTTCGTATCCGGCCTGACTTATCTCGTCGTGCGACATGCCTACGCTGCCAACGAGGGCCAGAATGCCATTCTCCAACTTTTCGACAATCTGCGCTTCTATGCCAACCCTCTGAACCTCTTTCTGATCGATCAGACTTATGGTCTGCCGTTGTTCAAGGGCTATGGGATTGTCGTGCTTGGCTGGTTCGCTGTCCTCATGACTTACGGATGGCGCATGGTCCCAAGCAGCATCCAAAAACACCTGATGCTGGCTGCCATTATCAACGTGCCGCTGTTGTTGCTGTTTTGCGCCGAGGGAGAAGTCCGCAATCTCAGCATGCTCTATGTCCCCATTGTCGCCCTGATCGCCGGCGCATTGACCCGCTGGCTCGCCATCAATGCGGCGCCGACAAGCCCCCTAAGCCGCTGCTAACCGTTTTCTATCGCCCGATGATGAGGTTGTTGGCTTGCGTTGATGAACGGTGCGTCAGATGATTGGCCGCGGATTAACCTGGCGGTCATCTTCACTTAAACGTATGGCAGCAGCTTTCCGTAGTGATATCCTAGTAGAAGAGCCTTCAGCTTTGCTATGCAGTCGAGGGGAGCTAGGGCCGGTCTATTGTCAATGAAAGCTCGGAGCCGAAATCGTGCATGATGGTGCCAACGGCCCCCCCCCACATAGCCCGCGTCGCGGTGACGACGGATACAACGCGTTTGGGCTGCTGGGTATCGGCGACGTCATCGACTTCGTCTATCGTTACTTCAAGCTTATTGCTGCCACGACATCGGTCGGCATCGCGATTGCCGTTGGCTATATCCTGACGGCCGCGTCGCTATACACGGCCCAGGGTCAGCTTCTTATCGACGTCAAGGTGCTCCATCTCGCCACCGAGCAGTGGCGTGAAGCGGGACAGGTTCTGGATAGCGCGCAGATTGAGAGCCAGATCGCCGTTATAAGATCTGAGCCCGTTGCACGGGACGTGGCTCGGCACCTGAACCTGCAGAACGATCCGGCATTTCTCGCGGCTGCAGCGCCGTCGTCGGGCGCGTCAGGATCCGCGGCGCCTGCGTCGGCCTCCACGACCGGCGGCGACATGGACGCGTCGGAGGCGCAGCGATTGATGATAGCCACCGCCCTGGTGCAGAACGGACTGGGCATTCGCCGCCTCGGTTACTCGTACGTTCTCGAGGTCTCATATACGGCTCCCGATCCCGCGTTCGCTGCTCGTGTCGCCAATGCGTACATGCAGGCCTATATCGATGACCAGATCTCGATGCGAGCTGGAGCAGCCCGCCACGGCAGCGAGTGGCTCGAAAGGCGTATAGGCCTGCTGCGCCTTCAGATGAACGAGGCCGCGCTGAAAGTGCAGGAGTTCAAGGCACGACGGGACTACAGCATTGTCGGCAGAGGCCCCACGGGCGAGGGCGCCGACGATGCAAAGGCCGTTCCGCGCAAGGGCATCACCGAGACCATCGAGGAGCTCGAAGCGACCGCGATGACCTATCGCCGGATGTTCGAAAGTGCGCTTCAGGCCTACACCGAGGCCGAGCAGCGTCAGTCCTATGCTGTCGACACCGCGCGCATTATCGCAACAGCCAAGCCGCCGACCGGCAAAAGTTATCCGAAGAGGAAACAGGCTCTGGTTGTGGCAACCGTCGTAGGGATGGCTCTCGGCTTCGGCATCGCTCTGATGCGCGAGGGATGGCTGTTTGTCGCTGCCAGCCGCACGCGGCGCAGGCAGTTTCAGGACGTGGGCTAGTCCCGCGAGTTTCGGCGAGCGACATGGCCTGCCAGGCGAATGGCGAGGGCGGCCGTGAGCAGTGTCGGATTGCCCTGGCCCGATGTTGGAAAGACGCTGCCGGAGGCGATGAACAGATTGGCGAGGCCGTGCACCCGGCAGTCGGGATCGACGATGCTCTGCCTCGGATCGGTGCCCATGCGCGTCAGGCCCAGTTGATGATAGCCGTCCGTTGCCTGCTCGAGCACCCGCGCAGCGCGGCCCTCCGGCGGATCCAGATATTCGAGCCGCGCCTTGCCGGTCTTCCTCAGAGCCCGATCGAGCACCTCGTGCGCACGCACGGTCGATGCGATGTCCGTGTCGGAGAAGCGCAGATC
>LNFM01012044.1_pt1 | contig 11497 bp, 6 predicted proteins | sample 596031 | NCBI WGS metagenome assembly LNFM01 (sample SAMN04254537, study PRJNA301005) | activated carbon metagenome | isolation source: dual media filters at the Ann Arbor, Michigan drinking water treatment plant | place: USA: Ann Arbor | reverse complement strand
CGACGGCCGCCCGCACACGCTCACGCGCGGTCTCGAGCTCGATGCGGCGCTCGAGCTCGGCGGCGCGCGCCGCCTCCAGGTCGGCCAGCAGGGCGTCGCGCGCCGACGCATCGAGCATGGGGCGGGGCCGGCCGGCGAACTCCTCGTGCTCGGCCTGCGCGCGCTCGACACCCGACTCGGCCTCGCGCACTGACTCCTGGGCAGAATCCACGCCCGAGGCGAGCCGGGCGGCCTCGGCCTCCGCGGCCTCGGCCTGCGCCCGCGCCCGGGAGACCTGCTCGCTGCGGGCAGCGCGCTGGGCATCCTGATCGCGCACGGCGGCGAGGGCGTCGACCGCGGCCTGCTTCGCCGCGGCGAGAGCGGCGCGGGTCTCGTCGAGGGCTCCGCGGGCGCGCTCGATGCCCGTCGCGACTTCGGTGAGCGCGCTCGAGGCGGCGTCGCGCTCGGCGGCGAGCTCGAGGCGGCTGCGGCCGGCACCCGATCCGCCGCGCAGCACCGCGCGCGTCAGCACGTCGCCCGCGCGCGTCACGACGCTGATCGAGTCGGCACCCTCGAGCGCCGCGACGGCCGGCCACGCGGCCCGCGCCGCCGCGAGGTCGTCGGCGATGATCGTGCGGGCGAGCAGCGAGAGCACACCGGGAGGCGCGGTCACGACGTCGGCGGCGGCCGTCAGCCCCGCGACCGCGGCGAGCGGGGCGGATGCGCGGCCCGCCACCTCGGCGAGCACGACGTCGACCCGGCCGGCCTCGGCGGCGTGGGCGCGCTCGAGCGCGCGCAGGCCCGCGTCGAGGTCGTCGGCGAGCGCGGCCTCGGCGAGCGTGCCGAGCGCTGCGGCGATCGCGGCCTCGAAGCCCGCGCGCACCTGCACGTGGTCGCTCACGAGCCCGCGGATGCCCGCGGAGCCGACGAGCCCGGAGGCTCCGTCTCCCGTGTCGATGGCCTGCGAGAGCGCGCTGACGCGGGCTGCGAGGGCGTCGCGCTCGCGCTCGAGGGCGTGCAGCGCGTCGCGCTCGACGTCGATCCGGGCGCTCAGCACGGCGACGCGGTCGTCGGCCTCGGCGAGCGCCGCATCGAGCGCGCGCGACTGCTCGGTGCCGTCGCCCTCGTCGAGCGCGGGCAGGGCGGCAAGCTCGGCGCGCGTCGCCTCCTGGCGGGCGACAGCGGCCTCGAGCGCGTTCTGCTGGCGCAGCAGCTCGCCGCGCGCTGCCGCCAGGGTCGAGCGGGCGACATCGACGCGGCTCGCAAGCGCCGCGAGCTGCAGGTCGTGCTGCGACACGAGGGCGCTCTGCGCGGCGATCTCCTCGTCGAGGGCGTCGAGCGTGGCGCGCGCAGTGGCAGTGCGGGCGGCGACCTCGCCGACGAGCGACTCGGCGGCGGCGACGCCCTCCCGGAGGGCGACGGCCTCGGCCCGGGCCTCGTCGACCTGGGCCTGCGTGATGGTCGTCGACATGCCCGGCAGCTCGGCCTGCTGGCTCAGCAGTGTCAGCTTCTGCTGCGTGAGGCTCGCGAGGCTGCGCACGCGCTCCTGCACCTGCTCGAGCTCGAAGGCGAGGCGGCGGGCCTCGTCGACCGCGTCACCCACCTGCTGCGCCTCGATGCGCTGCACGCGCAAGCGGGTCTGGTCGAGCTGGCTCTGCACGACGATGCGCTCGCTCGTGCGCTCGCTCTCGCTGCGCGCGTGATCGGCGAGCGCGGTGCGCAGGGCGACGACCTCGTCGGCCAGGAGGCGGGCCCGGGCATCCCGCACGATCGCGGCGATCGTCTGCGCTTCGCGCGCGATCTCCGCCTGCCGACCGAGCGGGGTCAGCTGCCGCCGGATCTCGCCGGCCAGGTCGCTCAAGCGCGTGAGGTTGGCCTGCATGGCCTCGAGCTTGCGCACGGTCTTCTCTTTGCGGCGGCGGTGCTTCAGAATCCCCGCCGCTTCTTCGATGAAGCCGCGCCGATCGTCGGGGCTCGCGTGCAGCACGGCGTCGAGCTGGCCCTGGCCGACGATGACGTGCATCTCGCGGCCGAGACCCGAGTCGCTCAGCAGCTCTTGCACGTCGAGCAGGCGGCAGGCGGTGCCGTTGATGGCGTACTCGCTGCCGCCGTTACGGAACAGCGTGCGCGAGATCGTGACCTCGCTGTACTCGATGGGCAGCGCGCCGTCGGCGTTGTCGATCGTCAACTGCACCTCGGCACGGCCGAGCGGGCCGCGCGTCGTCGTGCCGGCGAAGATGACGTCTTCCATCTTGCCGCCGCGCAGGGTCTTGGCACCCTGCTCGCCCATGACCCAGGCGAGCGCATCGACGACGTTCGACTTGCCCGAGCCGTTGGGCCCGACGATGCACGTGACGCCCGTCTCGAACTGGAAGGTGGTCGGCTGCGCGAACGATTTGAAGCCCTTGATGGTGAGGCTCTTGAGGTGCACGCACTGCCCCCTTCCGGCACGGTCGTCGACGGCGACCGCTGCAGGGCGCAAACCGGTCAGGGCTACCGTATCGGTTCGCGCGCGGCTAGTCTGGCGGGCTGGCCACCACCAGGAGGACCCCTCATGACCGACATCACGGTGACGGAAGTCACCATCCCCGACTCGCTCGACGCGCCCGACGCCGCCGAGTTCCTCGCCTGCGTCGACGTGCGCAATGCCGTCTGGCGCGACGACTCGGGAACCGACGATCTCACCGCGACCGCGGCCGAGCTGCTGCCCGGGTGGCAGAAGACGACCTTCGAGCCCAAGCGCATGTTCGCAGCCCGCCTCGACGGGCGGCTCGTGGCGCGGGGAATCTACGAGACGCGCACCGACGAGGCGGCCGATACCGTGTGGCTCATGGCCGAGGTGCTGCGGGATGCCCGGGGCCTCGGCGTCGGCGAGGCCCTCGCCCAGCACCTCGAGGACATCGCCCTCAGCGAAGGCAAGACCCGCGCGATCGTCTACGCCCCCTCGTGGAAGACGGGCGGCATCCGCATCCCCTCGCCCACGGGCTTCGGCTCTGTGCCCGCGGGCACGCCCGAGGTGCGCCTGCTGCAGGGCCTCGGCTACACCCTCGAGCAGGTGGAGCGCGGCAGCCGGCTGCTGCTGCCGCTCGGAAGCGACGTGCTGCAGGCCGCGCACGACGCCGCGGCGGCCGCGGCCGGCCCGGACTACCGCGTGCACACGTGGGCGGGGCCGACCCCGCCGGAGTGGCGGGAGGGCATCGCGCACCTGCTCACGCGCATGAGCACGGACGCCCCGACCGCGGGCCTCGAGGAGCCCGAAGACCCGTGGACAGTGGAGCGACTGCTCGAGGACGAGGCGAAGGAGGCCGAGAGTCCCCGCACCTCGGTCGTCGCCGCGGTCGAGCACGTGCCCTCGGGGGCGCTGGTCGGCTTCACCGAGATGACGGTTCCGGCCGAGGCCGAGCGGTCGGCGCTGCAGGAGGACACCATCGTGCTGCGGGAGCACCGGGGGCACCGCCTCGGCATGCTGCTGAAGGCCGCGAACGTGCTGTGGCTCGAGCAGGTCTCGCCCGGGCATCCTTCGGTGATCACCTACAACGCCGAGGAGAACCGGCACATGCTCGCCGTCAACGAGGCGCTGGGCTTCGTGCCCTTCGTCTACGAGGGCGCGTGGCGGAAGGACCTCGTGGCCGGGGCCTAGCCGACGCGCACCTGGGTCATCCAGTTGCCGCCCGGACCGTAGTAGGTGGTGCCCTGGTAGATGACCTCGAGGCGGTAGACGACGAGGTAGGGCGGGGCGTACGCGCCGACCCGCTCGGGTGTCTGGATCTGGTGATTGGCGACGGTGCACGAGAACGGCGCGGTACCGCTGCCCGAGGTGATGCAGGGGGTCGAGACCCACCCGCTGAACGAGCCGGTGTCGCCGGGTCGCACGTTGACCTGCACGTTGACGATCGCGCCCGCGGGCGAGATCCCCGACCCGGTGAAGACGCTGTTCCAGTCGGTCGCGCCCTGGAGGCGCGATACCGAGCCGGCGAACACGGGGGCCGGCGGAGCGCTCGGGGTCGCGCTCGGCGAGGGGGAGGGAGGCGTGCTGGGCGCCGTCGTCGGCTCTGTCGTGGGTTCGGTGCTGGGCTTGGACGTGGGTGTCGTCGTTGGCGTGGGTGTCGGCGTGGCACTCGGCGTCGGGTCGGGGGCGCCCGGAGTCGGCACCTCGGCGATGTCACCCACCACGATGATCGTGATCGACGGCAGCGCGTCGTCGACGCCCAGCAGTGGCTGCAGCTCGTACGTTCCCGGGGTGAAGTCCCACGAGAACTCCCCCATCCAGGCCGCGCGCCCCGGCGCGTCGACCACGCGCTCGAGAGTGTCGTCACCGGGAGCACCGACCTGCTCCCCGTCGCGCGTGATCACGAAACGCAGCAACGGGGCATCATCGCGAAGATGAATCCGGATGCTCTGCTCACCCGCCTCGAGAACGGAGCCGTCGAGCGGCTGGTCGAACCAGACGCGGGCCGGAGGTGTCGGCGGCGGCACGATGATCGCGGCCCCGAGCGCGATGGTGCCGACGACCGCCGTGCCGAGGGCGATGCGCGAGACGAGCAGCGCGGCGATCACGGGGTATCCGTCAATCCGTAGCCGGGGTAGTAGTAGGCCACACCCCGCGAGTCGGTCGTGAAGGCGAGCGGGCCGGGCTCGAACCGGGCCCGCGTGAACGTGACCGTGTCGCCGAGGCACGGCGAGTCGACCCGCACTGTCAGGTAGGGGGCACCGGGGGCCGCCTGGCTGATCGACCGCACGAGCGGGGCCGGGGGGCCCGAGACGAAGTCCCAGTCGGGCAGCACCGGCAGCGGAACGGTGCCGGTCCAGGTCGCGGTGATGCCCGCCACCTGCTCGTAGCTCGCGGCACGACGAACGACCGCCGGCTCGATCGCGGGAGCCAGTTCGTACGCGCGCCCGTTCATCACGAGGGTCGTGTTCGCGGTGATGGGGCAGCTCGTGCCGCCCGCGAGGGGGCCGGGCACCCCGCCCGTGACGACGATCGTCGGCGGGGCATCCCCCACCGGGCGGTACACGAGGCCGGGGATGTAGCCGACGCGGAAGACGCTCGAGATGAGCTTGCCCTGCTCGGCCTCGAGCCCGCGACGCACGGTGCCGTAGAGCACACTCGCGAACGCCTGACACGCCGAGAGGGAGCCGTCGGGGGCGGTCGCGGTATCGAGAGTGGCATCGACGTCGGGATCGCCGTACAGCTCGGCGACGGCGGTCACGGTGCCGGCCGAGTCGGCCGGTACCGTGAAGGTCTCGCAGCTCAACCCGAACTGCGAGAGCCCGTAGTCCATGGCCAGGACGAGCAACCCTTGCATGTCGCCCGACGCGACTGCCGCGATGTTCTCGTGCATGGGCAGCTGCGGAGGCAGGCCCGTAGCATAGGTGAACGCCACGGCGACCGCGAGGTTCGTGACCGAGTCGCAGGCCTGCTCCGCCTCCTCCGAGGCGGCCCCGGCGGCGAGGCACACGGGATTGAGCGCGTCGAGAACGTCGATCGCGGTCGTGTAGATCCTGTTGTAGATGCTGGCCACCGCGTCCCACAGCTCGGTGAGCGCCTCGTAGACGCCGGGTGAGACCGTGCTCACGAGCCCGGCGCCGAGGCCGATCGACGCTCCCACGAGCGCCCCTGCCGGTCCGCCGACGAGGAAGCCGACGAACGCCCCCATGAGCGTGGTCTGCAGAACGCAGACGAAGCCGCACTTGGGCTTCGCATCCTGCTCGGCGTCGTAGATCGCGACGACCGCGCTGTTGCGGAAGTCGGTGCGCGCCTCCTCGCAGTAGGTCCACGCGTCGGTCGGGTACGAGGCCAGCGCGAGCCCGAGGTCGCTTCGGGCGGCGTTGCCGCCGGAGGAGACGGTGTCGCCGGGCTCAGGGCTCCCGGGATACACCGTGCCCGCCGGAGTCTCGGCCAGCGGCCCCGACCACGGCTCGGCGAGCCACACCCCCGCGGGCGGATAGCTCTGGATGTCGAAGCACGCTCCGCGGTACGACTGGTCGGTCGCCGACTGCGCGATGCCCGGCCGGTACTCGACCACCGGGTCGACGAGCTGCGGCGCCGTCTCATCGGTCCACGGCTCGGTCGCCGTCATGTCGATGATGATCGGGCGCGAGGCGTAGCCTTCGCTCGTCGTGCCTCCCCCGCCCGTGACGGCGAGTGCGCGTATCGCGAGGTCGGTGACGAGGCCGTCGTTGGCGGCGAGCGTCGCGGCCGCGAGCGATGCCGCGACGGCGTCGTCGAGCACGAGCGACCCCGCATCGTCGAGCGAGCCCGCAGCCTCGGCCTTCAGCGACCGCCACTGCCAGGGGCTGATGGTCGCCGTGCCGCGCGATCCGCCCGACACGGGTGACAGCGCGACCGGGATCGTGCGGAGCACGCCCGCTGTCGGGAGACCTGTCGATGCGCTGCCGATCGGCGCGAGCGAGACCTGCAGGAGCGCCGAGCGCAGCGCGGGGTCGAGGCTCTCGACCGTGAGCTCGACGGGCACGTCGCTCGTGAGGTTCACCTGCTGCTCAGCCAGGGGGTCGACCAGGATGCTCAGGTACCCCGCCGGGCCAGGGCCGACCGACGCCGTGAGGGTCAGCGAGCGCACGGGCGCCGACTCCCCCGGCGATCGGGCTCCCGGCGGCTGGCACGGACCGCCCGAGGCCGTCGACCCCGCCGTCGATGCCGGCTGGATGCTCGCCCGGCAGAACAGCCCGGCCCCGACCTGCACGGCCTCGCCGCCGTCGCGATGCCAGAGCTCGAGGTCGACCTGGTCGGACTGCTCGACCGCCAGGAACGAGCGCAGGTCGGCCGCGACGCTCGAAGGCAGAAACTGCCCCTCGGCGGCCGGGACGCGCTGCCACGGCCCGCGATCGATCGACACGTAGAGGTAGGGGTCAGGCACGTCGATCGTCGACGAGAGGGCGCCGTTGACGATGATGGCGTCGCCCGACCAGCCGAGATCGGCGCACTCCTCGGGCACCGTGATGGAGACAGGAAGCGATGGCCCGTTGAGCCCGCTCACGTCATCGGTCACGCGCGGAAGGAACGCGACGAGTGTCAGCAGGCCGATCGGCAGAGCGCTCAGGCGCGCGGGCTCCCCCGGGCGCACCTCGCCGATCTTGCGCTGTTCGGGCCCCCCGTAGATCCAGAGCTCATCATCGGGATTCGTGGCCGTCACGACCACGTCGCACCCATCGAGCGTCGCCGTGATGCGCGTGAGCCAGTCGCTCGTCGGCAGGCGGTACTGCGTCGGGTCATCGGCAATCGAGACCGGTGCAACGGGCGCCATCACCGGCGTGCCGGCGAGGAGCGGCTCGTCGAACGTCGCGACGCGGACGCTCGGGAGAAGCTGCTCGGGCGTGAGAGCGAGTCGGCCCGCGATGGACTCCACCGTGTCGCCGGGGGCCGCGCGCAGGCGCGTGATGGCCGGCGGAGCATCCAGCCCCGCAGCCAGTTGAGAACGCAGACCCAGATCGACGGGCAGGTCGAGAACCGAGGTCGGCACCACCGCCGAGCTCGCTGCCTCGCCCGAGGCCGTGATGGCGCGAGCGAGCAGGGGCCGATCACCGGCGATCGTCGGAACGTGATCGAGCTCGAGCGTGAGCACGTACGAGCCGTCGGCGAGCTCGGTCGGCTCGAGCTCGTCGATCGAGTACACGAGTCGATCGCCATCCCACAGCTCGACGGTCTCGATCGGCTCTCGAGACTGGCCGGAGACCTCGAGCGAGATCGTGCCGCCGCGATCGACGGCGGGCGACGAGACGGGCGTGAGGCTGAGCGGGAAGGCGCTCGGGGCGCGAACAGCCTGAGGTTCAGGACCGTCGAAGGGTGACCCGAACTTGACGAGAGCAACGACCCCTGCTGCGACGACGAGGCTCACCGCGACGATGACGGCGATCGCGGCGAACCACGGCCGCTCGAGCACCGCCCTCCGGCTGTCGCTCGCCATCGGCTACTCGGTCAGGGCGTACTGCACGCAGATGCGGCCGATGACGGTCGTCGTGGTGTCGACAGTCGTCTCGATGTCGAGGAACCCCGCATACGGCCCGCCGTCGATGCCCGCGACCGCCTCGGGGCCCGCGAAGGTGAAGACCCCGCCCTCCTCGTCGAAGAAGAACGAGCCGGTCGACACGGCGACGTCGCCCGCCTCGGTGATGTAGCTCGATGTCCAGCCGTACGAGGGGTATGCGGCTTCGTCGTGCGCCGCGTAGGTGAAGGTGATCGTGTCGCCGGCCTCGAGCGGGTAGACGTCGAGCACGGGGTCGACCGTCAGCGCGGGATCGAGGAAGAGGTCGTAGCCCGCCGTGGTCGCGGCCGAGCAGTCGAGGGAACCGCCCGTCGACTCTCCCTCGGTGGCGCCGCCACCCTCCGAGCCGCCCTCGGGCGCGGTGCCCGGGGCGTCGCCGGTCGAGCAGCCGGTCAGGGCGAGGGCGCCGAGCAGCGCGAGCGAGCCGAGGGTCATGAGCGGTGTGCGAGGCATAGCGCCATGATGCGGCCGCCACCGGGCGGGCGACAGTGGGGTTGCGGCTTATTCGTCGCGGTTCGGGATGCTGCGCACGAGCCGCGCGACCATGACGCGCGACCCGGCCTGCCACCGGCGCTGGATCTCGGCCACGTACTTCTCCACCGTCTTCGTGCTCACCCCGAGCTCACGACCGATCTCGGCATTGCCGAGACCCGCCGCCACCCGCTCGGCCACGGCCGTGAGCTGCGGCGTGAGAGGCGCGGTAGGCGGGTCGAGCTCGCCGGGGAAGAGCTCGGCCATCCGGGCGGCGACGACGAACCGTGACGCCGCGGCGAACGCGGCCAGCACCCGGGAGACGTGGCCGCGCACGGTGTGCTCGGAGAGGTGCAGGGCGGCCGCGATCTCGACATTGCGCAGCCCGTCGGCCATCATCACCGCGACCTCGCGTTCACGAGTCGAGAGCCCGGCCCATCCCGCGCCCGCGACGGGCGGCAGCCGGCGGCCGGAGGCGCGGAGCTCGCGCACCGCGGCCCGACGCGCAGCGTGGTGGCCCGTCACCTCGGCCGCTGCGGCGAGAGCGACGAGGCGCGCCGCCCCCGAGCCGGTCTCGTCGGCCTCGCGGCGCGCCCGCGCCGCGATCACCTCGGCCTCGGCTGCTTCGACGCCTCGACCCTCGGCGATCGCGAGCTCGACCGCGCGTTCGGCGAGCGGGAGCGCCCGCCCGGGCTCGGCGGCGAGCAGCGCGAGGCGGGCGAGGATGCGGTGCACCGTCGAGGCGGCGATGGGGTCGTCGCGCAGCGGTTCGGCGAGGGCCGCCCACGCCTCGGCCGCATCCGTATCTCCCTCGTCGGCGGCCGCGGCGACGAGCAGCTCGAGGCAGAGCGCTCGATCGACGATCGTGAGCTGCGAGACCGCGAGGTCGCCACCCGCGAGGAGCGCCGAGCGCGCGGCACCCCGTGTGTCGCCGAGCGCGACGAGCCCGAAGGCGACGAGCAGGAAGCATCCGCGGGTCAGGTAGTCGTGCGGCACCGGGCTCTCGGCGGCGAGTGCATCGCTCAGCGCGCGCACGTGGGCCCGCTCGGCGGCGTTACCCCGCACGAGGATCTCGGTCGCCGATCGCAGCTGGCGCACGAGGGTCGGGTCGTCGTGCGGCAGCCGGTCGACCTCGGCGATGGCCTCGGTGATGCGGCCTCGGAAGGTCAGCGTGCGCACGCGCACGATGCTGAGCACGACGCCGTAGGGATGCGGGGCGCCCGCGCGCTCCAAGAACACCTCGGCCGGCGCGCCCGGTGCGCGCCCGGTGTCGAACAGAGCCTCGCCCGCCGCGAGCGCGTCCACGGCGAGCAGCAGGCGCGCACTCGCGAGCGCCGCCTCGGCGACGAGGTAGCAGGCGTAGCGCGCCAGGTCGCGATCGCTGCCGTGAGCGTGCGAGTCGAGCAGGGGCATCGCCTCGATCGCCGCCGCGAGCACGTCACCCGACCCTGTCGACGCCCAGCCGCCCGCAAGGCCGCCCGCCCGCGGCAGCCCCGCCTGGGCGAGCGCAAGCGCGGCGCGCGCCGTCACGAGCAGCACGGCATCGTCGGGCGAGCACCCGGCGAGCGCGGCCTCGGCGCTCGCCTCCGCCTCCTCGAAGCGCGCGGCCATGAACAGCGCCACGCTCTCGAGCGCCCGCCGGTACCCATCGCCCTCGGCATCGGCAGGCACGGACCGGCAGTGCGCGACGGCGATCTCGGGCTCGGCCGCGATGATCGCGTCGAGCACGGTGGCGAGATCGCCGCGGCGGCTCACCCGGCCGCCGACCGGAGGCGGCGGATGCGCTGGCAGCGCGGGCAGAAGTGCGAGCCGCGGTTCATGAACTGCTCGCGCACGATCGGCCGCTCGCACCGCGGGCACGGCTTGCCGTGCTGTCCGTAGGCGCGCAGCGAGTGGCTGAAGTACCCCGAGGCGCCGTTGACGTTCACGTACTGCGCGTCGAAGCTCGTGCCGCCCTCGTCGAGCGCGCGACGCAGCACGAGCCGCACCTCGGCGAGCAGCTCGCGCGCCTTCCGGGTCGAGAGCGACTCGGTCGGCTGGTCGTAGTGCACGCGCGCCGCCCACAGTGATTCATCGGCGTAGATGTTGCCGATGCCGCTCACGAGCGTCTGATCAAGCAGCGCGCGCTTGATGGTCGTGCGCCGGGCCGCGAGCCGCCGCAGGAACAGCCGCTCATCGAACGCGGGATCGAGCGGGTCGCGCGCGATGTGGGCCACCTGGCTCGGGATGCTCGCCAACGGCAGCCCGTACCCGGCCGCCGCGCCGTCGCGCGTCGGCAGCAGCGCGTCCACCGCCATCGACCCGAAGATGCGCTGATCGACAAAGTCGACCCGCAGCGGGCCGTGCACCGGATGCGTCAGCGCGAACCGGATGCGCGTGAGCGCCGCGGCCTCGGCCGACGGGTCGCGCAGCAGCACCTGCCCGCTCATACCGAGGTGGGCGACGAGGGCCTCGGCAGGAGCATCCTGACCGGAAGGATCGTTGCTCTCGATCGGCAGCCAGAGGAACTTGCCGCGGCGCACGGCGCCGCGCAGCCGGGCGCCGGTCAGTCGCTCGATGAAGTCTTCCGCCGGGCCGCTGTGGCGTTTGAGCGAGCGCTCGTCGAGCACCTCGACCGCATCGATCGTGGCGCCCTCGACGGCGGGCTGCAGGCCGTGGCGCACGACCTCGACCTCGGGAAGCTCGGGCACGGCTCGGTCCCGCTCGTCAGCGCCGCGACTGCAGCGTCGTCCAGGCTTCGAGCGCGGCGCCCATCTCGGCCTGCTTCTTGCTCGTGCCCTCGCCCGTCGCGATGGCCTCCTCGGCGAGCACGACGGTGGCCGTGAAGACCTTCGAGTGGTCGGGGCCGTGCTCCTCGATCACGTAGACGGGCATGCCGAGGCCGAGGTGCGCGGCGAGCTCCTGCAGCGAGGTCTTCGGGTCCATGGCGGCGCCGAAGCGGTCGGGGTCGGCCAGCAGGGGGTCGACGAGGCGGAGCACGAGCGCGGTCGCCGCGTCGCCGCCGAGGTCGAGGTAGGCCGCGCCGATGAGGGCTTCGACGGTGT
>LNFM01014846.1_pt1 | contig 11498 bp, 9 predicted proteins | sample 596031 | NCBI WGS metagenome assembly LNFM01 (sample SAMN04254537, study PRJNA301005) | activated carbon metagenome | isolation source: dual media filters at the Ann Arbor, Michigan drinking water treatment plant | place: USA: Ann Arbor | reverse complement strand
GCAGTTGCCGGTAGTACTGCGCCACGTCGATCTGCCCCGGCTGGCCGCGCAGCGCGTGGATGCGCGGGTCGAAGGGGCCGTCGCTGCCGCGCGCGGCGTCCACCGTCAGCGCGCCCACCACCAGCGCCGCCTCCAGCACCGGCTCGAAGCTGAACAGCGCGTGCAGCGCCAGCGCGGCGCTGGTCTGCGTGCCGTTGATCAGCGCCAGGCCTTCCTTGGCCTGCAGCGCCAGCGGCGCGATGCCGTGCTCACGCAGCACCTCGGCAGCGGGCCGGCGCTGGCCCGCCACGACAAACTCGCCCTCGCCCATCAGGGCCAGCGTCATGTGCGACAGCGGCGCCAGGTCACCGCTGGCGCCCACGCTGCCCTGGCTGGGCACGAAGGGCACCAGGCCGGCGTTGTGCACGGCCAGCAAGGTGTCGATGACCACCGGCCGCACGCCGCTGTGGCCGCGCGCCAGGCTGGCCGCCTTCATCGCCAGCATCAGGCGCAGCACCGGCGCGGCCAGCGGCTCGCCCACGCCCACGCTGTGGCTGCGGATGAGGTTGCGCTGCAGCTGGGCCAGGTCGGCCTCGCTGATGCGCGTGCTGGCGAGCTTGCCGAAGCCGGTGTTGACGCCGTAGACCGCCGCGCTGCCTTCGGCGGCGCGGCGCACCACGGCGGCGCTGGCCTCGATGGCGGGCAGCGCCGCCGGGTCCATCAGCAGCGGTTGCGGGCGCTGATGGTCCAGGTTCGGGCCCAGGCCGTGGATGGCCTGCAGTTCTTCGAGCGAGAGTTGTCCGGGGCGCAGCAGCATGGGGGTCAGGCCTTCGTGATCATCGGCAGCTTGAGGCCTTGCTCCTGGGCGCAGGCCATGGCGCTCTCGTAGCCGGCATCGGCGTGGCGCATCACGCCGGTGGCGGGGTCGTTCCACAGCACGCGTTCGATACGCTGCGCGGCCTCGTCGGTGCCGTCGCAGACGATCACCACGCCGCTGTGCTGGCTGTAGCCCATGCCCACGCCACCACCGTGGTGCAGGCTCACCCAGGTGGCGCCACTGGCGGTGTTCAGCAGCGCGTTCAAGAGCGGCCAGTCGCTCACGGCATCGCTGCCGTCCTGCATGGCTTCGGTCTCGCGGTTGGGGCTGGCGACGCTCCCGCTGTCGAGGTGGTCGCGCCCGATGACGATGGGCGCCCTCAGCTCGCCGCTCCTGACCATCTCGTTGAAGGCCAGGCCGGCGCGCTGGCGCTCGCCCAGGCCGATCCAGCAGATGCGCGCGGGCAGGCCCTGGAAGGCAATGCGTTCACCGGCCATGTCCAGCCAGCGGTGCAGGTGCGCGTCTTCGGGGAAGAGCTCCTTCATCTTGGCGTCGGTCTTGCGGATGTCCTCCGCGTCGCCGCTCAGCGCCACCCAGCGGAAGGGGCCCTTGCCGCGGCAGAACAGCGGCCGCACATAGGCGGGCACAAAACCGGGGAAGGCGAAGGCGTCCTTGACGCCGGCGTCGAAGGCCACCTGGCGGATGTTGTTGCCGTAGTCGACCGTGGGCACGCCCATGGCCTGGAAGTCGAGCATGGCCTGCACGTGCACCGCGCAGCTGGCGGCGGCGGCAGCGCGCAGTTCGGCATGGCGCGCGGGGTCGGCCGCGGCGGCCTTCCATTGTTCGACGCTCCAGCCGGCCGGCAGGTAGCCGTTGACGAGGTCGTGCGCGCTGGTCTGGTCGGTCACCAGCGCGGGCCGGTGGGCGGCGTGGCGCTTGAAGTGCGCGGCCAGCGCCGGCAGCAGCTGCGCCGCATTGCCCAGCAGCGCGATGGAGACGGCCCGGCCCTCGGCGCTGTAGGTCGCCAGGCGCGCCAGCGCGTCGTCCAGGTCGGTGGCCTGTTCGTCGACGTAGCGTGAACGCAGGCGGAAGTCGATGCGGCTCTGCTGGCACTCGATGTTCAGGCTGCTCGCGCCGGCGAAGCTGGCCGCCAGCGGCTGCGCGCCGCCCATGCCGCCGAGGCCGGCGGTGAGGATCCAGCGGCCGCCGGCCTCGACGAAGGTCTCGTAGGTGCCCTGCACGATGCCCTGGCTGCCGATGTAGATCCAGCTGCCGGCCGTCATCTGGCCGTACATCATCAAGCCCTTGCGGTCGAGCTCGCTGAAGTGCTCCCAGGTCGCCCACCTGGGCACCAGGTTGCTGTTGGCCAGCAGCACCCGCGGCGCGTCGGCATGGGTGCGGAACACCCCCACGGGCTTGCCGCTCTGGATGAGCAGGGTCTCGTCGGGCTTCAGGGCCTTCAGGCTCTGGAGGATGGCCTCGAAACATTCCCAGTTGCGCGCCGCCTTGCCGATGCCGCCATAGACCACCAGCGCATCGGGGTTCTCGGCCACTTCAGGGTCGAGGTTGTTCTGCAGCATGCGGTAGGCAGCCTCGATCAGCCAGTTGGCGCAGCTGATCGAAGAGCCGCGCGGCGCGCGCACCGGGCGCGGGCCGGCGGCGGCCGGCAGCGGGCGGGCAAGGCTGTGGACGTTCGAGAGATCGGTCATGGCAAGGCCTCCGGGAATGCGCCGCACTGTACTTGTCTAGACAAGACTAGGCAAGTAGCATGCGGGTCATGATTTCAACCACGGCGCCGCAGGTGGCGCCTTACGCCAGGGTCAAGCAGCACCTGAAGCAGGGGCTGGCCGCGGGCCGCTGGGCGCCCGGGGCGCTGATGCCTTCTGAAGCCGAACTGGTGGCCGAGTTCGGCGTCAGCCGCATGACCGTGAACCGCGCCCTGCGTGAACTGCAGGCCGAGGGGCTGGTGCAGCGCAGCCAGGGTGTGGGCACCTTCGCCGCGCCGCTGCACCGCGTGAGCAGCACGCTGACCATCCATGACCTGCACGACGAGATCGTCGCGCGCGGCCACCAGCACCGCGCCGTGGTGCACCTGCAGCAGCAGGAGGCCGCGCCCGCCGCGCTGGCCGCGCAGCTGGGCCTGGCCGCCGGTGCGGCGGTCTTCCACACCCTGATCGTGCACTTCGAGAACGGCACGCCGCTGCAGTGCGAAGACCGCTACGTCAACCCGGCCGCGGCGCCGGGCTACCTTCAGGCCGACTTCGAGGCCGTCACGCCCACGCAATACCTCTTCCAGCACACCCACCTCTGGCGTGCGCAGTACACCGTGGAAGCCGCGCGCGCCACGGCGCAGGAAGCACAGCTGCTGCAGCTGGCCGAAGACACGCCCTGCCTGGTGATGCTGCGCCGCACCTTCAGCCCGCAGGCGCCCATCACGCTGGCGCGGCTGGTGCACCCGGGCAGCCTGTACTGCCTGCAGGGGGAATTCCAGCCATGACGCCGCTGGTGCAGGTGCAGTTGGCCGACGTGGCCGCCACGGCGTGGAAAAACGGCGGCGGGCTCACGCGCGAGCTGCTGCACTGGCCGCCGCAGAGCGATGCCGCCTGGCAGTTGCGCATCAGCGTGGCCGAGGTGGCCCGCAGCGGCCCCTTCAGCGCCTACCCGGGTGTGGCGCGCTGGTTCTGCGTGCTGCAGGGCGCCGGTGTGGTGCTGCGCTTCCACGAAGGCCGGCACACGCTCACGCCCGACAGCCCGCCGCTGCACTTCGACGGCGCGCTGGCGCCGGGCTGCGAGCTGGTCGGCGGGCCCACGCTCGACCTCAACCTGATGGCCCAGCAAGACGCCGGCCGCGCCGAGATGGGCCGCGCAGTGGCAGGCGTGCCCTGGGTCTCGCGCGCACCGCTGCGCGCGCTGTTCACGCTGCGTGGCGCCATGTTGAAGGTGCAGGGCCGGGCGGCCACGCGCTTGCCGGCCGGCACGCTGGCCTACACCGAACACGCCGATGGCGCGGCCTGGGAACTCGGCGCCGGCACGGGCAGCGGCTGGTGGCTGGCCTTCGAGCCGCACGAACGATGAACCGGCCCGCCGTGCCGCTGTGGCGCCATGCGCGCCTGGCCAGCTTCCAGCCCGGCACGGCCTGGGGCTGGATGGAAGACGCCAGCCTGTGGGTGGAAGGCGAGACGCTGCGCTGGGTCGGGCCCGACGCCGACCTGGCAGCCGCGCTGGCCGCGGCCGGGCACGCGAAGCTGCCCGCGCTGGCCGAACACGACCTGCAAGGCGCGCTGGTCACGCCCGGCTTGATCGACGCGCACACCCACCTGGTCTACGGCGGCCACCGCGCCGCCGAATTCGAACAGCGCCTGCACGGTGCCAGCTATGAAGACATCGCGCGCGCGGGCGGCGGCATCCGCAGCACCGTGGCGGCCACACGCGCCGCCAGCAGCGAGGCGCTGTTCCAGGCCGCTGCCGCACGCGCCCGGGTGCTGATGGCCGAAGGCGTGACCACCGTCGAGATCAAGTCGGGCTACGGCCTGACCGAGGCCGACGAGGCGCGCTGCCTGGCCGTGGCGCGGCGCATCGGCCGGGAGCTGCCGCTGGGCGTATGCACCACCTCGCTGGCCGCCCACGCGCTGCCGCCTGAGTACGCCGGCCGGCCCGACGACTACATCAGCGCCGCCATCGGCTGGCTGGCGGGCCAGCAGCGCGCCGGCCTCGTGGACGCCGTGGACGCCTTCTGCGACACCATCGGCTTCACGCCCGCGCAGACCGAACGCGTCTTCCAGGCCGCCACGGCGCTGGGCCTGCCGGTGAAGCTGCACGCCGAGCAGTTGTCCGACCAGGACGGCGCAGCCCTGGCCGCACGCCATGGCGCGCTGAGTTGCGACCACCTGGAGCACCTCTCGGTACGCGGCATCGCGGCGATGCAGGCCGCCGGCACCGTGGCCCTGCTGCTGCCCGGCGCCTACTACTTTCTGCGCGAAACCCAGACACCGCCCATCGCGGCGTTGCGCGACGCGGGCGTGCCCATCGCCATCGCCACCGACCACAACCCGGGCAGTTCACCGTGCCTCAGCCTGCTGCTGATGCTGAACATGGCCTGCACCCTCTTCCGCCTGACCCCTGAAGAAGCCTGGCGCGGCATCACCGTCAACGCCGCACGCGCCTTGGGCCTGACCGATCGCGGGGTGCTGGCCGCAGGCCGGCGCGCCGATTTCGTGGTCTGGGACGCCGAACACCCCCGCGAACTGGCCTACCGCCTGGGCCACCCAAGCTGCCGCCGCGTGGTGCAGGCCGGCATCGAAAGACCGTCATGAGCCACGACCCGCATCACCAGATCTTCACCCTGCACCGCGGCACGCGCCCGCTGCTGATCAGCATGCCGCACGTGGGCACGCAGATCCCGCCGCAGCAGCGCGCGCGCTACACCGAGCGCGCGCTGCAGGTGGAAGACACCGACTGGTTCCTGGACCGTCTCTATGCCTTCGCCGAACCGCTGGGCGCCAGCCTGCTGGTGCCCGTGTACAGCCGCTACCTCATCGACCTGAACCGCGCCAGCGACAACCGCCCGATGTACCCGGGGCAGAACAACACCGAGCTGTGCCCGACGCGCCACTTCACCGGCGAGCCGCTCTACCGCGAAGGCCAGGCGCCCGAGGCCGGCGAGGTGCAGCGCCGGGTCCGGACCTACTGGCAGCCCTACCACGCGGCCCTGCAGGACGAGCTGGCGCGGCTGAAGTCGCAGCACGGCCACGCGGTGCTGTTCGACGCGCACAGCATCCAGAGCGAGCTGCCCTGGCTGTTCGAAGGCCGGCTGCCGCACATGAACATCGGCACCGTGGGAGGCCAGAGCTGCGCGGCCACGCTGCGCGCGGCCGTCGAAGCGGTGTTCGCCGCGCAAGGCGACCACAGCCACCACTACAGCCACGTCATGGACGGCCGCTTCAAGGGCGGCCACATCACGCGCGAATACGGCCGCCCCGAAGGTGGCGTGCACGCCGTGCAGCTGGAGATGTGCTGGCGCGCCTACATGGACGAAAGCCCGCCGGCCTGGAACGACGAACGCGCCGCCGCGGTGCGCCCGCTGCTGCAGCGCCTGGTGCAGGTGCTGCTGGACTGGCGACCGGGCGCATGAGCATGACACCACGCGCCTGCTGGGCGCCCTGGGCCTGGATCGACGGCGCCTGGGCGCGCGACGTGCTGCTGCGTGTGGACGCACAAGGCCGCTGGAGCGAGGTCTCGAGCGGCACCCCCGCACCCGCCGACGCCGAAGCCCTGCCCGGCCCCGTGCTGCCGGCGCTGGTGAACGCGCACAGCCACGCCTTCCAGCGCGCCTTCGTCGGCCTGGCCGAACGGCGCGACAGCGAAAGCGACGATTTCTGGAGCTGGCGCGACCGCATGTACGGCGTGGCGCTGCGCATCACGCCCGAGCAGCTGTTCGACGTGGCGGTGCACCTCTACACCGAGCTGCTGGCCGGCGGCTACACCCACACCTGCGAGTTCCACTACCTGCACCACGCCCCCGACGGCCGGCCGCATGGGGCCGTCCAGGCAGTCCGGGCGGCCGGGCCGGCGGGGCTGCAGCGCGCCGAGCCTCTGGCGATGAGCCGTGCGCTGGCCGAGGCCGCCGCCGCCACCGGCATGGGCCTGACGCTGCTGCCGGTGCTGTATGAACGCGCCGGCTTCACGCAGCCCACGCTGCGCGAAGACCAGCGCCGCTTCGCGACGACGGTGCACAGCGTGCTGGCGATGCGCGACGCCGTGCGCGCCTGGCGACTGCCGCAGGTCACGGCCGGCGTGGCCGTGCACTCGCTGCGCGCGGCGCGGCCCGAGTCGCTGCACGAACTGGCCGCCGCGCTGCGGGGTGATCAGGGCCCGGTGCACATCCACGTGGCCGAGCAGACGGCCGAGGTCGACGACTGCCTGGCCGCCACCGGCGCACGCCCCATCGCCTGGCTGGCGCAGCAGGGCCTGCTCGACGCCCGCTGGCAGCTCGTGCACGCCACGCACGCCACGCCGCAGGAGATCGGCGCCGTGGCTGCCAGTGGTGCCGGCGTGGTGCTGTGCCCGGGCACCGAGGCCAACCTCGGCGACGGCCTGTGCGACCTGCCCGGCTGGCTGGCCGCCGGCGTGCCCCTGAGCCTGGGCAGCGACAGCCAGGTCACGCGCACCTGGCCCGAAGAACTGCGCTGGCTCGAATACGGCCAGCGCCTGCACCAGCGCCGGCGCAACGTGGCCGCCACGCCGGGCCTGCAGCCGGCCACCGCGGCGCGCCTGTTCGAGCGCGTGCGCGCCGGCGGCGCGACGGCCGCCGGTCTGGGCCCCTGGGGCCTGCAGGCCGGGGCGCGCGCCGACCTGCTGCTGCTGGACGTGGAGGACGCCGCGCTGCGCGGCATGCCGGTCGAGCGGCTGCTGGACGCCACCGTGTTCGCGGCACCGCAGCGCCCCTTTCTGCGCACCCTGGTGGCGGGCCGCTGGGTGGCCGATGCCTGCACACGCCAAGTGGCGGGGCAGCGCTTTGCGGCCACGATGCGCCAACTCTGGCCGCAATGAGACCTTGTGCGCGCGGGTTACATTGAAGGCCCCCTCGAACCCGCACCTGTGGACGCCACCCCGCCGGCCGACGCCGAAACCCAACGACTTGCCGAGCTGCAGCGCTATGACGCGCTGGACAGCGGCGCCGACGCCGCCTTCGATGACATCGTGGCCCTGGTGGCCATGCTGTGCGGCACACCGATTGCGCTGGTCACGCTGATCGACAGCGACCGGCAGTGGACCAAATCCGCACTCGGCATCGACATCGTCGAGCTGCCGCGCAGCTTGTCCATCTGCGACCACACCATCCGCTGCGGCGGCAGCCTGATGGTGGTGCCCGACCTGTCGCAAGACCCGCGCTTCGCGAACCATCCCTTCGTCCTGGAGGCCCCGCAGCTGCGCTTCTACGCCGGCGCGCCCTTGGTCACGCCCGACGGCCACGCGCTGGGCGCGCTGTGTGTGCTGGACGTGGTGCCGCGAGAGCTGAACGCATCGCAAGAGCAGACGCTGGCCACGCTGTCGCGCCAGGTGATGGCGCAGCTGGAACTGCATCGCCAACGCCGCGAACTGTTGTCGACGGTGACCCAGCGCAACGCCGACCTCGCCGCCCAAGGCCAGCTGCGCGAAGCGCTGGCCGAACGCGAGCAGCGGCTGGCGCGCATCGCGGCGCAGGTGCCGGGCATGGTCTTCCAGTTCCGCATGACGCCCGACGGCCAGGCAAGCTTCGGCTATGCCAGCGAGGGCATGCGCCGCATCTACGGCGTGGCGCCCGAAGACGCGCAGCGCGACGCCAGGTCGATCTTCGCCACCATCCATCCCGACGACCTGCCGCGCGTGATGCAGAGCATTGCCGAATCGCAGGCACAGCTGACCTTGTTTGACTGCGAGTACCGCGTGCTCGTGGCCGGCCAGCCGCTGCGCTGGGTGCTGGCGCGTTCGATGCCCGAACGCCTGCCCGACGGCAGCACGCTCTGGCACGGCTTCAGCAGCGACATCACCGCGCGCAAGCAGGCCGAGCAGCTGCTGTGGGAGCGCGACACCGTGCTGCTGCAGGCGCAACGCCTGGCCAGGCTGGGCAGCTGGCGCTGGACCAGCGCCGAGCGGCGCAGCGTGTGGTCGGAAGAAACCTGCCGCTTGTTCGGCGTGGACCCGGCACACAACGTGGTGGCCGACGAGGAGTTCATGCGCTTCGTCCACCCGGACGACGCCGCGCAGGTGATGCGCACCCACCTCGACGCGCTGGCCGGCCTGCGCGCCTATGACGTGCAGTACCGCGCGCTGCGTGCCGACGGCAGTGCCTTGATCCTGCACGCCCGCGCCGAGCTGGTGCGCGACACCTCCACCGGCGAGACGCTGACCATGGTGGGCACGCTGCTGGACGTGACCGCGCGCGTGGCCGCCGAACAGGAACTGCAGCGCCACCGTGACCACCTGGAGCGCCTGGTCGAAGAGCGCACGCACGAACTCATCGCCGCGCGCGACCAGGCCCAGCAGGCCAGCCGCGCGAAGGGCGAATTCCTCAGCAGCATGAGCCATGAGCTGCGCACGCCGATGAACGCCATCCTCGGCTTTTCGCAGCTGCTGCAGCTCGACCGCACGCTGGACGCGCGCAGCACCGGCTATGTGCACGAGATCCTGCGCGCCGGCCACCACCTGCTGCAGCTGATCAACGAGGTGCTCGACCTGGCGCGCATCGAATCGGGTCGGCTCAGTCTGTCGCCCGAGCCGCTGCCGCTGGCCGAGCTGGTGCAGGAAGCGCAGATGCTGGTGCTGCCGCTGGCGCAGCAGCGCGAGGTGAGCATGAGCGTGGCGCCGCTGCAGGGCCTGGTGGTGCGAGCCGATCGCCTGCGCCTGAAGCAGGTGCTGCTGAACCTGCTGAGCAACGCGGTGAAATACAACCGGTCCGGCGGCACGGTGCAGGTGGAAGCGCTGGTGCAGGACATGTTCACCGTGCGCATCCGCGTGCATGACACCGGCATCGGCATCGCGGCGCAGAGCCTGCCGCAGCTTTTCCAGCCCTTCAGCCGGGTCAGCGGCACGACGACCGAGGGCACCGGCATCGGCCTGAGCATCAGCCAGCGCCTGGTGGCGATGATGGGCGGTCGCATCGGCGTGCACAGCACGCCCGGCGTGGGCAGCGAGTTCTGGATCGAATTGCCCAGCGACCGCCTGGCCGACCCGCCCCCGCCGCGCGTGACGCACGGCGACATCGCCGCACCGCCGCCCCGGCCGGCGCGCAAGGCGCGGGTTCTGTACGTCGAAGACAACCCGGCCAACCTGAAGCTGGTGGAGCAGATCATCCAGCGCCATACCGACATCGAGCTGCTGATGGCGCCCTCCGGCAGCCTGGGGCTGGACCTGGCGCGTTCACACCGGCCCGAACTGCTGCTGCTGGACATCCACCTGCCCGACATCGACGGCTTCCAGGTGCTGGCGCGCTTGCGCGCGGATGCGCAGACGCGCGAAATCCCGGTGGTGGCCGTCACCGCGCAGGCCCTGCCCGACGACGTGAAGCGCGTGATGACCGCCGGCTTCGACGGTTACCTGGCCAAGCCGCTGGACCTGGCCAGCTTCGACGCGCTGCTGGACCGCATGCTGCAGGCGCCGCCGGACGAGGGCTGAAGCGGGCGGGTTCAGCCGGCGTCGCGGCGACGCTCGCGCTGGCGCAGCACGTCGGTCATGACGGTGAAGGTGCGGCTGGGCCGCACGATGCAGCGCGCAAAGGGCCGGGCCAGGCCGGTGAACCGGCCATCCCTTCCCGCGCCGCGGGCTACGGACGCTTGTCGGCCCCAGGTCAAGTATGTATGATCCATGCATACTGCTTTCAGCAGATTCTTCCCAGCCCAGCTTGCAGGAGCCCCATGGAAGCAACCGTTGCCGAACGTGGACAGATCACCCTGCCCAAGGCCGTGCGTGATGCGCTGGGCCTGACCAAGGGCACGCAGCTGAAGGTGGAACTCGACGGCAGCCGCATCATCCTGCGCAAGAACGTCGACGACGCCGTCTCGCGCCTGCGCGGCCGCTTCAAGCTGCCACCGGGCGTGACCACCGACGACATCATGCGCGAACTGCGCGGCCGCGCCCCCGGCGACCCCTACACGCCGCCCGACGAAGCGTGATGCATCAGCCTGATCCTGCCGCGTGATCGCCATCGACTCCTCCGTGCTCATCGACCTGCTGGGCGACGACGCGCGCGCCGAGGCCTCGGAAGACAGCGTGCGCCAGGCCCTGGTGCGCGGGCCGGTGGTGGTGTGCGACGTGGTCGTGGCCGAGGTCGTCTCGGGCCTGGGCTATGGTGCGGAGCTGCTGGACACGCTGGAAGACGCCGGCATCGGCTTTTCGGCCATCGAGGCGCGCGCTGCCGTGCGCGCGGGCGAAATGCAGCGGCGCTGGAAAGAACGCCGCAAGGCCGAGAACCTGCCGGCCACGGGCGTGGCCGGCACGCGCGCGGTGCCTGATTTCCTCATCGGCGCGCACGCGCTCTTGCAGTGCACCGCCCTCATCACACGTGACGCGGGTTTTTTCCGCGACTACTTCAAGGGCCTCAAGGTCATCGTTCCGTCAGCCTGAGCCCGCACATTCACCCCGTTTTTCCCAGGAGCACACCATGCTGCAAGCCTATCGCCAACATGTCGCCGAACGCGCCGCGCTCGGCATTCCGCCGCTGCCGCTGGACGCCAAGCAGGTGGCCGCGCTGATCGAACTCATCAAGGCCCCGCCCGCCGGTGAAGACGCCTTCCTGCTCGACCTGCTGACGCACCGCGTGCCCCCGGGCGTGGACGACGCCGCGATGGTCAAGGCCAGCTTCCTGGCCGCCGTGGCGCACGGCGACCTCAGCGTGGCCTTGATCAGCAAGGCCAAGGCCACCGAGCTGCTGGGCACCATGGTGGGCGGCTACAACGTGCACCCGCTGATCGAACTGCTGGACGACGCCGAGGTGGCGGGTGTGGCGGCCGACGCGCTGAAGAAGACGCTGCTGATGTTCGACTTCTTCAACGACGTGGCGGCGAAGGCCAAGGCCGGCAACGCCAAGGCGCACGAGGTGATGAAGAGCTGGGCCGACGCCGAGTGGTTCATCAGCCGCCCCGAGGTGCCGCAGACCATCACCGTCACCGTCTTCAAGGTGCCCGGCGAAACCAACACCGACGACCTGAGCCCCGCGCCCGACGCC
>LNFM01021761.1_pt1 | contig 11500 bp, 9 predicted proteins | sample 596031 | NCBI WGS metagenome assembly LNFM01 (sample SAMN04254537, study PRJNA301005) | activated carbon metagenome | isolation source: dual media filters at the Ann Arbor, Michigan drinking water treatment plant | place: USA: Ann Arbor | reverse complement strand
GGCTCCGGCGCCGCTTGGCAGTCCGGCCAGCCATCCGCATAGTGCCGCGCACGCGATCCAGCGCCATCGGGAACTCATCTGGTTGCCTCCATAGAGCAGGGTTGTCGTCGTCTGTCTTCCTCAGGGCTTGGGCATGAGAGGCGCCGTATTTGGCCGTGAGGTGAGCGGGATTGAGGCCGGCCTCACATCACGTGCGCTCGACCGTGCGCCGGTTCGCATCCGCACATGCACGTCGACCGGCTCCAATCCCACGCCCTCGGGAAAGGGAGGAAACGGTTGGGCATGGACGACGGTATAAATGCCGGCCTCGTTAATTTCGCGAGAGCCGGAGCCCTTTTCAATCTGGATCAATTGAGCCCGCCCGTTTGGGTACATGCGAAACCCAACATGAACGGTTTCGCTTGACGGAGCATGGCGCACCTGGGGCGCCGTGCGGCTCCAGCTTTGGCTCAGGAGCGCGCTGACATGCTGCCAATAGGCCGGTCCAGGTCCCGGTCTCGGGGTAGGCAACGGCAACAGATTTTCTTCCGCCAGCGAGTTGTCGGTGATGGGTGTCGCCTCGGGCCGAGGGTCATCGTCGTCGGTGTCCTCCTCGCCGGGCTCGTACAGATGGGGAGGGGGAAGATCGTCGTGGTTGCTTTGCGGCACAGATGTTCCCAGCGTGACATAGACGATCCGTTTCATCACCCGCTCCGGTTTCTTGCCGGTCTGAGCCCGAGCGAAGGTGACTTGGATGCGCGCGACTTTCGGAGACACGGAGAGTTTCCCCGGGGCAATGGGTTCGAGAATGGCGGTGGCGTGCATTTCCTTGGAGCGGGAATCCGGTTCCATCGTGAGGATCTGCCGTTCGAAGTGAATTGATTCACAAATGGCGATCACTGGGCTGTGGTCCTGACCAGTTCCGTAGAGCGTCAGCGACAATTTCAGCGGGTTGCCGACGCGGATATCTCCGGACGTGTCCAGACCGGCAAAATCAAAAGCGACCCAACGGTTTCCCTGTGAGACCGGTTGCCCCGTGTTGGAAGGGGACGCGGCGTGAAGTTCCGGCTGGAAGGCAGGCCCGCCCGAGGATGCCCAGAGAAGGCCAGCCATGAGCGCAACAGATCGAAAGCGTGGAAGGCGCATGTTCTTGCATCCTACTCATCGTGGCGATGTCATGCAAGCCGTGGTAAATGTAGTGGCATGAGAGTCCGGTACCAAGTCGTCTGGAAGCAAGTTCTTTGTGAAGCGCAGGGTTGTGGGACGAAACGGAAGCGGATCTCATCTTTTTTGTCTGCGACATGCGAGATACGCTTCGCGAGATACGAACAACAACGGACGGAGCCCAGTCTCTGCTGCTTTTCGGCTTACACAGAAGGATGGCTATACGAACTTTGCGGGGCTGATCAGGATGCCCAATGTACGGAGTTGGTATAGAATGGTTCTATGAGAGCCCTGGTCAAAACAACGACTGCGCCGGGTTTGACTGCAACGAGTTGGCCGGACCCCATACCCGGCCCGCGCGAGGTTGTCGTCAAGGTTGCCGCGACCTCGCTGTGTGGAACTGACGCCCATATTTATCGTTGGGACGAGTGGGCTCAAGGGCGTATCCATCCTCCGCGTATCATCGGCCATGAGTTATGCGGCCATGTGGTGGAGGCCGGGCGTGAGGTGTCGCTGGTGAAGGTCGGCGATTATGTCGCAGCCGAATCGCACATTACGTGTGGTGCGTGTTTTCAATGCCGAACCGGGCAGGCGCATGTCTGTAAGCAGTACCGAATCCTTGGTATCGATTGCGACGGCTCGTATGCCGAGTATGTCACGCTGCCCGAAGCTGTCTTGTGGCGCACCGCTACGGAGATTCCTCGGGAGTTTGCCTGTGTTCAGGAACCCCTCGGGAACGCCGTCGATGCTGCTCTCGCCGAAGACCTCACCGGCCATACGGTTTTGGTGACAGGCTGTGGGCCGACCGGTCTATTTGCTATCGCCGTCGCCCGTGTATCGGGCGCGGCGGTCATCATCGCGACTGACACGAGCGAGTACCGTCTGGGATTGGCCAAACAAGTGGGCGCGGACCTCACGCTGAATGTGAAGACCGCTCATCATGAGGCAGTCAATGAGGCGATTCGTGAGCTGACGGCCGGTGAAGGGGTTGATGCAGCCTTGGAAATGTCGGGCAACCCTGCCGCGCTGCATCAGGCCTTTCGTGCCGTGAAAAACGGCGGACGAGTGACCCTTTTCGGGATTCCAACCGGCCAGGTGTGCTTCGACCTTCCCAATGAAATCATTTTTAAGGGCATTCGCGTGTATGGAGTGACAGGCCGCCGTTTGTTCGGGACGTGGTATAGGCTGGCGGGGCTCTTCAAGGCAGGCCTGAATATCCGACCGGTGATCACGCATTCCTTCCCGATGGCCGAATTTGCGACAGGATTCGATTTGATCCAATCCGGGCAATGCGGGAAAGTGGTGTTGATTCCGTGAGCTGACAGGCCACAGGCTGACAGGCGGGCAAGGCCCCAATAAACAGCTGGTGATCAGCGAATACACCTGTCAGCTTGGTCCCCTGTCTGCTTGTCCACTGTGCCGACGATATGGCGTACACATCCCTTAAAAAAGTTCTTCAACAGCAGATTGCCGAGATCCGCGCGAAAGGCCTCTACAAGTCCGAGCGGCGCATCCTGGGGCCACAAGGCTCGGATATTCTGGTGGATCGAGGCCCGGTCCTGAATCTTTGCGCCAATAATTATCTCGGATTGGCAAATCACCCGGAGATAGTTCAAGCGGCTATGGAGGGCTTGAAGACCCACGGGTACGGTATGGCTTCGGTGCGCTTTATCTGCGGCACACAGGATCTGCATAAACGGCTGGAACGGGCAATCAGCGAGTTTCTAGGCACCGAGGACACGATTCTCTATAGTTCCTGTTTCGATGCCAACGGAGGATTATTCGAAGCGCTGGTGGATGAGCGCGATGCCGTCATCAGCGACGCGTTGAACCATGCCAGCCTGATTGACGGTATCCGGCTTTGTAAGGCGACACGATTGCGATATGCCCATTCGGACATGGATGAACTTGAAGGGCGGTTGAAGGCATCGCAGGACAGCCGGCTGCGGCTCATCGTGACCGACGGAGTGTTTTCGATGGATGGGGATTTGGCCAGGCTTGACCGGATCATCGACCTCGCCGAGCGGTACGATGCGGCGGTGGTTGTGGACGACAGCCATGCGACCGGTGTTCTTGGCCCCCAGGGGAGGGGCACACCGGCCCATTACGGCCTGGCTGATCGCGTGGACATCGTCACAAGCACCCTGGGAAAGACACTGGGTGGGGCTACGGGAGGGTTTACATCAGGCAAGGCTGAGATCGTCGAATTGCTTCGTCAACGGTCGCGACCCTACCTGTTCTCGAATGCGCTTCCACCTGTTGTGTCGGCCGGAGCCTTGCGCGCACTGGACCTTGTGGCGAAAGGGGATGAGTCGCGGATGCGGCTTCATGCCAACGCGGCGTTTTTTCGCGCCCAGCTGACTGCCATGGGATTCCGTCTCATTCCGGGCGAACATCCTATTATTCCCATCATGTTGGGCGAGGCTGTGCTTGCCACGTCGATGGCCGAAGCGCTGCTAAACGAGGCCGTGTACGTAGTCGGATTCAGCTACCCCGTCGTGCCCGAAGGTCGGGCACGAATCCGTGTCCAGATGTCGGCGGCCCACACGAGAGCCCAGCTGGAACGGGCTGTGGAGGCCTTTGCGAAGGTAGGTCGGGCGCTGGCCGTCATTCAGTGAAACCTGCCGATCCGAATTGACTTTTTGCAGTCGTCCCAGTATTCTCCAATCCTTTCTCAGAGAAGGAGCGAGGGGTATGAAAGTCATTCTGCAAGAGACGATGGACGGGGTGGGGCACCTCGGCGATGTCATCAACGTGGCCGATGGATTTGCCAGGAATTTCCTGTTGCCTCGCCGCAAAGCGGTTGAAGCTGACAGCCGGAGCATCAAAGCTTTCGAGCATGCCAAACGGGCGGCGGCGGAAAAGGCCAAGAAGGAAAAGCTGGAGATCGAGACTCATGCCAAGAAGGTGTCGGCGGTGACGCTGACCATCGAGGCGCAAGTGGGCAAGGACGACAAGATGTTCGGTTCGGTGACGGTCAAGGATATTGCTGAAGGGTTGGCCGTGCAAGGCTTCACTGTGGACCGGCGGAAGATTCAATTGGGGCAGCCGATCAAGGAATTGGGAACCGTCACGGTGCCCATCAAGATGCCGAGAGATGTGACGGCCACGGTGACGGTGTGTGTCGTGAAGAAACAGGAAGTTGAAGCGCCGGCCCAGCCGTAGGATTAAGAGAGAACAAAATGTACGAGGGAATCGGATCAATCGATGTTCTGAAATCCGCGGACCCCGACGTCTACGCGGCGATTGAGGCGGAAGAAACGCGGCAGCGAGACAAGCTGCTGTTGATTGCCTCGGAGAACTTTGCCAGTCCCGCTGTGCTCGCCGCACAGGGTTCTGTGTTGACCAATAAGTATGCGGAGGGGTATCCGGGCAGACGGTATTACGGCGGGTGTGAGCACGCCGACACGGTCGAAGACCTTGCGATTCAACGGTGCAAGGAGATCTTCGGAGCAGAGCACGTCAACGTGCAGCCGCATTCCGGTTCGCAGGCCAACATGGCGGCCTACCTGTCGGTATTGAAGCCGGGTGACACGATTCTTGGGATGGATCTGGCTCAAGGGGGACATCTGACTCATGGAAGCAAAGTCAACTTCTCCGGTATTCTCTTTCGCGTATTTTCATACGGAGTCGACAGGCAGACAGAAACTATCGATTATGATGCCGTGCAGAAAGCCGCTGAGGAATGCAGACCCCGTTATGCCCGCGTATTGGACTTCCCACGATTTCAAGCTATCGCCAAATCAGTCGGCGCATACCTATTAGTCGATATTGCCCACATTGCCGGTCTTATTGCCGCAGGGCTGCATCCCAATCCCGTACCCTATGCGGATTTTGTAACCACCACAACGCATAAGACTCTTCGGGGCCCGCGCGGCGGGGTCACGATGTGCAAGGCCGAGTATGCGAAGGGCGTCGACAAGCTGGTGTTCCCCGGTTTGCAGGGCGGGCCGCTTATGCATGTGATTGCGGCCAAAGCCGTCGCGTTCAAGGAAGCCTTGTCTCCATCGTTCAAGCGCTATCAACAGCAGGTCCTCACCAATGCGAAAGCGCTGGCACAAGGGCTGATGGACCACGGGTACAAGATTGTTTCCGGCGGGACCGATACTCATCTCATGTTGGTTAATCTCTCGAATAAGGGGATTACAGGGAAGGACGCCGATGCGGCTCTTGATGCGGCGGGTATTATCCTGAATAAGAATGCCGTCCCCTACGACGAAAAGCCGCCGGCGGTGGCCAGCGGCATCCGGCTGGGTTCTCCGATCGTCTCGACGCGAGGGATGCGGGAGCCGGAGATGAAACACATTGTGAAGCTAGTTGATCGTGTGCTGCAGCACCCGCAAGAACCGGCGGTGCTGGAAGAGGTTCGCCTGGAAGCCAAAGCACTGTGCAACCGGTTCCCTATCTTTCATTCCTACTGACGAGTCCCCATTCATGAGCCAGGGTCACCGCCTGTGAAATGTCCCTTCTGCGATGAGCTGGAAGACAAGGTGGTCGACTCGCGGATGGCCAAGGAAGGCGAAGTCATCCGGCGTCGCCGCGAGTGCATGGGGTGCCGCCGCCGCTACACCACATATGAGCGGGTCGAGGAGATTCTCCCGGTCGTCGTCAAGAAAGACGGCCGCCGCGAGTCATTTGACCGGGCCAAGATCCTTTCCGGGATTAAGAAGGCCTGTGAGAAACGGCCGATCAGCACCGCGACGATTGAAGACGCAGCCGATCGGATCGAAAAGCGGATCCAGGAGATGGGCGAGAGCGAAATTAAAAGCCGGGTGGTGGGCGAGGAAGTGATGAAAGAGCTGCATCAGTTGGATCAGGTCGCCTATGTCCGCTTTGCGTCCGTGTATCGTGAGTTCAAGGACATTGATCAGTTCATGGATGAGCTGAAAATTCTGGCTCAACAGCGCCGCGAACGTTGAGTTCTGGTTCTTTGAGCCGCCTTCTCGTTTCTCTGCGTCACCCCCGACTGAAGTAAGCGGCCTCGATCGTGCGTCCCAGCGAACAGAGTGCGCGGTGCGTCAAAGATATGGCTATCCTGCAATCTCAGCGCAATCGGCGAAAAAAGACGAGTTCCGGCACCACCAATGTCGCCATCATCGGCGCAGGCCGTGGCGGCACGGCGCTGATGGAAATCTTTGCGGACGACCCCCTCGTGCGGATCGTCGGAGTGGCAGAGGTTGACCAGCAGGCGCCCGGAGTGAGCCTTGCCAAGCAGCTGGGAATTCCGGTCACCCGAGACTATCGGCAGTTGTTGGCGATGGAACGAGTTGATTTGATTATCGATGTGTCAGGTAATGCCGACGTGTGGCAACTGCTTCAGGACTTCCATCGGATGGGCGTGACGATCATCGGGGGCGCCAGCGCCAAATTCATGTGGGAGCTGATCGAGGCCCGTATCCGTGCGACGGCTGAGATCGAACGGACGCTCAACAAGTATCAGTCCCTCTATCGGTTGTATGTCAAAGAGACCGGTGCGGCGGTGACGGATGAACGCACCCGCATTGCCTGTGATATCCACGACGGGTTCATCCAAAGCCTGGCGGGTGTCAATTTCAAGCTCGATCTGTGCCTGCAGCTGATGCGAAAAAATCCGAAAGCCGGGCTGGCCACCATCAAAGAGAGCAAGGCGCAACTCAAACTCGCCATTCAGGAAGCCCGCCAGGTGATCTTCAACCTGCGGCCGCTTCATTACGACAAGATGGAATTGATTCCTGCGCTGACCAACTATCTCAAATCGTATGAGATTGAGTCGCATATCGCTGCCAAGTTCACCGTCACGGGCGATGAGCAGACTCTCTTTCCCCGGACCAAGATCTTCCTCTTCCGCATCATTCAGGAGGCCTTGAGCAACGTCCATAAACATGCAAAGGCGGATCGGGTGTCGATCCGGCTGGAGATCGGTCTGGAAATGCTGCGTGTTACGATCACCGACAACGGTGTGGGGTTCGATATGGAGACTGTCCTGCGCGATCCTGAGAAGTGGGACCATTTCGGAATCAAAGGGATTTTGGAGCGGGCCAGGCTGGTCGGCGGAGAAGGGCGTGTCGAATCCAAAAAGGGACGAGGTACAAAGGTCGTAGTCGAAGTGCCGTTGTTCGATAAGGACAAGAGGGAGGATGCGAGTCATGGAGAGAATTAAGGTGTTGATCGCCGACGATCATCGTGTCGTCCGTGAAGGTCTGGCGGCGATTCTCAAGACCAAGGACGACATCCATGTCCTGGGTGAGGCGCAAGACGGCATTGAGGCAGTGGAAAAGGCCCGCGCCCTGCTTCCGGACGTGATCTTAATGGATGTCAGCATGCCGCGGATGGGCGGTGTCGAGGCGACCAGACAGATCAAGCGCGAGTTTCCACACATCGGCATCGTCGCCCTGACGATGTATGAGGAACAGCAGTATATCTTTGATCTGGTTCGGGCCGGCGCTACAGGCTACTTGCTCAAGGATTCGGAGTCGTCGCAGATCGTCGCCGCCATTCGGGCGATTTCTCGCGGCGAATCGCTCATTCACCCATCCGTCGCCAGCAAGATCTTGGCGGAGTTTTCGTTGATGGCCCAGAAAAAGGGCAAGAAGTCGGCTTGGGCCGAGCATGATTTGACCGAGCGGGAGATCACCGTCCTCCGATTGGTCGCCGATGGAAAAACGAACAAGGAGATTGCCAATAATCTCGACTTGAGTGAAAAGACCGTGAAGAATCATGTCCGAAACATTTTCCACAAGCTGCAAGTGTACGATCGCACACAAGCCGCCATTCTCGCGATCCGCAAAGGACTCATCGAGTTGGATCCGCGCCCATAAGTGTCGTTTCGCCGCCCGTCGTTCATCAACCCCGCTTCGCCTGCTCCGCAGTCGCTGCCAGGCGAGCCTCGTTTTTTCGAAAAGCCGTTACCGCATGGCGTATGGCTGAACCGGAATTCGTTGTGGGTGCTGAGTGGCAAGTGCCGAGGCGCACACCGCCATCGGCTGCTACCCCGGACGCTTCATCCCGTAACACTCACCACCGAATGTTATCAGTGATACGTGCTTGTTCCCCGCGAGCTACAAGCTGGCTTTTCTGAAATACGAGAACTGTAATTTTCTTGTTCCGGCACAAAAGTCCGGTAGGATCGATCTCTGCGATCTCACTCATTATTGGGCTGGTATCCGGAGCAGTTTGGTATGGAGTCAGAACACAGAGGTTCGCTCGTTGAGTCGGTCGGTCGATCGGTTCGAGGGTTATTAGGCCGATTGACGGGACTCTTTCTTCTATTGGCAGTGAGCCCGCTGGTCATCGCATCGGTCCTCATCCTACATAACGGGCAAGCAGCCTTGGAAGAGAATATCGGCCTCCAGCTTTCGGCTCAGGCTGAGCATATTGCTGAGAGTCTCGATCATCTGAGGGCCAACGGTCAGGCCTCACTGAAGGATTGGGCCAAACTGTCCGTGATGCATGATCTGAATGAGGGTGATACAGGCGGGCGTATCACCGAGACCTTAACCGCTTTGGCACAGGGGCAGCCGGTCTGGAACTCGTTGATGGCCATCTCACCGGGTGGGAAAGTGGTGGCGGCGAGCTCTCCTAATCGGATCGGGGAATCCGTAGCAGAGCAGATCTGGTTTCACCACAAACCGACGGATCCGCACCTGAAATGGGAGCCGTTCCAGTGGAAAACGCAGGAGGGAGGCTACTATTTTCTGACGCCGATTGTTCACGAAGGGAAGTCTCAGCCGTTGATCGGCTATCTGAGCGCCTATTTGTCGCCGCTTCAGCTGGATGACCATGTGCGCGGCATCTTGTATCCCTTGTCGTCGAAGGCTCATGAAGCACAGGGCTCTGTTCTTTTGTTCAATAATAAAGAAGGAATGCTATTTTTGAGCCAGCCCGGACAGACACAGGATTCTGTTCAGGTCGGCCAGGATTTGTTTTCGCAGGACTGGTTACAGGATTTACGGAAATCCCGGGTCGGCATGCCGTCGCCACTTCGCACATGGGCCATCCTCACGGCCAATGACGGTCGCCAATTCTTGGTCGGGCATACCGGGGAGCAGGGGCGGCCGAGAGCGGGAAGTTTCGTCGGCGTTGCACGACCGCTCGATCAGGCCTACGAGCCAATCTATCGATTGCAAAGACAGATCGTCGGCATCGGGTTTGTGTTAGCCGGCCTCGCGGCGGTATTGGCCATCTTTGTCGCGACCCGATTGGGGCGTCCCATCGAACAGTTGACCAAGAGCGCAGAGGCTGTGGCCAGCGGCGACTTTGCGCCGAACAGGCTTCCGGTCTGGCGACAGGACGAAATCGGTTCCCTTGCCCGGACCTTCGATCGCATGAGAGAGGACCTGCAACTGTTTACCAAGGATCTTGAGGAGCGCGTTCAGGCCCGCACGGCCGAGCTGGAATCAGTCAACCGGCAGCTGCAACGCCAGCATGGCTTTCTCCGGCAGGTGCTCGACATGAATCCCAATTTCATTTTTGCGAAGGACCGGGATGGGCGGTTTACCTTGGCGAATTTAGCTGTGGCCGATGCGTACGGCACGTCGGTGGATACCCTCGTTGGAAGGACGGATGCCGATTTCAGTGCCCGTGCGGATGAAGCGGAGCGCATTCAACGGGTCGATCTGGCGGTGGTGGAGAAGGGACAGGAGCAGGTCATTGCAGAAGAAGCGCTGACGGATGCGACAGGAAAGGTCCGGTGGCTGCGCACCGTCAAACGTCCATTAATCGGACCGGACGGCCGGCACGACCAAGTGTTGAGCGTAGCGGTGGATATCACTGCCTTGCGGGATGCCCTTCATGCCGTCAGGTTGAGCGAGCAGCGCTTTCATCAGATGGTCGGCCAGGTCAAGGATTACTCCATCGTCATGCTCGATCCCGGAGGTCTCGTCGTTCACTGGAACGATGGGGCTCAACGCATCATGGGCTACACGGCGGGAGATATTGTCGGTCGGCACTTTTCCTACTTCTATTCCGCCGAGGATGTGGGGGGCGACAAGCCGACGCGGCTGTTGGCTCAGGCGGCCGAGCAGGGGTCGGTCGAGGACGAAGGGTGGCGCTTGCGGAAAGATGGTTCGAAATTCTGGGCTCGCGCCGCCATCGCGGCGATTTACGACGAGGCGGGAAAGCTGATCGGATTCTCCCAGCTGACGCGAGACTTAACTGTGCAGAAGGAAGCGGAATCGGACAAGACCTTATTAGAGGCGCAATTGCGGCAAGCGCAAAAGATGGAAGCAGTCGGCCGATTGGCCGGCGGCGTCGCCCATGACTTCAACAACCTCCTCACTGTGATTACCGGATTCAGCGAGATATTGCAGATGAGCATCAAGCCGGGGGATCCCCTACAGCAGGCTGTGCAAGAGATCGTCAAGGCCGCCGGGCGGGCCGCCAACCTTACGCAGCAGCTGTTGGCCTTCAGCCGCAAACAGGTGATTCAGCCGACACAGCTCTCGTTGAACGATGTTGTGGCTCAGATAGAAAGGTTGTTACACAAGCTCATCGGGGAGGACATTCAGCTGGAGGCCGTGTTCGCGGACGACCTTGCCCCGGTGAAAGCGGATCGCGGGCAAATCGATCAGGTCATCATGAACCTCGCGGTCAACGCACGCGACGCGATGCCAAAGGGTGGACGGCTGCTTCTCCGCACCGACAATGTTGTCATCACGCCCGAACGTGGTGAGCCGACAGGTATCGTCAAGCCCGGCCGCTATGCCTGTCTGGAAGTCCGCGATACCGGCTGTGGAATGGACGAGGAGACGAAGGCTCGGGTGTTCGAACCGTTTTTCACGACGAAGGAATCCGGTAAGGGCACAGGACTCGGGCTTTCGACCGTGTATGGTATCGTCAAACAGAGCGGCGGCTTTGTCACAGTCGAGAGTGAGTTGGGTAAAGGTGCGTCGTTTCGCGTCTATTTCCCTGCAGTTGAGACGGAGTCTCCGGCAGAGCCTCAGGCTGACGGAACCCATCTGATTAAGCCGTTCTGCAAGGAAAAGGAAGCAACGATCCTGCTGGTGGAAGATGAAGCCGGTATCAGGAGGTTGTTTCAGGAATTACTGGCATCCTATGGGTACAAGGTCCTTACTGCCCATGATGGCGAAGCGGGTGTCACGGTCGGCAATTCCCATAGCGGTCCGATCGATCTGCTTGTGACGGATGTGGTCATGCCCAACCTGAGCGGCGTAGAGATGGCGCAGCGTCTGCTCAGCAAGTATCCACAGTTAAAAGTTTTATACATGTCCGGGTACACAGACGAATCGATCGTGCAACATGGTGTATTGGAACCCGGCGTGGCATTCCTGTCCAAGCCGTTCAAACCTCAGGTCTTAGTGGATCGGGTTCAACAAATATTGGCGGCGGCGTAGTCCCCTTCGATCGCAAGACACACATT
>LNFM01012043.1_pt1 | contig 11501 bp, 12 predicted proteins | sample 596031 | NCBI WGS metagenome assembly LNFM01 (sample SAMN04254537, study PRJNA301005) | activated carbon metagenome | isolation source: dual media filters at the Ann Arbor, Michigan drinking water treatment plant | place: USA: Ann Arbor | reverse complement strand
GCTCGATCAGGAGCGGGCGGTTGAAGGCGAGCTCCGCGATGCGGAAAAGGTGCTGCGTCATGTCTGCTGCACCTCGTCGCCGTTCTGATCCTGGGCCGGCGCCGCGCCGGCGGGCGCCGGATCGCGGTCGACATGCGGAATCGGCAGGCCCTTGCTTTCGGCAAAGGCGTTCTCGCGGGCGCGCTGCAACATGATTTCCTGCCAGTCGAGACCCTGCTCGGACGCCTCGCGCTCGAGGGTCGACAGGCCCTTCTCGATCCGCAGGGCCGAGGCCTGGGCTTCCTTGAAGGGGTCGACCCAGCCGCGGCCGGGGCCGATCCAGCGGGCGTTGCACCAGGCGGCGCGGGCCTCGTTGAAGGCGGGGGCTCCCGCCGGAAGCACGAGCCGCCCGCTGTCGACCGCCTCCTCGATGACCGCCGCGAACCAGGGCGCGAGGAAGCCATGGCCGAAGAACCACTGCCTCGCATAGAAGCCGCGCCAGACCTCGAGCAGCGCGGCGCGCGCCGAGGAATAGTTGACCTGGCTCCAGTCCATCGAGAGCTGCTCGTAGGTCGTGCCGAGCGCGGTCGCGATGTTGCGGAGACAGGCGCGCTCGAACATCTCGAACTGCGCGGCGGGGCGCGCGGCGTTCGGGAAGGTGATGTCCTCGTTGGTGTAGAGGCTCGTCACCCGGACGCCGGGGAGGTCGATCGCGTTGTCGCGCCAGTAGTCGACCCGGGCTGCGTTGTAGGCGTCCATGCCGGCCGCGAGATCCTCGCCGTTCCCGGTCCCCAGCGAGTCGAGCAGCGCCTTGTGGTCGAAGTCCGATTTCAGGAACGCGGCCAGGGTCGCGTTAAGCACGGCGGCCTGCAGCTCGGCTTCATCATAGCGGCCGAGCATCCGCAGCTTCTTGACGACCGTCTTCAGCCGCGAGATCCCGCGGACCTCGCCGGCGCGCTCCGGCTCGAAATGATGCAGGACGACAGCGCGCCCCCAGCTGGTCTCGCGCTCGACCCGCTCGTGACGGATGAAGGCGTTGAGCGAGGACAGATCGCCGGGATGCCCGGTCTGGATGTGGTAGGCGACCGGCTCCCCCCAGCCGCCAAGCTCGACGCCCTGATAGAGGACCTCGCTGTCGGGGGCGCCCGTCGGGTTGCTGAGGCGGGCCGGATCGACGATCTGCAGGGCCGTGCGCCAGGGCGCGCGGGAGCGACGCCAGCGCAGGATCCCCAGCGCCTCGCCGTCCCACATGAAATGCCGATAGGCCTGGGCCAGCAGCCCGCCGACCGGCAGGCGCCTGGTGGCGTCGCACCAGTTTGCGGGATCGTTGGCATAGTCGGCCCAGACCGCCTCGATGTCGCTCGCGACCTGCTCGCCCTGTTCGGGCGTGAGGCCGAGCAGGCGAATGTTCGGCGTCGACGAGCACCGCCAACCGGAGCCGATGACGGAATCGACGACGCGACTGACGCCGCCCGAGGCCCAGCCGTCGTTGCGGGCGAGATCATGGGCCCTGTCGGAGACGACGGCGCGGTCCATCGCCACGGCGCTGCGGCCGGAGATCCGGGGCGGCCGATGTGCCCGCAGATCCGGATGCAGACGCGATGCCGCGGTGTGTGCGGTGTCCCAGCTCGCGGCGCGGATCGGCATGCCTGTCGAGGGATGGACCAGCGCGGGTGCCGGCCCCATCAGAACACCACCCCGCGCGAGCGCTGACGCTGGATCGACGGGGTCAGCCCCAGCAGCCGCTCGAGCTCGGCGATGTAGCGTTCGAGCTCGCCGAGCTTTGCCGGCGTCCACTGGATCTCCTGGATGGAGTCGGCGCTGCGCGACATCGTCTTCACGACACCACCGCGGGTCAGCAGGGTGTGGCGGGTCGCCCGCGCCTCGGTCAGCTGCGCCGTGTAGAGCGCGGTTTCCTCGGGGGTCATCAGAACCCCCGCAGCACCGAGCCGAGCGCCCGGTTCAGATCGTTGGGCAGCTCGCGGGCGACGGTCGCCTCGTAAGCCGCCTTGCTGGCGTCCTTCACCATCTCGACCGGGATGGCGGGACCATAGGTCGTGGCGATCTTCAGCCGGGCGGCGCCCAGACGCTTGAAGACATGGCCGCCCATCTGCAGCGCGACGCGGTGCGGGAACTTGCCGCCCTTCATGAAGGTGCCGTCGAAGACCTGGCGCTTGCCCCAGGGCGCCGCGGAGACGCCCTTGCTGGTCTCGCGCGCGCCGAACTTGAGCAGCGGGATGTACGGCCCCCGCGCCCGCACCGCGGCGACGAGCTTGCCTGCGCTCGCCATCTCGCGGGTCAGCGCTTTCCGGACGTCGCCGGACTTCAAGCCGGTCTGCTTCGGCAGCACCCGGGTGATCTGCGTGTTGACCTTGGCGTTTGTCGCGTTGAGCGCGCGCGCGACAGCGACCGGGGCGATGCGCGCAGCCTGGGCGAACAGATCGGCCATGCCGTTCAGGCCGGCCGCATTGACGTCGATGACGAGCCCTGTGCCGCCGGCGATCGCACTCTTGCCGGTCGCGCCGGCCGAGCGCAGCCCCGCATACTCTACAGTTTTCCCGCCGGGGCGGGCCATGAACACGGCCATACGGCGTCAGACCCGCCCGACCATGCCGACGAGGCGCGCGGCTGCGGCCTGGCGCGCCATGGCGATGTCGACGCGCGCGGCGCGGGCCGCGTCCGTCGCCTTGGCCGCAGCGGTGGCGAGATCTCCGCGCAGTAGCGCCTTGCCGCCGGCGACGACGTCGCGGCGGATCTTGATGCAGTTGCACATGATCATTTCCTCCGCAGCAGCTCGGCGAGCTCGCGCGCCTTGGTGACGGTGGACTTCGGTTGCGGGACGCCTGACGCCCCGGATGTCGCGACGGTCAGATCGGCGGCACGACGGGCCCAGTCAGGCCGGAAGAAGTGCCGCGCGGCGGCGGCATAGACGAAGCAGTCGAGGACCTCGGCCCGGCGGTTCGGGATCCGCACGAACTCCCGTTCGGGGCGGCCGCGGCGATAGACGATCTGCGGTGGTTCCGCGAGGAGCTGCTTGAACCATTCGAGGTCCTGCAACGCCGAGAAGCGCATCCAGCCCGGACCGGGTTCGAGCAGCTCGAGACGCGACCAGAGATCCGCCTTGAACTGGTCGACGGACACCAGCCAGAGCCGCCCGCGCATTTTCAGTTTGGTGGCCCGCTTCACCGGTTCCGACTGCGGGTTCGATGCGCCCTTCACGGCATAGGTGCGGCAGGAGCCATGCCGGCCCATGCTGAATTCCATCAGCCGCTCACTGCGCTGGCGTCCCGAGGAGTCGCCGGCGTCGATACAGGCGGCCTCGATGCCGATCGTGGCACCGAAGGGGTGCTGCCAACGCTGCTGCAGCAGGACGTCGAGCTCGGCCCACACCTCCGGAAAGGCCGTGTCGCCGGTCAGTATCTCGTGGCCGAGCGCCTGGACCCCGCCTTCGCACCAGCCCCACAGCCCGACCTCGAGGCGGTCGTGCTGCACGTCGACGCCGGCGGTGATGTAAAGCGTTTCCGGCGGGACGATCGCTTCCCAGCGGCCGTTCTCCCGGTCGTATGCCAGCCCGAACGGTTCAGCCCGGGCGAGCAGCGTGTCCTCGTCCACCATCGCCTGGCTGAGACGATAGGGCCGGCCCAGCACGGTGTTGGTGAACACCTGCATTTCGCTGGGGCCGGCCTTGCGGGCCTGCTCGAACTCCGCCGCCAGCTTGCCCCAGGCCGCATTGGCGAAGAGCGAAATCAGCGCCGAGAGCCGGAAGCCCGCATGATCGAGGACCTGCGGTCGGGTCGCCCGCACCCGCATCTCGTTGATCATGTCCGCCTTGCGAACATGCTCGATCGCCTGGTCACAGGCAGGGCAGACGAGATGCGCCTTTGCAGGCTCACCAGCGGGCCACCGCAGTTGCTCCCATTGCAGCTCGAAGAAGCCGCCGCAGCGGGGACACGGACATTCGAAGACGCTCTGGTTTGAGGTCTTCCAGGACTTTTCGACGTTGGAGACGTTCTCCAGCGTCGGCGTCGAGCCCATCACGATCTTGCGGTCGGCATGGGCGAAGGTGCGCTTGATCGCCAGGGCGATCGGATCGCCCTCGACGGTCACCTCCATGCCGTCCGCTTCGTCGATGAACAGCGTCTTCGCGTCGTGCCGGCGCAGATTGCGCGGCGACCGAGCGGCGAGAATCTTGAGCGAGCCTCCGCCGAGAAACGAATTATGCGTCGGCACCATCGTGGGGCCGGCCAGATAGAGCCGACTGGGGCTCGACACCGCTATGCACCTAACCGGGACCGACGCTATCGGCTCAACCGAGACGATTCTGCGTCTGAGCCCAGCAATTCGGCCTGCAGGCGCTTCGGCGATCTGCTTTTCGCGCTTGCGTGCCAGAGCAAAAACCGGGCGGTCGCTCGTCGTCGCGAACACGAAGGTGAACGCGTCTCTGACCTGCTTCCCGCGCGAGTGAGCCGCCCGGGTGGAAACCGTGAACTTGAAGCCCAGTGACGCCAGAAGCTCGCCAAACCCTGCCGCGAGGGCCGGAAGCGACGTGTAGAAGCGGGCGCTTCCCTTCTGGCCCAGCGACCCATCGGTATCCATCAACCCGCGCAGCAGATCCATCCGCTGCTCGTACGAGGCCCGCAGGTAGACTGCCGGGATGGCCTTTCTGCTTTCTCCACCGGCTCGGCCGGCGTCTTTCAGCAGACCCAGTGCGGAGAGCCCCGACCGGATCGTCGGAACGACAGCGTCGGAGTAGCCTGAAGACCGGTCACGCTGGCGCCGGCATTCGCTACACCCGCTTCCGCGTCTGAAGGGACCAACACGAGCATGCCCGCGCGAGCAGACAGCACGACTTCTCGGCCCAGGCTCCAGCGCGATCGTGAGAAGCCCCCGAGCACTGAGCAAAACCGATGTCAAGGCACCGCGAGCGGACATCAGATCGACCATCTCCGCATCGCGGCTGTTGGCGACGATCGCGGCCCGATGGGACAATCCGTCGCCGAGCCAGGCGCCGAGAATGTAGGGGTCTACCGGTAGCGTAACAGGCTGACACCGAAGGGGTTCAGCGACCGGGATCGAATAGGCTTTGCGTCCGCTGGCAACCTGTCGATCAACTAGATCGGCGGTCGTCAGAATCTCTGTGACCCGGCTCTGGACTGGTATGCCGCCAGACCTTTTGATGCGCCAGCGATCGACCTGCCAGAGATGACCTGCATCGGCAACGATCTCTGAACCGTCGGAGAAGACGACCCGGAAACATTGCTGCTCGTTACCAATCTCGCTGACGGCTTCAACGGTACATGGTGTACCGGTCTCGTCGAAGACGCTGTCTCCGACCCTGAGGTCTCCCATCGCCGTCCAGCCCGAGGGTGTCGGGATAGGCGTCGAAATGCTCAGCGCCTTCATCACCATGGTGTTGCGGCCGTCGTTCCGGCCGGTGCGCAGGAGCCCCGCCAGCGCCGGCGATTCCTGAAACGCCGGTTCGATCTCGTCGACTGCGAAGCCGCGGGCGTCGTCGTCCGTCGGCACCAGCAGGATGATCGAGGACGGCCGAGTGGCAGCCGAAGCGCCGATCGCTGCCATCAGGCATTTCGTGAAGCCGACGCGGGCCGCCTTCAGAACCGTGACGCGCTCGATCGCCGGGTCGCCGATCGCGTCCAGGATGAAGCGCTGATAGGGCCAGGGGGTGAACCGCCCCGGTTCGGAGGAAGCTCGCTCGGCGAGGCGGAAGTTCTCCGCTGACCAGTCCGCCAGGCTGAGGCGCGGCGGCGGCGCGAAGAGACGCAGCACGCGTTGAACCAGCAGGTCCTGGGCCGTCACGTGCTTCACTCACTTCCTCCGCTTCGGCGCTTTCTTGGCGGTCTCGACGGCCTCGGCGAATTTCTCGGCGGAAGCCTCAGCCAGCGCGTCCCGCACGATCGAGTCGATCTGAGCGATGTCATGCCGCGACAGATGCGGCAGCCGGCCTGCCGCCTTGGTGCTGACAGCGAGCAGCGATAGCTGCACCGAGCGCACGATGCGCTCGAGCGCGGGTGCGACCTGATCGATGTCGATCGCCTCGCCGCGCTTCAGCGCGAGACGCATCTCGATTTCCTCGGCCTGGCGCCGCGTCAGTCTCGCTCGCTCCGCGACAAGGTCATCGTCGCCGGACTTGTGCCCGGCGGCCATGCCGCGCAGATGCTTGACGTAGGACTGGACCGATTTGCCGAGGTCGTACCGCCCGGGCCCGACCTTTACGACCAGGTTGCGCTTCGCCAGATCCCGGATGTTGCGATCCGAGCAGTCGAAGAGCTTCGCCAGCGTCAGCTCGTCGACACCGCCGGCGGGTTTCGGCCGCGATGCCATCGCATCACTGCGCCCCCGAAATGGCGGCGGAACCCCCTATGGCGAAACAACTTGCGTGAAACTGCGGGGGGCGGCGCGCTCCGTAGGTCGGGGGGCACCGGAAGGACCCGCGACTGTTGCCGTTCGAACACACATGTTGCTGATATGCAACGTCCACGCTGCCCGCTGCCTGGCCGCCCCCGAGACGCAACGAGCCCCGCCGGGGCTGAACCTGCGGGGCTCGTCGAGCTGTAGCGCCGGACCGGTCAGAGGCACAGAACGTCACGCTGCATTTCTCATCGCTCATGACGCCGCCAGCAGGCAAGCCGGCGCGCGCTGTTATCGACACAATGGGCGCTTTCGACAGACTGGGCGACCAGCACCCAACCGGACCAGCCCGCCGCATGCCCGCATGTGCCCGATACTCTTCGTGCACGCCCATCACGCCTCTCCCCCGTCGCCACGCGAATCGCCGCCGACATCGGTCGTGATGGTCGTCGAGCGACCCTTGCGCTTCTTCCGTGCCCGGCGCGTGAGATCCCTGTCGGGCACGATGGTGCGGCCGCACTTGGCGCAGGTCTCGTCAGGTGTCTCGTCCTCCGGCTCGGGCTCGTCGTCCTCCTCGCCCTTCAGCATGGCCTCGAGCTCGCCCTCCTCGAACCCGGTCAGGGACAGGTCGAAGCCGCTTTCCTCGAGCGCGGCGATCTCGGCGCGCAGCAGCTCGTCGTCCCAGCCCGCATCCTCCGCCAGCCGGTTGTCGGCGATGACGTAGGCGCGGATCATCTCCGGCGTCCAACCTGTCGCTACGTCGACGGGCACCTCGTCCAGGCCGATCATCTCGGCCGCGAGGATACGGCCATGCCCGGCGATCAGCCCGTCGTTCTCGTCGATGAGGACGGGCCGTGTGAAGCCGAACCGCCGCATCGAGGCCGCGATCTTCTCGATCTGCTCGGCCGTATGGGTGCGGGCGTTGTTCGCATAGGGCGTGAGGTCCGCCACCTTGCGGACGCCGCGCACCGGCGTGGGGGGAAGCTCAGCCTTTGGCCGCCTAACCATTGCCCTTCTCCCCTTCGACGACACGGATGATCTCGACCGAGGCGACGTCGTGCCCCCAGGCCGCCTTGGCGTTGCGCGCCTTGCGCCGCTTGACGTCGTAGTAGCCGCCAGACCAGGCGAGCTCGACCATCCCCTCGACGGCGAAGCGGATATCGTCCTTCGTCGCCAGGCCTTCATCGCGGCAGCAGGCCAGAAGCGCGGCCCATCGCCGCTCGCCGAGTGCGCCGCCGCCCATGGCCTTCTTCGCGCGGTCGATGTCGCGCTTGATGGCATCGGCCTGCTCGATCATCCGGCTGGCCTCGGCGTCGACCATCTCGTCGGACTTGCCCTGCTTGCGCAGTGCCTGCAGCTCGAGGGCGTTCAGCTTCATGCCGCCGCTGCCGCGCTCGGCCGACGACGAAGGCGGGGAACGGCGAAGGTCGAGCACGACGTCGTCGAGCGCCTTGAGGCGATCGGCGAGCCAGCTCGCCGCATCGTATTCCTGCGGGCCGATCCGCACCGGCAGGTGCAGCACGAACATCAGCCCCAGCGTCGAGCCCAGCCGCGGATCCAGCACGCCCTTCGCGCCGAGCTGGCGGAAGCGCTGCGCTTGCGCCTGGCGCGTCGCGCTGGTCTCCTCGCTGCCCTTGGCGGTGTCGAGGATGCGCCCCGCCTTGTCCCGCTTCAGCCTGAGCGGATCCTTCCGCTTGCGCCCCGTCCGCTTTGCCGTCTCCGCCGCCATGTCTTCGCCCTGGATTGCTCAGCCCCGAGAATCCCGTGTCGTGGTCAGGCCGCCTGCGGCCCGTCGCGTGGCCGGCTGCGCTGCTCGAGATCGCGCTGATACGACCAGTCTGGAGCGGGGAACGAAGTCGGCCGCCACCATCCCGAGCGGCCCTCGTGGCGGGCGGCGCTCGGCATTCCCGGCCGGCCCGCCGCCCGATAGGCGCGGTCCCAGGCCGCGAATTCGGCCGTGCCGACGGCGACGAAGACCTGCTTCGGCGGCAGCCTCGCCGCGCTGTCGGACGGGAAATCGCGGTAAAGCCCGTCGGCGAGATAGGTTTTCAGGTGCGATCGCTTGCGGCCGCCGCGTTGCCGGCTGAGCACATAGGCGCCCGCTGCGGCCAGCGCCCAGCGCCGGGAGGCCTCGTCCAGCCTCTCGAACACGGCCTCCGCCTGGATGCGGCTCTCGCCGTCCTCCCATGGCCAGCCATCGGCGAGGTCGTCGAAGCGCACGGGCGGTCGATCGGGCTCGGCGATGACGATGCTGCAACCGAGAACCGAAGGCGAAGCACACACACCCTCTTCGGGCCGCTGCTGCGGGGGTAAGGGGGTGTGTGTTTGTTCTTGGTATGATTCAGTTCTTATATAGTCGTCCTGATTTGCCGTACGCGGCAAATCAGGACGTGGCTCGGCACAGAGCGGGAACGAACCCCCTTCGGAGCCCTGAGCCACGTCCTGATTTTCAGGACATGGCTTTTCCTCGGAAACACCAGAACTAGGCGGCGCGGCCTCGTCCAGCACCACATATTCGATGCCGATGAAGGCTTTCGTGGTTTCGTCGCGCTTGCGCTCGCGTGTCACCCATCCGGCGTCGACCAGCTCGCGCACCAGCTTGTGCATGCTGTCGCGGCCGACCTTGAAACGGGCCTTCAGGTGCTCGACCGAGAGCGACCAGTCGTCCGGCCGCGACCGCAGCCAGGCGAGCAGCCCCATCGCCTCGAGCGACAGACGCTCGTCGTTGAAGACCTCGTTCTCGACGATGGTGAAGTTGCGGGTGCGCCGCCGGCGGATGATCACGGCGCCACCCCGCCGCAGTCGCAATGCCACATGAGCACCGACCACGCGCCATGCGTCGGGCCGAGATCGCCGGCGACCATCCAGCCGCGTCGATGATGGGCCTCGACCTCCTGATGGCGGACGAAGCGGAACAGGCCGGTCCGGATCACGTCTGGCGATCCTCCGCATCGAGCGATACGCCCAGGAACTTCGCCGCCCGCTGGGCCGCCCAGAGCATTTGGCCGCAGGGCGGCTTGACGTTGTGGCTGCAGGCACAGCCATGATCGTTGACGGCCGCGCAGATCTGGAAGGCGAGGTCTTCCTTGCGCGTCAGGGACCGATAGGCCGGCCGGGCCTTCTTGACGGGCCGCCTCATGCCACGCCCCCGTCCTGGCGCTTCGCCAGATAGCTTTCCGCCAGCAGCTTGATGCGCGACTCGTTGGAATAGATCTCGGCCACGCCCTTGAGCGGGTCGACGATGCCGCTGGCCTGGGATTTCTTCAGGCCGTTGACCGCCATGACGATCGGGTCCGAGCCGCTGTCGCTGACGAAGAACAGCGCCTCGATCTCGGACGCCGTCTGGCCCGGCCGGTCGACGCGGCCGATGATCTGCTCGTAGATCTGGCCGGTCCAGTCGAGTTCGCCGATGCAGACGGTCGAGCAGCGCTGCTGCAGCCCGTCCAGCCCAGAGCCGGAGCGCAGCGACAGGATGAACAGATCCGTCTCGCCGGAGATGAAGGCCGCCTTTGCCTTGTCCTTCTGCGCCGGGCTCTCGGTGCCGGTGTACATGACCGGCCGGAAGTCGGCGAGCTCGCGCAGCCAGGTCTCGTAGACTTCGCGATGCCAGCCGGCGAGGATGACGGGGCGGCCGGCCTCGAGCAGGATGCGGACATAGGCCGCGACGCTGCGCGCCTTTGCGATGCCGGTGATCATGCGGGCGAAGGCGTCTAGCTCGCGCGCCGCCTGGCCGCGCGAGGTGAAGCTGCCGCTGACGACGCGGACCGCGAGCTGGCGGGCGAGATCCTCGTTCTCGCGCTCGACCGCTTCGTCGCTGTCGACGGGGATGACCAGCGTGTTGACCGGTCGGCCCTGGCGCTGGCGACGGATCACCACCTGGATCTCGCGCAGATAGGTGCCGAGCGCGTCGGGGTCGCGCACCAGCCATTTTCCGTTCGCTCCGGTGCACCACTCGCGCACGAAATCGTCCCAGGAGCCGAGCATGCCCGGCGCGATGAACTCCAGGATGCTGAAGATCTCGGAGCCGTAGTTGAACACCGGCGTCGCCGAGAGGCCGAGCTTCATCTCGGCGCGATCGGAGAACACCTTCGCGGCGGCGCCCTTGGCGGTCGAGAAACCGTGGCGCAGCTCCTGGATCTCGTCATAGACGACGGTGCGGAACAGCCCGGTTGCGGCGATGTCGGCCCAGCCCGAGATGTTCGAGTAGCGGAAGATGTAGAGATCCGCAGGCGGCAGGTCGTAGGGCTTCGTCCCCTTGATGATGTGCGCCCGCAGATGGGTGAAGGGCTTCACGAACTCCTCGAGCCATTGCGAGGGCAGATGCGCCTGGACGACGATCGCCGCCGGCAGCCGCGTCGGCGCGGCCGAAAGCGCGCCCAACGCGACCAGCGTCTTGCCGAGCCCGACATCGTCCATGCAGAGCAGCCGGCCGGTGCGCAGCAGCATCTCGACGGCCTGCGCCTGGCCGAGATAGAGCGCCTTGCCTTCGCGCAGGCCATGCCCGGGCGGCGGCGTCCAGTGCGGCAGCAGGATCGCCTCGACGGAATCGCGGGCGCGTTCGAAGTCGCTCTTGCCGAGCAGCAGGCGGTCGGCGTCGTCCTCCGACATCGCCATCGGGTAGCGATGGACGAACCAGGCGAGATCGGCGCAGGTCTCGGGCGTGTCGCGGAAAGCGAAGACCTCGACCTGGGCCTTCGGGATCTTCGGGAACATCGCCTTGAGCTTCAGGGCGACATGGGGCGGGATCCCGGACAGGATCCAGTGGCCGCGTTCGCAGGCGAGGCGGCCATAGCGGTGCGGCTGCGCGCGCGGCGCCGGCGGCTGGAAGGCGACGACGCTCACAGCCACCCCCGCGACAGGCTGGCGATATGGACAGGCTTTCCGCCGATCCATGCGGGCAGGCCCATGGCGGCATTGGTCGCGAGCACCAGCGTCACGACCCGGTCATGGCCGCAATAGCGCTCGCACTGGCGATAGATCGCCCTGCGCTGGCCCTTGATCTTCACCTCAAGGCCGATCCCGCCGATCATGAAGTCGATCATGTCACCGCCCCCGAGATCGACCTCGCGCGCGGCGACGATGCCGGCCAGTTCGAATTCGCGGGCGAGCGCAGCCTGCAGCGGCTTCTCGGCCGAGAGCGGCAGCCGGCGCGT
>LNFM01012042.1_pt1 | contig 11501 bp, 10 predicted proteins | sample 596031 | NCBI WGS metagenome assembly LNFM01 (sample SAMN04254537, study PRJNA301005) | activated carbon metagenome | isolation source: dual media filters at the Ann Arbor, Michigan drinking water treatment plant | place: USA: Ann Arbor | reverse complement strand
TACCAGCATCAACCGACCTAGCCCACACGGATATAGTGTACGTCACTCCGGGGGTAAATGTCACAGACAACGCCAGATACGCGCTAGTATTATACAGCAGATCGGCGGTGGTCGTACCGTCCGGCGCTGTTCCCGCGTTGGGAGTCAGCGCGCCTCCCCCACGCAGACTCCACGCGGCGTTATCAAACTGCTCGCTATACGTCAAAAGATTCTTATTCTCCGCCCGCACACGCACAGGACGGCCGATGGGTATCACAGCAGCAGTGACGGCGGCAGAGGTGGTCGGGGTGTAGTTCTTGAGAGCCGCGCCGGTGCTAAGTTGCGCGCCCCAGATATAAATGCCAGAGCTTCCGTCCCCAGCGAAAGCGGCTCCTACATAGGTAGAATGAACGCGAATGCTTAGACGTGTCGATCCAGTGATATCTGACACCTTACATATCACACGTCTCCATCCGTTAGGTAATACTTCAAACGAAATGGCGTTTAAAGTATTACCCGTACTGGTCATGTTAACTAGATCTATAAAGTTCCCTATTGGCAGTCTACTTTGATTATCACTAATGACCTCTATGTAGTTATAGCCTGCCGGTAGTGCGTAGAAACTTAACACTGCCGTACCGATTGGCCACGTCAGGTCGTCGCGATACACACGGTGATTGCTGCTCGACGTGCCGTCGGGGATGAGTTTGTCCGCCGTCGTCGTACCGTCAGGCGCGGCGGCGGCGGCGGCGTTCGCCGTCACCGACAGCGCGGTCTTGAGCCACACCGCGTTATCAAACTGCTCGCTATACGTCAAGAGGTTTTCGGTGAACGAATCATTGAACTTACGGTCGTCGTTCTTTAAGCGAACGATGGCGCGCCCCGCGCTGAGGGGGGTCGTAGGATCTGCGATAGACCGTGATATACTGGCCTCCATAACGGCCGTGCTGACGTCCGTGAAGAAGCCCCCCGAATAGTCTACTTCAACAGCGAAGACAGGATTGTTGCTCATTTGCGTTTACTCATCGCGTTTTCGATCTGTCGCAGAAACCGTGCCATACTTATGTCATCCAGTATCAACGGCCCCTGCACTACCACACCAGCCCCGCCCCTGTTCCTGTTGCTTGGCGCGGCGTCAACGGTTACCCGCTCAGTCCCACGCTCGCCAACCATCATGAGGGTCGGCTTATGCACCATGAAGTCGCCGCCGCGCGCATAGCCGGGGATCGCCCCCGTGCCACGGATACCGGCGGACCACTCCGCCATCAGACGCGCATTAGCCTCAAGGTTCGCTGCGTCCCGCATGTGTATATCAGGCATCGGGCGCACGCCGGGGCCGGTCACTTTGTTGATACCAGACTCATCAAGCTCACGGCCTACGAAGCCGCCATATAGCTCCGACAACCGTGCCTCTGATTTACCCCACGGTGCCATCTTACCCATAATCCCAACCCCCATCAGGGCGCTGTTCTTACCGCCGATGCTGAGCAGAAACTTATTCCAAGCACCTCTAGCTTCGCTGCCGGTTGCTATTATGTACTCATACGCTGCGCGTTGCGACGGAGTCAGAGAAGCTCTATACCTATCGCCCTCGGCGCGATTCTTACGCTGCATATACGCGCCTCCGATCGCTATTGCAGCCACCCCCAGCAGGGGGAGCGCCGCACCGGCCCCGGCCCCAGCAGTGCCCGCCGCCGTAGCCCCTCCGGTGCTATACACTGGCGCCGCACCCGCGCTTCCAGCAGACACTAGACTCCCTCCGCCCGCTATTACTGGAGCTCCCGCACCTATCGCACCAGCGGCGGCGCCAGCCAGTGACGGGGCCACGCCGGGTATTCCGAAGGTCGTGTTCAATCCCGTGGCCATTAACGTTTTCAGCAGCAGCCATTCAGCTATCATCTGCCCGACCATCCGCACGAACGCCTGAGCAATGTTACTCCACATATCGTCTAGACCGTCTTTAAGGCTCTTGCCTTCAAGCACTATGTCGCTAAACGCGTCACCGAAGCTGGTGGTGAACGTGGTGGCCGTGCCACGCGCCACATCACCGATGGTTAAAAAGTTTTCCTTGAGCTGGTCCCACTTGCTCTTCTGTTTCTCTACGTCCTTTTCAGTAGTGAATGTGATGCTGTGTATGGCGTTGATTATCTCGCGGGCCGCAGCCGCTCCAGCGTCGCCCATGGCTTGATACTTGTTCAGCTCCATACTGAGCTGACGTAGCGTCTCCGTCCTAGTGGCCGCAGTTACCCCGACTATGTTATCGATGGACTCTTTAGCTGCGGCAGAATTGATATCCATCAATTCATTCTTTAACTCTATCTCCTTGTCTGTGCCAGCACTAACAAGCGCGAGCTCAGATTTTACAAGCGTGATCTTGTCCGTAAGCGTCATCCTGTTAGCGCGTATCTCGTAGTCCACTACGCTGCGACGATACTTAACGGCTTCATCCGCCGCTTGTTTCTCGGCCTTGATTCTCTCCTCGGCGACTTTGCGTGCGTCTTCAACCTGCTTACCGGCTAGGTCCCTGGAGCCTTCAGCAAGAACCTTCTGAACACGTAACGCTACTTCGCTCGTTTCCTTTATGGAGTCCGTAGCCGTGGTAGAGCTATCACTCCACATCCCCACGATGGCCGTCTTCGTTTTCTCCACGGACGCCACGATGTCTGTGCCGCTGTCATTCAAGATGCTCATGGCGCGGCGGAAGTCGCCAGACACAGCCGCCACTATCGCCGCAGCCACACCGCCGATAGACTTACCGATCGCCTCAAAGACCGCCTTCACCACTAGACCGCCAGAAACCAACACTTTCATGGTGTTGGCCATGAGCTCAAACGATTCCTCAGCTAGATTGGTGTCGGTGGTGGTCTGTAAAAGAGACTTAGATATACTGAGGAGGGTGGGTAACAGAACAGACGCCGCCGTCATGAACACGTGATCCCAGATCGCGCCCATCACAGTCCACGTGTCGTTGAACGCTTCGGCGTTGGTGAGCACATCTTGTTCTATGACAAGGCCGAGCTCCTTGAATATTTCTGTCGTCGCCTCCATTGAGTTGAAGAACGGCATCAGCTCACTACCACTGCGACCGAACAACGTCATCGCCGCCGCTGAGCGGGTGGCCGCGTCAGGGATGGCGGCGATGGCCTTGCCAGTGTCAGAGAGCACGTCACCGGTGTTGCGTAGTTCACCACGGTTATCGCGCAGTGCTACCCCCAGCGCATCGAACAGCTTACTATACTCAGACGTCTTATCCCCAGCGTCCACCATACGCATGGAAAGCAGACGCGCCGCCCCGCCCACCTGCTCCACCGAGATACCAGCTAGATCAGCGTTGAGCTTGAATAGAGACAACTGCTCGGCGGTGAACCCCGTCTTCTGACCTAGCTTACTCAAATTGTCAGCTAGATCTATAGACTCTTTTACCTTAGACGCGAACCAGCCCACACCGATGGCCGCAGCCATGCCAGCGAGAGCAGCTTTACTCTCCAGCGCCCTATCTTTGATAGACGAGAAGCCGGAGAGCACCTGACCAATACCAGACAACCCCGTTGTGATGTTTACGTCTGACACTTACTGTCTCCGACTATCGTCAATTTCCCAGAGCAAGACCAGATAGTTGTACTCAACTATAGTCAGCTCCCCCAGCTCTCCCGGCCCCCATCCGTACCGCTTGGCCACGCTATGGAGAGCCTCTATGTAGGGCGGTCAGTCACCTCTTCTTTCTTATGCAGGCTCCCCGCCAGCTCTAGTAGTTGAGGTAGCGTGAGGTTATCCACATCTTCCATCGTTACCGTGGGGTCTGCTAGATTAAGTATGAAGAACAGCATAGTAGCCAGCTGATCAACAGAAGGCTCCTGCATATTCTGTGGCGTTATACCGTACTTAGAAGTCAGCTCCCGCCAGTGTTTGATCTTCAGCGGTAGCACACCGGAAACGTCGATCTCTCTCCCACTTAGATTGATCTTCATGGATGCTCTCCTTAATAGAAACTTTTAGTAGTTGTCAGCGATATCTTAGCCGCGGTGCCGGATCCAGCGTGATACTGCGCCTTGGCATTGAAGGCGACGGTCAATCTTTCACGACCCCCCATCGCAGTGGGAAACGCGGTGTACACAAACTTCGGGAACAGCGCAGTGAGGCGGAATGAGTTAGCCTTAGTGACGTTGACCATAAACGCCCGTTCCGTCTGAGCCATGAAGTCAGCATACTCCGCATTATCAACAAAGCTGAGCGTACCATTGATGTTGATCATCTGCGGACCGCCGCGCGCGATGCTGTAGATGTCACTCGACGGCACTAACGCCGGGACCCCCTGCATATTGCCGTTGATGGCGATGCTCAGCGCCTCCAGTCGGGCATTACCCACACCACCGATGGAGATAGACGCGGTGTCGAACTTAAACGGCTTGGACGGAGAGCTGGGGAACGTCGGCGAGCTGGTGGACTTGGCGATGACCGCCGAGTTACGACCAAGCAACTGTGCCCTCATGCGGACCGACTGATTGGGGGTGTATGTCAGATCCAGAGCGTTGACCACCACACCGCCGTACCGAACGGAAGTACCGACGTCTCTGAACACTTCGTAGGTGTACGGCTGAACCGGACAATTCTCTGCGAAGTCAGCCGCTGCGGTGTAGTAGTCGTGAGTCCACAGGAACCCAGAAGTCACCACCGATACGCTACTAAGCTGCATCGCGCTCTTTAAAAAGAACCCCATGGATACCGGGTGAGCTGACATAAGAATAGACCCGCCGACACGAGTCAGACCTACGTCGTCATCAGGCTCCGCCACCGTGGCGACAATGTTCTTAGTTTCAAATCTGTCAAGCTGAACCTGGATGTCCTCGCTTAACGCCTCAAAATAATCGGTCACCGCGACGGCAGAGCCAAAGGAGGTCTCCCGTCCGATGCCGATGTACCCATTAAAGCCGTATCCCATTTCAAAACTCCTTAGCTGTTGAACTCAATTTCGGCCGTGAGTAGTATCTCGCCCCCAGCCACCACCCCAACTTCATCACCTTGTAGCCTTCCAGACGGCATCTCCCCACCCTTCAACCAACTTGTATCAACCAGCTCATTGAACGTCCTATTGTTCATCAGTACAGTTTCTATCTTCATGATCATGTCGTCGCGAGCCTTCAGCAGCGGCTTCAACTCCAGACCATACAGAAACGCATAGATGGCGAACTCAAGGTGGTATATCTGCTTCTTACCGGTCGCGATAAGCTGACTGTCAGGGGCAGAACGACGCAGCAAGAATATGAATATCTGCGGCAGGTCGTCAGCTCCTACGATCATCTGTTCGTCAACTACCGCACGGCACGGTCCCAGCAGTTCAGAGTTCTCCAACACGTACCGGAGCTCCTCCTTTATCGCGTGATAGTCACACCCCGTTGTCATTCTGCTTCTCCAGTTCTATCTTTGCTCTGGCGCGGATGATAGCTATGGCCAGATCGCGCGCTATGTCAACAGACGGCAGCATCTGACGCTTAGGTATCTTCACACTCTTGGCGAAGATGGGATTATCATCACTACCGAACACCAAGAACTTACCATTGATTGGCTTGATGGTTCCACCCTCATTGTGTATGCGTGCATGAGGCGACGGCGTTCCAATGGTGACCTCCATGGTTCCGACCTTAAGAGCCCCAGGACTCCCAGGATTGAACGACGCACGTAAGTCGCCGGTGTTCATCAACGGCTTACTAGATCCACCGCGTCTGAACATTATGGTCAGCGGGCTAAGGGCGGGCCAGCCGCCAATCAGCGCGCCGCTCTTAACGAAGTTGTCGTCCACCCATTTAAGCTGACGAAGACCGATCGCCTTGAGCAGACCTGGGGGTTGCAGCGCGACACCTATCCGCTGCAACTTACTCGTCAAGCCGTTAATGTCTACATCTACTCTTAGCCCCGCGTCGCTCATTCCTTGGCCCCCCGTATGCTGTCGATGCGACTGGGATCCACCACGCTGTTTTCCATACCGTCCACGTCAAACGTCGGCGTGTAGTTGGTTGTGCTGGACCACGGTCCGGAGTAGGCGGACTCAGCCACGCGCGAACCGTCTTCATACAGCAGCGCAGTCTTACCCTGAGCTACTGCATCCAACAGTTCGCGCGCCTGCTTGAAACGGTCAACCCAATCAGACTTATTGACCTTCTCGCCGGTAAAGGCGCGCCGAGATAGTATGCGCTCTACTGTCATGTCCGTGCTTATCACTTCCAGCAGAGGCACACTTCCCGACACGGGGACAGTATAGGCCCCCGCCAACTTAGCATTGATCTCAGCGTCGGAATAGCCGATGAACGTGGCTACGCTGGCGCTGGTCATATTGCTCATGCTCCCTATAGCTGGAACAGTGAGAAACACATTGGAGACAGTAGTGTACATAATCAGTTCCTCGTTACGGGCTCGACCGCTTCTTCTGCGCGCTTGGTTACTTCTGCCATGAAGTCCTCACGGCTTTCAAACCGCATAACCTGAGTCGCCCCCGGCTTACCGACGCTAAGGCTCAATGACACATCAAACCCACGACCGAGAATACTCAAGGCCTCGCTGTAGTAGTCCAGGCTGTCGGAGCTCATGTGTGTTTTCTTGCCGACGAAGTATTTCTTGCCGAGCTCGATAACCTTCTCACACCGATCACGGATAATGGGGGTGACACGACCGCCGTTGGACCGCAGCTCGTAGCGACACATCAAGATGCTATCTCTCATTATGAAGTGTTTCTGCAGTAGGCGATCAGGATACTTCCTAATGTCCTCCATCAACAGCGGCAGGTTTCGCGTGAACCTACCCATGCGAATGTCCTCAATGAGGTAGCCGGTGTGCGCTATGTGTGCGTCGGCCAACACCACCACCGAGCCCGGTCCGTCATTTAAATCGAACTCTGGGTGCTCGTGAATCATGCCGAAGAACCGCATAGACTTACCGTCACCCCTCGGCCGACGCCGGAACAGTCGTACAGGCATGTCAGGCTGGAACTGTGTATCGCACGCGAAGTGATGCTGACGTATGCCGTAGCCGGTGTAGCTGTTCTCACGTAGATACTTATGGATGTTCACCTGATTGACAATACGCTCGTCAGTGTCCAGCCACAACACCCAGTCCATGGAGCAGTTATCCAATCCTATGTTTCGCGGGGTTTCAAATCCAAATTGTTTCGGGTCGCACCCCTCTACCATCTTGGTGGCGTACTGCTTGGCGATACGAACGCCTTCATCACTAAGCCCGTTGTCAACGATGATAATTTCGTCAGCTAAGTCAACGACTGACTTAAGGCTCCAATGTAATTGATCCTCCGCCCCAGGGCCAGCCATAACGCTCACACTGACAGTCTGTCGCGGCCGCTGGAGTTTAATCTTGCGCTCTATGTCAATCGGGGTGACGTAGCCGTGGTCGGCGCGGTATGAAACTATCCACCACCCCATCGGATCGCCCAGTTCAGGACTCTGACTATGCAGCAGCGCGCCCACGTTGAAATCAGGCTTGTGGCCAACCATGTCGCGGATATCGTGGAGATCAAAATGCCAGATGTGACAGCGCCAGGGGTAGTTACGATAAGAGCTGTACTCCCACGGGCCAAAAGGCACGGTGATGTATACAATACCATCCTTGCGGGCGTAGCTCTCCATACGCTCGATAACAGTCCAGGGTTCGCGGACGTGTTCTAACACTTCCTGCATCAGCACCATATCGAAGTCACGGTCGGCGATAACATTGTCCCGCATGGCGTCGCCTACTACGAAGCGCATGCTGTCCCCAAGACCAAAGCGGTCTGCAAAGCCTGAGGCCATGTGAACCGAATGCTTATCGATGTCTACGCCGGTCCACTTGCGACCCAGACGGCGGGCGAGCTGTACTGCATACGCGCCGTGGGCGCAGCCGTAGTCTAAGATCTTACCGATGTGTGGGCGGTCTTCAATGAACTGCCCGAGCGCGCTGAAGCGGTCCTCATTAACTACCCAGTCGATAACCCGCTCATCATGTGTGGCGCCGATACGTTCGTACTGTTGACGCATCCCATCATCGGTGCGGTAAAACCTAAAGTCTCGATCGATCACCTGTCTCAGATCCTCACAGGCATCATCCAGTTCCATGGTGGAGAGCAGTTCGTCAGCCACCACGATGTCCGACTGGCGATACATATGCTTGGCGAGACGGAACGTGTCGTTGTTGTTGGCCTTAATGGTACGCTTGAACTCCATCTCCCAGTTCACAGCCACGTCGAACCAATCTAGTTCAGCAGCATGAGCGAAGCCCGCCGCGCTAGCGCCTGACTGCGTATGTACGCCGTCGAGGTAGCTCAACACCGCCGCAACGAAGTCGTCCACATAGTTATCATCTGCAGGAGTACCGCGAATGAGCGCCCCCGCATCTGGATGCAGTGTCTCAGCCAGCGCACCGCGATCACTGGTAACTACGGGGAGCCCACACGCCTGACACTCCATGGCCGTGATACAGCTCACCTCGCTGAATTTATCCAGCGCCGGAGACGGAGTGGGGTACACATACACGGCGGCCGATAGATATTCCTTGTAGAGCTCCCTCTTGGTAAGCGCGCCCAGCTTAACCACGGAGTCACTGAACTTCTCGATCAGACTATCACAGTACGCATAAAATTCCCCGAAGTGGGTTACGGGGTTATCGTACGTGGCGATATAAAGTTTCAGATTGGGCTTCGCGCGTAGCAGCTTGGGCCAGATCTTGGACAGCAGCACATCAAGGCCGCGCTCGGGGCGGGCGCAGTACATCAACTTGTTCATGTCACGACGAACACCACCGATCTCCTCTATGGCGTGTAGGTCCACGCCGTTGGAAGTCTGAAATATCTCGTTATCCGACAAACCATAGGCGCGCTTATATTCTTCAGTCATGAAGTTAGAAAGAGTCATGACTTTATCAATGTTCCACATCGTACCTTTAATCTGCTCCATCTGCTGAGCGTTGGGTAGGTCGTGACACCACAAATAGTTGAGTCGTGAGTTGACGCGCTTGGTAAACAAGCTGAAGTCCCGCTGTACGATACAGATGTCGTGAGGTACATGTCGACCATGGGCGTCCCACAGCTGAATGGGCATGAACGAAACGCCAGTCTCTTCGCACGTGTCCGGGGCTTCTATGTTACAAAACACCACGACATGATGACCAAGACTACCCAGCTCCCGCGCCATATACAGCGCCGCTGACTCACTTCCCCCAAGACTGTTGGTCTCCAGCGTCTTCGGGCCGAACGGCATTCCAGGGACAACCATATTGATATCATATTTCATTAGTTAACGCTCCTAGGTTTGATCACGTTGAAAAGAACGGATCGTTTAAAAGGATACGCAGTTCCACCCACCGTGGAAGTAGCGGTCCATCTTCCAATATAGATGCCTTCAGTTGTTGGCATCGTTACCATAGCGAAGTAGTGAGTTGAGTCACTGCTTGTGCTAGTCATAGAGCTCACTAGCGTTTCCGTTTTATCATATATCGCCATGTTCGGCGCGGAGTCCGGCGCTACTGAGCTTTGAAAAGTAAATTGTCTGGTGTCGCCGGGTTCAAAGATGTCCATCAATCAGTCCTCCACTTATTATGCCCGGTCACCACCCCTAGTATATCCATCACGTTTAATCTAGCGCCTATAAAGTCTCGCGTCGTTAAAGTGGCGCCGAGATGATCACGTCTGGCCAGTCTTGCGAACGTCAACAGCGCAGCGGCTGCGTTGATACGCTGAGCGGTGACGTCATCCCCTAATAACAAAGCCTCTTGCACCAACACCTCAGCCGCGCGGGTGACCAGTGAATTCAACAAAACGGCGTCCATACTGGTGAGCTCAGCACTCCGCGAGACGTTATCCATCAGAGCTAGGCTGTCCGATAAAGCCGTAAACGCTTCTCGGAATGCTGCATCGCTCATCAGTAGTGAATCGGTGAACTGCGCCGCGTTACTGCGTGCGTACGAAGACGCCAGCAGTAACGCGTCCAGTACAGATATCTCGGTAACTCCTCCGCCTGATGTTTCGGCGGTGTGTATGGAGGCCAGCAGTAGCGCATCAAACAGAACACGATCAAGGATGCTGTAGTATTGATCATCCAAGAATAGATCGTCAGCAACAACACGAGATAAATCCAGCAGACTCTGATCACTCAGATATATGCTGTCATACACCATGCGCGACAGATCGTGCGCCGCCGCGTCACTGATGGTCAGCGCATCGTGTCTCACAGACTCCGCCGCACGTTCCGGCGTACCGTCGTAAAAATAAACGCCGTCAGTCACGGTTATCTCAGTGACGCCACCACCGCCCCCGCCACCAGACGCGAGGAATATGATCATCGCGCCGGCCATTTCGTCGCCGGTGTCGGTGCAGGAGCGAGTGCACGATACGCTGCCTGCGGATACTGTTTTTGTTGCGAGCCAAATACCACCGCGCGCGGAGGTGGTTTGATGTTGTGCCGCGAGGATGAACGAGTCCGAATATGCGGCACCGCCGTCAAGCGCGCCCGCACTGTCGCCCCAGAATACTGCTAGAGCTAGACCCGACCCCGAGGCCGTGGCCGAGCCGGTTGACTGCGATGTAACCACAGTTGATAGATTGCTGTGGTCCTGCGCCATGACGTCGAAGCCACCGGCTACAGCATCATCAAACTCCATAATGAGATAGTTGCCGTTACCGCCGCCTGAAACGGTGCCGTTAACGCTCGTCTCGGTGCCATCGGCGATCCGCGTCCAGACCTCGCCAGCAAACACCGACGCGCTGAATACACTACGCGAAGTAAACCCGGCCGGCTGATTGAACGTCATCCCACCACCGGTCGACACCGATACAGCAACCAACAGATTACCGGCGGTCGTAGCACTCCCGAACGTGGGGGCGGTGGTGCCGGACGTGGTTGCTGATTGAACAAGGGCCATGACGTTACTCTATAGTTCCGATTAACAGATCGAGCTGAGTGCGAAACGTAGCGAGTACAGCCGTAGAGAAAGATCTGGTCGTCACTGTTCCGTCTAAGTTAAGTTGCTCGCGCAGAATATACCCGCCCGACGCGGGGAAGTTAGCCTGCACCCACGCTATCGTCGCGGTGATCTGTGTCAGCATTGCCGTGAACTCGGCCACTACGTCAATCGATTGATTGCTGAGTTGATCGCGCGCGTACTGCCCAAGACCAGGAACCGACTGAGCGGCAATGAATCGCAAGCGAGCAACACCAAGATACTCAAAGAACGTGATGATGTCGATAGCGCTGATCGGTCCGGCCAGGGATCGCTCCTTCAATGCGCGAGCCTCCGACTTAACCTTACGCGCCTCGTTTTGAACCTGAGCTAGTACGCGCTCCAGCGTTGGTCCCGTTGGAAACCTTGACATCAGCTGCTCCCCACGTTAGTCTGAAGCGTGAGCTTTAACAGGTCACTAGCCGCCGGGGTCCACGCAGAAAACGTCACGCGCTGATACAACGTTCCCATGCCAGATCCCGCATGATTAGTGATACCCGCTTCCGTCAGAGCAATGCCCGTAAGGCTGTCCGCCGCACCGCCGAACG
>LNFM01012038.1_pt1 | contig 11504 bp, 9 predicted proteins | sample 596031 | NCBI WGS metagenome assembly LNFM01 (sample SAMN04254537, study PRJNA301005) | activated carbon metagenome | isolation source: dual media filters at the Ann Arbor, Michigan drinking water treatment plant | place: USA: Ann Arbor | reverse complement strand
ATGCAGGCCCACGGTGACGCGGACGAAGGTGCCCCACAGCAGAAACGGCCAACCGCCGACGGCGTAGAGCAACGCGGAAAGCACGACGAGCGGCAGCCAATGCCAGTTGTTCAGCCATACATAGAACGGGTCCTTGGCGAGATCCGGCGCGTACTTCGACATCCGCTTGGTATCGAAGTGATCGGCCGGGCCGACCAACATCCAACCCAGATGCGACCACCATGCGCCGTCGCGGGGGGAGTGCGGGTCGCCGGGCTGGTCGGACTTCTGATGGTGAATCCGGTGGGTGGCCACCCAGAAGATGGGTCCGCCCTCGAGCGTCAACGCGCCGCAGACGGCGAAGAAGTGCTCCATCCACAGCGGGGCTTTGTACGAGCGGTGGGTATGCAGCCGGTGGTAGCCCATGCTGATGCCCAGTCCGATGGTCATCCAGTACAGGAAGGCCGTTACGGCGAGGGCCGCCCAGGAGAAGTGAAACAGCGCGGCAACGGCGCCGGTATGAAGCACAATGAGGACGATAACTGTTGGCCAGTTCATACCTCAACGCTAGCAGCGCCGCACCGCAGCCTATGTATTAGTTGTGTAATAGCTTCCCGAGGATGCCGACGGCCTCTTCGCACGCAGCCCGGTCGACGTCGAAATGCGTGACGGCGCGCAGCCGGTGCGGTCCCATGGCGATCATCACGACGCCCTTCGCGAGTAGCCGGTCGGCCACCTCTGCGCCGGTCATGCCGGTGCCGGAGACGTCGAAGAAGACGATGTTGGTGCCGGCGTTGGGTTCCACCGCGATGCCGGGCAGTTGCGCCAGCGCCTCGGCGAGATAGGCCGCGTTGGCATGGTCTTCGCCCAAGCGGCCGCGCATCTCTTCAAGCGCGATCAGCCCGGCGGCGGCTAAGACGCCGGCTTGCCGCATGCCGCCGCCGAGCCGCTTGCGGAGCAGGCGCCCCTTGTCCATCTGCTGCTGCGTGCCGACGAGCATCGAACCCGCCGGAGCGCCGAGGCCCTTCGACAGGCAGAACATCACCGTATCGGCGTACTGCGCGATCTCCGTGGGGGCAACATTGAGGGCCGTGGCGGCGTGGAAGAAGCGGGCGCCGTCCATGTGCACGGGTAGGCCGCGGCTTTCGGCGCCGCGCTTGATCTCGGCGAGCTGATCGAGCGGGTAGACGGTGCCGCCGGCCACGTTATGCGTGTTCTCTACGGCGATCAAGCCGGTGGGCGCGGCATGGGGGCCGACGGGGCGGATCTCCTTCGCAATGGCGTCCCAGGTGAGGTGCCCCTTGGCGGTAGGGATGGCGCGGGCCAAGCACCCGGCGAACCAGGCGAGCATGGAGAGCTCATAGTTCAGGACGTGCGAGCGCGAATCGCAGATCACCTCCTGGCCATGCTGCGTGTGCACGGTCATGCCGATCGTGTTGCCCATGGTGCCCGTGGGGACGAATAGGCCGGCTTCTTTGCCCATCAACTCCGCGGCGCGGGCTTCGAGGCGGTTGACCGTGGGGTCTTCCTGATAAACGTCGTCGCCGACTTCGGCTTCGGCCATGGCCCGGCGCATGGCGGGGGTGGGTTTGGTGACAGTGTCACTGCGGAGATCGATCATAAGAATTCTTGGAGGACGTCGTTTGAAAGCAGCACGCCGCGCGGCGAGAGGCGGAGGCGGTCGCCGTCGCGTTCGAGCAGGCCGTCGGCGAGGAAGCGCTCGATGGGCGCGGCCCAGCGGGTCCATTCCGCGGGCTGCGGCAAGACTCCTTCGCTGAGGCGGAGGCCAACAAAAAAGCGCTCGCTGCCGGGGTCGGCGAGGGTGGCGGCTTGTCGGCTGGGGCCCTGCTCGACGTAGGCGAGAGCGGTTTCCGGGTTCTGCCAGCGCTGGCCGGCGGCGCTCGAATGGGCGTCGGCGCCAAAGCCGAGATACTCTTCGAGGCGCCAATATTTCAGATTGTGGAGCGAGGGCTGGCCGAAATTGGAGACCTCATACCGAGGCAGGCCCATGGCCGTAAGCCGCTCGACGGCCCGTTCGTACATGGTGGCGATGGCGTCGTCGTCCGGGATGTCCTGAGCGCCATACTTCGGGCCGTTGTTGAGGATCTCGAGGCCGAGGCGCGAATCCTCGTCCACCTCGAGCATATAGACCGAGGCGTGGGGCGGGGCGAGGCGCTCGATCCAGTCGAGCGACGTCTCCCAACTCGCCGGCGTTTGCGCGGCGAGCCCGGCGATGAGGTCGAGGTTGATATTGGGGATGCCCTCTTCGCGAAGCAGGGCGACATCGGCGGCGACAATCTCCGCCGTATGCTTCCGGCCGGTTTTGCGGAGCTCAATTTCGACGAACGACTGGACGCCCAGGCTGACGCGGTTGATGCCGGCGTCGCGCCAGGCGGCGACCTGCTCGCGGGTGAACGAGCCGGGCGCGGCTTCGAGAGTCGCTTCGGCCCAGGGGCGGCCGGGGATGCGGGCGAGGAGCTCGCGGAGATCGTCATTGGCGATCTGGCTGGGCGTGCCGCCGCCGAGGTAAACGGTCTCCGGCGTCCAGGGCCAGGCGGCCTGTTCCAACTCCTCCCGCAGCACCGCATGGTACCGGCCTTCGAGTTCGCGGGGGAACACCCCGGAAGCGAAGTTGCAGTACGTGCATTTTTGGGCGCAGAACGGAAAGGAGAGATAGACGCCGGGCATTTAAGAGAGGCTGACGGTCTCGCCGAGGTGCTCACTGACGTGGGCCGCAATCAGTTCGGCGAGCGACTGGCCGGAGTCGGCCAGGACGAAGGCGTTCCGCGCGTCCACCCAGTCGAGCTTGAAGCTGCGGGAGTGGGCGGAGACCCACACCTGGCGAACCGGGGTCTGCGGGCTGACGACGAACTTGGCGCGCGGCTCGTCAAACTCGATGGTCAACGTGCCATTATTGAAGTCGGCCTCGAAGTCGTGTTCGTCCGAGGCGGTGGCCAGCGCTTTGAACAGCGTTGTCATCGCATCTTCACATTTTAGCCGAAAGTCTTGTTCGTCGAGCATGAATCTTCACGGTAACAGAAAGCATCATTTGATAGGCTGATCTTTTAGAGGATGACAACGACCTGTATCCGGCACACTGAGCTGCCGAACACTTCCCGGCTGTTCGCCGATCTGGTCTATCATTTCGACCGGGTGTCGTCCTTTTACGCCCATGCTCCGTATGATCCGGAGTCGTTTGCGGCGGCCGCGAAGCAGATTGAGTATCCGGCGGAGCGCCGGGCCGCCATGGTGGCCGCGCTTGCGGAGCAGAACCCGGGGAATCCGTCGCTTGCGGTTCTGGCGCAGGAAGGCACGGTCGCCGTCGTGACGGGCCAGCAGGTGGGCCTGTTTTCGGGTCCGTGTTACTCCATTTTCAAGGCTCTATCGGCCATCCGGCTGGCTGAAAAGTTGACGGCGGAAGGGATTCCGGCGGTGCCCGTGTTCTGGCTGGCGACCGAAGATCATGATCTGGTGGAGATCAACCAGGCCTGGGTGTTCAACGCGGCGCATGAGGTGGTGGGGCTGCAGACCGCGGCCGTGAATCCGTTGGGTGGCCCGGTGGGGCCGATCCCGGTGGGCGTGGCGCCGCTCGACGAGTTGGCAGCCGCCTTGGCCGGCCTGCCGTTTGCCGACGACGTGATGGCGATGGTGCGGGAGTGTTATGCGCCCGGGGCGACCTTCGGCGGCGCGTTCCGCGCGTTGGCGCAGAAGCTGCTGGCCAAGTGGCCGATCCTGTTCTTGGATCCTCTGGCTCCGGCGGTGCGGGCGATCGGCAGCAGCTTCATTTTGAAAGCAGTTGCCGAGGCGCCAGAGTTGAACGCGGCGTTGCTGCAACGTAATCAGGAGTTGGCCGCGGCCGGCTACCACGCGCAGGTTCACGTCGAAGCCGGTGGTTCGCTGCTATTTTCTCTCGAAGGCGGCAAGCGCACGCCATGGGCGGGAGAGCCCGTTCGTACGGCCGACCTTTCGCCGAATGCACTGCTGCGGCCCGTACTGCAGGATTACCTGCTGCCCACCGTCGCCTACTTCGGCGGACCGGCGGAGTTGGCCTACTTTGCCCAGTCCGAAGTGCTCTACAGGAAGCTGCTCGGGCGGATGCCGGTGATGCTCCACCGCGCCGGGTTCACGCTGCTCGACGACCGGACGGCAAAGATCCTTCACCACTACGGCCTGAGCGTGGTGGACACGCTGATTCACGAAACCGGCCTGCGCGAACGGTTAGCCGCGAAGTTGATTCCGGCGGGGATCACGGAGAAGGTTGCCGCGCTGCGGACGCACTTGGGGACGGAAGTCGAAGCCCTGTACGCCGAAGTCCGCGCGTTGGATCCGACGCTTGAGAAAGTGCTTGCCAAGAGCAGCGCCAAAATGATCTATCAGCTCGGCAAGATGGAGCGCAAGACCGCCCGCCAGGCGCTGCGCCGCGACGAGCAGGCCCAACGGCAGACCGAGTATCTGCACCATAGCCTGTATCCGCACCGCCACATGCAGGAGCGGTTCTACAGCATTCTGCCCTTCCTCGCGCAGCACGGCCCCGACCTGATCGAAAGGATCTACGAGCACGTCGAAGTGGACTGCCCGGATCATCAGGTGCTTCCGATACACTAGCGCCATGCGCTTGAACCCCGTGAAGCAGGCCTTGCTGGCTGGCAAGACCGTGTTGGGCACTTCCTATGGACAGCTCCGCGATCCGGAGATTGCCCGAATCTTGAAAGCAGCCGGATTTGATTATGCCTATCTCGATGGCGAGCACGGCTGCTTCGGCATTGAGACGCAGCAGGATATCTGCCGCGTGGCCGGCCTGTGCGGCCTCACGATCTTTGCCCGCGTCGCGGACATGCAGTACGACCTGATTGCGCGGTCGCTCGATTGCGGCGCGGACGGGATTATCTTTCCGCGTGTCGAATCGCCGGAGCTGCTCGCGCAAGCCGTGAGTTGGTGCAAGTTCCCGCCGGTGGGCATTCGCGGCTTCGGGCTGACGACGATGCAGGCCGACTACGAGGCCGTCACCATTCCGCAGATGATGACGCACCGGAACGAGAACGGCATGGTGATTCTGCAGATTGAAACGCAGCGCGCGTTTGAGGCGCGTGAGGAGTTGCTCTCCGTGCCGGGCATCGACGTCGTGATGGTGGGTCCGGTGGACCTTTCGATTTCGCTCGGCGTGCCGGGGCAGTTCGACGATCCGAAGATGGAAGCGACGCTCGACGCCATTCGCGAAACCTGCGACGCCAAGGGCATCGCACCGGGCATCCAGGCGCGGAACCTGGCGCTATCGTCGAAATGGCGTGATCGCGGCTACCGGTTCCTGGGAACGGCTTCCGAATGGGCCATGATGCTCGAGAAGGGCAAGGAGATCGTAGGAGCGCTACGAAACTGAGCAATGGTGCCGAAGGTGGGAGTCGAACCCACATGGGGAGTGAACCCCGGCAGATTTTGAGTCTGCTGTGTATACCAGTTCCACCACTTCGGCACTGACCCTGTCAGTATAACAGCAGATGGGTGTTCCGTTCGATAGTCAAGATGTAGTGAATCGCCTGGCCGCGCTCGCGCAGCCCCGGCTCTTTGAATTGCTCCGGCTCAGTTCGGCCCGGCACGTCTACGATCCGATGCCCGGACTGCCCGGGGCCAAGTATATGGCCGAGGAAGGCGAGGTGATTCTGAACGGTTCGAAACGCGCCGTGCAGCCGTACCAGAGCATCGAACGATTCCTGAGCCAGGAGAAAGCGATCTCGTTTCTGATTGAGCCCGGGCTGCTGCCCATCGTCAAAGCGATCGCGCTCGACGTGCGCGGCCGCAAAGTGCTCGTCACAAGAAAACCGGCGCCGCGGGAGAGTGACCGGGGCGCCGTGGGGTACCTGCCGGGCTTCGGCGTCCGGTTGCTGCTCGCCACCGGACCCGAAACCACGTTGACTTGGGAATGCCTCTACGGCGTCCTATAGCTCGGTGAGGTGCTCCACCTTGCCGGTGGAGTCGCCGATCTTCTCGGGCTGCACGCCGACGTTGTCGAGCATGGTGAGGAACAGGTTGGTCATGGGCGTGCCCTTCTTGAAGCGCACATGGCGGCCGCCGTGGATCTTGCCGCCGCCGCCGCCGGCGAGGATCGTCGGCAGGTTGAGATGCTCGTGCTTATTGCCGTCGCTGATGCTGCTGCCGTAGACGACCATCGAGTTATCGAGCAGCGTGCCGTCACCGTCCTTGGCGCCCTTGAGCTTGCCGATGAACTGGCTGAACATCTCGACATGGTGCTGGTCGATCTTTTGCAGACGGTCGATCTTGGCGGGGTCGTTGAAGTGGTGGGAGAGGCCGTGGTGGGCGTCCGGCACGCCGATGTTCCGGTAGGTGCGGTTGCCGCCCTCGCGCCCGATCATGAAGGTCACCACGCGGGTGAGGTCGGCCTGGAAGGCGACGGTGACCAGGTCGAACATCAACTGGATGTGCTCTTCAAATGTGGGCGGGATGCCGGCGGGACGGTCGAGCGCCGGAATGGCAGCGGCCCGTTCGTTGGGCTCTTCGCTCTTCTGAATCTTCTTCTCGATCTCGCGGACGGCTTCCATGTACTCGCCGAGCTTGCGCTTGTCGGAAGCGCCGAGCTGCATGCCAAGGCGGGCGGCGTCTTCGCGAACAAAATCGAGAATGCTGCGGTCCTGCTTGGCTTGCGCGGCGCGGGCGGCGGGGTCGGTGGAGTCGCCGTCGCCGAACAGGCGCTCAAACAGGGCGCGGGGGTTGATCTCCGGCGGCATGGGCGTTGAAGGCGAACGCCAGGAGACCGTGTTGCTGTAGGCGCAGCTGTAGCCGCTGTCGCAGCCGCCGACGAGGCGGGAATCCTCGAGGCCGATTTCGAGCGAAGGCAGCACGGTGCGGCCGCCGATCTCCTTGGCCGCCACTTGATCCACCGACACGCCGGCCTGAATATCAGCGCCCTGCGTCTTCTTCGGGTGGACGCCGGTGAGCCACGTGGCGCCCGCGCGGGCGTGGTCGCCGGCGCCGTCGCCGAGGGCTTGGCCGTTGTAGTGATCGAGACCGGAGAGAACGAGCAGATCCTTACGATAGGGCGCGAGCGACTGCAACGTCTTAGTGAACTCGAACGCCTTGCCTTCCGCCGTAGGCGTCCAATGGTTCATGATGATGCCGTTCGGCACATAGCAGAACGCCATGCGGACGGCCGGCGCGGCGGCGGTCCGCGCCGCATGGCTTAGGGCCGGAACCATGGCATCGAACAGCGGCAGGCCGAGGGCGGTGCCGAAGCCGCGCAGCAGCGTGCGGCGGTCAAGAGACTTCTTCGTAATGATCATCGTTCCGGGCTCCTTCTCATTTGAAATGGTACGCTGTTCACGATCGCGCTGACGAGGGCGGAGAAGTGATAGTCGTTCTTGGCGGCGTCGCGGCGGATCTGGCGAATGGCCGGCATATCGTAGTGTTCCAAGCCCCGGCCGAGGGCATAGGTCAAAAGTTTTTCGGTAAGGCAGTCGACGAACTCTTCCTGGCGCTCCGAAAGAATGCGCTTCAGGTCGCCGGGTCCGTCCAGCATCACGCCGCCCGGCAATGCGCCGGAGGCGTCGATCTTCACGCCCGCCTCTTCGGCGCGGAACTTGCCCGTGGCGTCGTAGTTTTCAAGAGCAAAGCCGAGCGGGTCCAGACGGTCGTGGCACGAGGCACAGGCGGCCTTGGCGCGGTGGGCCTGCAGCGCGGCGCGGAGGTCTTTGGCGGAGCCGTTGGCGCTATCGGCGAGGTCGGGAATATCGGGCGGCGGCGGAGGAGGTGGCGCGCCGACGATGTTCTCAAGGATCCATTTGCCGCGCAGCACGGGAGAGGTGCGCGTGGGGTAGGAGGTGACCGTCAAAATGCTGCCGTGGGAGAGCAGGCCGCCGCGCTCGGGGTTCGTCAGCGTCACCCGGCGGAAGTAGTTGCCGCGCACGCCGGAGATGCCGTAGTGGCGCGCCAAACGCTCGTTCAGGAAGGTGTAGTCGGCGTTGAGGAAGTCGATGATGCGGCGATCTTCCTTGACGATATAGGCGAAAAACTGCTCCGTCTCCTTCTGGAGGGCGGAGCGGAGGGAATCGTCGAATTGCGGATACTTGTCCGGGTCAGGGCGCCAGGAGGGGACGTTCCGCAGGTGCAGCCACTGACCGGCGAAGTTGTCGACGAGCGCCTTGGCCTTGGGGTCGGCGAGCATGCGCTTCACTTGGGCGGCCAACACCGGCCGCAGCTTCTTCTGTTCGCTTAAGCGAAGCAGCTCTTCGTCGGGGATGGAGCTCCAGAGGAAGAACGAAAGGCGGGAGGCGAGCTCGAGATCGGTGACCTTATGGAGCGGAGTGGCGCCGTTGGCTTCCATGCGGAACAGGAAGTTGGGCGAGACCAGAATGCCGCGGAGGGCCATCTCCAGGCCGGCGTCGAACGATCCCGCCGAGGCGTACAGGCGCTGCAGCGGGGCGAGGTCGGCGGGAGTTACCGGCCGGCGGTAGGCCTGGCGGGCGAGCGTGGCGATAATCTGGTTGGCGCAGGCGGCGGTCTTTTCGGCGCACTGCAGAATGCGGCGGCGGCTGGGCGTATCGCCGGGGCCGGTGGGGCTGAAGGGGCCGCCGATCAGGACGTATTCGAGCTGGGTGGGGGTGGGAGGCGGCGGACCGAAACGGCCGACGCTGGCGCCGGCGGTGGTCTCCGTCTTGGCCGACTCGGTCAGGAATCCGGCGCCGATGGAGTGCAGGCCAGCCTTGAGCGGGACGCGCACTTCGAAGTTCCGGGTGGCCTGAGACTCTTCGGCGTTGCTATAGACGGTGTCGATGAGCTTCACGCGCGCGCGATCCACGCGGACATCCAACTTCGCGGGGGGAAGCGTCGGGTCGGGGTTGCCGCGGACACGGACCGTGATGGCGTATTCGGCGTCGGCCGGGAAGTAGTGCTTGATCGTCATCCCGCTGCGGAGCGACAAGGGCAACTCTTCGCCGGAGTCGGACGCGCCGGGGCGGGTAAAGGTGTACTTCTCGACCAACGGGCTTAGTTTGGTGGTGCCGAGGGCTTGGCGAACGACGCGGCGGGCCGTCGTCATGTACTTCTCCATCAGAAGCGGGGACACGGTGAGAACGGAACCGATGTTGTCGAAGCCATAGCCGGAGTCGTCGGCCGGGAGGCTGGCGGAGTGGTCGAGGTCCAGGGCGAGCAGGTCGCGGACGGCATTGGCGTACTCGGCGCGATTCAACCGGTGGACGGTGGGGGCTCCGGGATTGGGAAACTTGCGGATGTTATCGTCGAGCCGGGTTTCGAGCCACGTCGCCATGGCGGCGTTCGCTTCCGGCTTCGGCCGCGGCAAACCCTTGGGCGGCATCTCCCCCGTCTTTAACTTGCGCAACACTTTCTCGAGCTTTCCGGCGTGCGCGGCGAGGTCGTTGGTGCTCACGCCATCCAGGGAAAAGCCGGCCGTCTTGCTTTGGTCGTTATGACAGCCTTGGCAATACCGGCTAAGCGACGTTTGCACGGTCGCGGCGTCTTGCGCAAAGACGGCGGAAGCGGCGATGAAGAGCGAAAAAGAGAGACGCAGCATCACTAATTGTGGGTAGGGCTTTCGCCAGTGTCACAGAAAGAATATCATTTCTTCATGTACCAGCCAAAGCGGTTATGCCTATACCTTCTATTACCCATATCGATGTTAGGCGCCGACACTCGACTCGCAGACTCTCGACTTTTTGATGCGGTGCAAAGCGGCGATCAGCGGACGGTGCTGGGTTTGGTGAAGGCCGGGGTGAACGTCAATACGCCGCGGCCGGATGGATCCACCGCGCTGGGCTGGGCGGTGAGCCGGGACAACGTCGAGATTGTGACCGCGCTGCTGCAGGCGGGCGCCAACCCGAACGTGGCCGATGAGAACGGCGAAACGCCATTGACCCTGGCTTGTACGCAGGGCAACCTGGCGATTGCGCGTCTGCTGTTGGACGCCAAAGCCAAGCTCGACGTCACCCGCTGGAATGGCGAGACGCCGCTGCTGGGGGCCGTGCAGTCGGGCAATAGCGATCTGGTCAAGCTGCTGATTGAGCGCGGCGCCGGGGTGAACACAACCGAAAGCCGCATGGAGCAGACGCCGTTGATGTGGGCCGCCGCCGCGGGCCGGGCCGATATCGCGGCGCAGTTGCTGGCCAAGGGAGCCGATGTGAACGCCAAGTCCAAAAGTGGCTTCACGCCGCTGCTGTTCGCGGCGCAGAAAGGCGACCTGGCCACCGTGAAACTCCTGGTGACCGCCAAGGCCGACCCGCTGACGAAGTCGAAAGAAGGCGCGGCCCCGTTCGCGCTGGCGCTGGCCCGGGGCCACGAGGCGGCGGCGCGGTATCTGCTTGATTTCGGGGCGGAGGTGAATCTGGTGGATGCATCCGGCAGCACGCCGCTGCATACGGCGGTGCGGCTGGGCAAGATTGACCTGGTGAAAGACCTGGTGGCGCGCGGCGCCGACTTGAAGGCGAAGACCACCCGCTCCGGCGTGCAGCGTGGCCCTTTCCGCAGCTTCGGGCTGACCCCGTTCCTCACGGCGGTGGAGGCTGGCGACGTAGCGATGATGCGGGAGTTGGTAAAGCTGGGCGCGGACCCGAAGGCTAAGACGTCGGACGGCGCGGGCGGCGTCCTGCTAGCCGCGCAGAGCCGGAAGCTGGACGCGGTGAAGCTGATGGTGGAGCTGGGCGGCGATGTAAACGAAGAGCGCCCCGGCGGCGGCACGGCGCTGCATACCGCGACGCGTTTCGGCGATAACGTCATGATTCAGTTCCTGGTGGACAACGGCGGCGACCTGACCAAGAAGGACCGTTTCGGCCGTGATGTGCTCGGCGAAGCCGAGTTCGAAGCGCCGAAACCGACCATTGAGTTCGTTCGAAAGCTGGTGCAGAAGCAGCAGTGATAAACTGCGGGCATATGGAAAGACGGAAACTTTTGGGATGCGCGCTCGGCTTGGGCGCGGTGGCATTTGCGAAGAACAAGCGGTTCAATTTGCCGGCCCCGGACCCGGCGAGTTCCGCGGCCAACGGCGCCAAGGTGATCCCGCAGCCGGCAGGCGCCAAGTTGACGCTCCCGGTGGGTTTTGTCGCCGAGGAGTTTGCGGGCGGGTTCCAGAAGCCTCGGATTATGTTGGAGTTGCCAGGCGGCGCGGTGCTGGTCACCGAGAGCCTGCCCAAAGGCAGCGTAGTCGCCGTGGGACCGGGCAAGGCGCGGAAGACGCTCATCGCGGGGCTGGACCGGCCGTTCGGCATGACGCTGTGGAAGGACTATCTCTACGTCGCCGAAGCCGAGTCCGTGAAGCGGTACAAGCTGGATACAAAGGCCGTCACGGTGGGTACGGGCGAAGAGGTTGTGTCGCTCAAAGGTTATGGAAAGGGCCACTGGTCGCGCGGCATCGCGTTTGACCCGAAGGGCGACAAGTTCTATCTCTCGGTGGGTTCGAGCAGCAACATCGACGCGGGCGATCCGGCCGACCGGGCCGCCATCCATGTCTACAACGCCGACGGCTCCGGCAAGCAGATATTCGCCACCGGCCTGCGCAACGCCGTGAA
>LNFM01038632.1_pt1 | contig 11505 bp, 13 predicted proteins | sample 596031 | NCBI WGS metagenome assembly LNFM01 (sample SAMN04254537, study PRJNA301005) | activated carbon metagenome | isolation source: dual media filters at the Ann Arbor, Michigan drinking water treatment plant | place: USA: Ann Arbor | reverse complement strand
ACCGGGAGACGAGGTGCGGGTCTTTACGACCAAAGACGGGTACGCCGCTTACATTCAGAAGATCGAACCGTAGCGACTCCTTGCGCGGGTGCGAAGTTGCACGGGGTAGCGTGTGCCTGTGCGCGGGCAAACGCTGCCTCCGAACATCCTGCGCGTTCTCCTGCCATCCCCTGGTTGACCAGGCCATGGCTGGGTCGTCCTTTCCTATGTGGAATAGGCCGGTTAGTCTCTCGCCGGAATCATCCCTCCAAATGTGTCGATCCGGCACTGACCTTGCTCATGCTCTGAAGCGCGCCGGTTTATTTTAACCGAAGACAAGACCGACGAGAAGAGGAGCAATGGGATTCAATGAGTGTGGTGTGGAGACGAGCGTGGCGCCCCTCAGATCCCCAGGAAAGGTGGAGAGGCGGAACGCGTCTTCGTGCGAGCCCATCCATCGAAATAGCCGATGACTCCGGATCGGTTTATCTATTTTTAGATGGAGCGGCGCATTGGTATCGTGGGTCTCGACACGAGAGGCGCGCTATCAAGTCTGCACGTGGAAGCGCCGTCATGATGACGGCACCGGAGCTGCCTCTCGCACGGGCCGCTCCGTGAAGCAAGCCAGGCGGGGGCAACGACGAGAGAGGCGGCCCACTCCCGGCGCCGCTTGGGCGAGCACACAAAGCAGACCGGTGAAAGGCCGGAGAAGGGATGGCGATCATGGCGGATCGAAGAGAGGCGGACCGGACGGTGTGGTCCATCGTGTTGGCCGGCGGGGAAGGGGAACGGGTCCAGCCATTCGTGCAGCGATGGCTGGGCCTGCCTCGCCCGAAGCAATATTGCGCCTTCGTCGGGACCCGCTCGATGTTTCAACACACGGTGGACCGCGCGAGACGGCTCGTGCCCGGGGAGCGAGCCGTCGTGGTCGCGGCTCGCCATCATCGGGTGGATGTGGAATCGCAGTTGCGCGGCCGGTCGGCAAACTGCTGTGGCAACCCGCCAACCGCGACACGGCCGCGGGCGTGTTCCTGCCGCTCTCCTACGTACGGAGTCGCAATCCACAGGCGACGGTCGTCGTGTATCCGTCGGATCACTTTATTTTCCCGGAACCGCGATTTCTCGACACGGTGCGGGGCGCGATCGCGTCCGTCGAGGCCATGCCGGACCGGATGCTCTTGTTGGGCGTCCAGGCTGGATTGTGCGTGGCCCGGCGTTGGGCGGATCGCCGGCGCATCCGGTCCGCGCGGTGTCCGCGTTTGTGGAAAAGCCCTCGGCGGAGATCGCAGACGCAGCGTTCCGGCTCGGGGCCTTATGGAACACGCTCGTCCTTGTGGCCAAAGTGGAAACGTTATGGCTGGCCGGGTACGCCTGTGTTCCGGACATGATGCCTCTCTTTGAACGGCTGGCGTCCACCTGGGACGGGCGGGACGAGCGTGCCATCGTGGAGGCGGTCTACCGGGAGATGCCGGCGTATAACTTCTCCGCGCACCTGCTCCAACGGGCGCCGACCCGTGTGGCGGTCATGGAACTGACCGGTGTATTGTGGAGCGACTGGGGCAAGCCGGAGCGAATTGTGGAGACGATCCGCCGCATCGGCAAGACTCCGGCGTTTCCCTTGAGCTGCCTCGACCGGCCGTTCGCCCCGCATCCGATTCCGGAGCCGGCGCTGCGGATGTCGGCGGGCGCTGGACACTGAACGAGAAAGGAGCACCGACTAATGACGACGAACCGCTTCAATGCACGTGACCGTTGCCTCCTGGTCCTTGCCGCCGTCCTGTGGTGGCCGGGGCTCGCCTTGGCCGGCCCCGCGACCGACCGGCTCGACGAGGAACAAGCCGTACGGGTCTATCGTGAGGTCGTGCCGGCGACCGTTTTTATTACATCGTCGTTCAGTTCCGGCGCCGACCGCCGATCGACGATCGGTTCCGGATTCCTGGTGGACGACGCAGGCACCATCGTCACGAACGCCCACGTGGTGCACGGCGCTCATACGGTCTCAGTCAAATTGTACGACGGCCAGCGCATCCGAGCGGAGGTGCTCGGCATCGACACCTACAGCGATGTGGCTGTCCTGCGGCTCCATGGGGTCAAGGGCAAGGTTCCGTTCCTCCGGTTCGGAGGATCTGATTCCCTGCGTATCGGCCAGCGCACCTTGGTCATCGGCAATCCCCATGGGCTGGGCTTCGGCCTCTCCACGGGCATTATCAGCGGACTGGATCGATTGCCTCCGGGGTTAAGCTTAACCGAAGCGCGCGTGCCCCTGATTCAGACGACCGCCCCGATCAATCCCGGCGACAGCGGCGGTCCGTTGGTGGCCTCCGACGGCCGCGTCATCGGCATCACGACCGCGATGCTTTCGGGGACGCAGAATATCGGATTTGCCGTGCCGGTGAATATCGTGAAGGACGTGGCGGCGAAATTGAAGGCAACAGGAACGGTGCTCCGCCCCTGGGTCGGGATCGGCGGCAAGTTCGTCACGGAGGAGATACGGGAGCTGTTCGTCTTACCCTTGGCCGACGGCCTGCTCGTGGAGGAAGTGTATCCTGGCAGCCCGGCCGATGACGCCGGCATTCAACCGGGAACCGTGGATGTCACCGTCTCGGGCGAGCCCTGGATGATGGGTGGCGATCTGATCGTGTCGATGCAGGGACAGCCGATCCGCAAGACCGAGGAATTCGTCGCGTTGCTCGGCACGCTCAAGATCGGCGACACCCTGACGGTCGAACTGATCCGCGATCGGCTGCGGAAACGCGTCTCGATGGTCGTGGGTGAACGTCCCCATGGGTTTCTCAGCATCGCTCCCGCGCCCGCCAGACCCAGCCCGGCGCTCCTGCCGCGCGCATGGCATGGAGATGCGACCGATGCCGACTCGCCGGTCGCCTCCGGAGGAGGACCCTATGGCCACACCGAGTGATTTCATGGACGCCCCGCTACGGCACATCTTTCACCCGACGGACTTCTCGCCGGCCGCCATGGCGGCATTCCACCACGCGCTCAAGCTGTGGGTGGGGTTGGGGGCGGATCTCACCATCATGCACGTGGACCCGCAACGGGGCCGACCCGGATTTCGAAGATTTCCCGCGCGTACGGGCGACCTTGGCCCGTTGGGGTCTGCTGCCGAAAGGCGCCACCAAGGAGCAGTTGCTGCAGTTGGGGATCGGCGTGTCGAAAATTCGCGCCAGGGGGGGCGATCCCGTCGCCTCGATGGTGCAGCTGCTGTGGCGCAAACCGGCCGATCTCCTGGTCGTGGCGACCCACGCAAGTGATCAGCTGGCCGGATGGCTCAAGCACCCGATGGCGCATGCGCTCTCGCGGAAATCCCGCACCATGAGCTTATTCGTTCCCGAGAATTGTTCCGGCTTCATCTCTTCGGAGACCGGCGCCTGCCGGCTGCAACGGGTGCTGATTCCGATCGACCACCGCCCCTTCCCGCAGTCCGCGATCGAGGCCGCATGCGCCGTGGCGCATGGGTTGGGGGCGCGCGATGTGTCGTTCGAGCTCTTCCATGTCGGGTCACCCGACGACCTGCCGCAGGTCCTGACCCCTTGGCGGAACGGGTGGACCTGGAGCCGGACGTTTTCAACGGGAGTCGTCGTCGATGAGATTCTGACGGCGGCCAACGTCATGCCGCTCGACCTCATCGTGATGGCCACGGAGTGGCGGCAGGGCTTGCTCGATGCGCTGTGGGGGAGCACGACGGAGCGGGTCCTGCGGCAGGTTCCCTGCCCGTTGCTGGCGGTGCCGGTTCGCGGCTCGTCTGGTCCGGCATCCGGACCGGCGGAGATCGTGTCTCGTGATCGGCTGGAACACGCATCGATCACGAGATGAACCAGGAAGGAGGCATGGCATGAACAAGCTGAAAGGCATCGGGTTGCTGTTGATCGCAAATGTGCTGATCTTTGCAACTCTTTCGATCTCGTTTCACGTCATTATCCACTTCATTCTGCCCGCGTTCGGGATCGACATGCGCGGCACAATCCATCAGCAGGATCTCGTGTGGGCGATGGTAATCGGATTCGGCGGCGCATTCCTCAGTTTGGCCTTTTCCAAGCAGATGGCCCGCTCCATGCTCGACTGCCGGCCAATCACGCAGCCACGCTCTCACGCCGAACAGGTGATTTACGGGTCCGTGCAGGAGTGCCCGAAGTCTGGGTGTACGACTCCCCTGATCCGAACGCCTTCGCCACCGGTCCCAGCAAGAACAACTCGATGGTGGCCGTCTCGACCGGATTACTGCAGCACCTGCGGGAAGAGGAAGTCAAAGCCGTGCTGGCCCACGAAATGGGGCATGTGTACAACGGGGACATGTTGACGACGACGGTGTTGGCCGGCCTGATGAATACGTTCGTCTATTTCATCAGTCGCTGGGTGTACCAGAATCTGGCGGAACGCAATGCCCCTCTCGCGTTCGGCGTGTACATGTTGCTGCAGATCGTCTTGTCGTTCCTCGCCATGATTCCGATCAGTTGGTTTTCGCGGCGGCGTGAGTACGCCGCCGATGCCTTCGCGGCCAAGGTCTATGGGCGAGACGCCATGATGTCCGCATTGCGCGCAATCGACAGATGGGTCCATCGCGCGCAATTCGAGTATGCGACGCAGGACGCCCTCGCCACGATGAAGATTTCGGGGAAAACGAGCGGGTTTCTGCGCCTGTTCGCGACGCATCCCCCCATTGAAGCACGGATCAGCGCGCTAGAACGCACGTGAGGTCGCAAGACCGTTACCCTGGGTCTCCTATGCATGCTTGGATCATCGCCGTCATCGCGATGACCATCGCCGGTTGTCAGGCCCGTCCGGACGCGAGGTGGGAACAGGTCGGGAAGACGCCTGAACAGGCTCGGATGGATTATCGCGAGTGCCGCGTCGCCGCGACGCACCGGATGGAATCTCCGGGCGGATCGGAGTCACGCGCCGAAAAAGACGTGGCTGACTGCATGGAGCGAAAAGGATATCGCGACAAGACATGGGACCGGTTCGTCTGCTGCAACCGATTGTTGGGGAGTTGAACCGAGGGACGCGCCGGATGTCGCGTCGCGCAAGGGACAGGGGATAAGACCGTCGCGTATCGTCGACCGGCGCGGCGTCGAACAGGAGGTTGATGAACGTGATGACCGATCTACTCGCGGCCCGGTCGTTGATGGCGATGTCGCTGGGGTTCCACATCATCTTTGCGGTGGTGGGCATCGGGCTGCCGCTCATGATGGTCATCGCCGAATGGCGCTGGTTGCGAACCGGGGACGAGGTCTATTTGACGCTGACACAACGGTGGGCGAAAGGATTGGCGGTCCTGTTCGCGGTCGGGGCGGTCTCCGGCACCGTCTTGTCGTTCCAACTCGGGCTGCTCTGGCCCGGATTCATGGCCTGGGCTGGCCCAATTGTCGGCCTCGCCTTTTCGCTGGAAGGCTTCGCGTTCTTCGCCGAGGCCATCTTTCTCGGCCTCTATCTCTATGGGTGGCGGCGGCTTTCCCCTGCGGCGCATCTGGGTGTGGGCCTCGTCGTGGTGCTCAGTGGCGTCGTCGCCACGGTCTTCATCGTGCTCGCCAACGGATGGATGCAGACCCCGCGCGGATTTCGCGTCGTCGATGGCCACCCGGCGGACATCGATCCGGTGGCGGCGCTGTTGAATCCTTCGGGCTTGTTTCAAGTGCCGCACATGCTGCTGGCCGCCTATGCGGCGACCGGGTTCGTTGTCGCCGGCATCCATGCCTTCCGGTTGCTGCGCGATCCGGACAATCCGTTCCATCAGCGCGCGTTCGTCATCGCCTGTGCGGTCGGCGGCGTGAGCGCGCTCTTCCAGCCGGTGAGCGGCGATATTCTGGCGAAGGCCGTGGCCGAGCATCAGCCCGCCAAGCTCGCGGCGTTCGAAGGGCAGTTCGCCACGGAGTCGGGCGCGCCGTTTCGGCTGGGCGGCGTGGTTGATCTCGAGCAAGGCCGGCTCCGCTACGCCGTGGAGATTCCCTATGCCCTGAGCCTCATGCTGTACCTCGACCCCCACGCGACGGTCACGGGGCTGGATGCCATCCCGCGCGAGGAGTGGCCGCCGGTCGGCGTCGTCCGCGCGGCGTTTCAAGTCATGTTTCTTGCCGGGGTCTGGATGGCGGCCATCGCCCTCTGGGGCGGCTGGCTCTGGTGGTGGCGCGGATCGCTCGTGCGCTCACGGCGCTTTCTCCAGACCATGGTGATCAGCGCGCCGCTGGGGTTTCTCGCGATTGAAGCGGGATGGACGGCCACGGAGGTCGGGCGACAACCCTGGATCATCGCGGGCGTGATGCGAACGGCGGAAGCCGTGACGCCCATGCCCGGGCTTATCGTGCCGTTGTTGTTCTTCGGCGCGCTCTATCTGTTTCTGGCGGCCGTGGTAGTCTGGGTGCTGTGCCACCAGATCGGGGCGAGTCCGCGAGGGATACCGGTGCGACAGAACAGCGGAGAGGCGTGGGGCGAGGAAATGACCGGACCGGCCTCCGGGACCGCGGAGAAACCGGAATGAGCCTGGAACTGATCATTGCCGGCGCGCTGCTGATCGCGCTGACGATCTATCTGTTGACCGGCGGCGCCGACTATGGGGCCGGGGTCTGGTACCTGTTCGCGAGAGGCGCGCGAGCCGGCGCGCACCGAGCGCTCATCGAGCAGGCCGTGGCTCCCATTTGGGAAGCCAACCATGTCTGGCTGATCTTTGTGCTGGTGCTCCTCTTCACGGCGTTTCCTCCGGCCTTCACCGCCATCGTGACCAGCCTCCATATTCCACTGACGTTGCTGCTGATCGGCATCGTGATGCGGGGCGCCGCGTTCGCCTTCCGCCACGCGGATGTCCCGTTCGGCGCGCTGCACGCGCAGTGGGAGCGGCTGTTCGCCCTCGCCAGCCTGTTGACGCCCTTCTGGCTCGGCGTCGTCATCGGCGCGACCGCCGGCGGGCTCCCTGCCGCCTCCGGCGGCTTTGTCGCGACGTTCATCAGTCCCTGGCTGCAAGGCTTTCCCTTCAGTGTCGGCCTCTTCACGGTCGTGCTGGTATCCTACGTGGCCGCGGCCTATTTGGCCGTTGAAGCGGGCGAGAAGAAGCTCCAAGAAGACTTTCGCTGGCGCGCGATCGCAGCCGGATTGGCGGCCTCGTTGCTGGAGGAAACGGTCTTGCTGGCCTCGCGAAGCGGCGCGCCCATCATATGGGATGCGCTGACCGGCACCGCGTGGGGAGCGGCCGCCCAGTTCGCGACCGCGGCCGCCGGTCTTGCCGCACTCGTGTGTCTGTGGCAACGACGGTTTCGTTGGGCCCGCCTCTGCGTCGTCGGACAGGTTACCTTGACGCTCTGGGCCTGGGCGTTCGCGCAATTTCCCTACCTCGTGCCGCCGCACCTGACGATCTACAATGCCGCGGCGCCGGCCCTGACACTTCACTGGCTGCTGCTCGCGCTGGGCGCCGGAGCGGTAGGGTTATTTCCGGCGCTCTACTATCTGTTTCGCGTCTTCAAACCGCGGGCGGTGTTCGGGCATAACGATCCGCCGCCGAGCGGCGAACCAACGCAAGAAGGAGGTCTCAGATGAGCCGTGGATACGACTATGACCTCCTCTGCATCGGCAGCGGGCCGGCCGGCCAGCGGGGCGCCGTGCAGGCCGCCAAGCTGGGCAAACGCGCGGCGGTGGTCGAGCGAGGGCGTGTCGTCGGAGGGGTCTGCGTGGCGACCGGCACGATCCCCAGCAAAACCTTCCGGGAGGCGGTCCTCTCCTTGAATGGACGAGCCGGTTCCGGCCGGACCAGACTGGGCACGTTGTTCGCCCGGGTCGCGGAAGTCGAACAACGCCAGATTGACATCGTCGAGGACCAACTCCGGCGGAATGAGGTGACGGTTCTCAAGGGCGAGGCCCGGTTCATCGATCCGCACACGGTGGCCGTCACGAGTAACAGGGCCTCTTCCGTTGTCACCGCGGCGCACATCCTCGTCGCGGTGGGCACGACTCCTGCGTCGCCGCCCAGCGTGGCGACGGTGCCGGACCTGGTCGTCACGAGCGACGAGTTGCTGCGCCTCACCCGCTTGCCGCGCCGGCTGGCCGTCGTCGGGGCAGGGGTCATCGGCATCGAATACGCCGCCATGTTCGCCGCGCTTGGGATCGACGTGACGGTCATCGACAAGCGTGATCGTCCGTTGGAGTTCCTGGATCGCGAGATCGTCGACGAGCTGCTCTCGCAAATGCGGAATCGCGACGTCACGTTCAGGTTGGGCGAGGAGGTGGAGCGGCTGGAGATCGTCGAGGGACCGCCCCGGCGCGTTATGATGCGCCTGCAGTCGGGCAAGCGGCTGGTTTCCGAGCTGGTCTTGTTCTGCGCCGGGCGGCAAGGGGCGACCGCTCAACTCAACCTGCCCGCAGCGGGGCTCACCGCCGACGAGCGCGGGCGTCTGACCGTCGATCTGGAGTACCGCACCGCCGTGCCCCATATTGTCGCCGCCGGCGACGTGATCGGCTACCCCAGCCTGGCGACCACCTCCGCCGAACAGGGACGGCTGGCGGCCTGTTACGCGTTTGGCGTGGAGGCCAAGCCCATGGCGCATTTTCCCATCGGCATCTATGCGATACCGGAAATCTCGATGGTCGGCGAGCCGGAGCATGAGCTGACCAGTCGTAAGGTTCCGTACGAAACCGGTACGGCGCGCTATCGGGAGATCGCGCGAGGCCATATCCTTGGTGACGACAGCGGACTGCTTAAGATGCTCTTCCATCGAGAAACCCACCGCCTCCTCGGCGTGCACGTGATCGGCACCGGCGATATCGGACAAGCGGTGTTGGGGCTCGGCGGTGGGCTGGACTATTTCTTGACGACGGCCTTCAACTATCCGACTTTGGCCGAGTGTTACAAGGTCGCGGCGCTGGACGCGTACAATAAACTCTCCGCGTAAACGAATCGGCCTGAGGCAGTCGGCGCGGCGCCACCTGCGCCGGAAGGATGCATGCATGTATGATCATGTGACGGAATCCGGCAAGCGCATCTTCGTCTGGATGGATCGCCTGGACCGCTGGGGGTATATCGCGATCGGGTTCAGCCTGCTTCTCGTCAGCATCCTGCTGTTTGTTTATGGTTGGGCGGAGTTTTTCGACTCTCTCACGAAGACCGACTCGTTTCTCCTCACCGGCTTGACGCTCATCAATAATCTCCTCCTGATCGTGATCCTTCTGGAACTGTTCCGCACGATCGTTCGCTTCTTGGAGACTGACATTCTGCGGATCGAACCCTACCTCGTCGTCGGGATCATCGCGTGCATCCGGCGCATGCTGACGGCCAGCGCGGAGCTCGGCGACCTTCGCCACGTGCCCGATGAGTTCTTCGACAAATATCTCAAAGACATGGTCATGAACGCGGGGGTAGTCATCGTGTTGATCGCCGGCGTCCACGTCCTCCGAACGCGCCCCGTACCATCCGACCAGTACGACGCCCGGCCGGCGGCGGGGCCGAGGCAGGAAGCCGGTCTGAAACCGGCTTCGACGTTTCGCGCCTAGCCCGTCTTGTCCGGATTCAATTGCGGCGCCACGGCATGGTCACGTCAGTATTTCGTGACGCGCTTTGTCGATGATGGCCAGGACGGCCGGATGCTTGAGCCGCCGCTCCACCGTGATCGCGTAAAACCGCTGTCTGACGGAATCGAGTCTCCCCACCACCTGCACGTGGTACTGCCGGCAGATCCTCTTTTCCATCGTGGTCGAGCCGGGAAACAGGCCGTATCCTTCCTGTCCGAACGTTTTCAACGTCGCGCTGTCTTCGAACTCACCCACGAGGGTGGGGTGAATCTCGTGGCGACCCAGCCAGGCGTCCAGCAATCGGCGGACCGTGGCGTTGGCCGTGGGCAGCAGCAACGGAGCGGCCATCAACGAGCGCGGAAAATTCCGGCGATAGCGGGGGCCAATTTCGCGGTGCCGAAGAGCGTCAGGCCGGATTCCCCCATGAAATGATTGTAGACCTGCACATGGATGTGCGGCGCCGCCGGGGTATCGGCAATGACGAGATCGAGTGCATGAACGGCCAGGTCCGCAAGGAGCTGCTCCAGCTTGTTTTCCCAGCACACGATGCGGATCGGTTGCGCCGGCGTGAAGGCCGACTTGAGCAACTGAAAAGCCAGCAGCTTGGGTATCACGTCCACGATGCCGACCGCCAGTCGTAAGGGTTTCCCCGTGCCGCGTCCCTTCACGGTGTTCATCAGGTCGTGCCCCAGCGAGAAGATCTCCTCGGCGTACTTGAACACGAGGCGCCCCATTTCCGTCAGCGCCAGATGCCGGCCTGCGCGCGTAAACAGTCTTTCACCCAGCGCGTTCTCCAGTTGCCGGATCTGCGCGCTGATCGTCGGCTGAGCCAAGCGCAACTCCTCGCAGGCTTTGGCCACGGTTCCGTGTTTGGCGACCGACCAGAAATACAAGAGATGGTGATAGTTCAGCCATTCCATGGCGTGGAAGTATACATCGAACAAACCGATGGAGTCAGTTCAATTTATCTATTTTACCAATGCGCCGATCGGCTGCTACCGTTCTGTCGAACAGAGAGAAGCGCAACCAAGACCAGACCGGAGGTGCCATCATGATGACGAGACGGGCGCGGCGCGCGATGTCGGCATGGGTGCTCGGTGTGGCCCTCTTCAGTGCGCCTGCGTGGGCTGATAGAGACCGTCGAGGGGACGTTCCGCCGATCGCGACCGACCCCCCGGTGGTGATCCATGGAGGAGAACCACATGGCCCGGAGACGACACCCGGGTCAATCTTCATGATGCGTGACGGGGTAGCCCCGGATTCATACAAGACCGGGGATCTCAATACGGACGGCGTCCGCGCGGGGGCGGATCGCATGGCCGGGGCTTACCCTTCTACGAATGTGACCAGGCCAAGCGAGATCCTCAAGCCGGAATCAGGCGCCGCCGGCATCCCGCTCTGGCGCTGGTAGAACCCGTACCGGTTGGTGATTCATGAATGACTCTCCGGCGGCGCGGTGTAACCGGTTTTTTCTGAGGATGTTGCCACTGCCCTCCAGCGGCGCTCTCGGGCACGTGCCTCCCTGCGACGTCCCGCACCGGGAAACGAGCCCGCCTTGGCAGCTTGGGGTTGGGCGGGTAGAAAGACACGCATCGGAATCACTGGAGTGGATTCTCCGTTCGCCAAAGGCCATACGTAAGGGCGAACAGGCCACGCGAAGTGCGGTATATACCTCCCTCGGTCGTCCCAAGCCCTGCAGCCTTGCTCGGCGAACTGTTTCCCCATCCTCCAAGGGTGAGTCTGTTTCATCGCATGGTCCGAAGCGTCCCATGAGCATTTTTGGGTTCCCGCAGGATTAGAAATATTGCGTGATGCCGATCTGAATCAGGGAATTAGGACTCGGCGAGAAAAGATGGGCCAAGTCAACCCGTAGAAGCGTGTTGGACAAGAATGTCGGTACGACCCGCACGCCCGTTCCCACGTTCACGGCTACCCGCCAGTCGTGCAGTGTTCCCTGTTCCGTAAAGGATTGAAATGTGCCGAAATCTGAGAACAAGACGCCTTGTAGCGCCCAGCGTGGCG
>LNFM01014898.1_pt1 | contig 11506 bp, 9 predicted proteins | sample 596031 | NCBI WGS metagenome assembly LNFM01 (sample SAMN04254537, study PRJNA301005) | activated carbon metagenome | isolation source: dual media filters at the Ann Arbor, Michigan drinking water treatment plant | place: USA: Ann Arbor | reverse complement strand
CTTCCCCCAGGCGACCAGCATGGGGGAAGGTTGGGATGGGGGCAACGCGCACAGCACCCGTGTTCCTCTCATAATGAGCCCCTGACTTCGACACGCTCCCAGCCGTGCTCCTCGATCCCTCCCCCGTCACCACCGACCCGAGCCCTGCGGACCTCGTCCGGCTCAACCGCGCCTTGCAGCAGGAGGTCGTGCAATACCGCGTCGCCGCGGAACTGGCCCGCGGCCAGTCCGAGATGCTGATCGAGTCGCTCGGCTTCCTGACGGCCGAATCGAACCTCGACAAGTTCCTCGGCCACGTCCTCAAGGTGACGGTGCAGCAGATGCAGGGCGTCGGCGGCACGCTCTGGTTCCCCGACCCGGCCACCAAATCGATCCGCCTGCATCTCGAGTATCTCGATGCGCGCATCATCCCCGCCTCGGACTCGCATCACCCGGCGGTGCTGCACCCCCTGCCCGTCGGTGGCCGGCCGGTGTCCACCTTTCCGATGGACCGCGCCGAGACCTACGTGCTGTCCGACGAAGTCTCGGGCATGCCGGAAGAGAACCGGGCGTACATCAATTCCCTCGGCGTGCGGACCTTGCTGACCGTCCCGATGGTGCTCGGCAAGGAAACCGTCGGCTGGATCTGTGTCCGCAGCAGCAAGGCAGAGCCGGTGGAACTGGAGAGCAAGATCTACCTCGCCGAGGCCCTCGCCGGGCAGGCGACACTCGCCGTGCAGATGGCGCGCCTCTCGGAGCAGGCGCGGCAGGCGGCTGTGCTGGGCGAGCGCAACCGGATCGCACGCGACATCCACGACACGCTCGCGCAAGGCTTCACCGGCGTCATCGTCAACCTCGAGGCCGCCAATCGCGCACTCAGGAAGGACAACGTCGAACTCGCTGCCCAGCACATCGAACACTCGCGCAATCTCGCCCAGAGCGGACTCGCCGAAGCACGGCTGTCAGTTGGCGCACTGCGCCCCGACGTCGTCCCGCGCGTCGACCTGGTCGAGGCGCTCCAGGCGATGCTGCGTCGGTTCGAAGCGAGCGAAGCGCTCGAAGGCCGGGTGCAGGTGGAGGGCGATCGCTGTGCGCTGCCCGCCGACGTCGAGAACGAATTGCTCCGCATCGCCCAGGAAAGCATGACCAACGTGCTGAAACATGCCGAGGCCCGGTACGTGACCCTCACCCTCGCGTTCGACGCGGAAGCGGTGCACCTGCGGGTGGCCGACGATGGTGTCGGCTTCGATCCGGCCGCCCACCACGACGGGTTCGGCCTGCTCGGCATGCGCGAGCGCGCCGAGCGCATCGGCGCGAAACTCCACGTGACGAGCCGCCCTCGCCACGGCACGCGAGTGGAGACGGTCGTGCCGCGGAGTGCCTTCGAACGTGCGTGAAACCCGCGCCGATGCCGCAGCCACACGCCCGCGCCCGGCACGCGGCGACCGCATCCGCGTGCTGATCGCCGATGATCATTCGCTGGTGCGGCACGGGCTCGCTGCGATCATCAACATGGAGGAGGACACCGCGGTCGTCGGTGAAGCCGGCGACGGCGAGGAGGCGATCGCGCTGTGGCGTGAACTGCGTCCCGACGTGGTGCTGATGGACCTGCGCATGCCGAAGGTGGAAGGCGTGGAGGCGATCAAGCGCATCCGGAACGAAGATCCGCTCGCAGGCATCATCGTGCTCACCACCTTCGACCACGACGAGGATATCTATGCGGGCCTGCGCGCGGGCGCCAAGGCCTACCTGCTGAAGGACGTGGAGCCGGAGGAGCTGTTCCGCTGTATCCGGGCCGTGCACTCCGGCGAGGCGTACCTGCAGTCGAAGGTGGCGGTTCGTCTCGCCCAGCGCGTGCACGACGAGGCGCTCACCGGTCGCGAAGAGCAGATCCTGAAGCTCCTGGCCGATGGCAAGAGCAACCGCGCCATCGGTCAGGCGCTCTTCATCACCGAGAGCACGGTCAAGAGTCATCTGAAGAGCCTGTTCGTGAAGCTCGATGTCACGAGCCGCGCGGAAGCAGTGGCGCTCGCGGCAAGGCGCGGGCTGGTGAAGTTCTAGCACCCTCCCCCGGCGAAGCCGAGGGAGGGGGTGTACACCCCTTCCCCCACCTTTGGTGGGGGAAGGTTGGGATGGGGGCAGCGGTGTGCCTCACCGCAACGCCCACCCACCTCCCTCTTTCGAGGGAGATGAATCCCCCGCCAATGGAGCCGGTGGATTCAATCGTTCGCCGGATGCGACAACGCCGGCACCGCCACACAATCGACGGCGCGAGCAGCGCAGAACCGCGTTCGAACGACGCACGCCAACGGTGCGATGCAAGGACGCTCGGCACCAAGTCGACGCATTGGTCCCCCTCTGTTTCGATCGGCGTAGTCTACGAATCCCGGCTGCACTGCTCGCAGCCCTCGAGTCCGATCGCACATCCGCCGCCCACGACGCGCACGCTACGAATGAATTTCTGGCTCGGTTTCTCCCGTGCGATCGACGCGACCAACCGCCGCGTGGGGTTGGCCGTGGCGTGGCTGGTGCTCTTGATGACGCTCGTGAGCGCGGCGAACGCAATATCGCGCAAAGCCTTCAGCGTCAGCTCCAACGCTTTCCTCGAAATCCAGTGGTATCTCTTCGCTGCCGTGTTCCTGCTCGCGGCCGGCTACACGCTGCTGGAAAACGAGCACGTGCGCGTCGACCTTCTCAACACGCGCTGGTCAGAGCGGACGCGGCTCAAGGTCGAGTTGTTCGGTACGGTCTGTTTTCTCGGGCCGCTCACGGCGCTCATGCTGTGGTACGGCTGGCCGTATTTCGCGACGTCGTTCGCGAGCGGCGAAGTGTCGCTGCAGGCCGGTGGCCTCATCCTGTGGCCGGCGAAGCTCCTCATCCCGGTCGGATTCCTGCTGCTGTTCCTGCAGGGATTGTCGCAAGCGATCAAGCTCATCGCGGCGCTGGCGGGGCGAGTGCCGGGAGCGCCGCTCATCGACCGCCATGCTGCTGCACAACGGGAGTCCTCCGGTGACGGGAGCACCGCTTGACCGCCTGGCTGGTCGCGAATATCGGGCCCTTGATGTTCGCGGGCCTGGTGGTGATCCTGCTGCTCGGCTATCCGGTGGCCTTCGCTCTGGCCGCGGTCGGACTGCTGTTCGGCTTCGTCGGTGTCGAGCTGGGTCTGCTGCAGCCGCAATTGCTGCAAGCCCTGCCGCAGCGCGTGTACGGGATCATGCAGAACGACACGCTTCTCGCGATCCCCTTCTTCACGTTCATGGGGTTGGTGCTGGAACGCAGCGGCATGGCGGAGGAACTGCTCGATACCCTCGGCCAGTTGTTCGGGACGGTGCGCGGCGGTCTCGCCTACTCGGTGGTGTTCGTGGGCGGGCTGCTGGCAGCGACCACCGGCGTGGTGGCCGCCTCGGTCATCGCGATGGGGCTCATCTCCTTGCCGATCATGCTGCGCCATGGCTACGACAAGCGGCTGGCGAGCGGCGTCATCGCCGCGTCGGGCACGCTCGCGCAGATCATTCCGCCGTCGCTCGTCCTGATCGTGATGGCCGACCAGCTCGGACGCTCGGTGGGCGACCTATATCGCGGTGCGCTGGTGCCCGGGTTGATGCTGATGGCGCTCTACGCGATCTACGTGCTCATCGTGAGTGTCGTGAAGCCTGCTTCGGCACCGGCGCTCGCCGCCTCGGCGCGCACGCTGCGCGGGTGGGATCTCGGCCGCCGGGTGCTGTCGTCGCTGGTGCCGCCGGTCGTCCTGATCTTTCTCGTGCTGGGCACCATCTTTCTCGGCATCGCCACACCGACGGAGGGCGGCGCGATGGGCGCCTGCGGGGCATTGGTGCTGGCGGCGCTCCGGAGACGGCTCACGCTGACGGTCCTGCGCCAGTCGATGCGCACCACGGCGAAGCTCGCGTGCTTCGTCATGTTCATCCTGATCGGCTCGACCCTGTTCGGTCTCGTATTTCGCGGTGTAAACGGCGATCTGTGGGTCGAGCACCTGCTTACCGGCATGCCGGGCGGCGCGCTCGGGTTCCTGATCGTGGTGAACGTGATGGTGTTCGTGCTCGCGTTCTTCCTCGACTACTTCGAACTGGCGTTCATCATCGTGCCGCTGCTGGCCCCCGTGGCGGAAAAGCTCGGCATCGACCTGGTGTGGTTCGGAGTGCTGCTCTCGGTGAACATGCAGACCTCGTTCCTGCATCCGCCGTTCGGGTTCGCCCTCTTCTACCTGAAGAGCGTCGCGCCGAAAGAGGTGCGCACCGGCGACATCTACTGGGGCGCCGTGCCCTTCGTGTGCATCCAGCTGTTGATGGTGGCCCTGATGATCGCATTCCCGCAATTGGGCAGCGTGACCCATCGTGACCACGGCGCTGCTTCGTCCATGCGGCTGGAGGTGCCAGTGAGCGACGATTTCGAATCAGCCCCCAGCACCTTCGAGTTGCGCCCTGAGGATCTCACCCACTACGGTCCCGGCAAATCGGACGACAAGGCGGAAGACAAGCGATGAAGCGACGATCGTTTCTGGCAGGCGGTGCGGCAGCAGCAGGCGCGGGACTGGCCACCGCAGCGCGAGCGCAAGGCGAACCGGCGATCCGCTGGCGCATGGCGTCGAGCTTTCCGAAGAGCCTGGACAACATCTTCGGCGCGGCCGAACACCTCGCCGCGCGCGTGAAGGCGATCACCAATGGGCAGTTCGAGATCCGGGTGTTCGCCGCCGGCGAAATCGTGCCGGGGTTCGAGGTGCTGCCGGCCTGCGGCCAGGGCACCGTGCAGTGCGGCCAGACCCAGGGCTTCTACTACATCGGCAAGAACAAGGCTTTCGCCTTCGACAGCGCACTGCCCTTCGGCCTCAACGCGCGCATGCAGAACGCCTGGCTGTACTTCGGCGGCGGCCTCGAGCTCACGCGCGAGCTCTACAAGGAGCACAACACCATCAACTTTCCCGCCGGCAACTCCGGCGCGCAGATGGGTGGCTGGTGGCGGCAGGAGGTGGGCAGTGTCGCTGACCTGCGCGGCCGCAAGGTGCGCATCCCCGGCATCGCCGGCGAGATCATGGCGCGCCTCGGCGCGGTCCCTCAGAGCATCCCGGGCAGCGACATCTATCCGGCGCTGGAGCGCGGCACCATCGATGCCGCGGAATGGGTCGGCCCCTACGACGACGAGAAGCTGGGCTTCCATCGCGTCGCCCCCCACTACTACTTTCCCGGTTGGTGGGAAGGCTCGTCGTGCCTCTCGTTCATCGTGAACCTGAAGGAATGGGCCGGCCTGCCGCCGGCCTACCGCGAAGCGTTCGAGACCGCCGCGGCGGAAGCCAACGTCCGCATGGTAGCCGCCTACGACGCGAAGAACCCGCCGGCGCTCGCGCGCCTGGTGCAGGAGGGCGTCAAGCTGCATCCGTATCCGAAAGATGTGATGACCGCGGCGCTGAAGGCCGCCAACGAGCTCTACGAGGAAGAAGCCGCGACCAATCCGGTCTTTCGGCGCTTCTACCAATCCTGGAAGCCGTTCCGCTACGCGCAGTACCAGTGGTACCGCGTGGCCGAGGCTTCCTTCAGCAACTTCATGGCAGGCCAGCACCTGTCGCCGAAATGACGACGTCGTCAACAGCAATGGGTGAACGCACGTTCGGTCCGGAAGGCTCTCGATGCATTCCTTCCACGCCGGGCGCGCGCTCAGCTAGGGATTGGCCCGGGCGATGTCTGCCGGGTCGGGTTCGTTTCGCCACTCGCTAGGAGGGATTGCAGCCATGCCGCAACTCAGCATCAACGGTCAGAGCTATTTCACCGATTCACCACCGGATTCGCCGCTGCTGTGGGTGATCCGCGAAGATCTGCGACTCACCGGCACGAAGTTCGGTTGCGGCGGCGGGTACTGCGGGTCCTGTACCGTCCACATCAACGGCCAGCCGGTGCGCTCGTGCATGGTGAAGCTGGGCGACGTCGACAGCAACGCGGTGATTACCACCATCGAAGGTCTCGACCCGTCGGACGCGCATCCGGTACAGCGCGCCTGGATCGAGCATGAAGTGCCCCAGTGCGGGTACTGCCAGTCGGGCCAGATCATGCAGGCGGCCGCCCTGCTTGCCGTCAATCCGAATCCGACCACCGACGAGATCGTGCAGCACATGAACGGCAACCTGTGCCGCTGCGCCACCTACTCGCGCATGGTGACGGCCATCCACCGCGCTGCACAACTCGCGAAGGAGGCGTAAAGCCATGGGCGACATGAAGACACCCCAACAAGGCATGACGCGCCGCGATTTCCTGGTGCGTTCCACCGTCGTCGCCGGCAGCGGTTTCTTGAGCATCGGCCTGCCCGGCCTCGCGTCGAAGGACGCAGCTGCAGCCGGTACCGCTGCGTTCACGCCATCCATCTGGTTCACCATGACACCGGATGGCAAGACCACGATGCACATCGTCAAGGCGGAGATGGGCCAGCACATCGGCACCGGTCTCGCGCAGGTCATCGCCGACGAGCTGGAAGTCAAGTGGGCGGACGTGCGGCTCGATACACCGCTCGAAAGCGTGGCGAACTTCGCCGTGTACGGTCTCGCGTACACCGTTAACAGCGGCAGCATCACGACGGAGTTCGATCGCATCGCGCGGGCCGGAGCCGCTGGTCGCATGGCGCTGATCGAAGCCGGCGCAAAAGTGCTGGGCGTCGATGCCGGCGGCTGTTACGCGAAGGACAGCCGCGTCGTGCAGAAATCGACCGGCAAGTCGGTGACCTACGGCGAAATCCTGCAGAAGGTGACCATCGACAAGAAGTTCGCGTACCCGGCCGACTTCAAGAGCATCGCGCTCAAGTCGCGCGACCAGTATTCGCTGATCGGCAAATCGGTGGCCTCGCTCGACGTTCCGGCCAAGACCAACGGCAAGGCCAAGTACGGCATCGACGTGTTCCTGCCGAACATGGTCTACGGCGCACTGGTCATTCCACGCACGCGCTATTCGTCGAAAGTGGTGTCCGTGGACGACTCGGAAGCGAAGAAGATCCCCGGCTTCATCAAGGCGGTGAAGATCGAGGAAGCGATGGGCAAGTGCACCGGCTGGGTGGTGGCGATCGCCGACAAGTACCCGACCGCCGTGAAGGCGGCCAAGGTGCTCAAGGTGAAGTACGACGCCGGGCCTTACGCCGCCCTCGACACTCCCGCCCTGCTCGCGCAGTACAAGGACCTCGCGAAGAACGAGAAGGAAAGCGCTGCGTGGGTGCTGGAAGGCGACGTCGACAAGGGCTTCTCCGAGGCCGAGAAGACCTTGGAGATGGAGTACACCACCGACATGATCTGCCACGCCACCATGGAGCCGCTCAACTGCACGGTGCAGATGACCAACGGCGAATGGCACGTGCACATCGGTACGCAGAGCACGTCGTTCGCCCGCATGACGTTGACCGGATACCTCGCCACGGTCCTCAAGAAGAAGCCGGAAGATCTCAAGGTCTTCGTGCACCAGTACCTGGTTGGCGGCGGCTTCGGCGGCAAGCAGGACTACGACGACATCCTGGCGGCGGCCTGGTGCGTCAAGGAAGTGGGCCGGCCGGTGAAGCTGATCCACACGCGCGAATCGAATTTCGCCACCAGCTTCGCGCGAACGCCGACGTATCACAAACTGAAAGCCGGCATTCGCGACGGCAAGCTCGTGTCGATGAACCAGGACATCGTGTGCGGCTGGATGGGGGCGCGCTTCGGCGTCGGCAAGAAGTACGGCTCCGACTGGCTGCAGCTCGATTCGGTGGACGGCAAGAGCCAGGACATCGACCAATGGTCCATCGGCGGCAGCGATCACTGGTACGAGGTGAAGAACCACCGCGTGCGGGCCTGGAACCACGAGACCACCACGTGGGCGGTGCAGGCGAGCGCGCTGCGCACCGTGTCCAACTCGTACAACATCTTCGTGGTCGAGTCGTTCATGGATGAGGTGGCGCACGCCGCCGGCCGCGATCCGCTCGAGTTCCGATTGTCGATGCTGAACGGCAAGGGCGGCAACCGCGGCATCCCCAACACCGGCTATCCGCCGGGCACGCCGTCGGACTACTACATGGATCGGCTGTGGATCTCGTTGCCGTGGGCGTCCGAGAACTCCTGGCCCAGCTACGAATCCGCGACGGTCGGCGGTGCACTGCGCCTGGCGAACTGCCTGCGCGTGGCGGCGGGCAAGGCCGGCTGGGGTACGCGACGGCTGCCGCCCAATACCGGTCTGGGCATCGCGGTGACCGCGGCGGAAGAGCGCCAGAGTCCCACGTGGGTCGCGGGTATCGCGGAAGTGACGGTGGATCCGGCCACGGGTTCCTATTCGATCAATCGCCTCACCATCGCCATGGATCCGGGCATCGTGGTCAACCCGAAGAACGTCGATGCGCAGATCCGCGGATCGGCGTTGTGGGGGGCGAGCCAGATCATGTCCGAGCGGCTCACCCTGAAGAACGGCGGTTTCGAGCAGTCCAATTTCCACCAGTACCAGCCGATCCGCCTCGCCCAGGTGCCGGAGATCGACGTCACCATCATCGCCTCGGACCATCATCCGAGCGGTGTCGGTGAACCTGCGTCGACCATCGTCGCACCGGCGGTGGCCAATGCGATCTACAACGCAGTGGGTGCGCGGGTGCGGCACATGCCGATCGCACCGGAGGCGGTGCTGGAGGCCATCAAGAAGGCGAAAGCCTGAGGCACCGGACCCGCGCGAGCCTCGTGCTCGTGCAGGTCCGGACACGGCAGAACGATTTCAATCGAAGCGCGGCGGAAGGCGTGATGCGCCTTCCGCGCCCTTCCTCATCCCTGCACGGGGGAGCGAGCGATGTCCGAAGACCTGTTGTCGATGTCGGCCGCAGAGCTGATCGAACAGTACCGAATGCGACGCGCATCACCGGTGGAAGCCGCGCAGGCGGCGCTCGACCGGATCGACCGGTTGAATCCGATCTACAACGCTTTCGTCCTGGTGGACGCGGAGCGTGCATTGAAGGACGCCCGGGCATCGGAGGCACGGTGGGCAAAGGGCGCGCCCGCCGGCATCGTCGACGGCATACCCGCTACGGTGAAGGACCTCATCGTGACCGAAGGGTGGCCCACTCTGCGTGGGTCGCTCACCATCGACCCGAACCAGCCCTGGACCGAAGACGGTCCACCGGTGGCGCGTCTACGCGAACAGGGTGCGGTGTTCCTCGGCAAGACCACCACACCGGAATTCGGCTGGAAGGGCGTGACCGACAGTCGGCTCTCCGGCATCACCGTCAATCCGTGGGATGCACGGCTCACCCCGGGGGGCAGCAGCGGCGGCGCCGCGGTCGCCGCGGCGCTGGGCCTGGGCCACCTGCACGTCGCCACGGACGGCGGCGGCTCGATCCGCATCCCGGCGGGCTTCTGCGGGTTGTTCGGCTTCAAACCCACGTTCGGTGTCGTCCCGGTGCATCCGCATTCGGGCGCGTTGACGTTGTGGCACCAGGGTCCGATCGCACGCACCGTCGGTGACGCGGAACTGATGTTGCGCGTGATCGCACGCGACGATCCGCGCGACTGGTACCGCGTGCCCTCGCGCGAGGCCGAATACGCGCACACCGGCGAGCGCGACGTTCGCGGACTGCGCATCGGCTACAGCCGCACCCTCGGTTATGCGAACGTCGACCCGGAAGTGGCTGACCTGGTCGACCAAGGCGTGCGCCGCTTCGAAGCGCTGGGCGCGGACGTCGACGAACTCGATCTCGCACTCGAGGATCCGATCGCCATCATGCAACCGCTGTGGTCGGTCGCGCTGGCGCTCGCGGTGGAACCGATGACCCCGCAGCAACGCAACCTCGTGGACCCGCCACTACTCGACCTCGCCGCACCGGGACTCGCGATGAGCGCGCTCGCATACCGCCGCCTCGAGCAGCGCCGCGAAGCCTTCGCACGCCGCATGTGCCTGCTGCATCGGGACTACGACCTCCTGATCACGCCGCAACTCGCGGTGCCCGCCTTCGAAGCCGGAACGGAGGTGCCGCGCGGCACGGGGCGCACGCGCTGGTGGGAATGGTCGCCGTTCACCTACCCCTTCAATCTCTCGCAGCAGCCGGCCGCCACGGTCCCCTGCGGCTTCACCCGGGCGGGTCTGCCGGTGGCGATGCAGGTGGTGGGCGACAAGTTCGCCGACGCGAAGGTGCTGCGGGCGGCACGCGCGTTCGAAGCAGCGCACCCGTTCCGCATGCCGCAGGTGAGCACAGCGTCCGCGACGGCCCGATCCGTGGCCACTTCCACTCGCGCCTGAACTTCGATCCGGCACGGGTCGGCTTCTTGCATGGGAAGCCGCCGTTGTCCACAGCCGCGAGGGGCTACGCCCCGGTCATGTTTCGACGTCGCAAGCAGCAGCACCTGGTGAATCTCGCCCTGCAGGGCGGAGGCGCCCACGGCGCCTTCACCTGGGGAGTCCTGGACCATCTCCTGGAGGACGGCCGCCTGAGGTTCGAGGGCATCAGCGGCACCAGCGCCGGCGCGATGAATGCGGTCGTGATGGTGCATGGACTCGCCACCGGCGGCCGCGATGGTGCACGCGAGGCACTGGCGAAATTCTGGACCGCGGTCGCGCACGGATCACCTTTCGAGATCACGAGCACGGCACCCGATGGCAACGGGGTCACTCTGAATCCCATGGCGCGGCTGATGCTGCAATGGACACACTATTTCTCGCCAAGCCAGTTCAATCCCTACGACATCAACAAGCTGCGCGACATCGTCACCGCGCAGGTGGACTTCGAGCGGCTGCGCTCGTCCAGTCCGGTCAAGCTCTACATCGCGGCCACGAACGCCAACTCCGGCAAACTGAAACTGTTCCGGCGCGACGAGATCTCCGCCGATGCCGTGCTCGCATCGGCCTGCCTGCCCACCATGTTCCGCGCGGTGGAGATCGACGGCGAACCCTATTGGGATGGCGGGTACGCAGCGAATCCGGCGGTGTTCCCGCTCTTCTACGATTGCGCGTCGCGCGACATCGTGCTGGTGCTGCTGACGCCGCTCAAGCATCGCGAAACGCCGCATGGCGCGCAGGAGATCCAGGAACGAATTCTGGAGCTCGCCTTCAACTCGACGTTCCTCCGCGAGATGCGCATGTTCGCGCACCTGCGCGATTACGTGAAGCGCTCCGTGTTCCCGATCGGACGCTTCGAGCGGCGCATCCACGCCACGCGTTTTCACGTGATCGAGGCCGAGGAACTGATGCAGGAGCTGTCGGCCGAGTCCAAGCTCGCCGCGAATCTGAGCTTCTTCGAGATGCTGCGCGATCGCGGGCGCGATGCCGCGCGAGAATGGCTGAAGCGGCACGGCGCTGAAGTCGGGAAGCGCTCGAGCGTGGATCTGTCGGCGCTGTTCTACTAGGCGCTGCTGGCGTTCGCGCCATTCCCTCCCCAGCAGTACGTTCCCTCCCCCCGCGCGCAGCGTGGGTAAGGGTCAGGGTGGGGGCAGCGTTCGGCCGACATTGCATCGACCGCTTGCCCCCATCCCAACCTTCCCCCGGCAGAGCCGGGGGAAGGAGTGCCTGTGGCGAGCGATGCTAGGTACACGAACAGT
>LNFM01012036.1_pt1 | contig 11507 bp, 7 predicted proteins | sample 596031 | NCBI WGS metagenome assembly LNFM01 (sample SAMN04254537, study PRJNA301005) | activated carbon metagenome | isolation source: dual media filters at the Ann Arbor, Michigan drinking water treatment plant | place: USA: Ann Arbor | reverse complement strand
CGAAGAAGCGGCGCGGATTCTTTCGGACGGCTTCGCTGCAACGAATCTCGCGAAGCAAGGAGATCATCCGCGATGCGGCCTCGACCGAGCGAGAGGGGGAGAAGCTCGCGGCGTTGGCGTACAGTGCTCTCGCGGTGCGTCGTAGCGTCTGGGCTCTGCGATTGGTGTTGGCGTGCGGCGTCGTCGCGTGCGCTGTTCCCCCGAGAGATTCTGCTGGATTCTGCGCGGTCGATCGGCCGACGCGCCCGCCGGGTACGCCCCCGCCCACATGGCACCGCGACGTCGCGCCGATCGTGGACGCGTTTTGTGTGCGCTGTCACCGCGAGGGCGGGCTCTCGGGCGACTCGTTCGAGAGCTACGCGCGTGTCTTCGCAGCGCGTGAGTCCGTAGCCCGCTCGGTGCGTGCGCGTACCATGCCTCCCTACCTGGCCGCGCCGTGCTGCGCGCAGTACCGGCACTCGTGGGGGCTCTCGGACGCGCAGATCGCGACGATCCTCGACTGGGTCGATACAGGGGCGCCCGAGGGGTCGTCGTCGGACCGAGGCGCGCCGATTTCCGCGCCGACCGCTGGCCTCTCCCGCAGGGACGTATCGCTCGCGGTGACAGAGAGCTACGCGCCGAGCCCGCCGCGAGGCAGCACCGATGACGTGCGGTGCTTCGTGCTCGATTGGCCGCTCGCCGCGCGGTCGTTCGTGACCGGCGTCGAGATCGAGAGCAGCGAACGCTCGCTCTTGCATCACGTGGTCATCGCCTCGGTGACGGGAGAGGACGCAGATCGCGTCGCGCAACGCGACCGCGAGGAGCCCGGCCCGGGCTTCGCTTGCAACGACGGGGCGGGGTCGCTGCGAGGAGTCACGATCCTCGGCGGAGGGCTGCTCGGCGGAGACTTTCCTGAGGGGATCGGCATGGCCGTCGAGCCGCGGTCGAAGATCATCCTCAACATTCACTACAGCACCGTGACGGCGCGTGCAGGCGCGGTGGATCGGCCGTCGGTTCACTTTCGCACCGACGCCTCGGCGCGACCCGCGACGCCGCTGGCGCTGACCAACCCTGCGTGGATCGTCGGCGACGCGATGCGCGTGCGCGCTGGCGACCGAGACGCTGTGTACTTCTATCGCTATCGACCGCGCGTTTCGACGCGCGGCAGGACGATGTACCTGCGCGCGGTGTCGCCGCACATGCACACCTTCGGCAGCAGGATCACCGTTCGCGTGCTCCGCGCGAACGGCGAGCGCGCGTGCGTCCTCGAGATACCCAAGTGGCGATTCGGATGGGAGCAGCTCTATTGGCTCCAAGACTCGATTCGGCTCGACCCAGAGGACGAGCTGTACCTCGAGTGTCACTTCGATAACTCGGCAGAGAATCAACCGGTCCCTGGGGCGACGCCGAGGGACTTTACGTTCGGCGGTGACTCGCAGGACATGTGCGCGGCCTTCTTGTCCATGACGGAGGCGCCGCGATGAGCGCGAGATCGCACTTGAATGCATGTGCGATCGTCGCCCTCGCGCTGAGCGGCTGCTACTCGGCGACGGGCCTCGGCCGCGCGCGAACGCTCGGTCAGACGCACGTCGAGGCAGGCGGGCAGGTCGAGCTCACGAGCAACAGCGGGAGGCTCAACGGACAGACGAGCCTCCCCTGGGCGCACGTGGGCGCGCTCGTGCGCGTGGGCGTGCACGACAGGATCGACCTCGGCGCGCGCGTATCGTTCGCCGCGATCGACGGCGCGGACTCTGTGTCGGTGTGGCTGGACCCGAAGTTTCAGTTGCTTCGAAGCGAGAGCGCGACGCGCGGGCTCGACGTGGCGCTCGTCACGAGCGCGGGGTGGCATCAAGTCCGGCTCGGAGGGACGCCGTGGCACCTTCCGCAAGGGGCGCTCGCGGTGCTCTTCGGAGTCAATCTAGGCGCACACCAGCTTCTGTTCAGCGCGCGGGGCGGCTATCAAGCGATGATCGGGACGAGCATGGTGACGCAGCACTTCGGGTGGGGCGCGGTCTCGATCGGCGGCGCGTTTCGCGCCGGGCGTTGGGACCTCTCGCCAGAGCTCGTGCTCGGGTGGTCGCCGGGCGTGACCTTCAACGCCGAGCGCTCGATGGACCAGCGCAGCGGCGCAGGGCAGGCGCAGATCGGGTTCTCGTTCGCTCACCGATGGTGACAACCCGCGCCGAGCCACTCTTCGAACGCGCTCGTTTCGAGAGCGACGCTGAGCTTTCGTGCGCGTCTCGTCCGCTCGCTTGCGAACCGACGCGCTCGCCTCGTCGAGCGCGCGCGCCGGATCGATCTCGACGACGGAGTCCTTCGTCTCGGGCGTCAGGCGCCGCGCAGTCGCGCCCCATCGTGACGCTTGCTGCGAGGGTCAGCGCGCGGTGAGTCGGCACTGTTGCGCGCCGGGCTCGGCGCTCGCTCCGTCCGTCGCGAAGCGCTCGCCGCGGGTGACGAACGCCGTCGCGCTCACGAACAGAGAAGGCAGCCAGAATTTGTCCTCTGTGGGGTTGTCGTAGCGAGAGAAGAGCGAGTGGCTCGCGGGGTGACGGTAGAAGCAGAGGCTCGACGCTGCGCCGTAGGACCCCGCGGCGCGCCGAATCGCGCTGTTGCTCGCGGCCTGGTCGTCCTCGACGCCGATGAATTGAATTTGTGTGCGTCCTGGGCGAACCGCGTCGACCGTGCGCGCGCCCAATCGAACGATGGACGCGAAATGCTTCACTTGAAACTGGCAGATCCCGGCGCGACCGCCGCGGCGCTCGACCTCGCACCCTTCGCCCCATCCGAGGTCGATCTCGCCCGCCCTCTGCCAGGCCGCTTCGGTCACCGCGCGGAGCTGCGTCCTGCGGAGCTGCTCGGACGCGCGCGCGAGCGCCGTGACCCAGAAGTTGCCGCTTTCGAAGAAGGGCGATGCGATAAACGCCCGGTCGTAGAGCGACGGCTGCTGCTGCACCGCGAGCGTCGCGAGCGCGCCGCCGAGCGAGAGCCCTCCGATGACGCGCGACGTGCCGACGGGCGTTTGGACCTCGGCCATGATCGCGTTCATGTCGGTCACGAAGCTCTCGTACGGCGTCGTCGAGAGCGCCGGAAGCGCGCGGGTGTTGTCCCGCATCGACACCTGCGTCCGACCGTGTCCGGGCGAGAGGGGCAGAAGCACCTCGTAGCCCTGCGCCGCGAGGATCCTCCCCCACTCAAAGAACTGCTGCGGACACGCGGTGTATCCGTGAAACATCATGACGACGCCGCGCTGCTGCACGCCGGCGCGCGGCGAGATCCGAGTCGGCCTGCAGTTGGGCTGCACGTCGTCCCAGTTGGCGCGCAGGTGGAGCGACCAGCGCCGCACCGCCTCGCGGTTCATCATGGGCGTGGCGGCGCGAGCTTCTTCGGCCGCGAGCTCCACCGGCGCTTCAGGCGACGGAGCGTCGGGGACCTCTGCGCAACCCAGGAGCCCGAGCGCTGTGGCGATCGTTGCGAACAACCGTCGTGTGCCCATCGAAATCTCCATCCGTTCCACGAGGTGCGTGTTCATGCTTCGGCCTCGGTGGATGTAAGATAGGCGACGACAAAGCCTGCTGGAATTCGAGAAATTTGTCCCAGGATATCACCGTGTAGTGGGAGGTAAGTATCCCGGCCCGATGTCGGGTTCTCCATCGTTCTCGGACTGCTGCGCGCTGGTCTTCGGCGGTGCTCGAAGCGCTCGCTCGAGGCTGTCGGTGGCTGCGAAACGCGAAGCCGTGCGATGCATCGTTCACCGAGATGCGATCACGACGTCAGATCGATTGGAGCCGTGGACACCGAAGTGGTCGCGCCCGAATCGCGAGCCTGTTCACGGTCGCGCTGGGAGCCTGCGAGCCCACTCGACCGCCGTCGCTGATCCCGTCGCCGCCGAACCCGGCGCAGCTGCAGTACGAAGAAGTGCGCCGCGATCTACCGTCGGAAAGGCCATCGATGCCGGCGCCGATGACCAGCGTTCCTCGGCACCTCGAGCAGCTTCCGACGCGCATCCCCTCGTGGAACCCATTCTTCAACGAGTGTCGCGCCGTCGCGAGCATGCCGACGGGGCGACCGTCCTATGGAAGCACGACGGACCCGGCTGAGCGCACGCTCACGACGGTGCGCGACTTCATTCAAGAGGTCACGTACTCGACGTATCACTGGCGCAGCTCGGACGCGAACCAGGTGCGAGTGTTTCAGGACGCCCGGCGACCGAGTGACTTCTACATCGGCATCGCTGGATCGACGCCGGGGTTCGGGCCAGATCTCAACAGCTTGTTCGAGAACCTCGCGTCGCAAGCCAACGCGTTTCCCCACGCTGGATACGTGGAGTTCGTTCGGCAGTCGCTGCTCGACGCGCTTCGTCGCATCGTCACGCCCAACAGTCGCGTGTTTCTCACGGGGCACAGCCAGGGAGGCAACGTCGCGCAGATCGTCGCCGCGGGAATGTGGAACCCTCCTCCGGGTTCGTCGGGCCCCGCGTGGTGGGCTGACGGCGATTGGGCCGAAGTGCGATCCGTGATGACTGCGCGGCGCATCGAGCTCGCTGGCGTCGTTGCGGTCGCGTCGCGTCCGATGGGCTCCATGGCGCGCTTCAACCTCGACCGCGACGGCCGCTCGCACATGGTGCTCTTCGTGCAGTCGCTCGACGACGTCGTTCCGACGCTCGCGTCGCCGTCGACCGTGACGACGCCGGGTGCGCATATCGCGAAGAATAGCTGGGACGTCGTGAGCGGCGTGACCTCGTTGTTCGGCGCTCTCACCTACGTATTGCCGGTCTCGAGCATCTGGCAAAACATTCAGAACCGTCGCTCCGACGACTTGCTCTCACGATTGCTAGCCAGCATCCAGGGACGCGACATTGTCACCACGCGCTCGCAGATCGTCTTCATCGGCAACGGCGACACCCACGCGGCGCCATCGACACCTGCCGCGGGGCGCTCGACCACCGACGCTCACGGGCAGCACTACATCGATCCGCGCGTGGGTGGCGGGCCCGGCGGCGGGTTGGATGTGCCGGTGCCGTTCGACGATTTCCTCGACATCCCAGCGACCCCCGGCGCGCGCTTCACGATCCCAGTGCTTCGCAACGACTGGATCCCGAATCGCACCGAGAGCGGACTGCGCATCGTCTCGGCGCGTGTGCTGCAACCGCTTTGCAAGCGCTTCGTGAAGGAGTGCGACCGATGCAACTTCCTGGAGCGAGCGCTGACCGCCGACGACGAGCGCGACTACTGCGCGGGCTCAGTGGAGATCACGCCTGGCGGCGAGCTCGTCTACACGACGCCCCTGCAGGGGATCGTCGCGACCGCCAGGCTGCAGCCCGTCGAAGCTATTTCGTCGGGGCCGGGCTGGTTTGCATCGCCGCGTCCGAGCGAGTCGGTGCCAGCCCTGCGAGGTCAGCTCGTCGAGTCCAATGTATCCGTGAACGTCGATGACACCGTGACGTACGCGCTGATCGAATACGAGGTCGCGTCGGCATCGGGGCGACGAAGCAAAGCGCGCGTGCTCGTGCAGGTGCTGCCTCCGTCGCCGGACGGCACGCCGGTGCAGGGCCCCTATCACGGCGGTCCCTTTCAAGCGCCGCGACCGTACGATCTGGGCCTGACCGCGACCTGGGACGAGCGCCCGGTGTTTCCTGCGTATGCGCCGCTCTCGCACTATCTGCCGGGACGGGTCGGCAGTCAGCAGGCGCTGCGTGCGCCGCTCACGGTGCGCTGGCTCGGCGGATACGGCTACGACTGTCGCGCGTCGTACGCCCACAACCAACCCATGTGGCCCATCATGGTCGACCGCGAAGAGCCCTCGGGCCGTCCGGTCACCCTCGACCTTTGCACCGGAACCAGCGACTCGACCTGGTGGAACAACTCGCGCGAAGCGCCCATCAAAGGGCCGCGAATCTTCAGCTACGCAGAGGGCCTCCGTCGATTTCCCGACGCGATTCCCGACACGCTATGGGTCGATCGCGGCTCGCGGCACGACGGCTCGCGTCGCCCCGCGAACTACGTCGCGATCGAAGATGGCATCCGCGCTTGGACCGCCGCAGGCGCCAACGAATCCTCTGGGCCGATGTTCTTCAACGAGGATCTGCCCGGAACGACTCCGCCGCTCGTCACCATGAATCGCACGTACGTCAGCTGCCCCACCGCGACGTGCTACGGCATGGGGCGATCGCGCCCGGCCTTCGCTGGGACGATGTGCCCAGCGGTCGGAGACGACGTCAACTGGCCAGCGCTCCGCGCGGAGGCCGCGAGTCTTACCAACCGCTCCGACCTGCTCCTGGTCGCTGAGATTCCGTACAACCCAGCGCCGTCGTTTCCTGGCTTCGAGTCCGGGCCGTGCGGAGCGGTGCGCTTCGAGCTGCCCGTTCCGTGTGACAGTTTTCAAGACTACGAGGCCTGGCACATGGGCGGAGCGATCGCGACCTTTCGGGTGCGCGACGGGCTTCCAAGGATCTTCAACAACTGGGTCAGCAACGCGGGCTACTTCGCCGAGGGCATGATGGACCCGCTCTACATGCACCCCGCCAAGACCTGGGACGTCGTGGGTTGCATGGGCGGAGGCTCCTTTGGCGGATGCAGCTTCGGCACCTTCGGAGGCGGAACCGACGACACGGGCCTCGTCCCGTGCAACCTCGCTCGCGGCCAAATGATGTACGGCCCGCTTCAGCCTGGCCGCAGCGCGTACGAAGGTCGCATCCGCGCCTTTCCCAAGTACCGACGCATGACTCCTGACAGTCGCTACCCGGCCACTCACCAGACTTGCTACGACATCATTCGCCTCGCAGCGCAGGGCGGCGGCGTCGCCGTAGCGTGCCAGGCCAACGATGGACTCGAGCACGGGTCGATCTTCGTTCGCTTCGACGCTGCCTGCGCGTCGGTGATGCGATGAGAGCGACCGCCGCAACGCACGTCACGCGCTCGTTCGCCGGTCTTTTGTCGGTCGTGCTGGCTGCTTGCACCGTCCCCAGCGCGCCGGACGCAAGCAGCGACGCGACGTCGAGCGCGGATGGACGAACCTCGAGCGACGCATCGATCGACACGGGGCCTGGCCGATCGGCGATGTGCGGTCGTCGACGGTCCGACGGTGGGGCGCCCGATGTCGTCGCGCTCGATAGCGGGGCGCCCGATGCCTGGGCACAAGACGGCGCCGCATCCGATGGCCGAGCGCCCGATGCTTCACCATCGGACGGGGCCGTCGACGCCCAGTCTGCTCCCGACGTCGAGGCGCCGCTGCCCGGCGGAGAGTGCGATCTCATCGATCAGAACTGCGCCGAAGGTGAGGGCTGCTATCCGGATCCCTCCGGCGCCGCTGGGCGCTGCGAGCCAAGGGGCGTGGCGAGCCTGGGGCAGCCTTGTGAAGCGCGCAGCGATTGTCGCCCTGGCTTGCTCTGTGACTTGCCTCCCATGGGGCCAGGCGTGTGTCGTTCGCTCTGTTGCCCGGGCGCCGCCGGCGGTTGCTTGGGCTCGTCCGCGTGCGTGGGCCTCGTCGATCGCGACTACGGTCTTTGCATCGCAGGCGCGAATTGCTCGCCGTTCGCGACGATGGGCGCGGACGGCGGCGCGATCGCGTGTCCTTCTGGACAAGCGTGTTACGTCGTGTCCGCCGACGGCAGGGTCGCCTGCCTGGCCGAAGGTCGCCGCGCGCGCAACGAGTCATGTGATCGCGTCGACGCGTGCGCCCCGGGCCTCTCGTGCTTGCGCGTGAACGCAATGGCGCCGAGATGCGTCTCGATGTGCAACGCTGTCGATGGCCGCGGTTGCTCGGCGGGGGAGGTGTGCCGAGCGCTCGCGTCGGGATCGTCGGCAGTGTGTGAGCCCGCGCAGCAGTGACGCGACTCGAGGTCAGGCCTCGAAGCGCGTTGAACTGCCCCCGAGCGCGAGAGTTCTTCGACGAGCGCAGCGCGCTCACGCGAGCGTCGCCTTCTCGAGCACGGCAACGTTGTTGTCCGCCAGCGCGGCGATCACCGCTGAGCTCCGCTGTTTGGGGGCGCTAGTCAACGTTGGCGCTGTTGCACACCGCGCCGCGCTCGACGTTTTTCGCGCTCAGCGCTTCTCGCGCTCAGCCGCGAACATCCTCGCGAACTGCTGCGCCGCGAGCGGGCGCCCCGACTCTTCGAGCAGCACCATCACCCGCGTCTCGATGCGCGCTGCTGCGGCGAGCGCCGCGTCGCGCTCAGCGGGCTCGCCGCTCGCTCTCGCGCGCTCGTAGAGGGCCTTGGCCTCGTCGAAGAGCTGCACCTCGAGCGGGGCGATCGACAGCGGTTCGGACGCGGCCTCTGCGCGCTCTTTTTCAGGGCGCTGCTGCCACTCACGGATGCGGGCCTCGGCGAGCTTCGAGAAAAAGTCCATCGCGTCCTCGTCGTCGAGCACAATGGTAGCGTTCTGTCCGCGCGGCGCGAGCGCGATCAGCGCGGGGGCGCGGTCAGCGCGCCGTGCGCGAGGCCGCCAAACTCAGCATCGCCTGCGAAAACAGAGGGTGATCGCGGCGTTGAGCGAAGTGAAGCGCTGGGACCGGCTCCGAGAGTTCCAAAGGGTCTCTTCTGACGAGCGTGCGCCTCGACCGATGGAGGATCGAATCGCGCCTCGAACGACCTGCGACGATCGGCGATGCAACGCCCTGCGGGAGCGGTCGAGAGAGTCCCTCAGGTGCCGTCGCTCGTCCGGTCGCCGTCCTTCGCTGTGTCTCGCCCGAGGCGCTTGAATACTGCCACCAGCCATCCGATCGTCGCGACGATCGACGCGGGCACCGACAGGAGGCTCAGCCCTACGAGCACGTGATAGGCCGCGTCTCGCGACGATCGATCGGCGTCGCGGATGCCCCCCATGATGTTGAAGACGACGTGGTGAAGATTGAGCGCGAGGAGCGCGATGAAGATCGCTGCCAGCGGCATGACCGCGACGCACAGCAGCAGCCAGACGGGGAGCTGTCCGCGCCGGCGGAGATAGTGCATCCACAGCGCGACTCGCCAGCACGCGACGACGCCGAGAAACCAGAGGTTGACCTGGTTTGCGGACTCGAGGCTCATCCATCGCTCGACAGGAATCGCGTAGAGCGCCGCAGGGGGAGACGTCATCGCGAGGAACGTGACGATGCGTCGGTACTCGAACCGCTCGGGCGCGATGGGTTTGACGATGACCCACAGCACGATCGCGAGCACGAACACGTAGATCACTGACCCGATGCCGGTGTGTTGCAGCGCGCTGGCGCGTCGGTCGTCCCAATAGCGCCCGATTCCGACGAGCCAACAGCCGATGAGACCTGCGATCAGATCTCGTCGGTCCGCGCGCTCGTAGTCCTCGACGCTCGCGCGAAACGTCAGAAGTCGAAGCCAGCGCCGTAGATCCATCGGAGCAAGAGATTGCCACGTGCGCTGGCGCCAGGGTGGTACGTGATGATCGCGACCTCTGCGATCGCCTCGATCAGAGCCACCGAAGGCTGCGACGGATCGCGCTGAGCGCTCGTACGCGCTCGCGTCGCGATCAGGGCAGGAGCCCACGCGCCGGCGCAGAGGGCTGCGTCGTGTGGCACGTGGTGCACCGGGTCATCGAGCCCTGGAAGCGATCCGAGCGATCGTGGATCGTGTGCACGCGGATATCGAGCGCGTTGTCGAACTCGATGCCGAGCGACGAGTGGCAGCCGAAGCACGACGCGCGATCGCTGATCCCGTGCAGGATTTGCCCGAAAGAGCGGTCTTGTTGGGCGTGGCACGAGACGCAGCGAGTCTGCGACGTGTGCGACGTGACCGCGGGCGAGCCGACTTGAATGCGTACGGTGGCGCCGCGGTTGAGCGCCTCACCGTTGAACTCGCGGCGAGCCTTGATCGCCATCATGTACGTGCCGGGCTGCGCGTCCGCTGGGATCGAAAACGTGAGCACGTCGCTCACGGGCACGGACCAGAGGGCAGGATTTTGAAAGCCGCCGAACACGATTCCCGCTGGCGGAACGGTCTGTCCCACTGCGGCGTAGCCGTCGACGGCGGTGGTCGCGAAGTTCACTTGAGGTCCGAAGAACTCGAGCGGATTGACCACGGTCTGCGCGGTGCGCAGTCGGTCGAGCGGGCCCGAGAGCACCGCGAGCAGGTTGGACTCGCGATGCTTGAGCGCGTAGTAGAGGGCGGTCTGAATCGTGAGGTCGAGGTAGCGAAGCCCCGTGGGGAGCCCTGCTCCGAAGAACGCGCCGTAGGGAGGGAGCCCGCCGGGCGCGTAGAGCGCGTTGCCTGCGCCGTCGCGAAACGTGACGCGAAATGAGACCTGCGATCCGGGGAGATAGTGCGTTCCGTTGGGCGGAGGCGCGACGGGCGTCGCTTCGACCTGAAACCCGTACGTGAGCGGTACGCCGCCCGCTCCTTGCGCCGCGGCGCTCGGCGCGAGCTGCGAGATCGCCACGAACCGCTCGACGTTGTCCGCGCTCCAACGCACTCCGATTCGCGTCGTGTTCGGGGCGATCCTGCGCGCCGCGTTGTCCGCGTTTTGCGCGTATCGAAGCTGCGCGAGGCCCTCGGCGGTATACGAAGCGCCCGTACAGTTGCCCTGCGATGGGCAGCCGGTCGCGATCTGGCGTGCGTCGAAGCGACGGACGAACATGGACTCGCCCTGGTTCAAGCGGTCGTCACGCCCAGCGTTGACCACCCACGGCGCGGCGACGAGCCGTCCGCGCGCGTCGAGCTGAGAGATGATCAGGTGGCTCTGCCGCTCCATCCACCGCGCGTTTCGGTAGAACCGAACGCGCGTAAACGTCCCATCCAGGCTCGGGGTCCAGGTCTCTTCGACCATCGAGACGCCGGTCCAATCGAGGCCCGCCATGTCCCCGCTGCGCGTCACGGGAGCGATCCCTTCGTCTGCGCTCGTGGTGACCGACGCGGTGATGTCGATCTCTTGCGGGTACCTCTCGAACCCCTGAATCACCGCGAGCGGCGCGCTTGCGCCGTTGCGGATGAACAGGCTCAATCCAACGCCATCGCGAGCGCGGATCGCGCTCGATTCTTGGCCGATACCAGGCTCTCCGCAGGACGCGATGAGCCCGCTCGACAGCAATGTACCTAGCAGCCGCCAGTTCTTTCGCATGCTCCAACTCCTCCTCATTTCGTGCGCGCGAGCGCGCAGCGGTCACTCCCGAGTTCGATGAAAACGAATGGACCAACGCCGCGACACAACGCAACGCGAGGTTCGGCGTGAGTTCAAAGGCGACGATTGACTGAACGACCGCCGCGAGGGGCCGCGAGAGGTCGACGCTATGGCTGAAGCGCTTCTTCGAAACGCGACACGAGGTTGATCTTGATTCCGACCGCGAGACCGACGGTGGCCGTCACCATCCGCACGAGCGCGTTGGTTTCGGGCACGACGACGTCGATCGTCGAGATGCTCTTTCGATGCTTCGAGAGAAAATCAATGATGAGCCGTCGCACATCAGGGCTGTGGCCCACGAGTTGACGCAGATCCCACACGAGCCTCGCGTTGCTCTTCGGCATCGCCGCCGCGAGGTCGGTGAGGACTCGCACGAACGCGTCGGTCGGCGTCGGCCCCACGAACTTC
>LNFM01012035.1_pt1 | contig 11508 bp, 11 predicted proteins | sample 596031 | NCBI WGS metagenome assembly LNFM01 (sample SAMN04254537, study PRJNA301005) | activated carbon metagenome | isolation source: dual media filters at the Ann Arbor, Michigan drinking water treatment plant | place: USA: Ann Arbor | reverse complement strand
AGGCTCCATCATAGAGAAATTCAAATCACTTTCTGCGGCCGACCTTTCAAAAATAAAGCTCGCCTACAAAAAAGCCGCTCATTTCTATTCCATCGAGAACTGTGTCGGACTTTACCATTCATCTGCGCCGGAAGTGGATGAGCAGCGATGATCAGGGACGTGCTTTGTTTGGAGTCTAAGTCTTTCTTTTAGTTCTGTTTTTTTTCGTTTCAGATTTTATTTCTCGGTTCATCATCGAAATCTTTTTGGATTGATTCTTTTGATATAAAAAAAGTTTCGCTGAAAGCTTTGCATCTGACGTCGCTAAAATTTTGACGGCTAATAGGCCAGCATTGAATGCGTTATCGATGGCGACCGTGGCAACGGGCACTCCTTTTGGCATTTGCACGATCGACAGTAAAGCATCTAAACCCTTAAGTTTTGTGACATTAACTGGAACGCCGATGACTGGAAGAGTTGTGAGACTTGCCACCATTCCTGGTAAGTGGGCGGCTCCACCAGCGCCGGCGATGATGACTTTGATGCCGTTATTTTCAGAATGAGTTGCAAATTCATACATGCGGAGTGGGGTTCGGTGTGCCGACACAATTTCCACGTGGGCTTCAAGCCCAAATTCGTGAATCGCTTCAAGCGCTTTAGACATGACTTTGTAATCGCTTTTACTTCCCATGATAATGGCAATTTTTGGTGGTCCCTGTTTTTTCATAGACTAATTTTCCTCATGTCCGAAAGAGCGAGTAACTTGAGCTGACGCTCTTCTTTGCCGCTATAGTTGATGTGTCCCATTTTTCGAAGACGACGATTTTCTACTTTATCATACCAGTGCAATTGACCGTGGAGTTCGGACCTTATTGTCGGCATTTTTATAGAGGTTCCAATGAGATTTTGCATCAAAAACACTTTAGTCAGTGCCGTTGGAACTTCCAAAGGCATCCCAAGAAGGCAACGTAAATGTAAATCAAATTGGCTTACCGAAAAGGCGGACATTGTCACGTGTCCCGTGTTGTGGACTCGTGGCGCGATTTCGTTCACGATAAGTTCCCGGCCCGTATCAAAAAGCTCAAATGCTATGACACCGACGTAATCGATTTCTTCGAGCAAGTTGGATATTTTCGTGATCAGGGCGCGTTCACCTTTGTGGGCCACGGGCCCCCAAACTTGATAGCATTGATTATTTTTTTGAAGAGATTGAAACATAGGGTAATGAACGAGATCCCCATTCCGGCTTCGAGCAAAGATAATAGATTTTTCAGATTTAAATCGAATGAGCTTTTCGACAATCAGGCTTGATTCATTGCCTTTGAATTGCAACCTCAATTTATCCAGATCCGGCTTCGTTCGAACGACAAACGTACCAAAACCATCGTACCCACCGAAACGTTTTTTAAAAACGAGCCCGTCCGGAAAAATTTTCGTGGCCGCATCGAAATCGTCTTTCGAATTGATTTTCAGATAAGGACTTGTCGGTAAATCAAAGTCGAAAAGTAATTCTTTTTGTGGCCATCGATCTTGAAGACGTGCCAGGTTATTCAATTGCGGAAAAATTTTATTTGTCAGGCGAGCTGGTAGCCCAAGAAACATATCGGCTGGAACAAACTCACTTTCAAAAGTCACCACGTCTTGAGCTTCGATGAAACGCTGCAAGGCCCGCGGCTGATTGAAGTCACCGCGATACCAAAAATTACAGAAAGCCACGGCTGGGTCCTTCTTATTTTTTGTAAAAAGGTTCACCTCAAGCCCCATTTCACGGGCTCTAATGGCGATCATTCGAGCTAATTGTCCGGCGCCAAAAATTCCTAAAGCAAGAGGTCGACTTTTTGAGTGTATAAACATAGGGTATGTTAAACCGGAATCCAGTCTGAAATAAAGGATGAATTTTTTTAATGTGCAAAGTTAATAAGACCGAGCCGTTGCCTGTGGAGGCAGCGAATTTTCCTTTGCAGCTGGCGCCAATGGTGGGCCTCAGCCATGCCGTCCTAAGGCAAGTTGTCGCGGAGTATATGCCGGCCGGTATTAGCACGGATTGGCCAACGGAAATGTTGAATTCAAATCGTATTCCAGATGAACGAATCGGGCGTAATTCCGAAACCTTAGTTCTAGAACACGAATCAAACATCATTCCTCAAATTCTGGGAAATGAAGCGAGGCCAATTCAATCTAGTATTGATAAACTAGCCGATCTTTGGAACTTGAAAGGAATCGACATCAATATGGGATGTCCGGTTCAAAAAGCTCTTCGCCATAATTATGGGGTCGCGCTGATGGGGGACTTCAAATATGCCTGCGATGTGGTGCGATTTGCAAAAGTCGCGACGGATCGGAATCAACTTCTTCTTTCCGTCAAACTGCGGGCGGTCGACTCTCAAGCGACGCAACTTGAAACAGTGGACTTCGTTCAAGGATTGATTGATGCCGGAGCCGACCGAATTGTTCTGCATCCGCGAACCGCAGCCCAACAAAGACGCGGCCAAGCTGATTGGGATCAGATTCGAATCTTGGTCGATCGGTTTCAACATCAAAAAATTCAAATCGTTGGTAATGGCGATATTCAAACTGCAGATGATGTGATTCAAATGATAAAAGATACTGGCACGCAATTGGTCATGGCGGGCAGGGCCTTAACGGTGCGCCCGTGGTTGATGTGGCAGGTCGGGGAGCGCCTGGGTTTGAGCACTCCCGCAAAATTTCATGGGAAAATGGCTCCTCTCACAGAGTATGAAGAAGGGGCCGAATATGGACGAATGCTTTTAAGATTTGTCGAGCTGGTCGAAGAAGTCTTTTGTCAGAGCATCCAAATGGATCAAAGGCTAGCCATTCGAAAGATTCAGTTTTTCGTGCGAACCAATCACGTTTGGCTTGAGTTTGGTCATACGTTGATGTCGAAACTAAGTTCGGCTAAGGATTTCAATGATCTGAAGGCAAGGATTGAGTCCTTTTTCGCAAATCCGCAGCGACTGTTTCAAAGAACAGCTCTGCGCCAATAAGTAAAGTCGTCAAATTTCAGACAAATTTCAGACAAAAAATAGCTCCTGGACTTATCTATGCTTGGTCGCTTCCGAAAATAGTGCTGGATAACATATTCGGAGGCACCATGAAGCTAAAGTCCAAGATATTTCTTATCACAGCCATCAGCTGCTTAGTTGCGGTCTTAATTGCCGTTTTCATTTCGTCTCGTAACATTTCGACATTGGGTGAACACGACATCGTTTCCAAAGCTCAATCTATCTTGTCGAAGCTTGAATCGGTTCGGACCTACGTTGCGGAACAAAAAGGTCTGGATTTAAAAATGAAGGCCGCGATTGAAAAGTATCCAGATGGAAATATCAGTCCCGAAACAAAGATTGAGATTTTAAAGCAAGTTCCGATTTTTGCAGCGATGAAAGTTGGGAATGATGTAACAAAAGAAGACGGATACACGTTTAAGGTCTTCTCGGATCATGCACGTAATGAAAAAAATCAGGCCACGCCTGAACAGCTGGATTACATGGCTCGGTTCCGGGCGGATCCTTCTTTAAAGGAAATTATCACGAAAACAGAAGATGAAATTATTTTGACTCGCCCCGTGCGACTTTCAGAGGCGCAAGGATGTTTAACCTGTCATGGACATCCGTCAACATCACCTTTTCACAACGGGAAAGACATCTTGGGATACAAGATGGAGGATTACAAAGATGGTTATCTTCACGGTGGCTTTTCGATTCATTCATCTTTAGATGAAGTGAAAGCAGAAGCTCAGTCCACAATACTTTGGCTGATCTTTTTCACAGGGCTTGCAACTTTAATTTGTCTCGCCGTCGCCGTCGTTCTGATCAATAAGCCGTTCGGTCAAATTGAATCCGCGATGAATTTTTTGCGTCAGGCTGGAGCGCAGCTTCGAACGGTCAGCGAAGAAGTGAATTCGACCTGCCAAAATATTAGTGCGGCAACGACAGAGTCTGCCTCTTCCTTAGAGGAAACAAGTGCGACTACGGAAGAAATTAGTTCCACGATTAAGGCCACTTCAGAAAATACCACCGTTGCGAAATCTGAATCTGAAGCCTGCCTTCGATTAGCGGAGCAAGGTCGTGAAACAATTGATGGGCTCAATCAGTCGATGACGCAAATTGCCGAGCAATCAAAAAAGATACGAGAAATTACAACGGTGATTGAAGACATCGCGTTTCAAACGAACTTGCTCGCGCTCAATGCGTCTGTGGAAGCCGCTCGAGCTGGTGAGCACGGAAAGGGATTTGCCGTTGTCGCCGACGCGGTTCGAAGCTTAGCGGCGAAGAGTTCCCTCTCATCGAAAGAAATTGGTGCGCTCGTGAAAGAAAGCAGCGATGTGATTGCTGCCGGTGCAGATGTCGCCAAGAATAATGCCGTTCAATTTTCAAGTATTGTTGAAAAAATTAAACATGTTGTCGATAAAAACCAAGAAATCTCACATGCGGCAGTTGAGCAGGCCAAAGCGATGCAAAACATCAACGTGGCGCTGAATGAACTTGATAAGGGTATGCATGTGAACACTTCAGCGATCAATGAATTGACGCAAACAAGTGGTGTGCTTTCGGATCAATCCGGAGAATTACATCGTCTCGTTGAGAGTTTAACTGGATTGATGAATGGAACTGGCGCTAGTGCTAGCGAAGGTATTGGTCAAGAGCAGGTCTTGACTCTCGACCGTCAAGCCAGTTCTCAGGTCTCGGCTCGAAGTTCGAACCAACCTAAAAAACGTGCCGCTTAGCGGCTGGCGTGGTTGAGCTGTCTGCGATTTTTTTGATTTGCAACGACCACGAGAGGATTGGCCTGGTCAGGGGCCAATTCTCTTTTTCGTGTCTCTTCAAAATGGGCTCGCTTTAGAAATGGTGGTATGTCCCGCTTTTTCGGTCCTTCGCAAAAGTCCTTCTTGATGATCTCAAAAGTTGTCTCTTTGGATTCTTTTTCTGCCAACATAAATTCGTAAAGGCTTTCAGATAAATGAATCAATGAAATCGAGTGGGCTCTGGGATGCCGTTTGCTCAGAAATTCAACTAGCGATAGGAAGCCATTGAAAAGGGATTTGGAATCTAACTTTGTTGTAGAGTGCTCTTTCATCCACGAGCAAAAATTTGGAAATTCGCCATTGTTAAAAATAAGATCCCAAAACTTGCTAAATTTATTCATGAGTTGAAGTTCTGCAAAAGATAAAGTCGATGTTTTTAAGATCTGGAAAGGACTATGCTGCGAGTACGTCATCGAAAAGGTTTTTTCGTGGCGAACGATCGGCGTCCCCTTAAGGCGCTTTAAAATTCCAACTTGAATTTCATGCGGTCCCCAAGACATCAATTGATCAAAACCAATTCCGAAGCTTTCTAGAGTTTCGCCCGGAAGTCCGACGATCAAATCGGCGTGCGTGTGTACATTTGTAAATTCATTTATATATTGGAAGTTCTCCTGAACTTTCACCAGATCATTTTTTCTCGAAACGTTGCGCGCCACTTCCGGATTCAGGGTCTGGATGCCAACTTCAAATTGAAGGCTGCCAGCCGGGAATTGAGCGATCAGTTCACGAATTTCAAGTGGCAGCCGATCCGGCACCATCTCGAAGTGAAGAAAAAATCCCAACTCAATACGGCTCAAGAAAAATTTTAAAATGCGAGTCGATGTCGTTGGGCTTAAGTTAAAAGTCCGATCAACAAATTTGAATTCACGGGCGCCGCGGTCGATTAATTTTTCCAGCTCAAGCAAAAATAAATCGAGGTCAAAACTTCGTACAGACTTATCAAGCGACGACAGGCAGTACTCACATTTGTACGGACATCCCCTCGAAGCCTCGACATAAATGATACGATTTTTGATATCTTCGTCTGTAAATAATTCATAAGGAAGCATGAGAGATTTAATCTCGGGTAAGACCGCGGGAATGATTTTTGATTCCAGTGGCGGTGCAGCTTCAGTCAGCAACTTTTCGCATAATTCACGAAACGCAATATCCGCCTCGCCTTGAATTATGAAGTGACTAGCAGCTCTGAGGGGATTGTTTTCAACCTCGTAAGAGACCTCTGGGCCGCCGAGGACAATAAAAAGTTCAGGGTCTAAGCTTTTCAGAGTGGTGCAAACTTGCAGAATGAGATCCACGTTCCAAATATAAACACCGAATCCCACAATTCGTGGTTTAAGTTTTAAGACGTCTTCCGCAATCGCCAAGGGGGATTCCTTGATCGTCCATTCCTTCAGCTGACACTGGGGCTTGAGTGGTCCGAGGTTGGCGTACAGGTAACGAATGCCGATAGAGCAATGCTGGTAGGTGGAATTAATCGCGCCGAGCACGATCGCAGGCTGTGGTGATGGCATAGCATGGTCTAAGTGATTTTTTGCAGAAAAGCCATCAAAGTTTGGTAATCCAAATGAACTTGCATAAATACGGAGGCCTGGCCGCGATCTCGATCGGGGTGTGAAAGTAAAGCGAGCTTCCGGTAGAACCGCTTCAGCTCCAGGCGACTAAATCTGCGGGGGAGCTGGCCATCGACAGAAACGGTGTTGAGTCTTTCCAGTGCAAAGGATTCCGACTTTCCCCAAAACGGACTTTCTGTCCACGGAGGCCGCGTATCTATTTGCTTTTTTTGAATCGATCGGTACGTGGTCTGACCGCGAGCGGGAGAATAGAAGTGCTGCGAGTGATGCTGGATCGCCACATTCAGAACGAGGGTCTCGATACATAATTTGTCACTGCTTGTGTACTTTCGTGTTGACGTGTTCACGGGCTCAATTGTCGCATTGTCGTTGGTTTCTTGGTCATCGTGAGTCGGGACAATAGGGTGTTTCTCCTCGAGAAATGACGATAAAATCGCGTCGAACTCTGATCTTGCCATGCTCGACTTGTCGGATGAAAAGTGGCATTTCTCGAGGGGAAAGAGGGTCTAATCTTGATCTTTTTTGGTTGAAAATTGCAATTTCCCCTCGAGAAATCTTACTTGTTGCGAAAAATTCTTTACTTTTTCCCTCGACAAAAGGTTTTAGATGGTCTTAGACTCTAGTCTAGATTGATCATTAAGACACAAAATGTGCCCAACATATCCAACGGAGGATTTAAAATGGCAGCAAAAAAAGCAACGAAGAAAGCAGCTCCTAAGGCAGCAAAAGCAGCTCCAAAGAAAGCCGCACCAGCGAAAAAAGCAGCTCCTAAAAAAGCCGCTTCAACAACTAAGCGTAAACCAAACGCAGCATTCATGAAGGCTTTAACTCCTTCTAACATGCTTGCAGCAGTTGTTGGCGCAACTCCACTTCCACGTACTGAAGTTGTTAAAAAACTTTGGGCTTACATCAAGAAGAACAATCTTCAAGATGCTAAAAATCGTCGTAACATCAATGCAGATGACAAGTTGAAGCCAATCTTCGGCAAAGGCACTGTATCTATGTTCGAAATGACAAAGCTTGTTTCTAAGCACCTTAAGTAGATCTTAGAATTTAGTTTAGAATTTAAAAAGGACTGACATTTGTCAGTCCTTTTTTTTTACCCAGGCTGGCTTCACTGGCTTTTTAAAATTGCAGTGAATTCTAGAGGGGAATCTGTTAGACTTCGTCTATGAATTCAGCTCGTCAATTGCCTCCATTATCGAAACAAGAAATCCAATCCATGCGCACCGTCTGTCAGATGGCCGCACGCGTTTTAAATCATACTGGAAAATTTGTAAAAGTTGGAATGACAACTCTTGAGCTAGATCAAATTGCAGATGATTTCACAAAAGAGATTGGCGGAATTTCAGCCTGTATTGGTTATCATGGTTATCCGAAGGCCACTTGCATTTCGGTGAATCAGGTTGTTTGCCATGGACTTCCATCCAATTACAAAATTAAAGATGGTGATATTCTCAATATTGATGTGACTGTTAAAAAAGACGGATTCTACGGCGATACTTCAAAAACATTTATGGTTGGCAATGTGAGCGACAAGGCAAAAGACTTAGTCGATGCGGCCTTCAACGCCATGAATGTCGGGATTCAAGCGATCACTCCGAACGGGTGGACGGGCGACATTGGTTTTGAAACCAATAAATATGTCACTCGTCGGGGATATACTACAGTAAAGGAAATTGGCGGACACGGCATCGGTCGAATCTTTCACGCCGATCCATTCGTGCCGGCATGGGGAAAAAAAGGAAAAGGTGAACCCATTGTTCCCTGGACCTGTTTCACGGTGGAGCCGATGGTGAATGAAGGTACGGATCAGTTTGTTGAAAAGTCTATTCCAGGATCCGATATCAAGTATTACGAAACTAAAGACGGAAAGCTTTCCGCTCAGTTTGAACACACGGTTCTGATCACGGATACAAGCTACGAGATTTTAACCCTTGAATAATGAATTGAAAAAATAAGGACAGACAACAAATGAAAGCAATTATGAAAGCAACAGCAACGACGAAGGCGGATCACATGAAGAACACAGCAAAGCGACCAAATACGATGGCAAAAACAGGAAAAGTAGCTGCAAAAATGCCCGTGCGTGATTTTGCTGTTTGCAAAGAAGCGATGGAAAATCCTGAAGTCTTTACAAAGCTCGCAAAATGGGGCCGCGAAGAAATCATGATTGCCGAAAAAGAAATGCCAGGTCTGATGGCTTTAAGAAAAGAATTTGGAAAGCAGCAACCATTAAAAGGTGCCCGTATCGCGGGTTGCCTGCACATGACAATTCAAACGGCTGTGTTGATTGAAACTCTCACTCACTTGGGCGCAAAAGTTCGTTGGTCATCTTGTAATATATTTTCCACTCAAGATCATGCAGCGGTTGCGATCGCGGCCGCTGGCGTTCCAGTTTTTGCATGGAAAGGTGAAACCGAAGAAGAGTTCAACTGGTGTATCGAGAAAAGTATCGATGGCTGGGGAGCTGAAGGTTACAACCTAATTCTTGATGATGGTGGCGATTTGACCAATATGATGCACACTCCAAAGTATTCAGCCATGCTGAAAAAGATTATCGGACTTTCAGAAGAAACAACAACTGGAGTTCATAATCTCGAAGTGATGCTGAAGAATAAAAAGTTGAAAGTTCCAGCGATCAACGTGAATGATTCCGTCACAAAATCAAAATTTGATAACTTATATGGATGCCGTGAATCTTTGGCTGAATCGATCAAACGCGCAACGGATGTGATGATGGCGGGTAAAGTGGCCGTGGTTGCGGGTTACGGAGATGTTGGCAAAGGTTCTGCATTCTCACTAAAAGGATTAGGCGCGCGAGTCCTTGTGACCGAAGTTGATCCAATTTGTGCGCTTCAAGCGGCAATGGAAGGTTTCCAGGTTGTCACAATGGAAGAAGCGGCTCCGCAAGCAGATATTTTTGTCACGGCAACTGGATGCTGCGACATCATCACGGAAAAGCACTTCATGAAAATGAAAGATAACGTGATTGTTTGCAATATCGGACACTTCGACATTGAAATTGATATGGCGTGGTTGAATAAGAATTCTAAAATGCGCGAAGTGAAACCTCAGGTCGACATCCATACTTTGAAGAACGGAAAGCAAATCATCGTTCTTGCAAAAGGTCGTTTGGTGAATTTAGGCTGCGGAACTGGACATCCGTCTTTTGTCATGAGTAATTCGTTCACGAACCAAGTCCTAGCGCAGATCGAACTTTTCACGAATCGTGATAAGTACCAAGATATCGCGATTTATCGTTTACCAAAGCACCTAGACGAAAAAGTAGCGGCATTGCACTTGGAACAAATCGGCGTGCACTTGACAAAGTTGTCTTCGAAGCAAGCCAAGTATCTTCATGTCAGTGATGAAGGTCCGTTCAAGCCAAATCACTATCGATACTAGTTTTAAGCATCTGTTTTGATAGGCGTTAAACAACTTGACCGGTTTACTTGAGTTAGGAATTTAGAATGATTGTCATCGTACTCACTGGGCTTGCGATTCTACCGTTACTCATCATCACGTTTGGAGGTCTTTTCTTGCGAAAGATCCTCCAAAAATCCACGATTCCTTGGGCCTTAGCGCTTGCGTTTCTGGCACTAGGAAGTGAACTGACTTATTTTTATCTGCAAGCGAGTGAGTCCATCGCCATGAAACAGTGGATGGTGGTCTCAAACCTGATGGCTATTTTCCCACTGTATGCCACTCTGAGCGTGGTTTCGATTGTGCTTTTGGGAATTGTTTTCCTTGAATTTAAACGGCTAACTCTGGTGCGCGTGGCGACGATCGGGATTTTCGCAATTGCAGCCTTCAATGTGCGAACAATGACGTTTCAAAAATCATTTGCCGAATTTCGAATGAATCAAACTCTGTCGACAGCTTCGATGAATGAAAATGAAATGCTGAATGTTTTGAATTCCAATGATGACAAAATGAAAGAAAAGATCTTAATTGCTTCACGAAGTGACCTGACGCCACCGGTGATTCAGCGCTTGGCAGAAGATTCGAAAGAAATCTTAAGATTTTATGCGGTTCAAAGCCCGTTGATTTCAAACGAAAAATTAGAGCAGCTCTTAGCTAACGACGAATCAAAAGAGATCCGGAAGCAAGCCAAGATAGAACTTAAAAAACGCGGACTACGGCAATAAATGAAAAAGTACATTTTCGGCACGGTTTGGGGTACGTCTCTTTCCATTTTATTATTTATTTCCTTGCTGATAAAAATCAATAAGGACTTCGAAATTTTCAAACTTGAAGACCCAAAGTTCACGGTACTTTTAGATGAAAATGATTCTTTCCAAGCGGAAGAAAAAATTCGGACATTTTATAACGCCATCTACAAAAAAGATCAAAAGGTCCTAAGCCAATCTCTGGCAGATCAAATTTTCTTTCAAAATGAGAGTGGGGAGACTTTGGCCTCATCGTCCACTTTCATTGAAGAGCAAGCCAATCTTTGGAAAAAGAATCGTTATTGGTTTCGTTTAAATAAAGTTGTGGTGGATCGAGACTCAATCAATCCAATTCGAGTTCTGGTCATAGGGGATCTAGCCGTGGGTGCTGAGTCTTTTGAAAAATCGGACGTGCAAAGCGATTACACCGTGCCTTTTTCTGACGTTTTTGAAATTGAAGATGGAAAGATTACGAAACGGACGACGTACCTCAATGCTAAAAACATTGAACGGCAAGTCGCACGCAAATAAGTTTTCCTAGGGCTGAATAAAGTCCATATAGAAACGCAACTCGCCGATCGATTCACGAATATCATCTAAAGCTCGATGTGAGTTTTGTTTTTTATACGTTCGATCAAATCTGTTATTGAAAACTATTTTCCAAGAACTGACATCAAGACTTCTGTAGTGTAACCGGGACGACAAGTCTGGAAAATACTTATCAATAAACAATCGATCTTGGGCGATGGAATTGCCGGCTAAAATGGGTTTATGGCGCTTATCTTGTTTCCAGTTGGGAAAGTGTCGATCAATCATGGAACAGAGCCTAAATTCCATTGCGGATGGCTCCATGCCGCTTGGGACCTTAGCAGTGAGGCCTGATCTACCATGATGTTCCGTGTTCCAAGCATCCATCGCGTCTAAGTACTTTTGCGGCTGCTTCACGATTGTTTCAAAACTTTCT
>LNFM01012034.1_pt1 | contig 11508 bp, 9 predicted proteins | sample 596031 | NCBI WGS metagenome assembly LNFM01 (sample SAMN04254537, study PRJNA301005) | activated carbon metagenome | isolation source: dual media filters at the Ann Arbor, Michigan drinking water treatment plant | place: USA: Ann Arbor | reverse complement strand
CGGCGGCCAGCGCCAGCGCGTCGTCATCGCCATGGCCCTCGCTAACGAGCCCGACCTCCTTATCGCCGACGAACCGACCACGGCGCTCGACGTCACCATTCAGGCGCAGATTCTCGCTTTGCTCGAAGAGCTGCAAAGCAAGCTCGGCATGGCGATTCTATTGATCACCCACGACCTCGGCATCGTCCGGCGGATGAGCGAACGCGTCTGCGTCATGACCCAGGGCGAAATCGTCGAGGCCGGCGCCACCGCCGAGGTGTTCGGCCGGCCGCAACATCCCTATACGCAGAAGCTGCTCGCCGCCGAGCCCAAGGGCAAGGCGGGCCGCAGCGTCGAGGGCCTGCCGGAATTGGCCCATGTCAAGGACCTCAAGGTCTGGTTTCCGATCAAGGCCGGCGTCTTCCGCCGCACCGTCGGTTACATCAAGGCGGTGGACGGCGTCACCATGACGCTGCGCGCCGGCCGCACCGTCGGCGTCGTCGGCGAATCGGGCTCGGGCAAGACCACCCTCGGCTTGGCGCTGCTCCGCCTGCAATCCTCCACCGGCCTTATCCGCTTCGACGGCAAGGAGATTCAGGACCTGCGCCAGAAGGACGTGCGCCCGCTGCGCCGCGAGATGCAGATCGTCTTCCAGGATCCCTTCTCCTCGCTCAGCCCGCGCCTGTCGATCGGCGACATCGTCGGCGAGGGCCTGAAAGTTCACCACATCGGCAAGAACGGCGAGGAACGCCGCGTGCTGATCGATGCGGCGCTGCGCGAGGTCGGCCTCGATCCCGCCGCGCGCGACCGCTTCCCGCACGAATTCTCCGGCGGCCAGCGCCAGCGCATCTCCATCGCCCGCGCCCTGGTACTCAAGCCCAAGCTGATCGTGCTCGACGAGCCGACCTCGGCGCTCGACATGTCGGTGCAGGCGCAGATCGTCGATCTGCTGCGCGATTTGCAGGACAAGCACGGCCTCGCTTATCTCTTCATCAGCCACGACCTGAAGGTGGTCCGCGCGCTGGCCGACGAGCTGGTCGTCATCAAGGACGGCAAGGTGGTCGAGCAGGGCCCCGCGGCGCGCATTTTCGACGCGCCGGCTACCGCCTATACCAAGGCGCTGATGGCCGCCGCCTTCGAGCTGAAGGTCGCCGAGGCCACGGCGGTGCGCCAATAATGGCGCTGCTGTTCTACAGCCTGTCCGACAGCCAACCCGACTGGACGAGCGCCATCGCCAAGGTGATGCCGGGCGAATCCTTGCGCATCTGGCCCGAGATCGGCGCGCCCGAGGACATCGACTTCGCCATCGTCTGGAAACCGCCGCCCGGCCTGCTCGCCGGCCTGCCCAATCTCAAAGGCATCTTGTCGCTCGGCGCCGGCATCGACCATCTGGTCTCCGATCCGCAACTGCCGCGCCACTTGCCGCTGGTGCGGCTGATCGATCCGTCGCTCACCGCGCAGATGAGCGAGTACGTGGTCATGAACGTGCTGCGCCATCACCGCTTCATGCCGCAATATGCCCAGCAGCAGGCGGCCGCCCTGTGGAAACCGATCCTGCCGCCGCCGCTGACGGCCGAGCGGCGCGTCGGCGTCATGGGGCTCGGCGTGCTCGGGCGCGACGCCCTGGCCAAGCTCGCGCCCTTCGGCTTCAAACTGCGCGGCTGGGCGCGCACGGCCCACGATATCCCCGGCGTCGACTGCTTTCACGGCGCCGACGGTCTGACGGCATTCCTCAGCGGCTGCGACATTCTCATCTGCCTCTTGCCGCTCAGCGCCGAGACGCGTGGCATCCTGAATGCCGAGCGCCTCGCTTTGTTGCCCAAGGGGGCCAGCCTGATCAATGCCGCGCGCGGCGCCCATGTCATCGCCGCAGATTTGATCGCCGCGCTCGATTCGGGGCAATTGGCCGCAGCCACGCTCGACGTGTTCGAGACCGAGCCGCTGCCGCCCGATCATCCGCTCTGGCGCCATCCCGCCGTCACCGTCACGCCGCACGCGGCGGGCTGGACGATTCCGGAAACCGCCGCCGGCCTGATGGCGGCGAGCATCGCGGCCATTCGCCGGGGCACAGCGCCGGTGGGTTTGGTCGATTTTTCCGTGGGTTACTGAACGCGTCTCGTCGGCACCGCGCTCTGCCATGCAGGGAACGCAAGGCAGACCCGCGACGGTCTTTTCCACGAGTCGCTTTTCTTTAAGATTTGTCCTGCCATCCTATCTCTATTGAAGGCAGGAACTTTGGCACACGCTGTGCAAAGGATTTCACCGACAAGCGCAGCGCGAAACCGCAAATCAAGCGGCAAGCCGATGCGGCAGGCGAGAGACTTCATCGATCCGGGGACGCTGGCGAAACACTGGCGCACGGAGCCCGTTGGCTCCGGAGGAGTACGAGATGAAGACGATCGCGAAGCTGGGATTTCAAGTGGCGTTGCTGGCCATCGCCGGCTATGGCCTGATCAGCGCGGCCCATGCCGACGAGGCGACCGCCGCCGGCAACAATTCCGACCGCAAGACCATCTCGGCCACCTGCTACGAACGCGGCAGCTTGCTGTTCGACCTCGCCAAGGAACAGGGCGAACGGTTGAGCCAGACCAAGCGCGTCGGCGAAACCGGCCTGTTGGAAGCCTTCACCTCGCCGACCGACGGCACCTGGACCATCGTTTACAGCGATAGCGACAAACGCAGCTGCGTCATCGCCTCGGGCGACGGCCTGCCGGTCGTGCAGGCCGACGACGAGGACGCCCGCCGGCCGCCCCGCCGCGAAACGGCGATCTAATCACTACCCGAAGCGGCGATCCGCTCTAGCGCCCGTAACGGGCGTCGAGCAAGGCGAAGACCGCGCGCAAGCCTTGCGCCTCGCCGCCTTCGGGACGGCCCGGCTTCGTCGTGCCGTTCCAGCCGATGAAGTCGAGATGGGCCCAGGGAATGTCGCTCGGCACGAACTCCTGCAGGAACAGCGCCGCCGTGATCGCGCCGGCGAAGGGGCCGCTCGAAATATTGTTGATGTCGGCAACCTTGCTGGCGAGCAGCGGCCGGTAGCTCTGCCACAGCGGCAGCGGCCACAGCGGATCTTCCTGCACGGCGGCAGCGCTCATCAGTTCGCCGAGCAAGGCGCCATCGTTGCAGAACAGCGCCGGCAGCTCGGGACCCAGCGCGACGCGCGCCGCCCCGGTCAGCGTCGCGAAATCGAACATCACCTCGGGCTTTTCCGCCACCGCATCGGCAATGGCGTCGCACAGGATCAAGCGGCCTTCGGCGTCGGTATTGCCGACCTCCACGGTGAGGCCCTTGCGGGTGTGTAGCACGTCGAGCGGCCGCATGGCGTTGCCCGCCACGCTGTTTTCCACCGTGGGTAAGAGCACGCGCAGGCGGACGTTCAATTTCGCCTGCATGATCATGCGGCCGAGCGCCAGGGCCTGCGCCGCGCCGGCCATGTCCTTTTTCATCAGCTGCATGCCCGACGAAGGCTTGAGATCCAACCCGCCGGTATCGAAACAGACGCCCTTGCCGACCAAGGTCACCTTCGGCGCCGAGGGCTTGCCCCAGGTAATGTCGATCAGACGCGGCGCGCGATCGCTGGCGCGGCCCACCGCGTGGATCGCCGGATAGTTTTGCTTCAAGAGCGCATCGCCCATGACGATGCGAATCTTCGCGCCGGCCACCTTGGCGACGCCGCGCGCCGCGGCGGCCAGCTCGTCCGGCCCCATGTCGGAAGCCGGCGTGGTGACGAGATCGCGCACCAGCGCATGGGCATCGGCGGCGCGTTCGACATAGGCGCGATCCGCCCCGTCGGGCCAAACCAGCTTGGCGCCGTAGGGCTTGGCCGGCTTGTAGCGGTTATAGCGATAGGACCCGAGCGCCCAGCCGAGCGCGGCCATGGTGGCCTCGCGCGCCGACAATCTGGCGTCGATGGCATAGCTGCCGGCGGGCAATCTTGCCGGCAGGCCGGCATAGCGCCACAGCGCGCCTTCGGCCGCGGCGCCGCCAGCCAGATCGTTCATGCTTTTGGCGGCGCGCGCGCTCTTGCCGAGCCCGAGCAACACGCGTTCCAACGCGCCTTCGCGCCCGGTGACCAAGCTGACGCTGCCCGCCGACGCATCGAAGCCGCCGGCGGCGACCCAGGCCTGAAGGCGCGCCGGCTGCCGGGCAAGCCAAACCTTCAACCCCTCGGCGGCAACGGGTGTGATCGGGACGGTCTTGAGAGATTTGGCGGTAAATGCGGACAAGCTGGGCTCCTGTGCAGCGGGCGAACCCCATCCTCGCGCGCCTGGAGCCATTTGGGAAGCCCTTGGGAACCTTGGGAAAAACCGCCTTCGGCTTGCGCCCGAGCAGATCCTGGCCTATCAGGGACGGGCAACAGGGGAGGCGGCGATGGCCGAAGCGACCGAACAGACCAGCACAAGCTTGAATGGGGGCCTCAAGCTCGTTATCGCCAACAAGAACTATTCGTCCTGGTCGCTGCGCGGCTGGCTCGCCCTCAAGCTGACCGGCGCGCCCTTCGAGGAAATCGTCGTGCCGCTGCGCATGCCGGAAACGCGCGAGCTGATCATGCGCCATTCGCCCTCCGGCAAGGTGCCTTGCCTGATCGACGGCGACATCACCGTGTGGGAAAGCTTGGCCATCATCGAATATCTCGCCGAGAAATTTCCCGCCGCCGGCCTATGGCCGAGCGAAGTTGGCGCGCGCGCCCATGCGCGGGCCATCTCGTCGGAGATGCATGGCGGCTTCCTCATGCTGCGCAAGGCCATGCCGATGAACATCCGCGAAAGCCTGCCAGGCTACGGCATGTCGCAAGAAGGCGTGCAGGCCGATATCAATCGCATCGAATCGATCTGGCGCGACGCGCGCAGCCGTTACGGCGCCGGCGGCGATTTTCTGTTCGGCGCCTTCGGCGCCGCGGACGCCATGTTCGCGCCGGTCGCCTTGCGCTTCAAAACCTACGGTGTAACCCTGGGAGAAAGCGCGGCGGCCTATGCCGAGGCCTTGCTCGCCCATCCGGCGCTCGCCGAATGGATCGCCGCCGCCAAGACCGAGCCCTGGATGATCCCCGATTACGAGAAGGACGGGATCAACGGTCCCGCCGGGCCGGCGGCGGCGTAGAGCCGTTTACGGTTTGGCGGGCGGCGCCGCGCTCTTGAGCAGTTTCATGTCGGTATAGAAGCGCGCGGCGCCCGCATGCAGCGGGATCGTCAGCCCGTTGAGGGCGCTCGCCAAGGCCATCTGGCGGCCGGCCGGATGGCCGTTCGCCAACATCGGCTGTGCGCTCTTATGCCACAGCGCCTTGAGCAGATTGTAGGCCATGTCGTCGCTTAGCTTGCTGTTGGCGACCCAGAGCGAATAGATCCCCATGCTGGCGATATCCGTCGTCACGCCCGCGTAGCTGCCGGCTAGCACCGTCATCGCCAGATAGGCGGGCTCCTCCTTGCGCAAGGCGGCGAGGACCGCCGGCGGCAATGGCAAGAGATCGATCGGCACCATGTCGGCGAGTTGGGCGATGGCGGGAGCGGGCACGCCCCCGACATAGAACAGCGCATCGAGCTGGCCGTTGCGCATCATGTCGACCCCCGCGCCCAGATCGACCATGGAAGGCTTGAAATCCGCCGGCCTGAGACCGGCGCGCGCCAGCACGTTGCGCGCCAACATCTGAGTGCCCGAGCCTGCCGTGTCGATCGAGACGCGCTTGCCTTTGAGCCCGGCCAAGGTCTTTACCTTGGCATCGCGCCGCACCACGATCTGCAGGGTTTCCGGATAAAGGCTGGTCAGCGCCCGCAGGTCTGCCTGGCGATTGGCCCCGGCGAAGGCGCCCTTGCCTTCATAGGCCTGCGCCGCGACGTCGGCCTGGATGATGGCGGAATCGAGCCGGCCGCGCCCGACCTCGCTCGCATTGTCGGCCGAGCCTTGGGTCGCCTGGGCGACGGCGATCAGCCCGGGAATGCCGCAGCTGCCGCCACGCTCGCAGGGGCGCGAGCCCGGCGGATTGCTCACCACGCTGGAAATCAGTCCGCCGATGGAAAAATTGACCCCAGCGGTCGAGCCGGTGCCGATGCGAAAGAAGCGCAGGTCCTGCGCCGAGAGCGCGCCGCTCGCCAGCGTCGCCACCGCCAATCCGGCCAGGCTCAAGGCGCAGATCGCCAGCTTGCCGATGCTACGAGCGGCAATCCTGCGGAGACCGTGGCGGGTGAAACGACCTCTCATGATCTAGTCTTAACGCCGCAGCGCGCGATCTAGCAACCGCTGGCGCAAATTTATTTTGGCGTGCCGTGCCGGGACGGCTTGTCGGCCGTCACCAAACCGATGCGCCGGGCCGCAACGACGAGATTCCTGGCCAACGGCGGTGGCGTCAGATCCATCCCCTCGCCAAAGCGCTCGATGATGGTCTCCAGCGCCGCGATGCGGCCCAAATGCTTGTTCTCGAACGGCACGGCGAACCAGGGCGAGGCCTGCGGCGAGCAACGTTCGAACATCTCGTTAACGGCCGCCTCATAGTCGGGGCGCAAAACGATGTTTCGCAGGTCGGAGGCCCCCAGCTTCCAGCTTTCCAGCGGGTCGGCCATCCGCGCGGCAAGGCGTTCGCGCTGGGTCTCGACCGAGACATGGAGGAAGAGCTTGATGATCCGCACGCCGTCGTCGGTCAGCATCTTCTCGAAGGCGTTGATTTCGTCGTAGGCGCGTTGCCAGACGGCCGGCTTGGCGAGGCCCTCGGCGCGCTCGACCAGCACGCGGCCGTACCAGGAACGGTCGAAGATGGCGAACACGCCGGCACGCGGCAAGCGGCGCCAAAAGCGCTGCAGATACTGCTCGCCGCGCTCGGTCTCGGTCGGCGCGCCGATCGGCCAGACTTGATAGCCGCGCGGATCGAGCGGCGCGGTCAGCCGCTGGATGAGTCCGCCCTTGCCGACGGCATCCCAGCCTTCGATCACGATGATGGCCCGCCCGCCGGCGAATTTATAGGCGAGCTGCAGCTCGCGCAGGCGGGTCTTCAGCGCGTCATAGCGCTTCCCATATGTCCCCTTCGCCATCTTGCGCGAAAGATCGACATTGTTGAGGTGAATGGCAGGCGTAAGCTGCATGATCTTCTCCCGTCGCGGGCTAGTCTATCATTGTGAACCCCGCGCGCGACGTTTGCCATGATCTTGGCGACGGCCCGCATAACGGCACAGGATGCGAACGACCCATGCAAAGCACTGGTTTCATCGACGCGGACATGATGTGGCGGCTCGGCGCCGCGCTGCTCATCGGCCTGCTGATCGGTCTCGAGCGCGGCTGGCAGGATCGGGGACTGGCGGAAGGCCAGCGCGTCGCCGGTTTTCGCACCTGCGCCGTCGTCAGCCTGCTCGGCGCCGTCGGCGCCCTGCTGTCGGCGCAGATCGGCGGCATCGGCTTTGCCGCTTTGCTGCTGACCTTGGGCTTGCTGCTGACAGCCGGCTATTGGCAGACGATGCGCGCCACCAGCGATTTCAGCGTCACCACGATGATCGCCGTTCTCCTCGCCTTCGCCCTCGGGGCGCTGGCGGGAATCGGCGAGATTCTTCCCGCCGCCGCAGCGGCCGTGGCGGTCACGCTGATCCTCGGCCTCAAGCCCGAATTGCACGGCCTGCTCAAATGGATCGAGCGCGACGAACTGCTCGCCACCTTGCGCCTGCTCGTCATCACGGTTGCCGTGCTGCCGTTGCTGCCCAACGAGGGCTACGGGCCCTGGCAGGCGCTCAATCCCTATCGGCTGTGGTGGATGGTGGTGCTGATCGCCGGCATCTCTTACATCGGCTATTTCGCCATCCGGCTGGTCGGTGCAAGGCGGGGCCTGCTGCTCACCGGGCTGCTCGGCGGCTTGGCATCCTCCACCGCGACGGCGGTGACATTCTCACGCATGGCCCGCGAACGCCCCGCCTCGGCGCCGATGCTCGCCGCGGGAACCGTTCTGGCCTCGACCATCATGTTTCCGCGCCTCGCCCTCTTGGTCGCGCTATTGGCGCCGGCGGTGCTGCCCGACATTCTGCGCGCCTTCGTTCCGGCGGTCGTCGTCGGCGGCCTCGTGGTGGCCTGGCTGATCGGCATGGCAAAAGGCGGCGACGGCGAGACCAGCAGTTTCGTGCCGGAAAATCCGCTCAACCTGCGCATGGCGATTCAGTTCGGCTTGCTGCTCACGCTGCTGTCTTTGCTGGCGCATGCCGCGGAAGAATGGCTGGGGCAAACCGGCGTGCTGGTTCTGGCGGCGCTCTCGGGCATCGCCGATGCGGATGCCATCATCCTGTCGCTGACCTCGTCGTGGGATCCGGCGCGGCTCGACGGCACGGTCATCTCCTTGGCGGTCCTCATCGCCGCCGCGGTCAACACGATGGTGAAAGCCGGCCTGACGCTATCCATCGGCGGGCGGCGCATGGGCGGGCTGACCGCCGGCGGGCTCGCGGCGATGCTGCTGGCCGGCAGCCTGGGATTCGCCTTCGTCTAATTGCCGTCGGCGAGCGGCTCGGCCGGCGCGATGGCGTCCGGCGCCTTGCGCTTGAATAGGACGTAACGGTCGAACTGATAGACGATGTCGTAGTTCTTCCATTCCTCGGCGAAGGCCGGAATGCTCAGGAAATACTCGGTGAGGTCGAACTCGCGGCCGCCGCACAGGCGAATGCCGGGGTTCTTATCCATGATCACCAGCGCCGGATGATATTTGACGAAGTCTTCCGACACGGCGCGGCGCAGCAACCGCTCCATCGTCGGCATCTTGTCGGGATCGTGATAGCGCGCCTCTTCCGGGCGGCAGCTTTCATAGGCGCCCTGCAACGGCCAGATCGTCTGGAAGCGCATGGCGAGGCGGGCATTGGCGTAATTGAGCACCGGGAAATGCGGGTAGATGCCGGGCGAGATGATCAGCACCGGCTGGCCCTCGGCGTATTTCTTCACCAGCTTGAGCAGCTTGCCGGCCTGGCTGTTGTCGAAGTTCAACTGATCATAGAAGGTCGTGCGCGTCGCGCCGGCGAGGCAGAACAGCATCAGCATCAGCGCGCCGACGGTCAGGCGCAACGGCGCCATCGACAAGAGCGGCAGCGACGCGCGGTCGGCGCCGAAACGTTCGGCGAGCAGCTTGTCGATGCCCTGACAGAGCACCAGCACGGTGAGCAGCACGGTCATGACCTGCGCCGGCAACAGGTGATAGGGCCAGCCCTTGGCCTGAGCGACCCCCGACAGCGCGCCGCCAAGCGCCGCGAGGCCGGCCATGCGCGTGAGCGGCGAGAGGCGCAGCAGGAAGGCCGCGATGGTGAGCGGCACCATCATCAGCATGAACGGCGCGAGCAAACGGCCGTAAAGCACATTCAGCGGATTGGTACCGCCGATTTCCTCGTAACTGTCGAAGATCAGCGGCAACACCGAGGTGAAATATTCGGGCGTGAATATCCAGGCGGCGGCGACATAAGCCGTCATGATGCCGAGCATGATCCACGGCACGGCATCGAGCAGGGTTTTGCGCCAGCCGCGCGCCGTCAGCAGATAGACTTCGACTAGCAGTGGGATCGCGAGGAAATGCGGCTTCAGGGCGAACCCGAACCCGGCGATGATCGCGATGGTGAGCATGCGGCCGCGCGACACTTCGATGCCGTCGAAGCGCGACGCGGCCAGCAACAGGTAAGGCACCGCGCCGAGCAGCATGAGATGCTCGCGTTGCGCAAACATTTCGCCGGGATAGACCACGGCAAGGAACAGCGCCAACGGCAGGAAGATCATCTGTTGGCTGCGGGCGGCGGGCGTGGCGAGCGACGGGAACATGCGCCAGCTGACGACAACGCTCCAGACCGCGAGCGCCAGCACGCAGAAAACGAGCGCCTGCGTATCCTGGATCGACAGCAGGCGCGATAGCGCCGCGGGAAGCAGGTTGAGCATGAAGATCAGCGGCGGATTGACGTCGATCATATCGACGTACATGCGCTCGCCGCCGAGCCAACGGTCGGAAATCGCCAGGATCACCGCGACGTCGTGATTGAGCGGTGGAATGAGATAGGCGATGACCCAAGCGAACGGCAGCAGCAGGAAGGCACCGGGAACCAGCCAACCGAGAATGCGCTCAGCATTGTCCGCGGAAGATGCGCTCGCGCGCGCCAAGGGCGCTTCGCGCGGCGTTAAATCGGAGGTGGTCATGATATTGATGGATTCCTGGTCACGCCTGGCTGCACACCGCCGCTGGACGACGCTCACAACATTTTAGGCACGAAGCCGGGGCAACCCCTTGCCGTTTCCCTCGCATTTTTTCAGCCCCCCGCTGATGTTTTGCTTCTTGGACGACGTTCGGGAAATGACGTATTTACGACCCAACGGCCGATCTCGCAAGACGTTAGACAGGCTTTGCGGCGCTTTTAGGGCGTTTCCAGGGACCGCGCGGCAGCGCCAATAGCCGAGAAAAATCAAAGAGATGGAACCTATCGAGTACGAGCGGATGCACGCGGTCGAAGATCGCATGTGGTGGTTCCGCGGCCTGCATGCCAACGCCCTCGCCGCCTTTCGCACTGCACGCAGCGAAACGCGCGCGGGCGGCCTGACGCTCGATGCCGGCTGCGGCACCGGCGGTTTGTTGACCCGCCTTGCCGCGCAAGAGGGCGCAGGCGCGGCGATCGGACTCGATGTCGATCCGCGCGCCGCCGAATTTGCACGCGGCAAAAGCGGCTGCGCCGTCACGCTCGGCAGCGTCAACGCGCTGCCCTTTCGCGAGAATAGCTTCGCCGCCATTTTCAGCATGGACGTGCTGTGTCACCGCGCCGTCGATCCGGCCGCGGCGCTGCGCGAAGCCGAACGCTGCCTGGCGCCCGGCGGCGTGCTGATCCTCAATCTGCCGGCCTATCCCTGGCTGCTCTCGGCCCACGATGTGCAGGTGCACAACGCCCGCCGCTTCACCCGGCCGCAAGTGCGGGCCATGCTGCATGCGGCGGGCTTTCCCCAAGCGCGCATCGGCTATTGGAACATGGCGCTGTTCCCGCTCATGGTGTTGCGCCGCAAGTTGCTGCCGAGCAGCGACGGCAGCGACGTGCAGCTCTATCCGGCGCCGGTCGAGGCGTTGTTTCGCGGCGTGCTCGCCGCCGAGAGAGCCCTCATGGGCCTCGGCATCAACCTGCCGTTCGGCGGCTCCCTGATGGCCGTGGCGATCAAACCCGGTGGGCCAGCGCAATAAAGCCTTAATTGGCGGCGATAAAGCTTTGCCGGCGGGATTTCTCGTCGGGGTTTCGTTTCCCGCCGTTTACCGGCATCATGCGGGCCCAGCAAAATGATTCGCAGCATCGACATGATATCTCGCCCCTTCGCGCTCTCCATCGTCATCCCGGTCTACAACGGCGCCACCACCATCGGCACGTTGGTCGATGCGTTGGCCGAACTGAAGATCGAAGGCGGACATGAAGTCATTCTGGTCAACGACGGCAGCCGCGACAATTCCGCCGAGGTCTGCCGCAAGCTCGCCGAGCGCCGCGATCTGCCGGTCAGCTTCGTCAACCTGACGCGCAACTTCGGCGAGCACAACGCGGTGATGGCCGGCTTCAACCATGTGCGCGGCGATTA
>LNFM01013396.1_pt1 | contig 11509 bp, 12 predicted proteins | sample 596031 | NCBI WGS metagenome assembly LNFM01 (sample SAMN04254537, study PRJNA301005) | activated carbon metagenome | isolation source: dual media filters at the Ann Arbor, Michigan drinking water treatment plant | place: USA: Ann Arbor | reverse complement strand
TAGAAGGCACTCGTCGATTAACCGGACGAGCGCGTGACATGGAGACGCTGCGATGGACTCAGATGCGAAGAGGAATGGAAAAGGAACCTGGACTGCTGCGAGGCGGTGGGTGACGACGAGGTGAAGCGGCTCTCAGGGCCTTGGTGTCGGTCTCGGAGAGAGCGATGGAGACAGCATAAGAATCTGCCGCCGGGTCCGTCGCGGCGGTATCACCGGCTGAACTGTCTGCGCGCGGCGACGGCATGAGGAGATGTTCGGCGGCATTGTCCGGTTCTTCGGCGGTCGCAGGGGCATCGGCTGTCACGTTCGGCTCTTCAAAGACCAGATCGAAAACCAGGTCTCCCGAAGTCCATACACAAATCAGGAGAGTGAGCCAACTGATGAGCAGAATATGAGGAGCTGACCGACAAGACATCGTGGGGTAGTATATCAGAAAGATGATTGTCTTCCTTATCCGCTCGTTGTGTCGAGTTTGCCAGGGGGCGGGCGGGCGCGCCCGTTGCTCGCTCGTATCCCCTTGTATGCGGGGGAGCGCAGTTTTCAAATAGGTCATGGGATTTTGCAGCAGTATCCCGCTCTGTTTCTCTGATAATTCCATCAGCGACTGGGCGTGCGCATGGGGCGCGTGCGCACCGCACGGGTGTGTGCATTCGCACGGGTCTTTAGAACATGAAACGGCTGTAGCGCGGTTCCGATGACGGTCTTCCCTCATGTTTCCTCTCATTTAAGCCACTTCTTCTATGAAGGTATGACGTGCATGCGCGGCCTTCTTCTTGCTCCCTACCCCGATGTATCGAACGATGTCTCGAAAGAGCGCATAGGAACCATTGAGATGAAAGGAACAGCATGCCGGACATTCGCAGGAGTCGAGCGGTCACGCAGGGATTTCAGCGCGCTCCCAACCGGGCGTTGCTGAGGGCCGTCGGCTTCGCCGATCAAGACTTCGAGAAGCCGATCATCGGCGTGGCCAACACGCACAGCACCATCACGCCGTGCAACATGGGCATCGGGGCGTTGGCCGCGCGCGCCGAGGCCGCGTTAAGAGAGGCCGGCGCCATGCCGCACGGAAGGCATGAAGTACTCGCTGGTTTCCCGGGAAGTCATCGCCGACTCGATTGAAACCGTCTGCAATGGGCAAAGCATGGACGGCGTGTTGGCCCTGGGTGGCTGCGACAAGAACATGCCGGGCGCGATGATCGCCATCGCCCGCCTCAACATCCCCGCCGTCTTCGTCTACGGCGGCACGATCAAGCCGGGCCGCTATCAAGACCGCGATCTCACCATCGTGAGCGCCTTTGAAGCGGTCGGCCAGTATACCGCGCACACGATCGGCGAACAGGAGTTGCTGGAAATCGAGCGCCGCGCCTGCCCGGGCGTGGGCTCTTGCGGCGGCATGTATACTGCCAATACCATGGCTTCGATTTTTGAAGCCATGGGTATGAGCCTGCCATATTCCTCAACGATGGCGGCGGAAGACGCGGAAAAGGCCGACAGCGCGGCCGCCTCCGCCGAGGTGCTGGGGCTGGCCATCACACGGCAAATTCTCCCGCGCGACATTCTCACCCGCCAGGCGTTCGAGAATGCCATCGTGGTCTTGATGGCGCTGGGCGGTTCCACGAACGCCGTCCTGCACCTGCCCGCTATCGCGCACGCCGCAGGGGTGCCGCTGACGCTGGATGATTTCGAGGCGATCGGCAGGCGCGTGCCGGTGTTGTGCGATCTGAAACCGTCCGGCCGCTATGTGGCGATCGATCTGCACCGCGCGGGCGGCATTCCGCAGGTCATGAAACTGCTGCTGGCCCACGGCCAGTTGCACGGCGAGGCGCTGACCGTGACCGGTCACACCATCGCCGAGGTGCTGAAGGCTGTGCCGGATGAACCGCGCGCCGATCAGGAGGTCATCCGGCCTTGGAGCAAGCCGTTGTACCAGCACGGCCATCTGGCCATCCTCAAAGGCAATCTGGCCAAGGAAGGAGCGGTCGCCAAGACCAGTGGGGTGAAGATCCCCAAGATCACCGGCCCGGCGCGGGTATTCGACTCGGAAGAGGCCTGCATGGGGGCGATCCTTGCGCGCCGGATCCAGCCTGGCGACGTAGTGGTGATCCGCTATGAAGGCCCCAAGGGCGGTCCCGGCATGCGCGAGATGCTCTCGCCCACCGCCGCCCTCGTCGGCCAGGGCCTGGGTGACTCCGTCGGTCTAATCACCGACGGCCGTTTTTCCGGCGGCACCTATGGCATGGTCGTCGGGCATGTCGCGCCGGAAGCTGCGGTGGGTGGAAATATCGCTTTGGTGCAGGAAGGCGATTCCATCACCATTGATGCTGATGCGCGTCTGCTCCAACTCAACGTACCCGGTGAAGACATCGCGCGCCGCCGTGCCGTTTGGCAACCGCCCGTGCCCCGCTATACGCGCGGCGTGCTGGCGAAGTATGCCAAGCTGGTGTCGAGTGCCAGCACGGGAGCCGTGACGGACTAGCCCGATGGGGAAACACAGAACGTCAACAGACGATGAGACGCTCCGTTTCTTCGTGACCGGGACCGACACCGGCGTGGGCAAGACCGAAGCGGCTTGCGCCCTACTCTCGCTCCTGGCGGACGCGGGTCGCCATCCGGCGGCGATGAAGCCCTACGAGAGCGGCTGCATCGACTGGCACCGGCCCGCCGATGCGCTGACCTTGAAAGCCGCGGCCCGGTGCGACGACCCGATAGATCGTGTGTGCCCGTATCGGTATCGGGCGCCGCTGGCGCCGGGGGTGGCCGCGGCGCGGCGCAGGGAAACGCCATCGTTCGCTCGCGTCCTTGCACTCGCCCGCTCCTTTGGCGCGCGCCCGCTGGTCATCGAAGGGGCAGGCGGGCTCTTCGTGCCCATCGATGCGCAGCGCGACATCATCGACCTGATCGCAGCCTTGAACGTCCCAGTCCTCTTGGTCGCGCGCGCCGGGCTGGGGACCCTGAACCATACCGGCCTGTCACTGGACGCGCTGACGCGGCGGGGCCTCTCGGTCCGCGCGGTCCTCTTGACGAAAGTCACGGCCGCACGCGATCCGTCCGAGCAGGACAATGCGGAGTGGATCAGGCAGCGGCATGGCGTACCGGTGCTGGGTCCAGTTCCATACGTGCGGGGTCCTACCCGCCGACGGGCCACCTATCGGGAGGCGCTACGTCCGCTGCTGAGTGCTGAGGGGGGCAGGAACGCATGACTGAGCCTTGGTTCAAAGGCCGGCTCGCGGTGTTGGCGACGATGCACCGCAAGGAACAAGTGATCGCGCCTGTCCTGGAAGCTGCGCTCGGGCTCCGGGTCGAAGTCCTGCAGAGCGTCGATACCGACCGCTTCGGCACCTTCACGCGAGAGGTCCCGCGTCCCGGCTCGCAACGTGAGACGGCGCGCTTAAAGGCGCTGGCGGCGCTGGCGGCCGTCCAGGAGGCGGACTTCGGGCTCTCCAGCGAAGGCAGTTTCGGGCCCCATCCGTGGCTGCCGTGGGTCGCCGGCGGGCTCGAGCTCGTCATGCTGGCGAGCCGGGTCGGCGGGCTCGAGCTCGTCGGAGCGGACCTCACGGCCGAAACCAACCATGGGAACCGCCTTGTCGGCAGCGTGGCCGAAGCCCTGGCTTTCGCCCAAGAGATCGGGTTCCCGACCCATGCCGTGGTCCTCATGGGCACACACAAGGGGGAACCGGATGTCTCGAACGGCCTGTACAAAGGCTTGATGACGACCGAGGCCCTGGAGGCGGCGGTCCGGGTCGTGCTCGAACGTGACGGAGCCGCGCATCTTGAGAGCGATATGCGCGCGCATGTCAATCCCACGCGGATGCAAGCGATCGGCCGAGCCGCCCAAGATTTGGTGCATCTGGCCTTGAGCGGCTGCCCACGCTGTGGGCGCCCGGGCTTCGACGTCGTGGAGCGCCTTCGGGGACTCCCCTGTGCCGAGTGCGGGCTGCCGACGCGCCGGGTCCGGATGGACATCGTCGGCTGTCTGGGCTGCGGTTTTCGCGAAGAACGTCCGCCGGCCACCGGCCCGGCGCCGGCGTCGCCGGGCGAATGTGACTTCTGTAATCCCTGACTATGGATTGACTATTGACTATGGATCGACTCCAATTGCACAATCTCCTTGAGCGTGTCCGCGCCGGCAGCGTGAGCCTCGATGAGGCGCTGCGCGAGCTGAAAGATCTCCCGTTCGCCGACCTCGGCTATGCCATGGTCGATCACCACCGCGCCCTGCGACAAGGGACGCCTGAGGTCATCTTCGGGTTGGGGAAGACGCCCGAGCAGATCGTGGGGATTGCGCAGGAACTCGCGCGGACCGGCCAGAACGTGCTGATCACGCGGCTCGATCCGGAGAAGGCGGCCGCGGTGACGCAGGCGCTGCCCGCGCTGAGCTATCACGAGCTTGCGCGCACGGCGACCTGGGAGCAGGCGCCGATTGCCCCGCTCGGCCAGCTCCCCGTCGCGCTCGTCTGCGCCGGCACGGCGGATGTGCCGGTGGCGGAAGAATGCGCCGAGACGCTGCGCCTGCTTGGCATTCGCGTCGAACGCCTCTACGACGTGGGGGTTGCAGGCATTCACCGGCTCCTTGGCCGCCGCGAGTTGTTTGACCGGACCGCCTTGGCGATTGTGGTGGCGGGGATGGAAGGCGCGCTGCCCAGTGCAGTCGGCGGTCTGGTGGCGATTCCGGTGATCGCGGTCCCGACATCGGTCGGGTATGGGGCCGCATTCGGCGGGATGACGGCGCTGGCCTGCATGCTGACAAGCTGCGCCTCGGGGATCACGGTCTGCAACATCGACAACGGCTTCGGCGCCGCCTTCGCCGCCGCGCGCATTCTGCGGATGGCGTGCAAGTGAAGCCCTTCAGCATTCATTTCCATTCTGCAACTCCATTGCGTGAAACAGAGAAGGTGAGTGTGCGTGTGATTTTGCGTGGCGAGCTGTGCGCCAGGTGCGCGTGAGCACCGGTTTCTCAGCAGGTTCCCTGGCAGCGTTCTCCACTTCGTTCCGTCTAGGGCGGTGCTTCGAACGCATATGACCTGGCAATGCGACGTTATGGCCTTCTTCCCACGCGGATCCCTTTCCCTCACCACAAGGCACGCCGCTTGCTTGATGCTTTTCTAAAACCAGGACGCTCCACGGACGTTGAGTGACACGCTCTTCCGTGAGCCCCGGTTGGTCGTCGTGATCGACAGTTGGCCGCTAGGACGGTGCGGAAATGTATACCGTGTGCATGCTGTGGTCTTTGGTTGGCGGACTGGCGTTCTCGCTTACAGGTCTGCTGCCGGTTGCGTGGGCCGTTGAAGAAGGCGAGTTAGTGCGGAAAGACGGGCGCTGGGAATACGTCACAAGGGAGGATCCCGCTCTCAAACATCTCCTGGAAAAACATCTCATCACACAAGAGGAATATGACAAGGGCGCCCACATCATCGAGATGCGGGAGCGCTTCTCGGCTCGGACGTTTCATCTCAACTACGGCCAAGGGCTCAACATTAAGACCGAAGACCAGTTCTTGCTCAAGCTGCGCGGCCTGATGCAATTCCGGTTCAATCACAATATGTATAACCAAGCCTGGAACACCGTCGGCGATCGCAATAATTCCCCGCAGTTCGGCGGCGGCGGATTACAGCCCCCCCCCGTGCGACGGACTGATGGGGCAGCCACGACGATGAGCCCCCAAGTCCTGCGGTTGCAGTTCCTGGGGTACGCGTTCGACCCGAATCTGCGATATGACGTGACGATCGGAGCCGACCGTCTGGAAGGGAGTCCGATCGCGACGGGCGGCGTCTCTCTCGTCAACGCGTATGTGGCTTCCTGGCACGTGCCCTATGCCAATGTCGTGGTCGGCCAGTACAAAACCTGGTTCAATCGAGCGCAGATTCAGTCCGTCGCCAACCTGTCGTTCGCGACCCGCATGTTCGTGCAGAATGCCTTCATGGCCAACGCACTCAACCGCCGCGACATCGGCATCACGCTGCTCAGCGATGAGAACAAGTACCGCTTCAACTATGCGATCGGCGTCTTCAACGGGATGGGGATCACCTTGGACCGGCTCAGCGGGCCTGCCGGCCAGAACACGAACCAGGTGATGTATGTGGGACGAGTGCTGTGGAAGGTGGCGGGTAATCCGCTGTACGGCGAAGGAGACATCCTCTGGTCACAGACCCCCCAAGTCGCCGTCGCCGTCGGCTACGCCTACAATCCCGGAGTGAATCTGTCAGACCCGATCCCTGCCGTCCGGAATCAACTCCTGGGGGTCTCCGGCAATGGCCGGTTGCTAGGGGCCGGGACCATCGACTTCCAGACGTGGGCGACGGACTTCATCGCCAGGTATCGAGGCTGGGCCCTCCAGGCCGAGGGGTATTATCGCCGGCAGCAAGTTCGCGCTGGCAATAATGCTCCTTTGGGAGACGCCACGGGTTGGTACGCGATGCTCGGTCATTATGTGGTGCCGCAGAAGCTGGAAGTGGCGGCCCGGTATGGCGTCTTTGATCCGAGCACGGCTCACTCTCACGATCTGGTCAAAGAGGCCGGCGTGGCGCTGAACTATAGTTTTGATGGAACGTACGATCACCGCCTGATCGTCGATTTTACCCACGTCACGATGGGCACCGGTGGATTCGCCGCCGGTCGTCCGGCCGTCAGCACGCAGGATCTTGTCTCGAATAGCATCCGCGTTCTGTATCAGTTCTATTGGTAGACGGAAGTCGGGAGGACACATGATGGACCATACCACGGGATGGCGGCGGAAGAGGATCTGGTGTGTGGCGGCATGTGTGGCGGCACTGAGCGCGACGGCGCAGCCGGCGCGGAGCGAAAACCTGACGATCGGCGCCGCGTACAGTCTGACGCCCGTGCTTCGCGAAGTGCTCCCGATTTTCGAGTCGCGCTATCCGTCGGCCAGGGTCCGCGTCGTCTACGGTCCATCCGGAACGCTCCGCGAGCAGATCGAGCAAGGCGCGCCGCTGGACGTGTTCCTTCCCGCCTCATTCGACCAAGTGCGCCATCTGCAAGCCCGAGGATTGACCATTGATGGGCCACCGAGGATTTTTGCCAGGACATCCGTGGTCTTGATCGCCTCCTCCGAGGCCGTTCCGCCTCCTGTGTCCTTTCGGTCCCTGAAGCTGAAACAGGATGTCACCGTCCGCATTGCGATCGCGAATCCGGCAACGGATGCGTTGGGAATCATCACCGCTCAGCTGTTGTCCAACATCGATCCCTTGAACCGATTGCAATCCAGGTTCGTCTACGGCCATCATAGCGAGATCATTGACCTCGTCTCCGGCGGCGAAGCGGACGTGGGGATCGTGTACCGCGTCGACGCGGTACACGCGGCGACTGTCCGGATTCTTGACGAAGCGCCGAGCGGTCTCCATGCTCCTGTGGAGTTCGGTGCGGCCGTCGTCTGGACCTGCAGGCCTTTCGCGCTCCCTCTGGCGCGGACATTTCTCGATTTTATGCTCGACCCGGCCGTCCAACGCGCCTTGCGCGAGCATGGATTCCAGTCCGTGTCCTCGGCGACGGCGGGAACGGAGTAAACGCCGGCGCTCAAGCCCGGCTGAACAACGTCACAGGACTCGTGCAAGCATGGTGAAATCGTTACGACAAGGAGCGTTCCTTCTCCTGAGCTTCACTCTCATGGGATGCGCCGAGGTTCCCGAGGTCAAGGGACGAGCGATATTCGTCGCCGGGTTCAACGAGGTGTACCTGGTGCCGGAGGGTGGGTCACACCGTAACAACCACCCGGTCACGTTGACCCCCACGGAGATCGGCACCGTGCTCCACCGGATGCTGTATAGCGAGCGACGCGGTTTCCTGTCCCGGCTGATCAGCGGGGACACGGCCAGGCGTCGGGCTTTCCGTGTGGATGAAATTGCTCTCTTGGCCCCTGCGCTCTCCCAGGCCTTGGCGCACGCCACACCGGACGAGCGGGTGTTTTTTCATCTGAGTCGTCCCGGCTCAGGGGCGGGCGAGAAGGGCACGACCCCCTTACAGACCGGCATGCCCGGTGTGGCCATGGGTCGGCCTGTGAAGGTAGGCGGCGAAGAGAGCACGACCGGATGGATGTTCGTTCGAGGGCCGTTGTTGCACCTTGTGCTGAGCGAAGTCCAGTACCTGCACGGGCCGGCGCCGGACATTGGTCAGTACATTCGCGAAATGCAAAACGTCCCCAAAGTCCCGACCGGCTTCATCTTGACGTTTGATCCGGAAACGTACATGGTGACCGAATCCTCATGGGGCAGTTGGCCGGCACCGAGCCCGTTGGAGGCCCTGGCCGTCAGATTCCGTGACGCGCTGGCCGACTTGCCGCCCTACAAGATCCTGGAAGGCGGCGAGCCGGTCTTCCGGTAAGACTTCTGAGGCCGGTGCTGCGTGCCTGGAGGGGAGACAGAAAGGAGAGGGGCCTTGTACGGTTTTTCAAATCTCTTGATTCCGGCTGTATTATTTTTCGCCCTCGGCTTCCTCGCCAGGATTGTCCACTCAGACCTCCGCTTTCCCCCCGACCTTGCCAAGGCGCTATCTATTTACCTGCTGATGGCGATCGGTATCCGTGGCGGCTTCGAGCTCGGCCATGCCGATCTCTTCACGGCATTGCAGGCGGTCTTTTGGGCCATCATGTTGGGGTTGATGCTTCCGGTTCTCGCGTATGTCATACTGGTCTCCTCGCGCAAGGTCGATATGCTGAACGCCGCCGCCATCGCCGCCCACTACGGCTCGGTGAGCGCCGGCACGTTCATGACGGCGACGGCGTATCTGGACAACAACGGCATCCCGTACGAGAAGTATGTGGTGATCATGCTGGCCGTGATGGAATCTCCCGCCATCGTCGTCGGGTTGCTGCTGGCGACATGGTCCCGCCGCCGGCTCGACGTCGCTCCCGACGACGCACGCACAGCCGCCGACGGGCGGCCGGGTATTCTGCGCCAGGCCTTTCTCAACGGCAGCGTCGTGCTATTGGCCGGCGCGATGGTGATCGGTGCCGTTGCGCCGGCCTCGCGCGTGGCGGCGCTTAATCCGTTCGTGCAGGACATCTTCATGGGCGTTTTGTGCTTGTTCCTGCTGGAGATGGGCATGGAGGCGGCGCTCCGCATCGGGGAGTTCCGCCGGACGGGGGTCGTGTTGGCGGTCTTTGGTGTCTGCATGCCCTTCGTCGGCGCCGTGATCGGCGCACTGGTCGGCTGTATTGCGCTCGGATTCGGCGTGGGTGGAACGACCATGGTGGCCGTGCTCGCGGCAAGCGCTTCCTACATTGCGGTGCCCCCGGCCATGCGGCTTGCCGTTCCCGAGGCGAATCCCTCCTTGTACATCACACTCTCGCTGGGCATTACCTTCCCATTTAATGTTATAGTGGGAATCCCGTTATACCACCACGTGGCGGAAGCGATCGTCCGTGCCTGGGCATAACATCCCACCGACGGAGGGGGTATCATGAAACGACTGCGTCCGGAGAAGCTGCTTGCCATTATCAGCCCCAGTGCGCTGACCGAATCCCTGACGGACATGCTTCGCCGGAACGGAATAAGCGGCTACACGCTCCTGCAGGCGAGCGGTGCCGGCACTTCCGGGCCCCAGACAGGAATGCTCGATATCGATAGCAACGTCGTGCTCTATGTGATCCTTTCGGAAGAGCGGGTTCCGGCGTTGCTTGACGATATCGAGCGCTTGATGCGGAAGGGGCACCATCTCAAGGCGTTTGTGTCCGACGTGGCCGTCCTTGCCATCAAATAATGAATAATCCAACCTGGCCTCCCATACAACCGTAGGATCGCTTCTCGGGGGATTGCCCCGCCCGGAGTGCCGGCCGTTGCCGCCGACTGCAACTGGACATCGTCGGCTGCCGTCGGCACACGCTAAGGCGGCATCTGAGCTGAGCGGCGACGTGCTCGGACGCACTGGGCGCACAGGATCTTCGTGCACACACACACTGGTTTCTTGGGGAGACCACGAGGTACCTGGATCATCCAACCACGCCTCGATGAAGAGGCAGAGCATTCACCTTGTGAATTAAGCTGTTTGGCTCTTCCCGTATTTCGGGTCTCCGAACTCATCGCATCAGGAATTGATCTTGCACTTGCCACTATGCACTGTTGCACAGCACCTATTCACTGGACGACGCAGAAGGAGTCACACGTCATGCGCTTACTATGTCGGATCAGCTTCCTGCTCTCGGTCCTGCTGCTGACCTGCTGGATCCCGTTCAGCGCCTTTGCGGGCTCGTCACGCGGCGTGCAGTCGGAGACGTCTCTGATGAAACCGATCCCCTATTCAGCGTACGCCGAGTCTGTGATTCTGTTTGTGTTGGAAGGCATCGATCAACCGGCACTTAAGGCCGGGCCGATGCCGGCGCTGGGCCGCCTCGTAAACGAGGGCTCGGCAACCTGGTCGACCCAGACCGTCACCCCTCCTCTCCGGCTGCCGGCAATGGCCTCGCTCCTCACCGGACTGCCGGTTGAGAAACACGGCATCACCTGGGACACCTTCGAATTCAGCCGTGGCTATCCGAGACCTCCGACGGTCTTCGATTACCTCGACTTGAGCGGCGGGCGGGACAGCGCCATCTTCTTCATGGACGAATCGCTCTACCAGCTCGCGAAGCCGGAACCCTATACGGATTATCAGATGTGCGGGCCGCTGAAGCCGGAATGCAGCCCGGAGCGGCTCGTGTCCTATATCCGGCAATACCTCCGGAAGGCGTCGAGCGGCCATGGCTATGGCCATGCCATTCTGGCGCTGCCGCATCTCCTCGTCGTCCATTTGCCGGATGCCGGGCGCGCCGGCGCCGCCCACGGGTGGGCTTCCAGGGAATATCGCGAGGCGCTGCGATCGGTGGATCATGCCATGGGGGCCGTGCTGGATATCTTCAAGGAACAGGGGCTGCTTGCGCGCACGACGGTTTTCGTCACCGCCTTGAGCGGAACCGGGATCGCGACGCCGGTCGCGGTGAACGGGCAACCCGCGACGGGCTTGTCGCTCGTCCCATGGATTGCGTCGGGGGCCGGAATCAAGGCCGGCCACATCATCCGTCAGCCGGTCTCCATTCTCGACACCGGCGCGACGGTGATGCGAACACTCGGACTGGAGACCCACACGGAATGGGACAGCCGGGTCGTCGAAGAAGTGTTCCGGAACACCGGCACGGTTGCCGCTGTTTCGGCGAAGGGACGGTGATCGCTCATGGCCTCTTACAACAAGAACAATTTCAGAACGCGTCTCACTCCGTACATCCGGCGCGCGATGCTTGCGTCCGGCTGTGTTGCGTTGAGTGCAGTGATCGGCTTTGTCGCCGTCACCGAGTCTCGGGAGACACCGGCGATGCCCTACCCCATCACGATCGATGCCACCTCGATCGTGTCCCAGAGCTGGTGGACCGTGCCGGGTATCACCCCATCGATTTGGACCTCCGATATTGAAACATCCGATGCCTACCGGACCTCGGAGCCTCGCGTGCTTCAGTTAAAGCCGGGGCATTACAAATTTATCAGTTTTACGTTCGACTTTCCCTTTGAGGTGACGCCGGAGGGAATGG
>LNFM01025953.1_pt1 | contig 11510 bp, 11 predicted proteins | sample 596031 | NCBI WGS metagenome assembly LNFM01 (sample SAMN04254537, study PRJNA301005) | activated carbon metagenome | isolation source: dual media filters at the Ann Arbor, Michigan drinking water treatment plant | place: USA: Ann Arbor | reverse complement strand
CGCAAGCTCGCCCTGGACCCGCGCTCGGAACGCTCGCGCCCTACTTGGAGGGATAGAGCCAGTTGCCGACCTTCGTTCCGATCCAGCTTCCCGTGTCGTAGAGCGCGCCGCCGATCTTTCCGCCGACGTACGTACCAGACGCGCCACCGGCCGCGCGCCCCGCGAGTCCCGCGGCCACTGCGCCGGGGCCGGACGGAGCAGTGACGGCCGCCGCGCCCGCCGCGCCCGCCATGCTGCCGCCGGCGCCGCCGATGAGCCCGCCGCCCTTGACGTAGGCGTTGCGGAGGTCGTTACCACCGGAGACGGTGGCGAGATCAGAAAGGGAGAGCTCGGTGCTGAAGTTCGACATGAAGATATCCTTGTTAGTTGGAGCGAGAGATTGGTTGGACTATTGGGGGGGAGTGAACTACTTCGATGGGTACAGCCAGTTGCCGACCTTGGTGCCGATCCAGCTCCCCGCGTCGTAGAGCGCGCCACCCGCCTTGCCGCCCACGTACTGACCGATGCCCGTGCCGGCCGCGCGGCCCGCGACGCCCGCCGCGACCGCTCCGGGTCCCGTCGGCGCGGACACGGCCGCAGCGGCCGCACCACCCGCCGCGCCCCCGCCGATGCCGCCAGCGAGGCGTCCGCCGTTCACGTACGCGTTGCGGAGATCGTTGCCACCGGAGACGGTGGAGAGATCGGTCGTGGAGAGCTCGAAGAGATGTTCGCTAGTCGTGTTCATTTGATAGTCCGTTTCGTGATTGGTTGATGAGGCAACCTAGAGCACTCGATGTGCCAGCGCGTGCCCTTCGAGGTTTCGCTCGCTTGAGCCGCGGTCTCTTGACTGGTCGTCAACTCCAACCAGGCAGCGACTGTCCAGTCGAGCTGACATTCCGTCGAGAACGGGGTGTCGCCGCGCGCCACCTCGGGAATGCGCAGGCGCGAGCCAGCAGGTGCAGGCGCGAGCCAGCAGGGGTGCAGGCGCGAACCAGCAGTCCCGGTGATACCTTCCCCGCGTGACCCAGCCTGCGGCCGGCCTCGACGAGACCCAGCCGGCGCCCACCCCCGCGGCAGCGCCCGCGAAGGCGAGCGCGAGCGATCCACTCGACCGCACGGCCACGATGCCGCAGGGCTTGACGGTCCCGCCGGCGCCGACCACGGGCATCGCGAGCGGACATCGGCTCGATCACTTCCAGGTCGAGCGTCCGCTCGGCGCCGGCGGCATGGGCGAGGTCTATCTCGCCACCGACCTGGCCCTCGATCGGTCGGTCGCGATCAAGGTCCTGCCGCAGTCCGTGGCGGCGGACTCGCGCCGCCGGGACCGCCTGGTGCGGGAGGCGCAACAGCAGGCGAAGGTCTCGCACCAGAACGTCGCGCACATCTACTTCGTCGGCGAGGCCGATGACCGCATCTACTTCGCGATGGAGCTCGTCGGCGGCAAGACGCTCAGCGAGATGATCGCGACGGCGCCCCTCTCCGTCGAGGAGGCCCTCGCCGTCATCCGCGGCGCCGTACAGGGCCTCCGCGAAGCGCATCGCCAGGGCATCACCCATCGCGACATCAAGCCGTCGAACCTGATGGTCGACGCGCACGGCGTGGTGAAGGTCCTCGACTTCGGACTCGCCGCGGGCGGACTCGATGCCAGCGAGCGGGGCGGCCCGGTCGCGCAGACCTCACTCGCGGGGACGCCGCTCTACATGGCGCCCGAGCAGGCGCGGGGCGAGCCGGTCGATCACCGCACGGACATCTATTCGCTCGGCGCGACGCTCTATCACCTCGTGACGGGCAAGCCGCCCTTTGGCGCCGACTCGGTCGACGAGCTGGTGTCGCTGCACGCGACGGCCGCACGGCCCGGGGTCGCGGGCAAACGCCGTGGTCTCTCGCGCACGGAGATCCGCAACGTCGACGCGCTGTGCGCACGGATGATGGCGACCGATCCGGCGCAGCGCTTCGCCAGCTACGACGAGCTGCTGCTCGCCCTCGAGCTGGCCTCGGTGGCCGAGACGCGCCCCGGCGGCTTCTTCGCGCGCAGCCTCGCCGCCGGCATCGACGCCGTGCTGCTCACGCTGCTCTACGCGCTCGCCTTGTTCGCCATCCGTGGCTCCGGGGGTGACGTCGAGATCAGCATGGGCGATTCCCTGTTCCAGCTCGTCTTGTTCGTCTACACCGTGGTCCTCCACGCGCGGTGGGGCCGCACCGTCGGCAAGGCGATCGTCGAGCTGGAGGTCGTCGACGTCGACACGGGGCAGCGCCCGACCTGGCGACGATCGATCGCCCGCTCCGCCATCCCGCTCGGCATCCCCGCGATCCTCGCCCTCCTCCAGGCGCTGAACACCCCCGCGTCAGGGCTGTTCAAGTTGGTCGGCGGCGTGCTCGCCGTGTCGATGTTCGGCTTCCTCTTCGCGGCCGCGGTCTCGTATCCCAGCAAGCGCACCATCTGGGATCGCGCTGGTCGCACGCTCGTCCGCTACCGCGCGCCGAAACCCACGCTCTCCTCGCGGTGACCGCTCAGCGACTGAGCGAACTGTAGCGGCGCACGGCGAGCGGCGCGAACACGGACACGAGGACGATCGTCCAGGCGATGGTGGCCGCGATCGGATGCTGCGCGGGCCACGCGTCGCTCGCATACGGATTCGGGTTTCCCCATAGCTCGCGCACGGCGCCGGTGAGCGTGCTGCAAGGGTTCCATTCGGCGACCGTCTGGAGCCAGCTCGGCAACGTCTCGGGTGGCACGAAGATGTTCGACAGGAACGTCAGCGGAAAGATGACGATGAAGCCAACCTGGTTCGCGATCTCGACCGAGGGGACCATGAGCCCGAGCCAGATGCCGACCCAGGACATGGCGAACGTGACGAGGAGCAGGAGGCCAGCGCCGGCGAGCAGCGCAAGGGGACCGGTATGAACAGTCCACCCGACGGCGAGGCCCGACAACATGAGCACGACGAGGATGCCCGCGTTGTAGACAAGGTCGGAGAACGCACGGCCCGACATCACGGCGGAGCGCGCCATGGGCAGCGACCGGAAGCGATCGATCAGGCCCTTGTTGACGTCGTCGGTCGTGCCGATCGCGGTGACCACACACGCGAAGAACACGGTCTGCACGAAGATCCCGGGCATCAAGAACTCGCGATACGAGCCGCCGCCGGGGAGCGGAATCGCGCCGCCGAAGACGAACGCGAAGAGCAGCACGAACATCACGGACTGAAGGATGGCGAAGATCGCGAGCTCGGGGATCCGCGGTACGCGGCGCAGGTTCCGGCCCGCCACGAGCAGACCGTCGCGCACCGCGCTCACGCCGCACCTCCCGCCGCCGTCGCGGCGCTCGGCTCGCCCGCCACCGGCGCGCTGGCATCGTGACCGGTGAGGGCGAGGAACACGTCGTCGAGCGTCGGACGGCGCAGGGCGACGTCGTCGAGACGAATCCCCGCGCCATCGAGCTCGCGCAGCACGTGGACGAGACGGGCCGCCCCTCCGCGCGCGGGTCCGGACAAGCGGCGATGGGCGTCATCGCGCTGGACGGCGATCGAAGCGGGGTCGACCGGCACGCCATCGACGGCCGCCGCGAGGGCGACGCCGAGTACGCGCGCCGCGTCGTCGAGCTGCGCCCGATCGTTGATCACGACCTCGATCCGCTCGCCTCCAACCCGCGCCTTGAGCTCGTCGGACGTGCCGCTGGCGATGACCTTGCCGCGATCGACGACCGCGATGCGACTCGCCAGCGCGTCGGCCTCCTCGAGGTACTGCGTGGTGAGCAGCACCGTCGCGCCGTCGCGGACCTGGCGCCGGATCACCTCCCACAGCGCGAGCCGGCTGCGAGGATCGAGCCCGGTGGTGGGCTCGTCGAGGAACAAGACGCGCGGTTGGCCGATCAGCGCACAGGCGAGGTCGAGCCGCCGACGCATGCCACCGGAGTAGCCCTTCGTCACGCGTCCCGCCGCTTCAACCAGATCGAACTCGACGAGCAGCGCCTCGGCGCGTTGCTGCGCCTCGCGCGGACCGAGCTGATAGAGGCGCCCGAACAGGACGAGGTTCTCGCGTCCGGTCAGGTTCTCGTCGACCGCCGCGTACTGCCCCGACAGGCCGATCACGCGGCGCAAGGCCTGCGCCTCGCGCACCACGTCGTAGTTCGCCACCGTCGCGCGTCAAGGATCCGCACCGTGGTGGTCTTGCCCGCACCGTTGGGCCCGAGCAGGCCGAGCACGGAGCCCTCGGCGACCGTCAAGTCGAGTCCGTCGAGCGCCCGGACGGTCCCGGTACGACCTCGATAGGTCTTGGTGAGGCCCGACGCCGAGATGATCTCCACGCTCGGCAGGCTACGTGGCGCCCCATCGCCTCGCAAGGCGAGGCCACATCACGGCCCTGGTTCGCTGACACCAAGGTGTCAGGTTCCGCGCCGGTTCTTAGCGGCGCTGCCAGCTCTCGCGCACGTCCGCGCCCACGCCGCGAACGAACCCGTCCACCGCGCCGAAGGTCCCGCCGACCACGCCGCCGACGCCAGCGCCCACGGAGGCGCCGAGCTCACCGAACGTCGCGCCGTGATAGGCGCCGATGAAGCGGCCGTTCAGCGCGCCGACCTGCATGCCGATCGATCCTTCGAACCAGCCACGGCGAAGCGCGGAGGTCACGGAGCCACCCTCGACGGTGGCGAGCTGGGTGAGGCTGAGCGTCTCGAGCTGGTTCGTCATGCCCGCGCTACCTTGCAGCGCGAGGACCACCCGCGGTGGCGAGCAAGATCGAACAGTTAGCTCGCGGGCCCTGGCCACTCCACCTGGCGTTGCCGGTCGGGGGATTGCCCCTCGGCCCTGCATCTCGCGGGTGACATGCTAGCCGCTCTTCGCCGGATCGTTGAGCGCGATCGTCGGCGTCCAGCGGGCGCGCAGCTCCGCCGTGTAGATCGAGTCGGGATGCAGCGCACGGGCGAGCGTGACGGCGAGGGCCGTCGCGAGCACGAGCGGCAGCACGATCGCGTAGTCGCCGGAGAGCTCGAACGCGATGACCGCGGCCATGAGCGGCGCGTGGGTCGCGGCGGCGATCGCGGCCGCCATCCCAACGAGGGTGTAGCCACCGACGGGGCCGACCTCGAGGCCCGCGGCGGCGAGGCCACTACCACAGAGGAAGCCGGTGCAGCCGCCGAGCATCAAGGTCGGGGTGAAGACACCGCCCGGCGAGCCCGAGGCCACCGATGATGTGGTCGCGAGGGCCTTGGCGACCAGGAGCACGGCCACGGCGCCGAGCGCGAGGCTGCCATCGAGCAGGTGGCCGAGCGGCTCGTAGCCGTTACCAGCCACGTCGGGAACCACGACGATGATCGCGCCCGCTCCGAGGCCACCGAGGGCCTGGCGCCAGGGCGACGGGAGCCAGGGGCGCGCGAAGGCCTTCTCACCGAGAGCGACGAGGCGCGTGAAGCCCACGGCCACGAGCCCCGCGACGAGGCCCACGCCCGCGAACGCCGCGAGCTCGCCCGCGCTCGCGAGCTCGAAGGCGCGCACGCCGTAGAGCGGCCCCGCGCCCACCACGCTGCGCGTGATCGCCGTCGCGAGGACGGTCACGATCAAGGTCGGCACGACCGTCTCCACGACCACGATGCCGGTCACGATCTCGAGCACGAACACCACCGCTGCGAGGGGCGTGTTGTAGGCGGCGGCAAAGCCGGCCGCGGTGCCGGCGGCGATCAGCACGCGGCGGCGCGTCGCATCGATCGCGAGCCATTCGCCGATGGCCTGACCGGAGACACCGCCGACTTGAATGAGCGGTCCCTCACGGCCGATCGAGCCGCCGGCCGCCATCGCCGAGAGCGACGCGAAGGACTTCGCCAGCGCGACGCGCACCGAGAGCCGCGTCGTGCCGAGCGCCACGGCCTCCATCACGCTGCCGACGCTCCCACCGCCGCGCGTCGCGACGAGCTTCGCCATGATGCCGGCGACGAGCGCACCGGCAACGGGCACGCCCAGGCGCCACCACCAGTCGGCGCCGTGCATCGCCTGGACGACGTTCTGCGCGCCCGATACCCCATGGACGACCGCATCGAGCGCGACCCGGAACGCGATCGCGAAGCCGGCGGCCGCCACGGCCACGAGCACCATGGCCACGACGAACCGCGGTGACCACGGACGCCGGGGCTCGAGCGCATCGCCGGGGCTCGGTTCGCCGGCCGTCATGACTGCACCATCGCACGAGCCTGGGCCCGACTTCTGATATCGATGCAGCGTGATCACCCTGCGCATCGCCACGCCCGCTGACGCCCCCCTGCTCTTTCCGCTCACGCGGGCGCTGAACGACCACGAGGGCATCACGGTCTCGGACGAGACGCTCCAGCGCGGCCTCGCCGAGCTACTCGGGGATCCGGCCCTGGGGCGCATCTTCATTGTCGAGAGCGGGACGCAGCCGATCGGCTATGGCCTCGTGACGTTCGCGTTCGATCTCGAATTCGGTGGCCGCGAAGGCTGGCTCACCGAGCTCTGGATCGCCGCGGAGCATCGGAAGGGCGGCGCGGGCGCGGGCGCCCTCGCCCAGATCGAGGAGCAGCTGAAGGGCCTGGGCGTGCGTGCCTTGCACCTCCAGGTGCGTCCCGACAATCCCGCGAAGCGGCTCTACGACCGCCTCGGGTGGGAGGCATCGCCGCGCATCGTCATGACTCGCCGCCTCGCATAGTGGTAAGCCAGCGCGCATGCACGACGCGATCGTCTCGGTCCCCGAGCCAATCAACGAGACCGTCCGCGGCTATGCGCCCGGCAGCCCGGAGCGCGCGGCGGTCAAAGCAGCCCTGAAGCAGATCGAGGGCGAGGTCATCGAGATCCCCTGCGTCGTCGGCGGCGCGCGCATTCACACCGGCGTCATCAAGGACGTGGTGATGCCGCACCGGCACCGGCACGTCATCGCCCGCTACCACGCGGCCACGCCCGAGGTCGCCGAGCAGGCGATTCGCGCCGCGCTCGTCGCGCGCAAGGAGTGGAGCGCGATGCGGTGGGAGGCCCGGGCGGCGGTGCTCCTCCGCGCTGCCGAGCTCCTCGCCGGGACGTGGCGCGCGCGCCTCAATGCCTCGACGATGCACGGCCAGAGCAAGACCGCGCACCAGGCCGAGATCGACTCCGCGTGCGAGCTCATCGACTTCTGGCGCTTCAACGTCGCCTTCGCGCAGCAGCTCTACACGCAGCAGCCGAAGTCGTCGCCGGGCGTGTGGAACATGACCGAGCTGCGTCCGCTCGAGGGCTTCATCTTCGCGCTCACGCCGTTCAACTTCACCGCCATCGCCGGCAACCTCCCGACGGCGCCCGCGCTGATGGGCAACACCGTCGTTTGGAAGCCCGCCGAGACCCAGGTCCTCGCCGCCTGGGACATCGTCCGCATCCTCGAGGAAGCCGGCATGCCCGCCGGCGTCATCAATTTCATCCCGGGCCTCCCGCATGGCTCGACGAACCTCCTCCTCGATCACCCTGCCCTCGCCGGCATCCACTTCACCGGCTCGACGGATGTCTTCCGCATGATGTGGCGCCGGGTCGCCGAGAACATCGACAAGTACGCGACGTATCCTCGTCTCGTCGGCGAGACCGGCGGCAAGGACTTCATCCTCGCGCACCCGTCGGCGGATCCCGCCGCCCTCGCCACCGCGATCGTCCGCGGCGGCTTCGAGTACCAGGGCCAGAAGTGCTCGGCCGCCTCGCGCGTCTACGTGCCGCGGAGCGTCTGGGGCGCGATGAAAGATCAGCTCGTCGACACCACGCAATCGCTCAAGATGGGCGACGTCTCCGACTTCACGAACTTCATGGGCGCCGTCATCAAGCAGACCGCGTTCGACAAGCACTCGGCGGCCATCGCCGAGGCCCGCGAGACGCGCGGCATGGAGATCATCGCCGGCGGCGAGACGAAGGGCGACACGGGCTGGTTCGTCCGCCCGACCCTCATCACGACGGAAGATCCGATGGTCCGCCATATGCGCGAGGAGTTCTTCGGCCCCATCGTCACTCTCCACGTCTATCCCGACGAGGCCTGGACCGAGACCTTGGCCCTCGTCGATCGGACGTCGCCGTACGCCCTCACCGGCGCCATCTTCGCCCGCGACCGGGCCGCCATCGTCGAGGCCACGACGGCGCTGCGCGACGCCGCCGGCAACTTCTACATCAACGACAAGCCCACCGGCGCCGTCGTCGGTCAGCAGCCCTTCGGGGGCGCCCGCGCGTCGGGCACCGACGACAAGGCCGGCTCCGCGATGAACCTCCTCCGCTTCACCGCCGCCCGGACGATCAAGGAGACGTTCCTGTCTCCAACCGACTACCGCTACGCGTTCCTCGACGCGCCCTAGCTAAGCTAGCTAGCCCAGATAGCACGCGACAGGGCGACGATACGGGTGCGACACCCACCGGGACATCCCTGCGACGTCCCGGCCGCTGCCTCTTCCGATGAATGGCCCACGGCCGCATCATCGCTGCGCCCATGAATCGCAAAGTCGTCGGAGGAGTGGTCGCCCTGGCTCTGATCGGAGTCGCGGTGTGGTTCTTCGTCCTGCGAGGCGGCGACAAGGCCGCCTCGACCTCGCCGCCGACCGCGCGGTCGGGCGAGGTCGAGAAGCCGACGACGACGCCGCCGCCCAGGGAGCAAGCCGGTGGCGACAAGGCCGGTGGCGGCGGGGCGCGGTCGGCGGAGTGGTCGCTCGATCCGGATCGCGAAGGCACGCTGGTGCTCGATGGTCAGGTGATCGACGCCGAGGGCAAGGGGGTCGGAGGGGCGCAGGTGTTCCTCGGCTCGGTGCCCGAGCGGAGCACGACGTCGAACGACGACGGCTCGTTCATGTTCGACAAGCTGGTGTCGCGCACGTATGCGCTCCAGGCGCGAAGCGGAACGCAGACGGGTGGCATTCAGTACAAGCTGCTCGCGACGGGCGACCCGGCGGTGATTCGCGTGAGCGAGGGCGCGTCGGTGCAGGTGACCGTCGTGGACGCGAAGGACGCGCCCATCGCCGGGGCGGACGTGTTCGCGGGCGGGCTCGGCGAGCTCGCGGTGAAGACGGACGCGAAGGGCATCGCGCTCCTGCAGCCGGTGGAGCCGGGGTACGTCGGCATCGAGGCGAAGGCAAACGGCTTCGCCCCCGTGCGCACGTTCACGACGGTGGGCTCGGGCGGCGCGAAGGGGACCATCCGCATCACGCTCCAGCCGGGGTTCCCGATCAGCGGGCGCGTGGTCGACGAGCGCGGGACGGCCATCGCGAAGGTGCGCGTGACCGTGAGCCAGGGCCCGTGGGGCTCGTGGGACCGCAACGAACGCGATCAGACCCTGACCAACGCGAAGGGCGAGTTCTCGATCTCCGCCGTCTCGCCGGGCCGCCACACGCTGTACGCCGTCGATGGTGAGCATGCACCAGCGCGCTCGGCCCCCATCTCGATCAGCGACAAGCCGGTGACGGGCGTCGAGGTCACGATGAAGGCGGGCGGCTCGATCAAGGGCAGCGTCGTCGACATCACGGGCAACCCCGTCCCGTTCGCGGTCGTGCGTGTCGCCGGGGCGGGGTCGGATATCCAGACGGTGCAGGCCCGGCAGGCGAATGCCGACCTGCAGGGCCGCTTCGAGCTTCGCGGCCTCGCGCGCGCCAAGATGCACGTGCGTGCCGAATCCGAGACGGCGGCGAGCAAGCTCGCGGACGTCGACCTCGCCACCACCGCGGAGCGCGCGGACCTGAAGCTCGTGCTCGACGTCACCGGCACGATCGCGGCAAGCCGATGCCCGAGGTCCAGGTGAATGCCTTCCCCGACTTCCTGTCCGGCGGCGCCTCCACCGAGGGCATCGCGCTCGCGGGCATGGCCACGGCGAGCAGTGACGGTGACGGCAAGTTCCTCCTGCACGGCCTCGCCGACGGCAAGTACCGGCTGTGGCCCGATCGCGGCTCGAACAGCCGCTTCGACTGGGGCCAGGACGGCGTCGTGGCGGCGGTCGGCGAACAGAGCGTGAAGCTCGTCATGCAGTCGCCCGGCGGCATCAAGGGCAAGATCGTCATCGACGGCGGCACGGTGCCGAAGGTCGCGAGCGTGCAGGCGGGCTGGGAGCCGCCGACGCCTGCGCAGGACGGGGCCTTCGAGGTGCGCGGCCTGAAGCCTGGCTCGTTCGACGTGCGTGTGCGGGGTCCCGAGTTCAGCGAGCTCGTGAAGCGCAACATCAAGATCGAACCCGGTCAGGTGCTCGACCTCGGCGAGATCGTCGTGAAGCGCGGGCGTCGCCTCACCGGCAAGGTCGTCACCAAGGATGGGGCGCCGGTCGCGGGGGCGAAGATCAAGCTCGGCGACTTCATCTTCTACGCCGAAGGCGAGGAGGACTCCGAGGAGTCGTGGCAGGACCTGTATGGCATCCGCTCGTCGGTGACCGACCAGGAGGGAACCTTCACCGTCATCGGCGTGCCCGAAAAGGGGACGCAGGCCGCGGCCAATCACTCGCTCGGTCGGTCGGACCCGACGGCGATCCCGCCGGGCAAGGACGACCCGCCGGCGGTCACCCTGACGCTCAAGGGGTTCGGCTCCGTCGTTGGCAAGGTGATGCGCAAAGGGCAGCCGCTGACGAACGTGAACGTCACGCACTCGTCGAAGTCCGGCGGCAAGCAGATGTCGTTGACGAAGACCGACGACACGGGCTCGTTCCGGCTCGACAAGGTTCCTGAGGGCTCCGTCGCCCTGCAGGCGATGACCAGCGAAGGGATGATGTCGGCGCGCTTGCACTCGGTGACCGTCGAGGTCGTCGCCGGCAAGGAGACGGTCGCGAACATCGACTTCCCGGTCGGTCAGATCGAGCTCGCGATCACCATCCAGCCCAAGGATGGCGCGGACCTCGCGATGGCCATGGTGGTGCTCGTTCCGGGGACAACGACCGTGGCGAATGCCGGCGAGCTGACGGAGCTCGGGAGCAAGGGGGGCGTCGTCGGGCAGATGCCGTGGACGCCGGGCCAGACGCCCTCGTTCAAGGAGCTCGTGCCGGGCGCCTACTCGCTGTGCAGCGTGCCCATCTCGGGCAACCCGATGGACCCACGGCTCCAGGAGCACATGATGACGCTCAAGGTGTATTGCCAGGCGGTTCCGCTCGCCGAGTCCCCGGCGAAGCAATCGGTGACTCAGATCCTGCCCGCGATGGATCCTCTGCCGACGGAGCAGCCGACGGATTGAGCCGACGGGCGCACGTTCGACGCGCGCCCGCATCGTCTATTCACCCGCACGCGACGTGTCGTGATCGCGCCTCATGTGGCGCGTGAACCCGCCGTCACGACGGCCGCTCGGCGCGCGCGATCGTCGACCGCTGCGTGCGGGCATGGCCGGTGCAGCCGTACTCAACGCATGGCGCACAACAGCTGGCTCAGCGTCGCGATGACGCTCCTCCTCGGATCGGCGTGCACGATCCAGAACTACTATCCGGCGCCCGTCGCGGCCCCGAGCCCCGCACCCGTCGCCGTGATCGGCGCGGACCCCACCGCGACGACCGCGCCCCCCGTGATGGCCGAGCCGGTGACGGCCGAGCCGGTGACGGCCGAGCCGGTGACGGCCGAGCCGGTGACGACG
>LNFM01012031.1_pt1 | contig 11510 bp, 14 predicted proteins | sample 596031 | NCBI WGS metagenome assembly LNFM01 (sample SAMN04254537, study PRJNA301005) | activated carbon metagenome | isolation source: dual media filters at the Ann Arbor, Michigan drinking water treatment plant | place: USA: Ann Arbor | reverse complement strand
CGCGCAAATAGCTGAAGCGGCAGGTATCGCCCTTTACGGCGGCACCATGCTGGAAGGGGCCATCGGCACCATGGCTTCGGCTCATGCCTTCCTCACCCTGAATCAATTGGTTTGGCACACCGAGCTATTCGGCCCGTTGTTGCTGACCGAAGAAATTGTCCAGCAGGCGCCGGAGTACCGCGATTTCGAGCTGCATGTACCTAACACCCCTGGCCTCGGCTTGGCCCTGGATGAAGAGCGCTTGGCGCGCTTTCGTCGCACGTGAACCTAACTTGATCGGGAGATGACGCCATGCTGTTTCACGTAAAGATGACCGTAAAACTGCCCGCCGATATGGACCCGCAAGTGGCGGCCCGGCTGAAGTCGGATGAAAAGGAACTGGCCCAGCGTCTGCAGCAGGAGGGCAAGTGGCGCCATCTGTGGCGCATTGCGGGCCACTACGCCAACTACAGCGTTTTCGACGTTGCCAGTGTCGAGGCGCTGCACGACACGCTGATGCAATTGCCGTTGTTTCCGTACATGGATATCGAGGTCAACGGCCTTTGCCGGCACCCCTCGTCCATTCATGCGGACGACCGCTGAGGTCGGAAGAATCCGTGCCCCATAAAAACAAGATGAGGACCTAAGCATGACCGTACGCATTTCCGACCAGGCTGATATCCAGCGCTTTTTTGAACAGGCTGCAGGCTATGACAATGACCAAGGTAGCCCGCGGGTAAAACGTATTCTGCTGCGCGTTTTGCAAGATACCGCTAAGCTGATCGAAGACCTCGAAGTGACCGACGACGAGTTCTGGAGTGCTATCGATTACCTCAACCGCCTGGGCGGTCGCAGCGAAGCGGCGCTGTTGATCGCTGGCCTCGGTGTCGAGCACTTCATCGATATGCTCAACGATGCCAAGGATGCACAAGCCGGCTTGGTCGGCGGCACTCCACGCACCATTGAAGGCCCACTGTACGTAGCCGGGGCGCCACTGTTTGAAGGCGAAGCGCGGATGGATGATGGCAGTGAGGAGGGCGTTGCGACGCCCTTCTTTATTGAAGGCTGGGTGCTTGATCTGAACGGCAAACCCATTGCCGGCGCCACGGTCGATTTATGGCAGGCCGACTCGAAGGGTAACTACTCCTACTTCGACAAAAGTCAATCCGACTACAACCTGCGTCGGCGCATTGTCACTGATGCAGACGGGCGGTATCGCGCACGCAGCATCGTGCCGTCAGGTTACGGCTGTGACCCGCAAGGCCCAACGCAGGAGTGCTTAAACCTGCTCGGCCGGCATGGTCAGCGCCCTGCGCATATCCACTACTTCATCTCGGCCCCGGGCTATCGCCATCTGACTACACAGATCAATCTGTCCGGTGAAAAATACCTGTGGGATGACTTCGCCTATGCCACCCGTGACGGGTTGATCGGTGAGGTTACCTTTGTCGAGGATCCCGCGCTGGCTGCCAAGCGCGGGGTCGTGGGGCGCTTTGCCGAGCTGTCGTTCAACTTCCAGCTGCAACAGGCCGACGAGGCCAGTGGCGAGCAGCGTAGTCTTCGCCCACGGGCCCTTCAGCAATAAAACTGACAGCGGCAAGGTTCGTTGATGTGCCTTGCCGCTGTGATCCCCCTCTCCGAGGCGCCGTGCAGCCTAGCCCGCATAAATATTCTATTTCTCGGCGTAACTGCAGCCTGCGCAGCCGTGCCAGAACTCGCTATTGCTTGCCTGTCAGCGATTGCAAACAAAACGACCAAGCTGTGCAAATGATATGCCCCCTAATCGCCGTGCGCGCTCAGGAATAAACTCCCCCCCAGTACTTTTAGGGAGTTAAACCATGCCGCATTCACCTGCTGAGAAAAAACGCGTACTGGGCCGCGTGCGCCGGGTAAGAGGGCAGTTGGATGCGCTGGAAGCGGCTCTGGAACAAGGGGCTGACTGTGCGCCAGTGCTTCAGCAGATTGCCGCCATTCGCGGCGCCGTTAACGGCCTCATGGCCGGTGTGCTGGAGAGCCACCTCCGGGAAGAGTTCTCCAGCCTTGGCGATACCACGGATGCGCAACGCTCATCCATTGATGACGTCGTGTCCCTGGTCCGTACCTATTTGCGTTAGGCGCTATGCAGCGTTGCGCACCTGTTTATTCAATTGGAGAATCCCTATGAAATCCCGTGCTGCTGTTGCTTTCGAGGCAGGTAAACCCCTGCAAATTGTTGAGATCGATGTCGAGCCGCCACGTGCCGGCGAAGTGTTGATCCGTATCACCGACACCGGCGTCTGCCACACCGACGCCTTCACTCTGTCCGGTGATGACCCGGAAGGTCTGTTCCCAGTGGTGCTGGGCCATGAAGGCGCCGGCATTGTTGTGGAGGTGGGCGAGGGCGTGACCAGCCTTAAACCCGGTGACCATGTTATTCCGCTGTACACCGCCGAATGCGGCGAGTGCCTGTTCTGCAAGTCTGGCAAGACCAACCTGTGTGTGGCCGTACGCGCTACTCAGGGCAAGGGCGTGATGCCCGACGGTACCAGTCGTTTCTCCTACAACGGTCAGCCGCTCTACCACTATATGGGTTGCTCGACCTTCAGTGAATACACCGTGGTTGCAGAAGTGTCGGTGGCCAAGATCAACCCGGACGCCAACCCGGAGCATGTCTGCCTGCTCGGTTGCGGCGTAACTACCGGCATCGGCGCTGTGCACAACACCGCCAAGGTCCAAGAAGGCGACACTGTTGCCGTATTCGGTCTGGGTGGTATTGGCTTGGCCGTCATCCAAGGGGCACGTCAGGCCAAGGCTGGGCGGATCATTGCCATTGACACCAACCCGTCCAAGTTCGACCTGGCGCGCTCGTTCGGCGCCACCGATTGCATCAACCCAAAAGACCACGAGCAGCCCATCCAGCAGGTGATCATCGAGGCCACCGGCTGGGGCGTGGACCACTCCTTTGAATGCATCGGCAACGTCAACGTAATGCGCTCGGCTCTTGAATGCGCGCACCGTGGCTGGGGCCAGTCCATCGTGATCGGCGTCGCTGGCGCGGGCCAGGAAATCTCCACGCGCCCATTCCAGTTGGTCACGGGCCGCACCTGGAAAGGCTCGGCATTCGGCGGCGTAAAGGGCCGTACGCAGCTACCCAAAATGGTGGAAGACGCCATGAGCGGCGAGATCGATCTGGCGCCGTTCGTGACCCACACCATGCCGCTGGAACGCATCAACGAAGCGTTCGACCTGATGCACGAAGGCAAGTCGATCCGCACCGTCATCAAATACTGATCGGTAGCCCGGAGCCCTGCGCTCCGTGCCCCGGCGGTTTAAACCCTGTAGCGGAGACTGATTGTGAGCAACGTAAAACTTCATCCTTCATTGGATAACGGCTTCGAGCAAGGTGCTGCGAACTTCTCTGGCGGTACCCTGCAATGCCTGTGCGAGACCGACAAGGTCGAGGTCAAAATCGACGCACAGACCCTGCACAACCACGCTTGTGGCTGCAGCAAGTGCTGGAAACCCAAAGGCGCCAAGTTCGCGGTAATCGCCGTGGTGCCGCGCGACAATGTCAGCGTCACCGCCAACGCTGATAAGCTCTGCATTGTTGATGAAAAGACGGTCATCCAGCGCCATGCCTGCAAGGAATGTCACGCCCACCTGTACGGCCGTATCGAGAACAAGGACCACGCGTTTTATGGTCTGGATTTCGTGCATACCGAACTGTCGCCACAAACAGGTTGGTCGGCGCCGGGCTTTGCAGCCTTTGTGTCCTCCATCATCGAAACTGGCACGCCGCCTGCGTATATGCAGGCCATTCGTGAGCAACTGCGCTCATTGAATTTAATGCCCTATGACTGTCTCTCCCCAGACCTGATGGATGCCCTGGCGACCCAAGTGGCGAAGCTCAATGGCGTCACTGCAGGTTAAAACGAGTAAAGCGTATCGACGCAAGCCGGATCTCGTTTACAACCGGGGCGATGAACCGAGGTTTATGTTTATAAACATCGAAAACCGGCCCACACTGCTGGTTACATTTAGGAATAATCGCATGAAAGAAAAAAATGTTAGCTACACCACTATAGCAAAACTGCTGCACTGGGGTATGGCGCTAATTTGGCTGGCCAGTTGGCTAATCGGAATTCTCGCTACTCATTGGCGTGACGAGCTGAATCCTCAACACGGGCTGACTTTCGCGCACAAAGCACTGGCGAGCACCTTGGTTTTCCTAATCGTTATTCGAATTGCTTGGCGTCTGCTACACCCAGCGCCTGCACTGCCAGACACCATGAGCCCGCTTATGCAACGCGGCGCGATTGTGGGGCACCTGCTGCTGTATGGCATTGCCTTGGTCGCGTTGCCGGTTTCTGGTTGGTATTGGAGTTCAGTCGCAGATAAGCCAATCATGGTTGCAACCCTATTCACCCTGCCACCTCTAGTCGAGCCCAATAAGGAGCTCTACGACTTAGCCAAACTTGTCCACACTTGGACAGCCTGGTTTTGTGGCGCATTAGTAGGTGGACACGTGCTTATCGCTCTAAAACATCATTTCGTTGATAAAGATGACATCTTGCTCGGGATGTTAGCTAAGCGCCGTAGCTGACCTACGGGCTATGGTCACTCTTTCGCTCTTTTGACTTCTGCAAAAAATGAAAGTTAGTCAGTCTAATCGCGATTAGGCTGGGATCTGACCATGATGTTGCTTGGGAGCTTTGGTTGAGAGAGGGTGTTATATTGGAAATTACCTTCTTTAAACTGATGCAGCTCCTGCAGCCCTAGTCTTAGGTGGCTAGAGCCTTTATATGCTGCATGTAATCGGCTCTGCAAATAACTACAGAGTCGCTAAGCTTCTATCGAGGCAAGTGTACTCTTCCTCGGAGGCTGCCTTAGCGACAGGTAGTGCTATAGTCAACAGCGAATAAATTCAAAACATCTACCAACTGGCCTGGTATGCCGGCTCAGCAGCTACGCTGCCCACGCTATGGCATACGGCTGTGGGTCTTGGCGCGGGATTTTAGGGTTTGATTGAACAGAGAAAATAAGTCGAGTAATCCAAGCTTCCCCATGTCTTACTGACTTTCAGGCTCACGGTAGGCCACGTCTTAACGCAAAAGTAATAAAAAAGTAATAAACCAGAGACTTCGAAGTGCGATATTTCTCCACCGCTGACTATGTCTGAATAGAAAGTTTGATAAACCTCGACAGTCGCTTTTAGTTTCCATAACTGCTATGCCGAGTTGGTGCAAAGCGGTTAAGGAAACGGTGCACTACGAACACGACGAACAGGGTCAATAGCACTGATACGCACACCGAGCTCAGCCGGTAGAGAGTGGCGAATATGATGTCGTGACTTGGCGTGAGCGACTGGCCGAAAAGTATGGCCAGGGTGGTCAACGCGCCGAAGCCAACGCCTGGTACGCCTTTCTCTATCATGTGCCAGCGTGCGCAGACCATGGCGGCGATCCACAGCAGTAGAGTGACAAGCGGCAACAGGTCGTGGTGATCATAGAGTAGCAGTGTGATCAGCAGGGCAATCCCGCAGCCGAGCAGGGTGCCATGCGCACGGGTACGGCCGGCGAAACGTGAGCCGTTCCAGTGCATGGGAAACAGCAACAGGATGCTGGCGACCTGAGCCGACAGCGAGTCCTGCAGATCCAGGCACTGGAATACGCTGAACGACAACGTCGCCACCGTTGCCCCAAGCAGTGCCTCGTGGCGCCGACTGGCGCGGTCTTTGGGCTGCGGCGTGCGTGGGTGGCGCGGCTCGCTGTCGGGAAACAGGTAGAACATCAGCAGCGCGATCGCTGCGGCCAGTATTATCGCCAGGCCATTGCTCCCGAGCATGGCGATGACGTCGGTGTGTGGGTAGCTGGCGAAGTTCAGCTGGATCGATAGAAATACTGCGCCGAGGGCGCCGAACAGGAAGTTCGGGCCGCTGGCCATCAGTGCGAAGCGGTAGAGAAACAGCAAGAACACCAACGGGATCATCAACAGCGGACGGCCACCGAAAAGACCGTAAAGCAACGCGACCTCCAGGGTGACGACGAGTCCCTGGGTGAAGAACTGGCGCATCAGATGGGGCGTCAGGCGCGGCACCAGGCCGAGCAGTAGCATCGGATAGACGCTGAAGAAGGCGCCGTACTGCAGGTCGAACAGCTTGCAAAGGACAAAGGCCAGACTGCCGCCAGTAGCGATGCGCAGGCACTGGCGCAGGTCGTTCTCGCCCAGTAGCAAACGGGACGCTGTGGCCCTTTCGGCACGTGTGTGAGCCGCCGAGGGTTCAGTAGACATAGTGCAACCAACTGATCAGGCGGATCTGTAGCGTAGCGGCGAGGTTCACCAAGGGGTTGTCGAAGGGCTTCAGCTGAACCGTAGCCTTAGCCCCGGTAGGCAGTAGGAACGGCAGCTCTTCATCTAATTCCAGGTGCACGCGTTGTCGTTGCGCGTCGCGAACCCAGCGCTCGGATTGCGCGGGTTTCGCCAGCTCGCCGTTGGCATCGATCTGGCCTTCCCGGACTCCGGCGTCGAAATGACTGACCCGCGCGCTGAATAGCTCGCCTGGACGGGCGTCGAATACCACCACCGCTGGGGTGTCGACACCGATGTAGCGCAGGGACTTCTCGCGGAAGTCGGCGATGATGTCCAGGTGGTCCTCGACCAGCGCGGCCACCGGCGTTCCTGCGGCGACGAAGGTGCCAGGGGTGAGCTGTAGGTTGCTGAGTACGCCGCCACGTTCGGCGCGAATCTCGCTGTAGTCACGCTGCAGGCGCGCCCTGAGAAGTGCATTGCGAGCCTGGCGTAGCCGTAGGTTGGCACCGTCGGCGCTGCCGCGACGGGCCTGCAGTTCACGAACCTTGGCCTGCGCCGTACGTAGTTGGGCCTGGGCCATCAGACGCTGCGCTTCGGCCGCATCGTAGGCCTGGCGCGAGACATGCTGGCGTTCGAGCAGGCGCGACAGGCGTAGAGCCTGAGCGCCCGATTCGTTCGACTTGGCCTGGGCCGCGCTGACCTCGGCACGGGCTGCGGACAGCAGGGCATCGAGTTCGGCATTGTCTTGGTGGGCCTGTTCGAGCTCCAACTCGGCTCGCTGCACCTCCAGCTCGAATGGCTGAGGATCGAAGCGAAACAGCAATTGGCCAGGTTGGACGTGCTGGTTGTTGCTCACTGTCAGCTCACTAACCTGGCCCGCGACCTGCGGTGCGACCTTCAGCACCGGTCGGGTCAACTGCGCCTGCGGTGTCAACGGCATGCTCAGGTCGGCTGCTAGAAAATAGATGAAGCAACAGGCCAGGGCCAAGAGAGCGACTTGAACCCAGCGAGCAAATCGTTGATCGGGAGTCATGAATACCTCGGTAATGCAAAGCGTCGGGTGACGGATGCGCGCCGAAATATCCCGGCAGCTCGCGAAGGCAGCAGTATATTTCTCGAATTTTCATGCAAAAATATATGTAGTACGCAAAGAATATTTACCAAATAGGTAATAGTCAGATGGATATTTTTCAGGCGATGCGGGTGTTTTCTCGCGTGGTGGATGCGGGCAGCTTTACGGCCGCGGCACAGGCGCTAGGCCTGTCTACTGCGCAGGTATCTCGACAAGTGTCTGAGCTCGAAAACCATTTGCAGGCTCGCCTTCTGCAACGTACTACCCGTCGTCTCGGGCTGACTGAGGCGGGTACCCGTTATCTGGAGCGCTGTCGGCATATTCTCAGCGAGCTGGAAGCTGCAGGCGCCGAGGCAAGCGGTGCCCATTTGATGCCTAGGGGGCGCCTGCGGGTGCACGCGATAACTGGGTTTGGCACCCATTTGCTTGCTCCCTTGGCAGCCCGCTACAGCGCACTCTACCCTGACGTGAACATTGAATTGACGCTTTCTCAGCGCCACCCAGATCTGCTTGAGGAGGGCCAAGACGTCGTCATTACTCTGGCCCGAGAATTGCCCGATTCCGAGCTTGTCGCCCAATTGCTCGGTACTACCTACAGCGTGGTGTGCGCATCTCCCAGTTATATAAGGCAGAACGGTATTCCGATAAGTATCGACGAACTGTGCCAGCATCGTTGCCTACGCTTGCTAGATCCGGTTTTTGGCGACAGTTGGACCTTTACCGACAACGGCATCGAGCGGGCAGTCCGTATGGGGGAAACATTTCAGGTCAACGTAGCCGAAGCGATGGCGCAGGCTGCAGGAGAGGGTATGGGTATTTGCGTGCTGCCTGATTTGATAGCGGCCAAGGCTTTCGAAGGAGGCCGGTTGGTACGCCTGCTGCCCGATCATCGCCTGCATGAGCGGGGTATTTACGCGCTATACCCGTCTAGGCGTTTTCTCGATGCCAAGGTGAGAACCTGGGTGGAGTTCCTCAAGGAGCAATTACCCTTGGTATCCCGCGGTAATAGAACTGTGGTGGAAAATCCCGCATATTGGGCTGGACCCGTGTCATAAACCGGTTCGGCTAGCGGTGATGCAACGTGACCCAAGTCTTCTTCGATTATTACGCCCAACGAAAAACTACTTTGCCAGGAGTGCGCTTTTTTCTGCCGGAACTACCACGTAAGCTGATTCTCATCGAGTCATTTTGAGGTGCAGCATGAGAGCAAGATATTGGATGTTAGGCTTGGTATTTCTCACTCAATGGGCCGTCGCTGAAGGCACACAGCGATACTATTATGGGCAGGCCTTGGATATTGCCAGAGTCATTTCAATCGAGATGCCCCAAGGCTGTGAAGTGGGCGAGGCGATCTTGGTGTATGAAGATTCAAACGGCGATGTCCACACCTTGTTTTATCTGCGGCATGGCGAGAACTGTAGCTATTGAATTCGGCAAGTGTCGTACCCCGTACTTCATGTGAGCGCCATCAATCCACGAACAGATAAAGCATTAATTGTTTGAGCTATGAATTGATGTTTTCTGGACCCTACCTATCGCGGCTGAACAGAAATGGATAGCGCAAGCTGAGTACAATTAATATCAAAACGCGTCTTGGTCTTGGCATTCTGTCAGTCGTTAGCAGCACAATAATTCGCAGTCAGGTAGTTCGCGGTTAAATCCGCCGATGTGGCTTCTGGCGCTTCTTTGGGAAGCTTAAGGGTCAACACGATGAGCAATACACCCACGCCGCCAATGGTGGCATAGACCCAGTAAAGCTGCCGCTGTAACTGGCCAACAGCCCTGCACCGTAATTACCGAGCATACCGCCAGAGCCCTGCATCACGTTGGCGACCCCAAATATGGATACAGCCATCGCGCTGGATGATGCCAGCTTGGAAGCGTAGGCGGGAATGAGGTCGAAGACTGGGTAAAAGGCTGTAGAGAACAACCCAGCAGCGACTGATGGCCAATAGCCGTAGGGGTGTAGTACGAAGATTAGTGCCGCCGTTACCACGCAGCCGTATACCAGCAACATGGCAGTGCGCAAACCTGTGCGATCTGAGAGCCAGCTGACTACCAGCCCCGCAAACATGCCAACGAAGCCGATCACGGCCCAGACCTGAGCGGTGAATTACGAGAGGTAGGTTTGGAACGGGTTCGTTCTAGCGGCTTTTGCTGCTGTTGCTATAGCCGACGACTGACGAGTCTGATGCTGCCATCCTGAGATTACGACCGGCGGTCTGAGGCTGGTTGTCGAGGAACTCCAGGTTGGGTAGGTATTGGCCAACAGCCGACATCTGTGGCAATTACTCCAAATAGTCAGTGGCAGTTTCTTCCTATCAGTATTGACCTTGTAGCGACTACAGCCTTTATCCTTCGCGCTGTTTGGCAATTTTGCCATTGGCATGAACCCTTAAAAGCTGGAGTTACTCGATGGAAGATCCTCAGCCAAATCCTTGGCTCCCGTTACTTTGCGCATGGCTGCTGGCATTGATTGCCACGCTGAGCGTGTTGTTTGTCGGCGAAGTCATGGGCCAGGCGCCCTGTAATCTGTGTTGGTTTCAGCGTGCGTTCATGTTCCCGCTGGTGCCCATGCTCGCTGTCGCGTGCTTCCTTTCCGATGGCACTGTCTGGCGCTATGCATTGCCGGTCGCGGCGCTCGGCTGGCTGGTTGCGCTGTACCACAACCTCTTGTACTTCCGGGTTATCCCTGAGGCCATCAAGCCCTGCGGCATGGGGCCGTCGTGCTCGGGTTCCGACATGATGGTGCTCGGCAGCCTGCCGCTACCGCTACTGTCTTTGGGCGTGTTCAGCCTGATCATTGTTCTTCTCTTAATCGTTCGCCGGAGATTGTCCGCATGAGCCGCCGTGCCCTGGTCGTCGTCATCACTCTTATTGCCGTTATCGGTTTCGCCCTCGCTGCGTTGTTCTATCCGCGGCAGCCCGTGCCGGCTTATCAGCTTGGAGCTCAAGCTACGCAGTCGGTTGAGGCGCCAAGCGCACAGAACCTGGTGCGCTTCCATTCGCCAAGTTTCGGCCCGGCGGATGCTCGCGTGACGGTGGTCGAATTCTTCGATCCATCATGCGAGGCCTGCCGCGCCTTCTATCCCATCGTCAAACAGATAATGGACAAGCACCCGAAAGACATTCGTGTGGTCATCCGCTATGTGCTCAACCACAAGGGATCGGAAGAAGCGGCACGAATCATCGAGGCGGCCAGAAAGCAGAATCTGTTCGTGCCGGTGCTCGAGGCCCTACTCGATTCTCAGCCCGCCTGGCATGACGACGCGCAGGTGATGGCCGGCTGGGAAGCGGCAGAACGTGCAGGGCTGGATGTGCAAAAGGCTCGGGAGCAGATGAATTCAGCTGATATAGATGCTGCACTCAGCAAGGATGCCGCCGATGCCCAACGCCTCGGCGTACGCGGCACCCCCACCTTCTTCGTCAACGGGCATGCACTCACTCAGTTCGGCGCACAGCCGCTGTACGACCTGATCAGAAGCGAAATCGACAAGCCGCGTTGATCAGCACCTGAACCGGGCAGTGGCAACTAATGAGGAGGGCTCAGAATGGCCTTTTTGCAAAATCGGATTCCGCCTGTGTTGGTGTTGGCGTTATGCGCTGTACTGATGTTGCTCGGTGTCTTGCCTAGGCTGGAAATGCCGTCACCGTGGCGGCTCACCCTGGTCTTCTCGACACTGCTGCTGGGTTGCGTCATTAGCCTGGCCGGTGTGTTGAGTTTTCGGCGGGCGCATACCACGGTCAATCCGCTGGTTCCGCAAGAGGCATCCGCGTTGGTTGAGGGCGGTATCTATCGCTACAGCCGCAACCCGATGTACTTGGGATTCGCCATCGTGCTGCTGGCCTGGGCGCTGGCCTTGGGGGAAGTGCTGCCTTTTCTCGGCGTTATCGGGTTCGTGCTGTATATCCAGCGGTTCCAGATAGCGCCTGAGGAGCGGGCGTTGCAGCAACACTTTGGCGAATCCTTCAGTTCTTACAAGGGCCGTGTGCGCCGCTGGATATAAACGCGCGGTCATATCTACCAAGAAAACGTCAACGCTTGGACTGTGTTCGAGAGTCTGTATTTGAAGATTGTTAAGGAGACGCTGATTTATTCGTCTCCTGCCACCCATCTTGGCACAATCCGCTGAAGTCCGCCGCACGAGTTGCCCACATGCAAAAAACCTTT
>LNFM01012030.1_pt1 | contig 11510 bp, 10 predicted proteins | sample 596031 | NCBI WGS metagenome assembly LNFM01 (sample SAMN04254537, study PRJNA301005) | activated carbon metagenome | isolation source: dual media filters at the Ann Arbor, Michigan drinking water treatment plant | place: USA: Ann Arbor | reverse complement strand
GGATCGAGAAGAAGCCCGCGACGTTCACCTTCTGCTGGTAGAGCGTGCGCGCCAGCAGCATGTATTCGTTGCCGTAGTTCGACATCATGACGATATCGGGCGCCAGCGAGCGGATGCGCAGCGCAATGTTGTCGAAGTTGCGCGTGGGATTGTCGTGGGCGATCAGCTCCTTCGCCGCGATGCCGATCGAGGGCAGCTTGGTGGACAGCAGTTTGGCCGTGCCGGTGCCGAATTCGCCCGATTCGTGGACGATCACGGCGGTCTTGGCGACGCCGTTGGCGGCCTTGTTCAGCGCTCCCAGGGAGGCGATGCCGTCGTCGACGCAGACGCCAAAGCCCGGCTTCAGGCGGAACACGTTCTTGAGGCCGCGGTTCATCAGCAGGTCGGAGGCACCGACATCGACCAGGAAGGGCGTGCCGTACTTGGCGGCGGCCTGGCTGGCGGCGATGCCGACCGGGCTCTGGAAGCAGCCGATATAGGCGGCCACACCCTGCTCGTTCATCTTCTCGACTTCGCTGACGCCGACCTCGACCTTGGACTGGCTGTCGCCCAGCAGCGCTTCGAGTTTTGCGCCGCCCATCGCCTTGATGCCGCCCGCCTTGTTCACGTCCTCGATGGCCATCGTGCCGCCGAGCCGGCTCTGCTGGCCGTTGTAGGCGACGAAGCCGGTGACGGGATGGATCATGCCGACCTTCACGGCGGCCGGCTGGGCGCCGACCAGACCGGGTGCGCCGATCGCTCCGGTCGCCAGCACGGTGCCACCCGCGATGAAGGTCCGACGCGAAACCCCAGACTTCCGTTGCTTGGTCATGAAAACCTCCCGGCAGATCAACGAGCGAAGATCGAGCGTATGTCGGCGATGCTATCCAATTCCAGAATCTTCTTCCGCATTTCGTCGGCGACTTCGTGAGGCAACATCCGTGCCGTCAGAGAGAAGTACTTTCCCGTGAGCTCGTCGCGCGAGTAGGGATCCTGGTCGTCGCCGCGATTGGCCTCGACGGCGGCGGACAGCGTGCGGCCATCGCGCAGGCGGACATCGACCCGGGCCGGGCGGAACTGCGGCAGCCTGGCCGTCATCGCCTTGTCCTCGGTCACGAAGACGCGCTTGGCGAAGGCCTGCACCTTCTCGTCGCGCAGGGCGTCCCAGGTGAAGTTCTCGACCCGCGAGGAGCCGCGCACGAGGCGCGTGGCCACGGCGAACGGCACCGAGAACTTGCCGGCCAGCGTGTTGCGTGGCGCCTGGTCGTCGAGCTCGGCGGCATAGAGATAGCTGGCCACATCCACGCGCTCGACCGCGTCCGCAGCGACGGCTTCCTGCGCCAGCAGGAGGTCGAGTGCATCGAGCGCGCCGTGATTGTAGCGGCAGCAGGAATGGAGCTTGAAATAGTTCTGGTCGATCTGCCAGTCGCGGCCCAGCCCGTCGATCATGCGCGCCGTGTCGAAGCGCTCCGACACGACCCTGCCGAACACGCTGGACAGCCCGTCGCGCTCGCCGATGAAGCCCGTTTCGACGAGGTCGATCGCCATGAGCGCCATGCGGTTCGAGATGCCGGCATAGGCGTTCCTCACCGTGCCGCCCTCCAGCATCGTGCGCTTGGAGCTGGCGAGCGTCAGCGAGGAGGCGACGTTGATCGTCTCGCGGATCCGCGCCGCGTCGTAGCCGAGCAGCTTCGCGACGGCGGCCGCGGCTCCCACCGTGCCCCAGGTGCCGTGCGGGTGCATGTCGGGCCGCAGGGAGGCCGCGATGCCGATGCGCGCGCCGACCTCGTAACCCAGGATCAGCGCCTCCATTGCCGCCTTGCCGGAGAGGCCCTTGATCTCGGCCATCGCCCAGACGGCGGGCAGGGCGTGGATCGAGGGATGGCCCTTGGCGAAGCGGTTGCCCTCGTCCATTTCGAGGAAGGTGCCGGCCGTCCCGTTGAGGAAGGCGGCAGCGGCCGACACGGCCGTCTTGCCGGTGCCCATCACGGAGGCCTCGCCAACCGGGCTGACCGTGAGCCGGGCCGTCAGCGCCTGCATTTCGGGTTCGGCCGCGCCGCCCACGATGGCCCCGATGGTGTCGAGGATGACGTAGGAGGTCTGCTCGACCGTGGCGGGCTTCAGCGTCTCCAGACGGAAGTCCTCGATGAACTCCGCGAGCGTATCGAGCCAGAACCTGGTCACGCGTCAGCCCGTCATCGTTTCGCGATAGTGCCTGGCCACCTCGCCCGGCGTCGCCTGCCAGATATTGCCGAACCGCTCGACGCGTCGCAGCGCCTCGTCGAGATACTTGATGCGATGCGCCATGCCCATCAGCCAGGGATGGATCGACAGGTTGAACACCTGTCCGCCCTCGTGATGCAGCAGCTCGAAGGCATCGCCCACGATGTCGGGGTAGCGCGCGGTGTTGATGCGGCGCAGCCAGAGCTGCTGCACGTCGTCCCATTCCGGCTGATTGGGCAGCGAGACGAACTTCCGGCCGTCGCCGACATGCATCGGATAGGGCTGGTCGTCGTTGGGCCAGTCGAGAACGTAGTCGAGGCCGGCATCGGCCAGCAGCTTCGGCGTGCGCTGGCTCTCGCCATATTCCTGGCCAAGCCAGCCCTTGGGCGCCGCGCCGGTCGCCTTCTCGAGGGCGGCGATCGAGGTTGCGATCTCGGCTTTCTCCTCGGCCTCGCTCATCTTCGAGCTGATCATGCGATTGGCCGAGACGCCGTGGCCGATGATCTCGTAGTTCCGCTTGCGGAACTGCTCCACGAGGAACGGATAGCGTTCGGCCGCCATTGCATTGACCGCCACGCCGGCCCGGATCTGGTAGCGATCCAGCACGTCGAGGACTCGGAAGATGCCGGTGCGGTTGCCGTATTCGCGCTGCGTCCAGGTGCGGTAGTCGGGATGGTAGGTGCCGAACTCACCGGTGAAGCGGCTGTCCTTCACGATGCCCTCGGGCGGCAGCAGCTCGTAATATTCCAGATGCAGCACGACGTAGAAGGCCACTCGGGCATTGCGCGGCCAGTTGAGCTTGGGCCGCTTCGGATAGGGGGCGTAGTCGTACCAGGGATTGTCCATCCCGGCGGGCAGCGGCGGCGGGTTCTTGGGAACGGTGCTCATGTCAGGCGTCCTTCCCGAGATGCTGCTGGTAGGGTTTCAGCCCGTTCGCGACGTACCAGTCGAGGATCTCCTCGGCGGTGCAGACCCAGGCATCCTTGTGCTGGCGGATGTAGGACAGCGCGCGGTCGAGATGCTTCAGCCGGTGCGGTGCCCCCATCATGTAGGGATGCAGCGCGAGGCACATGACGCGGCCGTTCTCGCCGCCCTCGCGATAGACCGTGTCGAAATGGTCGATGATCATCTGGGCGAATTCCTCGGCCTCGACCGGCTGGCGGTAGATCATCGCGTCGTTGAGATCCATCGAGTAGGGGACGTGGATCAGCGGGCCGTGCTTGGTTGCGAGCGGCGTCGGCTGGTCGTCGTGATAGAAGTCGCAGAAATACTCGAGGCCGGCTTCCTTCACGAGGTCGGGCGTGTTCAGCGTGTTGGAGACCGCCGGCGAGAACCAGCCGCGCAGCTTGCGGCCGGTGAGGCGCAGGTGCGTCGCCTTGCTGTGCTCGATGACCTCGCGCTCCTCCTGCTCGCTGTAGCCCCAGTGATAGCGCGTGTTGAAGTAGCCGTGGCTCATGTATTCCCAGCGGCGCGCCTCCATGGCCTCGAGGATCTCGGGATACATCTCGATCACCGACATCGAGAGCGAGACGGTGCAGCGGATGCTGTGCTTGTCCAGCACCTCGAACATGCGCCACAGCCCGACCCGGTTGCCGTAGTCGCGGCCGCCATAGCCCAGCACGTCGGGATGCGGCATGCGCGGCCACGGGTTGCGCACACGGACCTCGGCCGGGAGGTATTCGTAGTGCTCGATGTTGGGACAGACCCAGACCGCGACCCTCGCATTGTTGGGCCAGGAAAGCTTCGGCCGTTCGACGATGGGGGAATAGCCGAAACGATAGGGGTCCATCCGGGGACTTTCTTTCTTGGGTTGGCATGCGGAGTGCAACACGTGTTGCGTTGTACTTCAACGCCCAGCATCCTGTTCGCATGGCGGATAACGTTCGTTTCACCCTCAACGACAGTCAGGTGGAGATCGTCGGCATCCCGCCGATGACCACCCTGCTCGACTGGCTGCGCGACCATCGCGGCCTGCGCGGGACCAAGGAGGGCTGCGCAGAGGGCGATTGCGGCGCCTGCACCGTGGTTCTGGAGCGCGAGGGCCGCCGCGACGCGGTCAATTCCTGCATCATCCTTCTGGGCCAGCTCGACGGCCAGTCGGTGCGCACGGTCGAAGGGCTGAGGGGCGTCGACGCCGCGCCGCACCCGGTGCAGTCCGCAATGGCCGAGGCCGATGCGACGCAATGCGGCTTCTGCACGCCGGGCTTCGTCATGTCGGCGCTGGCTTTTTCGACGGGCGGCGGTACATCCGACCCCGACGCAATCCACGAGGCGCTGGCCGGCAATCTCTGCCGCTGCACCGGCTACCGGCCGATCGTCGAGGCGATGACGCGGATCGCCGGCCTGGCCGTCGAGCCGCCGCCCGCGCCGCTTGCATCGCCGCGCACGCAGTCGACCACATTCGAGGGCGTCTTCTTTGCCCCGCGCAGCCTCGAGGAGCTCCTGGCCCTGCGGGCCGCCCATCCCGAGGCGCTACTCCTGGCCGGCGGCACCGATCTCGGCCTGCTGGCGAGCCGCGAGCGCAAGCCCCCGGAGGCCGTGATCCACCTCATGCACGTGCCCGAGCTGGCCGCGATCTCTGCGACCGCGGACAAGATCACCATCGGCGCCGCTGCGACCTACACCGATGCGGCACCGACCCTGATCGAGGCCTTTCCCGCCTTGCGCCCGTATCTCTCGCGGCTGGGGTCGCGGCAGATCCGCAACATCGGCACGATCGGCGGCAATATCGGAACGGCCTCGCCGATCGGCGACATGCCGCCGGTGCTGCTGGCGCTGGAAGCCAGCCTGACGCTGGTCTCGCGGCGGGGCGCGCGCGACGTCCTGCTCGACGATTTCTTCCTCGACTATCGCAGGACGGCGCTGGCGCCCGACGAGATCATCCAGAGTCTCTCGATGCCGCGCCTGTGGGAGGGCGAGACCTTCCACTGCGACAAGGTGAGCAAGCGCCGCGACCAGGACATCTCGACCGTCGCCGGCGCCTACCGCGTGCGCATCCGCAACGGCAAAATCGAGGATGCGCGGCTGGCGTTTGGCGGCATGGCGGCAACCCCGCGCCGGGCGCCTGCGGCCGAGGCGGCCTTGCTGAAGGACGGTTTTGCGGCCGCGATTGCCGCCATCGGGAAGGACTTCAAGCCGCTCGACGACTGGCGCGGCTCGGCCGTCTATCGCCGGCAGGTCGCGGCCAACCTGCTGCGGCGGCTGGAGCTGCGCCTGGCCGAGCCGGGGCGTGTTCTGGAGGTCGAGGCGCTGTGAGCGGCAAGGTTCACGTCGCGCGACGCCACGACAGCGCGCTGAAGCACGTCACCGGGCAGGCGCTCTATATCGACGACATGCCCGAGCCGCCGGGCACGCTGCATGCAGCCTTGGTGCTGAGTACGGTCGCCTGTGGGCGTCTGGTGAAGATCGATTTTTCCGCCGCGACGGTAATGCCGGGCGTGGTGGCGGTGCTGGGCCCCCAGGATATTCCCGGGCGAAACGACATCGCGGCCATCGGCAGGAACGAGCCGCTGTTCGCCGTCGACCGGATCGAGTTCGCGGGCCAGACCCTGGCGATGGTCGTTGCCGAGACCCTCGATGCCGCGCGGGCCGCCGCCGAAAAGGTCGTCGCGGAGATCGAGGCCGAGGAGCCGGTCCTCGACATCGCGACGGCGCTCGCCCGAGAATCCTATGTGCAGGCGCCGGCCACGATCCTGCGCGGCGATCCGGAGGCGGTGCTGGCCGGCGCGCCGCATCGGCTCACCGCCGAGTTCAGCGTCGGCGGGCAGGAGCATTTCTACCTCGAAGGCCAGATCGCCTTCGCGCTGCCCGGCGAGGATGGCGACATCACCGTCCATTCCTCAACCCAGCATCCGACCGAGGTCCAGCATGTCTGCGCCCGGCTACTCGGCTGGGACTTCAACCGCGTGACGGCGGTCGTTCGGCGTCTGGGCGGTGGCTTCGGTGGCAAGGAGAGCAATGCCACCTGGGTCGCGGCCGCGGCAGCCGTCGCGGCGAGCCATACCGGCCGGCCGGTGAAGCTTCGCCTGCCGCGCGAGGTCGACATGCTGACGACCGGCAAGCGCCATGGCTTCGACTATCGCTACACGGTGGGGTTCGACGGCGAGGGCCGCGTGCTGGCGCTCGACGCCGTGCTGGCGGCCGATGCCGGCTGGAGCCTCGACATGACTCCGGGTGTCGTGACACGCGCGCTCACCCATACCGACAATGCCTACTGGATCCCGCATTTCCGGGCCGTGGGCTATGCCTGCCGCACCAACAAGCAGTCGAACACGGCGTTCCGCGGCTTCGGCGGACCGCAGGGCGTCGTGGTGATGGAGGATGCGCTCGACCGGATCGCGCTCCATCTGGGGCGCGATCCGGTCGAGGTGCGCGCGCTCAACTTCTATGCCGAGGGCCGGGACGAAACGCCTTACGGCCAGACGGTCGACGAGAATCATCTGGAGCGCTGCTGGGCCGAAGTGAAGGCCGGCGGCGAACTGGAGCGGCGGCGGGCCGAGATCGATGCCTTCAATGCGGCCAACCCCGTGCTGAAGCGCGGGCTGGGACTCTTTCCGCTTAAGTTCGGCATCTCCTTCAACCTGCCGCACATGAACCAGGCGGGCGCGCTGGTGCATGTTTATACCGACGGGTCGATCCGCCTGAACCATGGCGGCACCGAGATGGGGCAGGGGCTGTTCATCAAGGTGGCCCAGGTGGTGGCCGAAGTGTTCAAGGTCGATGTCGACCGCATCCGGCCGTCCGCCACCTCGACCGCCGAGGTGCCCAACACCTCGGCGACTGCGGCCTCGACGGGCTCGGACCTCAACGGATGGGCGGCGTGGGAGGCTGCGAACACGATCCGCGGGCGCATGGTGGCCTTTGCCGCCGAGCATTTCGGCGTGGCCGAAGCCGACATCGAATTCGCCGACGGCAACGTGCGCATCGCCAAGCCCGGCAGCAACCAGGTGCTGAGCTTCGGCGAGCTCGCCCGGCTCTGCTGGCTCGGTCGCGTTTCGCTCTCCTCGACCGGCTACTACAAGACGCCCAGAATCCATTGGGATCCGGCCACGATGCGCGGCCGGCCGTTCTTCTATTTCTCCTTTGGCGCCGCGATGGCGGAGGTCGCGATCGACACGCTGACCGGCGAGAGCCGCGTGCTGCGCGCCGACCTCGTCCAGGATTGCGGCCAGTCGCTCAATCCCGCGATCGACCTCGGCCAGATCGAGGGCGCCTTCGTGCAGGGCCAGGGCTGGTTCACCTGCGAGGAGCTGTGGTGGGACGCCAAGGGCCGGCTGCGCACGGCGGGGCCGTCGACCTACAAGATCCCCGGCAGCCGCGACGTGCCCCCGGTGTTCAACGTCCGGCTGCTCGACAATGCGCCCTCGCGCGAGGCGACGATCTTCCGCTCCAAGGCGGTGGGTGAGCCGCCGCTGATGCTCGCGACTGCGGTCTGGACGGCCCTCAAGGACGCGATCGGCGCGGCGGGCAACGGCAAGGTGCCGGTGCGGCTCGACGCGCCGGCTACGCCCGAGCGCGTGCTCGCGGCGGTCGAGCAGGTTCGGCGGGAGACCCGAACAGCCGCTCCATGAGCTGGACCAGGGTACGGTCCATCTCGCGGCGTGCGGCCTTTTCGTCCGTGGCTTCGGCGACCCACAGAGCGGCTTCGTTGAAGGCGCCGGAGAGAAGGAACGTGACCGGCTCGACGCCGAGGCCCGGATTCGGATGCGCCGCCAGCACCGCCGCCACGCCCTCGCGCAGCGAGCGCAGCCCATGCGGCGCATCGATCTCGCGCCAGCGATGCCAGCCCAGCACGGCGGGCGCATCGATCAGGTAGATGCGGCGCACGGCGGGATCGAGGCAGGCATCGAGGAAGGCGCGCGTGCCCTCGATCAGCGCCTGCAGCGGATCGCCGACGGGCTCGGCCCTCTTGTCGATCGCCGCCGCGATCTCGCGCGCCACCTCTTCCACGATGGCCTCGAACACCGCGCGCTTGTCCTTGAAGTGATAGTAGAGCGCCCCGCGCGTCACCTCGGCCCGCTGCACGATCTCCTCGGTGGCCGCGGCGTCGTAGCCGGAGGCGGCGAAGATCAGCCGGGCTTCCCGCAGCAACGTCGCGCGCGTGACGGCCAGCCGCTCCGCCTGGGTCCGGGGTCTTGACATACATACAACCTGTATCTAAATCGTTCACATACTGATTGTATGTAAATGGCCAGAGAGGAGGGGGCAATGCAGCTCAGGGAGTTCTACACCGTGCTCTGCACCGACGACGTCGCCGGCACCGCCGCCTTCTGGGAGAAGCATTTCGGCTTCCGCCGCGCCTTCGAGGCGGACTGGTACGTTCATCTCACCAGCACGGACTCGGACAAGGCGAACCTCGCCATCCTCGACTATCGCCACGAGACGATCCCCGCGCCGTTCCGCCGGAAGGCATCGGGCGTGTTGATCAACGTCGAGGTCGACGATGTCGATGCGCTCTATGCCCGGGCGCAGGCGGCGGGACTGAAGATTCACCTGCCGCTGCGCGACGAACCTTTCGGCCAGCGGCACTTCATCACCGAGGATCCCAACGGCATCGCCATCGACGTCATCAAGCCGATTCAGCCGAGCGCCGAGTTCGCCCAGCAATACGCGCCGGACTCGCTGCCACGTTGATCGATGGATAAGGTGTCGCCCGATTTTGAAGCTTTCGGGAGGACAAGATGGACGTACGTATGGATGGCCGCGTGGCCGTGATCACCGGCGCGAGCACGGGCCTGGGCCTCGCCATGGCCAAGGAGTTCGCGGCGTCGGGCGCGTCGGTCGCACTGCTGGCGCGCAAGCAGGACGCGCTGGCTGCCGCGAAGGCCGAGGTGCAGAAGGCGGCGGGCAAGGCCAATATCAAGATCGAGGCCTATTCCTGCGACGTCGCGAAGGCCGCGCCGATCGCCGACACGTTCAAGAAGATCGAGGCCGAGTTCGGCAAGGTCGACATCGTCGTGAACAATGCCGGCATCAGCCACGCCAAGTCGTTCGAGACCGTGACCGACGAGGACTGGCAGGGCGACCTCGACCTCAAGCTGTTTGCCGCCATCCGTCTCAGCCGCGCGGCGATCCCCGGCATGCGCGAGCGCAAGTGGGGCCGCATCGTCAACGTGCTGAACATCGGCGCCAAGGCGCCGACCGCCAACTCGACGCCGACCAGCGTCAGCCGCGCCGCGGGCCTCGCCCTCACCAAGGCGATGAGCCAGGAACTCGCCAAGGACAACATCCTCGTCAACGCGATGCTCGTGGGCCTCATCGAGAGCGACCAGTGGGCGCGCCGCCACAAGACCGCGGCGGGCGAGGGCAAGACCTATGAGGAATTCCTGGCCGGCATGGCCAAGGGCCGCATCCCGCTCGGCCGCATGGGCAAGGCCGAGGAATTCGCCCGCATGGCCTGCTTCCTCTGCTCCGACGCCGGCTCCTTCATCACCGGCGTCGCCATCAACGTCGACGGCGGCGCGAGCCCGGTGGTCTAGCGACAGTCAGCACCAACCTCATGCTGAGGAGGCTGCCCCTCGAGTACCTCGGGGTAAACTCCGCAGCCGTCTCGAAGCATGGGCACGAGCACTGCGCCTGTTGCCCACCCTTCGAGACGCGGTCCTGCGGACCGCTCCTCAGGGTGAGGTCGTTTTTGATCGGGGCGAGAAGGTCCTAGAAGTCCTTCGACAGAAAGTAGCGTGTGTTGCCAGGTGGGTAGTCGGGGATTTCCCCGAACACACGGTAACCGTTGCGTTCGTAGACGCGCCTCGCTTCGGCGCTGAATGTTTCGAGCCAGGCGCCGATGCAATTGCGGCGCTTCGCTTCGGCTTCGGCCTGTTGCAGCAGCTTTGAGCCGAGTCCCCTGCCGCGCAAAGATTCGGGGATGAACAGCAGCTCGACGAACATTCGGCGAAAGCCGGTGCGGCCATAGAGGCCGCCGAGCAATGTCCCGTCCCTCGATCGAATCGTGATCGCGAGCGGTGCGCCGTCAATCGGGCCGAGCAGCGCGGTGTTGAAGGCACGCAACCCCTTGCCCAGCTCGTCACGCATATCGGCAGGCGGCGCATCGGTCAGGGCAATTTCGAAATCGATGTCGGTCACGTGATCGCCTTTAACGCCGGTTCCCCGGCGGCGTCACGTTCCAGTGGCGGCGCAGCTCGTCGAGATCGTGCTCGACCCAGTCCCAGACGTTCCACGTCGGATCGAACAGGTCGGTCGTCATCTCGGCGCCGCGCGCCCAGGCGTGCCAGAACTCGTCGGGATCGAGGCCGCCCTTGCCGGCGTGGCCGACGTCGTTCAGCTGCTCGCCGAAGTGAAAGAAGAAGATCACCGGCAGGATGTGGCCGCTCATCGGATTGATCGGATGCATGCCGGCCGTGAAGGTCGAGACCAGGAGCTCGCCACGCGCGCTGGTGTCGTAGCCCGAGATCACGTGCGTCGAATCGTGCGCCGTGCCGAAGGCGGCGTTGAGCGCCGCCGGATCGCCGGGGAAGGGATAGCCGTTGGTCTTGTCGAAATCCCAAAGGGCCTTGCCGAAACTGTTCTGCGGCAGACGGCCCAGCGCCTCGTAGCGCGCGACCAGCATCGGATCGGCATTGGCGCCGGCGTACGGCCGGATCCAGATGTCGGGATCGAGCCCTTCAGAGGATCGGCTGAGTACGCTGTCGAAGTTCTTGCGCCACATGTCGGCGGTGGCCCAGGCGAGATGTCCCGAGGCCGCCTCGACGAGGTCGGTGAGATAGTCGGCCTCGATGTCGAGGGCGCGGGAATATTCCAGCACGCGCCTGAGCTTGCCGCGATCGAGCGTGCCGTCGACCATTGCCATGACGGCGAGATACTTCACCGCCTCCTCCGCCAGCGCGCGGTCCGGCAGCGCCGCGACGAGGTCGGCCGGCTCGACCGCGGGAAGCGTGCCGAGATCGGTGAGGCCGCGGCGGCGCAGCAGATAGTGCCCCGCCGCCAGGATGCTCGCCGTGTCGGCGTAGCTGAGCGCCCGCCCGCCGGCCAGCGCCACCTGACGCATGGCGCCCAGGATGGCGTCGCTCTCGCGAGGACCGACGGCGCGCACGTGCTTTAGCGGAGCGGCTCGAGGATGCTCACATAGTTGGCGACGGCGGCGCCGCCCATGTTGAACACGCCGCCCAGCTTCGCCTTGGGCAGTTGCAGGCCTTCCGGCGCGGTGCCCGAGAGCTGCATCGCCGACATCACGTGCATGCTGACGCCGGTGGCGCCAACCGGATGGCCCTTGGCCTTGAGGCCGCCCGAGACGTTGACCGGCAGCTTGCCGTCGCGCTCGACCCAGCCTTCGTGGATGGCGCGCTCGCCTT
>LNFM01012029.1_pt1 | contig 11510 bp, 11 predicted proteins | sample 596031 | NCBI WGS metagenome assembly LNFM01 (sample SAMN04254537, study PRJNA301005) | activated carbon metagenome | isolation source: dual media filters at the Ann Arbor, Michigan drinking water treatment plant | place: USA: Ann Arbor | reverse complement strand
ACAGCCCCTTGGGTTCGTGAGCACCAGACAATGAAAATAAAACTTCTTGCAACCGTCGCCTGCACTGCAGCGATGGCCTTGATCGGCACGTCGAGTGCTCAGGCGCAGAAAACCCTGCGCATCGCCATGACGGCAGCCGACATTCCAACCACGACCGGCATGCCCAACAACGGCTTCGAGGGGATGCGTTTCGTAGGCTATACCGCTTTCGACGCGCTGGTGCTGTGGGATCTGACCCAGACCGAGAGCCTTCCCGATATCCGGCCCGGGCTCGCCACCGCCTGGAAAGTCGATGAGGCCGACAAGACGAAATGGGTTTTCACGCTTCGCCAGGGCGTGAAGTTCCACGACGGCGCACCGTTCAATGCCGACGCGGTCGCCTGGAACCTTTCCCGCTTCTACGACGACAAGTCTCCGCAGTTCGAGCCCAACGGCTCAGCCATTACGCGCGCACGCGTGCCGCTGATCTCCAAGTGGGAGAAGGTCGACGACTACACGATCGCCATCTATACGAAGGTGCCTCTCTCCTATTTTCCCTTCATGACGGCGCAGATATTGATCGCCAGCCCTGAGGCGTGGGAAAAAGCCGGCAAGAACTGGGCGGACGTCGCAAAGGCCCCAGCCGGCACAGGCCCGTTCAAGATCACCAAAGTCAATCCGCGCCAGTCGATCCAGATGGAGAAGAACGCCGACTATTGGGATAAAACCCGAATCCCCAAGGTCGACCGGTTGATGCTCGTACCGATGCCCGAGGCGACGACGCGGCTATCGGCGTTGCGTTCCAACCAGGTCGATTGGATCGAGGTGCCCCCGCCTGACGCCATCCCGTCTCTGAAGTCGGCCGGCTACGTCGTCTCGACCTCGCGTTACCCGCACATCTGGCCGTGGGTGCTCAAGATCACGCCCGACTCGCCGTTCGCCGACAAGCGCGTCCGCCAGGCGGCCAACTTCGCCGTCGATCGCGACGCGCTGGTTACGCTGCTCAACGGCACGGCCGAGCCCGCAACCGGTTTCTGGCCGAAGGATACGGCGTTCGCAGGTGCCCCGCCGCTCAAGTACAGCTATGATCCCGCCAAGGCCAAAGCGCTGCTGGCCGAGGCAGGCTATGGGCCCGATAAGCCCGTGAAGGTCCGCATCCAGATCTCGACGTCGGGATCAGGGCAGATGCTGCCGATTCCCATGAACGAGGTGATCCAGCGCAGCATGAAGGCGGCGGGCTTCGAGGTCGAGTTCGACGTGGTCGAATGGGGGCAGATGCTGGTTACGTTCCGCCAGGGTCCGGACAACGCCACCGTCCAGAAGTTGCACGGCTCAAACATCAGCCTCGTAACTTGGGATCATTCCATGGCATTCCGCTGGTTCCATAGCCGCAACGTGGCGCCGATCTCCTCGAACTGGGGGCAATTCAAGAGTCCGACTGTCGACGCGCTGCTCGACGAGATCGAGGTCGACTTCACCGGAAAGAACCTCGCTCCGAAACTCGCCAAGCTCAACGAGATGCTGGTCGACGAGGCCCCGTGGCTGTTCATCGTTCACGACCTTAACCCGCGCGCCTTCTCGAAAAAGGTCGAGGGCTACACTCCCGCGCAGAGCTGGTTCACCGACCTAACGCGCGTGACGCTGAAATAGCCTCACCTACCTGAGCCTCGTCGTCGTCGAGCAGGAGACGCACATGATCACCGAGGAACGCCTACACCGGATCGCGCTTCCGGACTATGTGGCGGAGCGTGTGCGGTCTCGCCGGGGCGGAGAACCCGCGTTTGCAACCATCGCACCTGCGCGTACCGCCCTTGTCGTGGTCGACTTGCAGAACGGCTTCATGGCTCCGGGCCAGCCGGCCGAGATGCCGACGGCCAGGGCCATCGTCCCGAACGTAAACCGCCTGGCGACGGCAACGCGTGACGCCGGCGGCACCGTCGTGTGGATCAAGAACACCTTCGATGCCGAAGCGGCGATGACGTGGTCCGTATGGCGTAGGCACTTCGCGACGGGCGACTGGGGGCAACGCATGGAGCAGGCCTTCACTCCGGGCGATCCGGGCTACGAGATCTACGGCGAGCTCGATGTGAAGCCTGACGACCTCGTCGTTCCGAAGCGCCGATTCAGCGCGTTGGTCCAGGGCTCTTCCGCCCTGGACACTGTGCTTCGCCAGAGAGGCATCGACACATTGCTCATCGTCGGCACCGCCACCAACGTCTGTTGCGAGAGCACCATCCGTGACGGCATGATGATGAACTACAAGTGCATCATGGTCTCCGACGCCAACGCCTGCCGCACCGACGAGGAGCACAATGCCACGCTCGCGACAGTGGCAATTCTCTTTGGTGACGTGCGATCGACGGACGAGGTGATCACGATGCTGTCCACGGGGAGCAACGCCGGATGAGTCCCGCACGACCGATGACCCTGCAGGAGCTGACTGCGCAGGCCCAGGCCTCTGGGCTGGATTTGACGCCGGTGCAGCTCGCGGAGATCCATACCGGCTACCTTCACGTCGCCGCCATGGCCGCTCGCGTGCGCGGCGCTGGCGACCGGCCGCGAGAGGCCGAGCCGGCCCTCATCTTCCGCCCCGGCTTCGAGGATTGAGAACCATGCAACTCCCGTCGATCGCCGAGGCATCGCGTGCCATTGCCGAGCGTCGCCTTTCACCAGTGGCACTGGCCGAAGCCTGCCTCGCACGCATCGCCGCCGCAGAGCCAAAGCTCAACGCCTTTATCAAGCTGACGCCGGATGCGGCGATGTCCGCCGCCCGCGAGGCTGAGGCCGATATCAACGCCGGGCGCTACAAGGGCCCTCTGCACGGCATCCCGTTTGCGCACAAGGACATCTACGCCACGGCCGGCGTCGCCACGACGGCACACTCGCGCCTACTCGAAAACAATGTCCCGAAGGAAAGCGCCTTCACAGTCGAGAAACTGGCTGCAGCAGGCGTTCTTCCGTTCGGCAAGCTCGCGACGCACGAATTCGCCTGGGGCGGACCGAGCTTCGACCTTCCCTGGCCACCCGCCCGCAATCCCTGGAATCCGGAGCACTTTCCCGGCGGCTCCTCCAGCGGCACCGGCGCCGCTGTCGCGGCTGGATTCGTGCTAGGCGGCACCGGCTCCGATACCGGCGGCTCCATCCGGCTCCCGGCGGCATACTGCGGTCTCGCCGGCATCAAACCCACCTACGGTCTTTTGAGCCGCTACGGCATTCAGCCGCTCGCTTTCACACTCGACCATGCCGGCCCCCTCGCATGGACTGTCGAGGATTGCGCGATCCTTTTAGAAGCGATGGCCGGTCACGATCCGCGCGATCCCGCGAGCGTCAACACCCCCTCACCTGAACTCCGCAAGCGCCTTGACACAGGCATCGCCGGCCTTCGCGTCGGGGTCGTCCGCCATTTCTTCGAGCACGATACGCCGATCGCCCCCGAGGTCGGCGCCGCCATGTCGCAAAGCATCCGCGTGCTTGAAACGCTCGGCGCCAAGGTTGCCGACGCGACGCTGCCACCACTGCAGGATTGGGCATCCGCCGGCATGCTGATCATGATTGCCGAGGCGTATGCTGTGCACGAGCCCTGGGTCAAGACACGCTACAACGACTACGGCGAACTCTTCCGTGACCGCGTCGTCATGGGCGCTTTCATCTCCTCGGGCGACTATCTTGCTGCCGTTCGCATGCGGCGCGAGCTTCGCACCGCACTCGCGGCCGAGATGCAGAAATACGATGTCCTGATCCTGCCGACGGTTCCTACTCCGGCACCGCGCATGGAGGCCGTGACCAAGTATGGCGGCTTCGAGGTGCCCAACTTCACGATGCCATTCAATGTGGCGGGCACGCCCGCCCTATCGATCTGCAACGGGTACAGTGCAGGGGGCCTGCCACTCGCGCTCCAGATCGTCGGTCGCCCGTTCGAGGACGCGACCGTGCTTGCGGTCGGCCACACCTACGAGCGCGCTACCGACTGGAGAAGCCGACGTCCTCGCCTCTGATCTGGTCGCCGCAAACCAGCGGGACCGCGACTAAGCCCCGGCGATACGCGAATTGCGAAGCGCTTCAAGCGCTCGCCACACGCTGCGAAAAAACTGCTGGGAACTAGCGCGTGATTCGTGGCGCTGGCCTGCGGCTTCACCATGATCAGATCCGTCCACACCGCCTAGGGCGTGCGCCGAAGTGGAACCACGCCCCGACGATGCTCATCTCTTTGACACGCGCCGCGCAGAGAGGCCAGGATGCGGCACCGTCCCCGGGTCCAAGGAACGTGTGTTCGATGACCAACATCAATCTCCGCTATGGAATCTTTCTCGGCCCTCATCACCCTGTTGATGAGGATCCTACGTATCTCATCCATCGCGATTTCGAGTTGATGGAGTTGATCGACAAGCTCGGCTTCGCGGAGGCTTGGATTGGCGAGCACCATTCGGGCGGGTTCGAGCTGATCTCGTCGCCCGAGCTGTTCATTGCGGCAGCAGCGGAGCGCACCAAGCATCTGAAATTCGGCCTTGGCGTCGTATCGCTGCCTTATCACAACCCATTGATGGTCGCGAACAGGGTCATTCAGCTCGACCATCAAACGCGTGGACGGGTCATGTTCGGCGCGGGTCCCGGCCTGATCGAGGGCGACAGCGCGATGATGGGCATCGATTCGCTGAAGAAGCGTGCACGCATGGCCGAGGGACTGGATCTCATCCTGCGGCTCATGTCTGGGGAGTGGGTCACTGAGAAGACGGAATGGTATGACTTCACCGAAGCACACGTCCAACTCCTGCCCTATACGAAGCCCTATCCCGAAGTTGCCGTCGCGAGCGTCGTCACGCCCTCTGGCGGACGGCTTGCGGGCAAGCACGACCTGTCGATGCTGTGCATGGCCGCTCTGGGTCTCGGTTTCGATGCGCTCGACACGAACTGGAAAGTCGCGCAGGAAATCGCCGCCGAGCACGGCCGCACGATGGACCCCAACAATCTCCGCCTCGTGGTGCCTTGGTATATCGCCGAGACACGGCAGAAGGCGCGTGAGGACGTGCAATTCGCCTTTACCCGCTGGCTCGATTATCAGCGCGCCCAGGATGCAACGCGATACAACGTGCCCGTCGGCGAAGACCCGATCGACTGGTACGTCGGTAAGAATTTGGGCGTCATCGGTACACCAGATGACGTCATCGCGGTGATCGAGCGGCTGCAGGCAAAGCAAGGCCCCTTTGGCTGTTTTTGCCAGTACGCCGCCGACTGGGCGGATTGGGAAGGAACGAAGAAATCCTACGAGCTCTTCGCCCGCTATGTGAAACCCCACTTCAACAGGTCGAACGTCAATCGCCAGGCGTCACTCGAATGGCTGCGCCAGAACAACGAGACCAACGCGGCCAGACAGCGAGCAGCTGCCGACGCCATGTTCGTACAGCACAACGCCGAGCGTAGCGGCAGGCGCGACAACCGCGGCCCGACCGAAATCTGATCCATCTCGCGCAATTCCGACAGCAAACTCTCGCGCGCTCCACGAGACTGGACGCTACGCGAGTCGATCAGGATGTCGTCAGCGAAGCACGCTCGTCCGAATCAACCTCGGACCGGCGACGAGTTTCGGTGCCTCGCTGAGTGCGACTGCCTCCACCCGGTACCGCTGCTTCTCCTTTGCACGCGCCACCTCGAACTCGGCGGCGGCAAAGCAGCGGTCGATGTTAGCGCAGCGGCTACGGCCAGATGGGTGTGTGTCGGTATCGGCCTCGTTGCCGAAGGATCGGCAGACCTGAGTCAAACCGTTGCGGTCCAGCCAGCCGGCCCGTACGCCCTCGCCTACTGCCCAGCAATCGGCATTCAACTCACTGGCACCGACACGATGGTGGCCACACTCGTGATGAAAGACGAACAGCTGGACGACCTTACTGTAACGTCCGAGCAATCTGGGATTAAGGATGGTCAACCGCTCGTCGGGAGCCGCGGCGCCAAGGTTGGGGAGGCTTCCGTCGAAGCGCGTCCTGACGTTGGCGCAACTCACTTCGCGCCCCGCCACCTCGACGATCTCGCCGCGGACGTCGCGCGTCGTCCGGGCGGCGGCCGCGGACATCGTCGCCACGATGGCGATGATCGCCAGCGCTGCGGTTGAAAGTTTTGCACGCATGATACGTCGCCTACCGCGTCTCAAGGCTCGTGTGCTCCTCCCCAATCCGACCTTGTATTCGGCCGGAATTATGGCAGTGGCACCGGGCGCCCCGAAGCGCTGAGCAAAGAATTGAGGATGGCGGAAGGTCGGAGAAAATGCTTATTTTATGGAAGTTTCGGCCTTCATTTTAAAGGATTCGGGTGACGAGCGTGCCGGGTGACCACCTGCGGTACGGCTGAAGGTTCATTTTGTCGTTGAACCGAGCCGGTGAGAAGGCGTTGGCAGGCATGAGCAAGCCGATCCCGCGACCCACCTCTTGCCTCACACTTGCGGCCCCACTAAACCCTAGACGGACGTCACAAAGCCTTCACGCTTCCATCTGCCCGCGCGGCCTGCTTACCGTTGGCAGCATCGCGCCACCTCAGGAAACGCTGCCATGTCCGGACCGCTCACGCATATTCGAGTTCTCGATCTGACCCGCGTGCTCGCGGGGCCGTGGTGCGCTCAAAATCTTGCCGATCTCGGCGCCGATGTGATCAAGGTGGAACGGCCCAAGAAGGGCGACGATAGCCGCGCGTTCGGCCCGCCCTGGGCGAAAGACGAGAACGGCAAGGACACGACGGAGGCGGGGTACTTCCTCTGTGCCAACCGCGGCAAGAAGTCGATCACCATCGACATCGCCAGCCAAGCGGGTGGCGCCCTGATCAAGGAACTGGCTCAAACCGCCGACGTGCTCCTCGAGAATTTCAAGTCCGGTGATCTCGCCTCCAAGGGCCTCGGCTACGAGGACATCAAGAAGATCAACCCCAAGATTATCTATTGCTCGATCACGGGTTTCGGTCAGACCGGTCCCTACGCCGCTAAGCCCGGTTATGACTTCATGATCCAAGGGATGGGCGGCTTTATGAGCGTGACCGGCGAGCGCGATAGCAAGCCGGGTGGCGGGGCACAGCGTGCGGGCGTTCCGGTGGTCGACATTATGACCGGCATGTACTCGACAATTGCCGTCTGCGCAGCGATCGCCAACCGTGAGCGGACTGGCATCGGCCAGCACATCGACATGGCGCTGTTGGACACGCAGGTAGGCTTCCTCGCCAACCAAGGGGCCAATTTCCTGGTCACGGGCGAGTCCCCGGTTCGGCTCGGCAACACACATCCGAACATCGTGCCCTACCAGTCGGTGCCGACGAAGGACGGCGCCATCATCCTCGCCTGCGGCAACGACAACCTCTTCAACAAGCTGTGCGATCTGCTGGGACAGCCGGCACTCAAGACAGACCCGCGGTTCAACACGAACGCGGCGCGAGTCGAGAACCGCGATGCTCTCGACCCCATTCTTGACGAGTTGATGAGGAAGCGGACAACGGCCGAGTGGGTTCCGGCGCTCGACGCAGCTGGCGTACCGTGCGGGCCGATAAACACCTTGAAAGAGGTCTTTGAGAACGAGCAGGTCGTCGCGCGCGGCCTCAAGGTCGAGATCCCACACCCGACCGCAGGCAAGGTTGCCCTGATCAAGAGCCCGATGCGCTTCTCGGAGACGCCCGTGGAGTACAACACGCCACCGCCATTGCTCGGCCAGCACACCGACGAAGTTCTACGGACCGTTCTCGGCAAGTCGGCGGACGAGATTGCCGCCTTGAAAAAGGCGGGCACAGTCTAGGCTCCTTGCACCTGAGCGGCCGCGGCATAATATCCGTCGCCGGGCCGCAGTTGGCATTCACGAGTACTGGCTTGCCGGCATGTTGAGGCCGTAATGGTCACGTAGCGTTGTGCCGGCATAGACGCGCCGAAACAGGCCGCGGCGCTGAAGGATCGGCAGCACTCCATCGATAAAGGCGTCGAGCATCCAGGGCAGCACCGGCGGCATCAGATTGAAGCCGTCGGCCGCGCCATCGCGATGCCAATCCTCGATCAAGTCGGCGACCTGCTCCGGCGTGCCGGCAAAGACGAAGTGTCCGCGCGCACCGGCAAGATAGGACAGAAGCTGGCGCAGCGTCGGGCGATCTCGGCGGACGAGACCGACGATGGCCTCGGTGCGGCTGCGCGCGGCTTCGACCGATCCAGGATCTGGAAAATCATTGATTGACAAAGGCTTGTCGAGTGGCAGATGCGAGAAATCGTGACCGCCGAAGCGACCCGATAGCCGCCTTCGGCCAACCTCCGGGTCTGTAAGGTCATCGATCTCGCGCTGCAGGCGCTTGGCCTCGGCCTCAGTGCCAGCAATCATTGGGCTCAGGCCTGGCAGAATCAGGACCTGATCGGCCCTTCGCCCCGCCGCCGCGACGCGCGACTTGATGTCGGCATAGAACTCCTGCGCCGTCCGCTTCTCCATGTGGGCCGTAAAGATTGCCTCGGCGTGGTGCGCCGCGAAGCCTCTACCGGTGTCGGATGAGCCCGCCTGGACAAGCACGGGACGGCCCTGGGGCGTGCGTGGCATATTCATCGGTCCAGCCACGGCATAGAACTCGCCCTTGTGGTCGATGGAGCGGATGCGATCGGCTCGTGCGTAGATGCCGTTGTCGCGGTCATCGCGGACGGCGTCGGCCGCCCAACTGTCCCAAAGCCCCTTGACGACCGTCACATACTCCTCGGCGCGCTCGTAGCGCTGCGCGTGGGTGAGTTGCGGCTCCGTACTGTAGTTGCGGGCTGCCCCGACCGCCCAGGTCGTCACGATGTTCCAAGCGACGCGGCCACGCGAAATATGGTCGAGAGAGGCAAACTGGCGGGCCAGATTGAAGGGCTCGGTATAGGTCGTTGATGCAGTGGCGATGAGACCGATCCGGCTCGTCGAGACGGCCAGCGCACCAAGCACCGTGACCGGCTCGAGCCAAGTGCGGGCAGCCTGGGCGACGTCGTCGGGCAAGTTGAGTTGGTCGGCTAGGAAGATCGAGTCGAGGTGGGCCTTCTCCGCGCGCTGCGCCAGATCGCGATAGTAGTCGATGTCCGTCAGAGGCAACGGAGACGAACGTGGATGGCGCCAGGATGCCTCATGATGGCCGCGGCTCTGAATGAACAGATTGAGGTGAAGCTGGCGTTGCATCATCGGGCCTATGGCTGTTCGAGCGGACTCAGCCGCCAAGGCTAACCCTGTCTAACGGATGCCGCCAATGGGTCCGCTCAGCTTTCTGACTTCTGCGCGGCTTTCGCGTCCTTGGCCTTGGCGCCCGACTTCGCTGGCACGGCAGCCGGACTTGCGCTGGACGCCTCATGCATGCGGGTCATGGCCTCCGCGATGCGGACGCTGTCGAGGTCGTCCTTGTGGATGACATCAATGGCACCTGCCTTGATGAGTACACCGCGTCGCTGACGGTCCACCTCGCCACTGACGACCACGATCGGTCCCGCGAAGCCGCAACGTCTGAGGAACGGGATGGTGTGGGTCGCGTTGTCGTTCGGCTTCAAATAGTCGTCGAGGAAGATCACCTCGGGATGCCGCTCGATGACGGCGTCGAGCGCGCTACCAAGTGTCTTTGCTCGCCGAACCTCGATCTCGTAGCCGAACATGATGTGCAGAGTTGCGCGGAGCCGATCGGCATCGAAGTTCTCATCCTCGACGATCAGAATGTCACTCAAGGCAGGAAGCCCCATCCGGGTCTTGGTTACGTCGGCCTTCTTGGCCAGAAAGTTGCCGCCGGTAGATTTAGCCATGCTGGACGTCTTTCCTATGGATTCATCGTTTGCACCGACACTCGTCAGGCAGGGAGCGTCAGCGGCCAGACGACACGAAACCTCGCGCCGCGGCGGACCGACGGATCGGACAGAACCTCGATCACGCCCCCAAAGCGCTCGACTGTCTTTTTGACCATCGCCAAACCGATCCCAGCACCGTCTGCCTCGTCGGCATCCGCCACCTGCCTGAACGGCAGGAAGATCGCCTCGTGCCATTCGGGGGCAATTCCCGGGCCATCGTCGACGACCGAGATGATCAGATGATCTGCCACCGACTCGGCACGCACGATGATTTGCCCGACGTCGCGATCATGGTGCTTGGCGGCGTTGTCGATCAAATTGCGGAGCACGATATCGAGTGGCTCGGCGAGCGTCACAATCGTCGGCCATACACCTTCGACAATGATCTCGTGAGCGCAACCCGCCTTGATCGAATCGACGATCGCCGCGGCGAGCGCGCCGGTATCGACGCTCTCCGCAGCGTCGGCCTTGCGACCGGCGCGGGCATAGTCGAGAAGCCCCGTCAGCATCGCGCTCATGCGGCGCGCCTGGGCGAGAGTCTGCTCGATGTGCACGAGCGTGACGGCCGAATTCCCCGCGGCGAGAGCAGTCCTGGCATCGCTCGCAGCGTAGCGGACGCCGCGCAACGGAGCGCGCAGATCGTGCGAGATGACCGAGGCAAACTCCTGTAAGTCACGATTGGCAGCGGCAAGCTCCTGATTGACACGACTGACAACGCGGGCTTGAGCAGCGACCTCGGCCTCGGCGATGGCGCGTGCGCGCACCTCGGCTGCCAGCCGGTATTCGATGTCGGCGAATGACGAAGCCCGCGTGATCAACAACAGATACTGCGTTTGCCTGGGCATCCAATAAAGAGTGAACGTGACGCGCTCCTCACGGGATCGAGCCCTCGCCGCGAGCACGTTAGGGATCGTCAGTGATCGTCCGGGCACCGTCTTGAGGACGAGGATGTCCTCGTCGAGCCCCGACAGCGCATCGACCGCGTTGGTGACACGATCGCCGGAACGCAGATCCTCTGCCATGGTCCCGTAGCTCTCACACACACGCAGATCGGCATCGAGCCATGCCATGCCGCAAGCGCCCGCCTCGGCGAGGAAGCGAACCGCATCGACGATGCGCCCGGCTGATGCCATCGAGCTCTCAACCTTCACGGCGGGCGATGGCATCGGCGACCTGTTTGAAAGCAGAATGAACGTTTTGGGCCTTCAAGGCGCTGGTCCAGATGAGGGGATGGCGCGCATTTCTCAACCGATCCGGCAGCAGACTTCCATCGGGCTCGCCGACCAGATCGACCTTGTTGACTACGAAAGAGAATTGCCGGCTCGGCATCGCCTCGGTGAAACCATCGGCCAAGCGCACCATATGCTCGAGAGTGGAGTGGCGCATGATGTCGCCGACGATGAGCGCGCCAGAGGCCCCCTTGCTGTAGACGTGGCGAAAAATGCTCAAACCGTAATTACCGTCGAGATCCCAAACGACGAGCTCCAGCGTCCGCCCTCCCCCCTCGCCGACGCCCGCCATCTCATAGCGATAAAGGTCGACACCCATCGTCGCGCGATAGTCGGTGGGTAACTCGTCGTGAACCATTCGTCGAACGAGCGACGTCTTGCCAACCCCGATCTCGCCGAGCAGAAGGAGCTTTTTGGCGGTCATGGCCGGCGCCCCCTCTCGCCTTTGAAGCCGAGCTCGAACTCGACCCGTCGATTGGGGCTGTCGGGACCGCTTCCCGGTGCAAGTGCGG
>LNFM01018371.1_pt1 | contig 11511 bp, 10 predicted proteins | sample 596031 | NCBI WGS metagenome assembly LNFM01 (sample SAMN04254537, study PRJNA301005) | activated carbon metagenome | isolation source: dual media filters at the Ann Arbor, Michigan drinking water treatment plant | place: USA: Ann Arbor | reverse complement strand
CGTAGGGGCGGTAACTCGTCGGCATGGCCGATCAACGCACCCGCCATGCCCGGCGACATCAGGAACTACCCGGTTCTGCCGCGCAGATTCCTAGCGGGCCATGAACCCTGCGCTCCTCGGCGCCTCCCACGCACGCCGCGCACCGACCGGACAGCCCTTTGCAGGCAGCAGCGGTGGCGTGCCCCCCGCACGCCACCAGCGGACGCGCAGGGTGGCAGTGGCGCCTGTGGTCGTAGACCCCATGCGGGGTCGCCCGTCGGGTGGATCAGAGATGGCGGTCTTGATGGCAGGCCGGTGGATCGGCCACAGTAGTCGACCGCGCGGTGGGTCGGAGACCACAGGTGACGCCGCCGCCCTGCAGCCACGAACGCAGGTACGCTGCAAGCCAGCGAACGTCAGCCAAGGGCCGAAGGCAGCCATGCGGAGACGCCCGCTGACGCTCATCCACGCGTTCAGGGGTCACTCCCTCACGGCACCGAGGTCGTCTCGCCACCGCCGTATGTAGAACCCCCAACCTTCGCCTGGCGGCAGTCGCGCGACACTCGCGGCCTGTCCTCAAGACGCACGATCGCACCGAGACCCCCATGGCACGCAACAACACCGTCCGGGCCGACGCCCACGCACCGGCCGTCACCGCACTGCTGGCGAACTTCGCCGTCGACCACCCCAGCCGCGGCTGGGACGACGCCGTCGAGCGTGAAGCCCACCGCACCTTCGCCAACTGGGTGGGTTGCGCCATCGGCCCGTCGCACCACGAAACCGTGGACAGGCCAGCCTGCTGGGCCGGCCCGAGAAGGTCGACATCGCCAGCGCCGCGCTGCTCAACGGCATCAGCTCGCACACCTGGGACTTCGACGACACGCACCTGAAGACCATCATCCACCCCGCCGGCCCGGTGGCTTCGGCGGTGCTGGCGCTGGGCGAGCACCTGAACATCGCCGGCCGCGAGCTGATCGACGCGCTGGTGATCGGCATCGAGGTCAGCTGCCGCGTCGGCAACGCCATCTACCCCGACCACTACGACCGCGGCTGGCACATCACCGGCACCACCGGCATGCTGGGCAGCGCCGCGGCCTGCTCGCGCCTCTTGGGCCTGGACACCGCACGCACGCAGATGGCGCTGGGCATCGCCGCGTCGCAGCCCATCGGCCTGCGCGAGCAGTTCGGCACCATGACCAAACCCTTCCACCCCGGCGGTGCAGCGCGCGTGGGGCTGATGTCGGCGCTGATGGCCAAGCACGGCTACACGTCCAGCCAGCGTGCGCTGGAAGCGCCGCGCGGCCTGCTGCAGGTGTTCAGCGACAAGACCGACTGGTCACAGATCAGCGAAGGCCTGGGGCAGCGCTGGGAAGCAGCGCTGAACACCTACAAGCCCTTTGCCTGCGGCATCGTCATCCACCCCGCCATCGACGGCTGCGTGCAGCTGCGCAACAGCCACGGGCTGAAGGCGGAAGACGTCGCGAAGCTGACGGTGAAGGTGCACTCGCTGGTGCTCGAACTCACCGGCAAGAAGACGCCCACCGACGGGCTGCAGAGCAAGTTCAGCGTCTACCACTCGTGCGCCGTGGGCCTGATCTTCGGCCAGGCCGGTGAACACGAGTACACCGACGAGGTGGTGAACCGCCCCGACGTGCTGGCCCTGCGCGCCAAGGTGGAAGCCGTCGTCGACGACCGCATCGACGAAGCCGCGGCCGACATCACGCTGCACACCACCGACGGCCGCGAGCTGCACGTCTTCGTCGAACACGCCATCGGCAGCGTCGAGAACCCGATGAGCGACGCGCAACTGCGCGCCAAGTTCACCGGCCAGGCCGACCCGGTGCTGGGCGCCGACAAGGCCGCGCTCGCCTGGGACCTGGCGATGGACATCGCGCAGCAGCCCGACCTGCGCGCCTTCGTCGAAGCTGCGACCTGAGGACGCACGGCGCGCCAGTGCGCGCTCAGGGCGCCATCAGCGCCCTCAGGTCATCTTCCCAGCCCTTGAGCGTCTCGCGCGCCTTCAGGCGCTGTGCCGGCGTGGTGGCGTTGTGGATGCGTGCGGCGAAGTCGCAGTTGTACTCGCCCAGCTTGACCTGGTAGGCGCGGTAGACCGGATCGGGTGAACGTTCGGTGCGCGCGGCCAGCACACGCAGCGCGGCCAAGCGCTGGTCGGCGTCGGCGCGTTCGGCCACCAGCCGGCGCAGCGTGGTCAGCACCTCGACCTGGCGGCGCTGGCGCTCCTTCAGCCACAGCGCGGGGTCGAAAGGCGAGTCGAGCACGCCGCTGCGCACGAGGCGACGCTGTGTCTCGTCGAGCCGGCCGTACAGCCGTTCGGCGCGTTCGACGGCGCGCTGCACCGACTTCGTCAGGCGTTCGCCCGGGTCGTCCTGCAGGAAGTCGCTGCGCATTTCGTCGTTGCGCTTGGCGTAGCGCTGCTCGAGATGCCGCAGCTGCGCATCGCCCAGCCCCGGCACCTGGTCGGCCGACAGCTGCAGCGCACGCTGCAGCAGCGGCTCGAGCTGCTCGCGCACTTCGGCCTGCCAGCGGCAGGTCTGTGCCGGCGTCGTCGCGTCGAGGATGGGTGCCTGGGTGCGCGCCAGCAGCGCGGCGTGCTCGGGCAGCTGCGTCGCGCGGTGCCAGTCGACAAGGCCGTCCAGCGCCTGCTTGACCTGCGGTGCCTGCTCGCGGCTGAAGTCGAAGTAGCCGTCCAGCCACCACCAGCTCAGCTGCGGTGCGTTGTTGTAGCCCAGGCGCACGCTGCTGCAGCCGGCCAGCAGGGATACCACGAGCACAAGCACCGACGAGCGGGCCAGCGAGCGGGCACGTGGACGGACCCCGGGCGGCAGCCCGTCGATAATCCGGTTTTTGAGGCGAGACAGCTGCATGGCACCTAACGTCGTGATCATGGCCGCGGGCAAGGGCACCCGCATGAAGTCGGCGTTGCCGAAAGTGCTGCACAAGCTGGCAGGTCGCAGCCTATTGCAGCATGTTCTGGCCGCCGGCGCACAGCTGGGGGCAGGCCGCACCGTGCTCATCACCGGTCACGGCGCCGACGCCGTGGAAACCGCCGTCCGTGCCGCTGCACCGGACACGCTGTTTGCGCGCCAGATGCCGCAGCTGGGCACCGGCCACGCCGTGCAGCAGGCGGTGCCGCTGCTGGACGACACGCTGGCCACCACGCTCATCCTCAACGGCGACGTGCCACTGATCCAGCCCACCACCGCCGCCGCGCTGGTGCAGGCCTGCGGCGGCGAGAGGCTGGCGCTGCTGACCATCACGCTGCCCGATGCCTTCGGCTACGGCCGCATCGTGCGCGACGCGAAGGGCGTGAGCGCCATCGTCGAGCACAAGGACGCCACGCCCGCGCAGCGCGAGATCCGCGAGATCTACACCGGCATCATGGCCGCGCCCACCGCGCTGCTGAAGCGCTGGGTGATGGCGCTGAAGGACGACAACGTGCAGCGCGAGTTCTACCTCACCGACATCGTCGCGATGGCGGTGGCCGAAGGGGTGCCCGTGGTCACCGCCAGTGCCGGCAGCGAGACCGAGGTGCTGGGCGTCAACAGCCCCGTGCAGCTGGCCGATCTGGAACGCCGCTACCAGCGCTTGCAGGCCGAGGCGCTGATGGAAGCCGGCGTGCGCCTGGCCGACCCGGCGCGGCTGGACGTGCGGGGCACGATCGCCTGCGGCAGTGACGTCGAGATCGACGTCAACTGCGTCTTCGAAGGCGAGGTGAGCCTGGCCGACGGCGTGCGCATCGGCGCGAACTGCGTCGTGCGCGACGCACGCATCGGCGCCGGCGCCGTCATCCACCCGTTCACGCACATCGAGGGCGCGGTGGTCGGCGCCGGCGCGCTGGTGGGCCCGTTTGCGCGCCTGCGCCCAGGCGCCGAGCTCGGCGACGAGGTGCACATCGGCAACTTCGTCGAGGTCAAGAACAGCACGCTGGCCAAGGGCGCCAAGGCCAACCACCTGGCCTACCTGGGCGACGCGACGGTGGGTGAGCGCGTGAACTTCGGCGCCGGCAGCATCACCGCCAACTACGACGGCGCCAACAAGCACCGCACCACCATCGGCGCCGACGTGCACGTGGGCAGCAACTGCGTGCTCGTGGCGCCTGTGACGCTGGGGGAAGGTGCCACCATCGGCGGCGGCAGCACCATCGCCAAGGACGCCCCGGCCGGGCAGCTGACGGTGGCGCGCGCCAAGCAGGTGACCCTGGCGGGCTGGGTGCGCCCCAAGAAAAAACGCTGAGCCCGCGCGCGGCGGCTCAGCGCCCGGCGCGCTGCACCAGCCAGGCCTCGAACGCGGCCAGCGCCATGGGTTGGCCGTCGACGAAACCCTGCATCGCGTCGCAGCCCTGCTCGCGCACCCATTCCCGCTGGGCCACGGTCTCGACACCTTCGGCCACCACCTGCAGGCCCAGGCTCTGGCCGAGCTGGATGATGGCGCGCGCGATGGCTGCCGAGCCGGCATCGCCGGGCAGGTCGGTGACGAAGCTGCGGTCGATCTTCAGCCGGTCCACCGGCAGGTGTTTCAGCAGCGCCAGGCTGGTGTAGCCGGTGCCGAAGTCGTCGATGGCGATGCCCACGCCTATGGCCTTCAGCCGTTGCAGCGCGGCACGCACGCCGGCCACGTCTTCCATCAGCATGCGCTCGGTGAGTTCCAGTTCCAGCATCTCGCCATTGGCACCGGCGGCGAGCAACGCATGCTCGACCGTCTCGACGAAGCCCGGCATGTGGAACTGCAGCGTCGACAGGTTCACCGCCACCGGCACCCGCGCCAGGCCGCTGGTGTGCCACTGCACGGCGCAGCGCAGCGCCTCGGCCAGCACCCATTGGCCGATGGGCAGGATGAGCCGGCGTGCCTCGGCCAGCGGGATGAAGTCGTCGGGCGGCACCAGGCCCAGCTCGGGGTGCTGCCAGCGCACCAGCGCCTCGACACCCAGCAGGCGGCCGTCGACCAGCGACTGCTGGGGCTGGAAGTGCAGCACGAACTCGTTCTCCCGAACGGCCTGCGCCAGGCGGCCTTCCATCGCCAGCTCCGCGTACGCGGCCTCGGCCATCGCCGGCTCGAAGAAGCGCCAGGCGGCGCGACCCTGCAGCTTGGCGCGGTACATCGCGATGTCGGCGTGCTTGATCAGCTCGGCCGGCGTCTCGCCGTGCGCGGGGTACATGGCCACGCCGATGGACGGCGTGACCGAGATCGACGCGCCCTGCACTTCCAACGGCGCGCCGATGGTGGCCAGCAGCTTGGCCGCCACCGCCTGCACCGCCGCCAGTGCCGGGTCGCCGGCGAGCAGCAGCACGAACTCGTCACCGCCGAAACGCGCGACGAGGTCGGCGCCGCGCGCCGAGTAGGCGTCGTCGCGCAGCCCGGCACGGCCCTGGGCGCGCAGCGTGGCGCCGATGCGCTCGGCCACGGTCTGCAGCAGCATGTCGCCCACCGGGTGGCCCAATGAATCGTTGATGCGCTTGAAGTGGTCGAGGTCGATGAACAGCAGCGCCAGGCCTTCGCCGCGTTCATGGGCCTGCACCAGCATCTCGCTGGCGCGCGTGTCGAAGGCCAGGCGGTTGGGCAGACCGGTGAGTGCGTCGTGGTGGGCCAGGTGGTGGATGCGCGCCTGCGCTTCGACGCGATCGCGCATGTCGCGCACGATGGTCATGCGCAGGCGTTCACCCTGGTAGTACATGGTGCGTACGATGAATTCCACCGGCAGCTCGTGGCCGTCGCGGTGCAGGATGGCGCTGTCGTAGCTGATCTCGTCACCGGCTGCGATGACCTCGGCCACTCGCTGGCGCTGCCCGGGTGCCACGAACTCGAGCGTCTGCCGGCCCAGCAGTTCGGGCAGCGTGCGGCCCAGCAGGGCCAGCACCGGCGGGTTGGCGTCGGTGATGTAGCCGCCCTTGTGGAAGACGATGCCCTCGGCACTGGCGTGCATGAACTTGGCCAGGCGTTCCTCGCTGTCGCGCAGCGCGGTCTCGGCCTCGCGGTGGCGCGAGATGTCGCTGATGAGCACGAAGGCACCCACCGGCTCGGCGCCTTCCTGCGGCATGTGTGGCAGCAGATGCACCTCGATCTGGCGCGGCGTACCCTGGGCGTCGAAGAGCCGGCGTTCGTAGCGCGTGCCGACACGGTCGCGCAGCACCTGGTCGACCTGCGGCTGGATCAGCGCCGCGACTTCATCGCCAATGACCTGCGCCACCGTCAGCCCGATGATCGAGACCTCGGTCTGGCCGAACATCTCGGCGTAGCCGCGGTTGGCGTAGCTGCAGGTGTTGCTCGCGCGTTCGTAGTAGGCGATGGCCGCCGGCACGTTGTTGCACAACAGCGCGAACTGCGCGACCTGCGCACGGAGCTCGGCCACCGTCGCCACGTGGCCGATGCGCCCGGTGCGGGCCTCGTCGTTCATGCCGCACCGCTTTCCACCGTGGCCGCGGCCAGGCACAGGTCGTCCCAGGCCTTGGCCTTGTCGAGCGGGCTGCGCAGGAGGTAGGCCGGGTGGTAAGTGACGACCAGCGGCACACCCTGGTAGCGGTGCACGCGCCCGCGCAGGCGGCCGATGGGCTCGTCGCTGCGCAGCAGCGCCTGCACGGCGAAACGGCCCATCGCGAGGATGAGGCGCGGCTTGAGCAGTTCGATCTGCCGCACCAGGAAGGGTTCGCACCGCGCCATCTCTTCGGCGCCGGGGTTGCGGTTGCGCGGCGGGCGGCACTTCAGCGTGTTGGCGATGTAGACGCTGCGTTCGGGCGCGCCGTCGGCCGCGCGCGAGAGCTGCAGCGCGGCCAGCATGCGGTCGAGCAGCTGGCCCGCGGCGCCGACGAAGGGTTCACCTTCGCGGTCCTCGTTTTCGCCCGGGGCTTCACCCACCACCATCCAGTGCGCCAGTTCGTGGCCGACGCCGAAGACCGTCTGCGTGCGGCTTTCGCACAGGCCGCAGGCGCGGCAGCCGGCCACGGCCTCGTGCAGCGCACGCCAGTCCAGCGCGGCGAGGTCGCTGCGGGCGGGCACGGGGTCCCGCGCACGCAGCACTGCAGGCGCCGTGGCCGGTGCGGCTGCACTTGCGGGAACTGGTGGTCGAATGGGGGCCGGCACCGGCGCAGAGGCCGGCGCAACAGCCGGCGCGGAAGTCAGCGCGGCATGGGCGGCGGGCAGCTCGACTGCGGCGGGCACGGTCTCGCTGGCTGCAGCTGGCGCGGCCAAGGCGGCGTCGCTCGGCGCGCCCCAGACGCGCAGTCCCATGGCCTGCAGCAGCGCCTGCTGGCGTTCAGTCCAGGGCATCGGTGGGCCCCTGGCTGTGCGTGGCGGGCAGGGTCAGGCTCATCACCACCGCGTCTTCGCGGCGCGTGGCGGCCGGGTAGTAGCCGCGGCGCAGGCCCACCTCCTCGAAACCCAGCCGTCGGTACAGCGCCCGTGCCCGCTGGTTGCTCTCGCGCACTTCCAGCCACAGCGTCGCCAGGCCCTGGTGCCGCGCATGCTGCTCCAACGCCGCCATCAGCACCTGGCCGTGGCCCTGGCCCTGCCAGTCGGGCGCGACGGTGATGTTCAGCAGGTGCAGCTCGTCCACACCCTTCATCGCGATGAAGTAGCCGACGAGTTCGCCCTCGCCGCCGTCCAGCACTTCGGCCAGGTGGCCCGCGGCCAGAGAGTCGGTGAAGTTGCCGCGGCTCCAGGGGTGGCTGTAGCTGCGCGTCTCGACCGCCACCACGGCGTCGAGATCACGCGCCGTCATCGGGCGGCGCGTCAGGCGGGGCTGCAGCACGGCGTTCATGCTGCGGCCGCTGCGGCGCGCAAGGCGTCGCGCTCCTGCGTCGTGAACGCCACCTTGTCGCGCAGGTAGAGCGGCAAGGCGTCGGCGGCGTCGATGCCGGCGCCGGCCGCCGCAGCCTGCAGCGCCAGGCGCAGCAGCGCCGCGGCACGCTGCGCTTCGGTGAAGACCGGCGCACCGCCGGGCACCGGCAAGCGCGCCCCGAAGGCCGGCCAGGCCGAGCCGGCCACGGCCTGCAGCGTCGCACCGGCCCAGGCCGCGTTCAAGGCCGGCAGGGTGAACAGCGCCGGTGGCTGCAGCACCTGCCAGGCGCCGCCTTGCCAGCGGTAGCGCGCGGCGTAGGCCTCGTCCATGCGGGCGTCCATCGCCACGCCGATGTCGAAGGGCGCGTCGTGGGCCACGGCGGCCTGCGAACGTGCGTCTTCGGCCACGATCAGCAGGCTGTCGATGGGCAGCAGCGGGCAACCGATGCCAAAGCCCAGACCCTGCGCGACCGCGCAGGCCGTGCGCAGGCCAGTGAAGGCGCCCGGGCCCTGGCCGAAGGCAACGAACTGCAGCTCGGCCGGCCCCAGACCGGCTGCTGCCAGCAAGCGCAGCGCCTGCGGCAGCAGGCTTGCCGATGCGGCCGCGCCGCCAGCGGCATCGACACACCAAGGCCCGCCAGGCGCCTGCAGCGCCAGCGCCAGGCGTTCGGTCGAGGTGTCGAAGGCCAGCAGCCTCGCTGGCGGCTGCGGCACGGTCGTCTGCAGGCATGCGACGAGTTTATGCCGTGCCATCATCCCCCCATGACGAGGCCCCTTGCCTGCAGGGCGTTGATGCTGGGGGTGGCCGTGGCCACTGCCGCCCTGCCCGCACCCCCGGCGGCTGCCGCCACCCGCCTGCCCCCCGAAGCCGCCGCGGCGCTGCGCCGCGCCGCCGTGCCGCCCGCGGCACTCAGCGTGGTGGTGCACGACCTGAGCACCGACCGCACCGTGCTGCGCTGGCGGGAAGACCAGCCGGTGAACCCGGCCTCGCTTGTCAAGCTGCTGACCACCGCCGCGGCGCTGGACCGCCTGGGTCCGGCCTACACCTGGGCCACGCCGGTGTGGTTGACGGGGCCGGTGCGCGACGGCGTGCTCGAAGGGTCCCTCGTCATCCAGGGCCGCGGCGACCCGAAGTTCACGCTCGAGCGGGTGTGGAGCCTGCTGCGCCGGGTGCAGCAACTGGGCGTGCGCGAGATCCGCGGCGACATCGTGCTCGACGACAGCGCCTTCGACCTGCCCGACATCGACCCCGGCGACTTCGACGGCGAGCCGCTGCGCCCCTACAACGTGCGCCCGGCGGCGCTGCTGTTCAACTTCCGCTCGGCCTTCTACACCTTCACGCCCGACACGGCGGCCGGCGTGGCGCGGGTCTCGATCGAGCCGCCGCTGGCCGGCAAGGTGGCCGACCGCAGCGTGCCGCTGGCGACCGGCCCCTGTGCCGACTGGCGCGGCGCGCTGAAAGCCAGCTTCGAGCCTGGGCGCACGCGCTTCGGCGGCAGCTACGCCACGGCCTGCGGCGAACTGGGCTGGCCGGTGGCCGACCCCGAACCGGTCAGCTACGAGTCACGCCTGCTGCAGGGCCTGTGGCGCGAGATGGGCGGCACGCTGCATGGCGGCGTGCACGCGGGCGCGGCGCCGGCCGACAGGCCGCCCAGCTTCGAGCTGCGTTCACCCCCGCTGGCCGAACTGGTACGCGACATCAACAAGTTCAGCAACAACCTGATGGCGCAGCAGCTGTACTACACGCTGGCACTGCAGGCCCACCCCGGTGTACGCGCCACGCCCGACAGCGCTCGCGAGACGCTGCAGCGCTGGCTGGCCGAGCGCAGCGGGCCGCTGGGCGACGAGGTGGTGCTGGAGAACGGCTCCGGCCTGTCGCGCGGCACGCGCATCAGCGCGGCGCGGCTGGCCCGTGTGCTGGTGCTGGCCTGGGACAGCCCGGTGATGAGCGAGCTGATGTCGTCGCTGCCGATCTCGGGGCTGGACGGCACGCTGCGCCGTGCGCGCATGGCGCCCGGCCGCGCCCACCTGAAGACCGGCTCGCTGCGCGACGTCACGGCAGTGGCCGGTTACGTGCTGTCCAACAGCGGCCGCCGCTACGTGGTGGTGGCCATCGTCAACCACGACAAGGCCGGCGCGGCGCGGCCAGCGCTGGACGCGCTGGTGCAGTGGACACTGCGCGACGCCCCGGCTTTCTGAACACCCCCACCCACAGGACATCCCATGCCCCTGCAGGACTGGCTCGGCTACGCCGCAGCCGTGCTCACCACCGGCAGCTTCGTGCCGCAGGCCCTGCTGACGCTGCGCACGCGCGACGTCAGCGGCATCTCGCTGGGCATGTACACGGCGATGACGCTGGGCGTCGCGCTGTGGCTGGCATACGGACTGGCGCTGCGGCAGTGGCCCATCGTGGTGGCCAATGGCGTGACGCTGGTGCTGGCGTCGACCATCCTCGTGGCCAAGGTGGCGGTCGAGCGCCGCCAGCGCGCTGCCGGCTAGAAGGGGTTGCGCTGTGCGCGGTCGACGGCCAGCGAGGCCAGCTGCGCCTGTCCGCCGGGCGCCAGGCGGGTGTCGTCGGCCCACAGGTAGCTCGTGGCGATGGCCTCGGGCAACAGGGTGGACGTGGTGCAGTCGGGCAGCGGCACGGTACACACCGGCGTTCTGATGTCCGCCAGGCCGAAGCTGGGCGGGAAGCGCCCGATGGCCTGGAAACGCAACTGCGCCTGCATCAGCCCGACGAAGCGCCCGTCAAGCAGCACGCTGACACCGAGTTGCTCGTTGAAGGCCGTCGTCAGCCGCGTGAGCAGCGCGGCGCGGTCGAAGCTGCCGCCCAGCGCCTGCTCGCTCAATGCAAACGGCGTGAGACCGAGGTCGGGCAGATCGGAGACGATGACCTTGACGCCCAGGCCGACGAGGCGGTTGACGACCCGCGCCAGCTGCTGGCCGCGCGCAGCGGCCTCGGCGATCAGCGCAGCCTCGGCCAGCGAGGGGTACTGGCCGTAGAGCTCGAGAATGTCGTTGGCGCCGGCCAGCACGGTGGCCAGGTCTTTCTCGCGGAAGCCGCCGGCCGCCACCTGGGCTTCCACCTGCGCCGTGACGTCGGCGACCTTGGCGCCGGCCAGGGCCAGCATGCGCGCCTTGGGCGTGGGTTCGGACGTCGTGTTGCACTCGGCGAAGGTGAAACCGTAGAGCCCGGCCAGCGACTGCACCCAGATCGGGCTGGACGCACAGTCGATGTTGCCGTCGGTGGTGACGCCGTTGACGCTGTAGTTGCGGCCGTTCGGCGTGAGCGCGCTGTACTCGTCGCCGAACACCAGCAGGCGGCCGGGGATGAAGGGGTCGTACTGCGACGTGCCGCCGCCGCAGGCCGCGAGGCCCAGGCCTGCGGCCAGCACGAGAGCGGCCCAGCGGCGGGCGGCTCTGGCCGCCCCGTGGGTGGGCCGCGGTGTGGCGGCCTGTCTGCTGAATGTCATCTGTGCTCCGGAATCTGGGGGCCCGCGGTCGTCCGGCGGGTGCTTGCGGCTGGGTCTTGCGACGGGTTCTTGCGGCTGGTTCAGGCGGCGGCGCGCTGCAGGCGGTCGCGCACACCGTCCCATTCGGGGCCGGGCGGAGGCCGCTCCACCCAGATGGCCGACACGCCGGCGGCGTCGAAATCACGCAGCACCGCGAACAACTCGTGCGCCACCGTCGCCGCGTCGGCCGGCATGGCCCGGTGCAACCAGGCCGCGCCCGCCGCGGGGA